>WNGE01011171.1_pt1 | contig 12575 bp, 14 predicted proteins | sample 5400651 | NCBI WGS metagenome assembly WNGE01 (sample SAMN13153370, study PRJNA577476) | soil metagenome | isolation source: 60 cm soil or saprolite under grassland replicate 2 | place: USA:California | collected 2016-06-15 | reverse complement strand
TGAACGGAGAATGTGATGCCGACTGTCGATAGCCGAACAGGGCTCGAGGTACTCGACCGCGACGAGTGCTTGCGCCTGCTCGGGTCGCACCCGGTCGGACGCGTTGCGGTGGTTGTCGATGCGGGGCCGTTGATCTTCCCGGTGAACTACGCGCTCGACGGCGACAGCATCGTGTTCCGCAGTGATGCGGGCTCGAAAGTCTCGGGCGCCTCCAGTGGCTTCCCCATGTCGTTTGAGATCGACGGCATCGACGAGGTCCTTCACACTGGATGGAGCGTGGTGGTCAATGGTGTCGGACGCGAGGTCGTCGATGGCACCGAGCTCGCGCGGCTGCGCGCACTGGAACTCCGACCCTGGGCGTCGGGTCCCAAGACGCACTGGATTCGCATCCAGCCCCAGACGATGACCGGGCGCCGAGTCGCGCGGGAGGATTGAGGAGGCAGTACCCGAACCTATGAACCTGAACATCCCTCTTTTAGAGGACGGTCTCGCCACGTTCCGCCTGACTCGGCTGGTCACGAGGGACAAGATCCTGTGCCCATGACGCTGAACACGGTCTGGTGTTGCACGCTGCAGAAGTGAGCGAAACGCCTGCAATGCGACCAAGGCTGCAGAAGTGTGCGAAACGCTCTGCGATGCGACCACACGGACCGGCTCCAATTCTCACTATCGGCTGCTTGCTGGCGGCCACTCATAGCGCCCTGACCTGCGCAAACACTCGACCGCCTCGGGAGCAGATACCGCCGCCGTAGTCGGGCGAGTCGTAGCCGACGAGGTAGCCCTCCCCCGCGCTGAACAAGTCCTCGGGTCGGAACGTACGCTCAGCGCACGTCGCCGTGTGGACGGTCGCCGCCGGTGCGCTCCTGTCGCTGGAGGCGGCCCACTACGACCACGATGCGGCCGGCGACGAACGCGCTGCCGGCGATGCCGATCGAGGCGACGGCGAACACGGCGAGTGCCCCCGGCCCCTCGGCGCGGGCTTGCCACGCCGCCCAAGCTGCGCCCAGGAAACACACCGCGGCGATGGCGGCCCCCCAAAAGAACACGATCGTCCGCGCGGGCATCGCGCTAGCCACCGCCCACGTGGGAGGCGACCGGCTGGAACGCGGCAAACAGGATGAGCGCGATGACCGTGGCGACGACGACCGCCCCACCGATGATCACCGGGAGTCGCCGGCGCGGGTCGCGCGCGGTGCCCCGATCGAGGAGCGGCACGATGAACAGCAGCCCCAGGATGGCGACCGTCGCCCACAGGATCCCGGACACGCCGACAAGGTTCTCCACCGGATAGATCCACAACATCGGCCACGGCGGCTTGGTGACCTCGATGCCCGAGACAGGGGTAGGCCCATACCGTGGCGGTGCGAGCACCGCCAACAGCGCCAAGACCCCCAACACCACCATCGCGAAGGCACCGAGCCGAGCGAGGTGGCGCGTGAACGGTTCTGTGTGTTCGGGTTGGGCGCTCCGACGAAACGGTGACGGCGCCATCCCGTGGTACTTGACCAGCAGCAGGTGCGCAATCACGACCACCGTGAAGAACGCGGGAAGTATCGCAATGTGGGCGACGAAGAGACGCCCGAGCAGGGAGATGCCTCCGAACTTCGGCGAGAACCAGAAGCCGAACCGGCCGAACAACTTGGCGATCTCGGTGTTGTGATCGAGCGCCTCGATGCTCTCCTGGTCCCACTTGACCACCGTGCCGGTGAAGAACAAGCCGGCCGTTGTCGCTCCCAGGACCACGCCGATCACCCAATTGCCCTCCCTCGGGCGTTTGAACGATCCCGACACGAAGACCCGCAGCAGGTGCAAGCCCACGAGCACGACCATCGCCATCGCGCCCCAATAGTGCAGCCCGCGAAGGAACTTCCCGAGTGTCACCGACGTGATGATGTCGTGCACGCTTTGGTGTGCCCGGCCCGGCGAGGGGTTGTAGTACTGGGTCAGCACGATGCCCGTGACGACCATCACGATGAAGGTGAACAGCGACAGCCCGCCGAGTGAGTAGGCGAGCTTGTTCGCGTGCTCGGGAACCCCGTACTGCAGACCCTTCAGTCCCAGACGCTCGTCGAGGCCGTCCAGAAAGCGGCGCCACAGGCTTGGTTCGACCGCCGCCGCGCCTTCCGTTGAGGCCATCGTCGCTTGCGGCGCACGTTCCTCGCCCACGTCCTCTCCCCGGTTAGCGAATCCGCCACGCCAGCGTCGCGCCCACGCCGATCAGGGCGACCGCCGCAAGACCGAGCAGCACCCCTTCGGTGCCGCCGACGGCGCTCCCCTTCAGCTCCTTGAGGCTTCCGGCGGCCGGGCACAACGCCGCCCCGCCCGGGAACCGGGGCGCGGACGGGATATTGAGAATCGCAGGCCCAGGACAGCCACGGACCGACTGCTGCAAGAGCACCTGGGCCAGCCGCATGTTCCCAGCTTCGAACGCCTTGTCGGCTGCCCGCACCAACCCGAGATCGACACCGGCAGTCTGTTTCGAGTCAGTCGCATCGTGGATCTTGTCCTCGATCGCGCCGTGCTCACCGGGCTGCGTCTGCATGATCGCAATCGCGGTCAGTACGACCTCCTTCGCAGTCCCCTCCTCGTCGCCATGCGCGAACGCTGCACTCCCCGGCAGCACCACCGCGCACGCGCTCAAGCCGGTGAGAAACATCACGAGAGACAAGGACTTGCCGACTCGTGAGCACCGACCGTGAAGCTCACCGTCCGTCATCGACTCTCCCGGCACGGGTCTCAGCGCTAGCGCACGCTAGCTCGCCGCTTGCCAATCGCCGAACGCGGTCGATGAGGACAGACGTGCACACAGTCCAGTTCAGTGCCGGATGAGGTCGCGGCGGCGTCGGTACTCGTCCTCGTCGATCTCGCCCCGGGCGAACCGCTCATCGAGCAGCCCCTGCGCATCGCTGGACTCGCGACCGCCACTGTCGCCTTGGCGAACCAGCGTCACGATGACCCAGGCGACCAGCGCCCAGAAGATGATCATGGTCAGGCCCATCCAGAACCAGGCCCATCCGCTGTGCCATCCCCACATCACGCGTTGCCCCTTTCCTCGCCTTGAGTGAACAACGCGGTCGTGCGAGTCGGCAGGGCCGAAGGTCACCGACAGTCGGGACGATCGGCAACCTTCCCGCACTTCGCCGTGAAGTACAGCGCTCGCCCGGAGCGAGCCCGACGCCGAGACGCGGTCACCGAGTCATACCCGGAGCGCTCCGTCAACCCGGCGACCTGAAGACCCGTGATCTCGTCACCATCAGCAGCTGGTCCGCGCATATCGGCATCTGGGTCGGCGGCGGCTACGTGCACGCCTCCAGCTACCGAAACAACCCCAACGCAATCAAGTTCGTAAGCGGCTCCGGCGCCTCTCTCTCTCTCTCTCTCTCTCTCTCTCTCTCTCTCTCTCCTCTCTCTCTCCTCTCTCCTGAGACGCCCTCGAGGCCCAGGAAGGAAGAAGATCGGAAAGCCCGATCACCCCAAGCTCGGCAGCAGAGTTCCGCCGTCGGCACTGGGCGGAATACCCCCGGGGGTATGCAGGTTGTCCCCGGAGACCCCGAGCGTCAGGAGAGAAACGTGGGAACGATCGCCCTTTCCGAGGACACCTTCGAATCGACGGTCGCGGACAACGACGTCGTGCTGGTCGACTGGTGGGCTTCGTGGTGCGGGCCGTGCCAGATGTTCGCCCCGGTGTACGAAGCCGCTGCCGCGGAGCACACCGACATCGTGTTCGCCAAGGTCGACACGGAGGCCTCGCCCGTGCTCGCGCAGGCTGCCGGGATCATGTCGATCCCGACCCTGATGGCCTTTCGCGACGGCATCCTCGTGTTCTCCCAACCGGGTGCGCTGCCTCCGGCTGCCCTCGAGGAGCTCATCGCGAAGGTGCGCGCGCTCGACATGGACGCCGTCCGCAGCGAGCTCGCGGCACGTGCGGGCGCCTCGTGATGGCCACCAGGGGGCTGTGATGCAACTTCCCGACAGCGCGATCGACGATGTCCGCAAGCGACTTCGACGAGCGGCAGGTCAAGTACAGGCAGTCGAGCGGATGCTCGACGAAGGACGCGAGTGCCGCGAGGTCGTGACGCAGATCGCGGCGGCGACCAAGGCGTTGGAGCAAGCCGGCCTCAAGCTCGTCGCGGCCGGCCTCACGTACTGCGTGGAACGCCCGGAAGAAGCCGAGGCCGATGGCTATGGGCTCGAGGACGTCGAGCGCATGTTCTTGAAGCTGGCCTAACGATGCGCGCGATCGAAACGACCATCGCCGCGGACCTGGCCACGAGCGAGCACGCGATACGCGAGGCGTTGGCTCGTCAGGGTTTCGGCGTCCTGACCGAGATCGACGTCACGGCGACGCTGCGAGACAAGCTCGGCGTCGAGCGCGCGCCGCTCAAGATTCTCGGTGCCTGCAATCCGGGGTTCGCCCACCGCGCGCTCGAGATCGATCCTTCGGTCGCGCTGGTCTTGCCGTGCAATGTCGTCCTTGAAGGCGTCGATAGCGGCACCTCCGTGCGGGTGGTCGATCCCCGTGAGCTCATGGATGACCCCCGCTTCGGTGCCCTGGCCGAGGAGGCGGCCGCCCGGTTGCAGGCAGCGGTCGGCGAGCTCGGGAGAACTATTTCCTCTGAGCCGTTGGATTCGCCATGACCGGCTGGGGTGCCGCTGGGGTGGCGTTTGTCGTCTTCCTGGCGGTGCTGATCGCCGGGTTGGCACTTGCCGCGTGGGCGCTTGCCCATCCCGTGACTCCGCGCCGCGATGCCCGCTCGATCCTCGATGAGCGGCTGGCGCGTGGGGAGATCTCACCCGACGAGCACGTTCGTCGGCGCGAGGTGCTCGGAGCAGGCCCCCGCGCCGCACCTCGCTACCTCGGAGTCCTCGCCGCCGTCTTCGTAGCGGTTGGCATCCTCGGCGGCCTGAGCGCAGCCGCCGCAGCCACGAACTTCGGCGGTACGGGCTTCTTCGACATGCACGGCATGATGGGCGGGAGCCCCAGCGGCTCGACGGACACCGCGCCCGCCCCGATCCCCGGGGCGCGCCACATCCGCGTGCTGGCAGATGAGTTCAGCTTCGATCCCAGCGAGATCCGCATACGCGCAGGCGAGCGAGCCAACATCACGCTCGACAACCGCGGCGACGCCGTTCACACCCTCACAATCTCGAAGCTCGACTTCGAGCTGCGCGCCGATGGCGGCAAGCGCGCCGAAGGGTCCCTGCAAGTGGACACGCCGGGTCGCTACCCGTTCACCTGCGACATCCCCGGCCATGCCGAGGCCGGCATGCGCGGCACCCTCATCGTGCAACCCGCCGGCTGAGCCGAAGCGGTGCACGCGCCGCCGCGAACGCGCTCGCCAGGGACCGACGCACCCCTCCTCTAGCTGCTAACCGAACCCGACACGTACCCGGCGACAACGCCATCCATCGCCTACCGCCGCGGACACCCGCTCGCATGAACTCATCGCGCGGGTTAGTGCCAGTCGAAATCGTCCGAGTCGCCCAAAGTTGTGTCGGAGGGGGGACTTGAACCCCCACCCTCTTGCGAGGACTAGCCCCTCAAGCTAAGCGGGCCGAGTAGCGGGATCCGTTGCTGTGCCTCGCATTTGCTGTCTGACCTCGGTGGGACCGATGGCCCTGCGGCAGTAGCCCGGCGTTCCTCTATCTTGAGTTGTCAAGCCGCGACGTTTGGAAGTCTCCGGGTTGCCATGGCCAAGCCCGATGCGAGCCTGCGGGTCACAGAAGCTGGGATTGGCGTCGGCGGGTCTCCGGCCGGGTGGGCGGCGGACGTCGTGTCGGCCGACGGCCGAACGGTGCGTCTTCGTCCGGTCAGGCCGGACGACGATGAGAGCGTGCTGCGGTTCTACGAGCGCTTGTCGCCCGAGAGCATGTACCTGCGTTTCTTCTCGCCGGTTCCGGCTGCAACGGCCCGTCGGACGGAACGGCTGACCCAGGTCGACCAGTATGAGCACGTGGTCATCGTGGCCGAGCATGGCGACGAGCTCGTCGCGATGGCGCGCTACGACCGCGAAGTGCCGGGCGACAGGGCCGAAGTCGCGTTCGTCGTCGACGACGCCCACCAGGGTCGCGGCTTGGGGACGCTGCTGCTCGAGCATCTCGCCGCGATCGGGCGGACCCAGGGCGTCCGCCGGTTTGTGGCGATGACCCTGCCCCAGAACCATCGCATGCTCGAGGTGTTCCGCGACGCCGGCTACGAGGTCACCAGCCACGCTGAGCAGGGCACGGTTGAGGTGTCGTTTTCGATCGGAGCGACGGGAGCCTCGGTCGCCGCCCAGCTGGATCGGGAACATCGGGCCGAGGGACGCTCGGTCGCCGAACTGCTTTCGCCGTCATCGGTCGCCGTGATCGGCGCCGGGCGCCGACGGGGCACGATCGGCCACGAGATCCTCCGCAACCTCCTGGCGGGAGGTTTCACCGGGCCCGTGTATCCGGTGAACGCGAACGCGCATGCAGTTGCCGGCGTACGCGCGTATCCGAGGATCGGCGACGTACCAGACGAGGTCGACCTCGCCGTCGTGGCCGTGCCCGCGGTCGACGTGCCCGACACGGTGCGGCAGTGCGCCGCGAAGGCTGTGCGCGGGCTGGTGATCGTGTCGGCGGGCTTCGCCGAGACGGGTGGTGATCAGGCGCAAGTCGAGCGAGACCTCGTCGAACTGGCCCGCCGGCACGGCATGCGGGTGGTGGGCCCCAACTGCATGGGCGTGATCAACACGAACCCGGCGGTCCAAATGAACGCCACGTTCGCACCCTTCGTTCCTGCCGTCGGCCGCATCGGGTTCTCGTCCCAGTCGGGCGCGCTCGGGATTGAGCTCCTCGGCCGGGCCGCCGAATTGGGTCTTGGCGTCTCGACGTTCGTGTCGGTCGGCAACAAGGCCGACGTGAGCGGCAACGACCTCCTCCAATACTGGGAGGACGACGCCGACACTGACGTCATCCTCCTGTACCTCGAGTCGTTCGGGAACCCGCGCAAGTTCGCGCGCTTGGCGCGGCGCGTCTCGAGGACGAAGCCGATCATCGCTGTGAAGAGCGGCCGCACTCAGGCGGGCAGTCGCGCCGCCGGCTCGCACACGGCCGCGCTGGCGAGCTCCGACGTGGCCGTCGACGCCCTCTTCCGGCAGGCCGGGGTGATCCGGGTCGACACGCTGGAAGAGCTGTTCGATGCCGCCCAGGTGCTCGAGCACCAGCCTTTGCCTCCGGGGGCCCGTGTCGCCGTTGTGAGCAACGGCGGTGGCCCGGGGATCCTCGCTGCCGATGCGTGCGCGGGCGCGGGCCTGGAGGTGCCGGAGCTCGCCTCCGAGACGCAGGCGGCTCTACGCGACTTTGTGTCGCCCGACGCCGGCGTCCGTAACCCCATCGACCTGGTCGCGTCGGCTACCGCGGCCACCTATGAACGAGCGCTGCGGACGGTGCTTGCCGACGAGCAGGTCGACGCGGTGATCGTGATTTTCGTTCCGCCGCTCGTCACGCAGCCTGATGAAGTCGCGCGCGCGATCCGGGCCGCCGCCGGGGATGCGGGACCGAAACCGTTGGTGGCGTGCTTCCTCGGGCGCCAGGGGATGCCCGACGCGCTGCGATCCGCCCAACCCGGCGAGCGGTCGATTCCGTCCTTCGCCTTCCCCGAATCGGCGGCCCGCGCGCTGGGTCGTGCGGCCGAGCACGCCGCCTGGCGCACGCGCCCCGAGGGGACGATTCCCGACCTTGCCGACGTGGATGAAGAGCGGGCACGAGGCATCGTTGCCGAGCAGATTGCGCGCTCGCCCGACGGCGCATGGCTGGACCCCGACGTCGCCCAGAGGTTGTGCGAGTGCTACGGCGTCCCCATCGTCCCGGCCACGCGGGTGTCGACGGCAGCCGAAGCCGTCTCGGCCGCCAACGGGCTCGGCTACCCGGTTGCGCTCAAAGCGGGATCGGGGGTGATCGTGCACAAGACTGATGTCGGCGCCGTAGACCTGAACCTCGCGTCCGCCGAAGAGGTTGAGCGCACGTTTGCCGCCATGGCCGCGCGTCTGGGTGACGAGATGGGCGGTGCGATCGTCCAGCCCATGGTCGAGGCCGGCATGGAGACGATCGTCGGCGTGACCCGCGACCCGCTGTTCGGGTCGTTGGTTGTTTTCGGCATGGGAGGCACGGCCGCCGAGCTCATTCGCGACACCGCCTTGCGCATCCTGCCGATCACCGACGTCGATGCCAACGAGATGATCCGCTCGTTGCGCACTTCGCCATTGCTGTTCGGCTATCGCGGGGCGCCCGCCGCCGACGTCGAGGCGCTCGAGAATCTGTTGTTGCGGGTGGGCCGGCTCGCGGATGACCTTCCCGAGGTGGCAGAGATGGACTGCAATCCGGTGATCGTGTCGCCCGCCGCGGCGACCGCGGTCGACGTCAAGATCCATGTCGTTCCGATGCCGCCATCGCCGCTGCCTGGTGTCCGCAGTATGCGATCGGTCGCCGGGTGATCCAGGAAAGGGTGGAATCGTGACTCGACAAGACCAGGAGATCGATGAGGGCCAGCCGCTCGAGGTGCTCGGGCGCGACGAGTGCGTGGAGCTCTTGACCTACGGATCGTTCGTCGGTCGCCTCGGTCTCATTGTGGACGAGCGTCCCCTGATCCTCCCCGTGAACTACATGGTCGACCGAGGCACGGTCGTGTTCTGCACCGCCGCCGGGACAAAGCTGAATGCCATCGTGGGCGGGGCGGACGTGGCGTTCGAGGTGGACGAGCACCGATCGCTTCGCCACGCGGCCTGGAGCGTGCTCGTGCGAGGCCGTACCGAGATCGTCACTGACAAGGCTGATCTCGCGCACTTGCGCGCTGGGCCGTTGCGTCCTTGGGCGAAAGGGGCGCGCGCGAATTGGGTTCGCGTTCCGCTCGACGAAGTATCGGGTCGTCGCATCCCTCCCATCTAGAAGGAGACAGGTGGAGCGACTTGCGAGATGGAGGTGTCCATGACGGCAGCAGCAGGTTCCGGGCAGACTCCTAGGCCCGGGAATTTGGGGCGGCGGATCGCCCAGCGGCGTCGTGACCGCGGGTTGAGCCGCAAGGACCTCGCGCATCGTGCCGGGATGGCCGAGTCCTACGTGGAATACGTCGAGGAAGAAGCGGGTTACGTGCCACTGATCAGTGTGTCCCGCCTTGCCTTGGCGCTCGATACGAGCGTCGACGAGTTGCTGGGCGGCGCGGTGGAGTTGCCACCGGGTCAGCGCCGACCCGCCGCCGGCGCGAGCCTCGACACGCTGAACGAGCGGGAATGCCGCGCGCTTCTTGCGGCGGGCGGGGTCGGTCGCTTCGTGTTCACGGCGCCGCGCGGGCCCGTCGCGGTACCCGTGAACTATCGGATGATGGAGGGCGACATCGTCTTCCGCACCGCCGAGGAGACGAGCTTGACCGACGTATCAGACGCTGAACCGGTGAGCTTCGAGGTCGACCGTATCGATGAGGCGATGAGTGAAGGCTGGAGCGTCCTCGTCACGGGCCGTGTCCGCAGCGTCAGCCCAGCTGAGCTCCGGCAGCTCGAGACGCTGCGCATCGAGCCGTGGGCCGGCGGCGAACGCACCGTGTATCTGCGTCTCGAGCCTCGTGACGTGACCGGCCGGCGGATCCGGGCGAAGGACTGACTCGGTCACGACTTGCTGATCGCGTCGAGCTGTGCGAAGAGCTGCGCGTACTGCTCGAGATGGCGGTCTCCGAGGAATTCTGCCTGCGCCCGTCTACGTGCATTGGCGCCCAGCGACGCGGCGTATGGGGGGTCGTCGAGCAGGCGTCGAACGGCACGCCCGAACGAGTCCAGGTCGTGGGGATTGTCGATGAGTAACCCGTGCTTGCCCGAGACGATCTGGTCGACGATGCCGCCGACCGCGGACGCCACGATCGGCTTGGCCTTCCACATCGCCTCCGCCACTGTCAGGCCGAAGCCCTCGGCGATGCTCTTCTGGGTCACGACGGCGGCGTGACGTTGGATCGCGTTGACGATGACGAAGTTCTCATCGGGATCCCGCATCGGCACGCAGGCGAGATGGATACGAGCGCGCTGCGAGTGGGGGAGCTGACGCCACACTTCGATGCATTCATCCAGCACGCCGGCGGCTTCGGGGTCGTCCGCCACACCGGTCACGACCGGGCCTGCCAGCAGCAGGTGCGACCCGCTCGTCCCGTCGACGTGCTCGGCGAACGCGGTCATCACTCCGGCCATGTCCTTCATGCGATCCCACCGGGACACCTGCACGACCAACGGCGCCTCGGGCGGCGGCGGCGGTCCCGTCTGGAGCACGTCGGCGTGCCGGTCGACGCGCCCCGGTGATCCGTCCGCCCGGGTGAAACCGGTGCGCGGCGGGGGGCCGTCGCCCCCGATCAGTCCGACGTAGCGCAACACCGCCTCGACCTCTTCCGGCTCCATGGCCTGGTTCTTGGGCGCGAACGGGTCGATCGACGGAGGGATCACGAACACCCGCTGTGCGTCGGCCCAACTCGGCGCGAACGCTGCCCGCGAAAAGACGTAGGCGTCGACGTCAGCGAGGTATGGGCGCAGGAACGTCCACGCTCGCTCGACGTGCTCGTTCACCGTGTCAGCACCGACGTGGCAGCGCCACACAACGGTGGCGCCGACACGTGCGAGGTGCGGCGCGATGCCCGCCACCTGCGGGTCGTGCAGGAGCACGACGTCGCGTGGCCGAACCACGGTGAGCAGCTCCTCGGCATTCGGGCGTAGAACCTTTTCGTAGTGGGCGCGCTCGGCGGCTTCGAGCGGCCCGCCGTCACCCGCTGTCCCGTAGAGATGGTTGTGCACGCGCTTCGTGATCGCGAAGAAGCCAGGATCGCCGTTGATGACGAACCATCGCGTGTCGACCCCGACCCCGCGCGCATATGCGAGGAGCGTCCGGAGCATCTCGGCGACCCCGCCGCCCGTCGGGGTCGAGTTGACGTTGAGGACGGCCCTACCGGACAGCGCGTCGCGTGCAGCCCGAGCGGTCTTGTCGAACCGCTGCGTGCGTTCCGGTCCGATGAGCGGCGACAGTCGCTCGGGGGTCAGCGCCTGGACCTGTACTTCTTGGAGTTTCATCGGCATCGTGAGGTGCGAGCGGCTGCGACGGTCGTATCCCTCATCGTCTCCCTGCCTCACTCATGCCGCAAGGCGGCAATGACCGGACGGTAGGGATCGAAGCATGTGGGCGTTAGGGCCGAAGGTCCCCGGCGGGACCGACGCTCGGCCCTGGGGCGTCGCTGCGCCGATTCGTGAGACTGCTCGTCATGAGCAGTACGGGTGATGCGGTCGAGGATTCACGTCAGGCCGGCCGTGTGGTCGTGGGCGTGGACGGGTCCACGGGCTCGTTGCACGCGCTGTCCTGGGCTGGCCGGGAGGCTCGTCTTCGCGGCGCGACGACTGGAAGTCGTCGTCGTATGGACGTACCCGATCCCGGTTGCGCTGTTCCCGGTCGCGCCAGAATTCCCGGAGGTCAGCGTGATCAAAAAAGAGTGTGTGATCACCTCGTCGTCATGCGTCGCATGCCCGACGAGCGGCGGTTGTCGACGCTTGTCGCCGAGGGCACTGCGAACGCGGACGATTTGCGCGAGATCGCGCGCCTGGTCGCCAGCTTCCACTGGCGAGCAGAAACCTCGCCCGAGATCGCAGAAGCGGGCGGTATGACGGCGATGCGGGCGAAGTGGGAGGACACGTTCACGACCGCAGCCGTACGTGGGCATGGTGCTGGCTGCCGATGCCGAGGTGCGACTCCGCCACCTCTCGCGCCGGTACCTCAGCGGCCGGGATGCCTTGTTCGATCGTCGAATCGCCGAGGGCAAGGTGATCGATGGCCACGGCGACTTGCTCGCCGACGACATCTTCTGCCTCACCGACGGGCCGCGCATCCTCGACTGTGTCGAGTTCGACGATCAGCTCCGCTACGGCGACGTGCTCGCCGACGTGTGCTTCCTTGCCATGGATCTCGAGCGCCTCGGCGCCTCGGACCTGGGCGCTCGGTTCCTCGCTTGGTATCGGGAGCTCGCGGCGGAGACCTACCCGGCGACGCTCGCCCACCACTACATCGCCTTCCGTGCTCACATCCGGGCGATGGTGGCCTGCCTGCGCGGCGCGCAGGGTGACCAGGCCGCCGTCGGTGAGGCCTCTCGGCTCCTGGGAATTGCACGGGACCATCTCGGGCGCGGCCAGGTGGTGCTCGTCCTCGTCGGCGGGCTTCCGGGCACGGGGAAGTCGACGCTTGCCGCGACGTCCTTGGACGTGACACTTACCCGTGCGGAACGCGTCGTACGCGGTCAACTTTCGGCGTAATGGACGAGCACGCGGTCGACTCGTCGAGAGGTTCGAGGGCGTCATGTGGTTCAGGTCGGGGGACGGAGTCGGCAACGTCGTGAGCTCACTTCGTGAGGGGAACCCGCCATTTGATCACGGTGCCACCGCCGGGCGCGGGCGCAACGGTGAAGCTTCCACCCAGTCCTGCGGCGCGGTCTTCGAGGTTGCGCAATCCCCTCCCCGGCCCGTAGGAGCTGGGCAGGCCGGTCCCGTTGTCGACCACCCGGAGAAGAAGGTCGGTCCCTGCTTGGACCAAGACCTCCACTCGGG
>WNGE01019328.1_pt1 | contig 12577 bp, 8 predicted proteins | sample 5400651 | NCBI WGS metagenome assembly WNGE01 (sample SAMN13153370, study PRJNA577476) | soil metagenome | isolation source: 60 cm soil or saprolite under grassland replicate 2 | place: USA:California | collected 2016-06-15 | reverse complement strand
GATCAACTTCCGCATCAGTGCGGAGTCATCCACGACCAGCACCCTGAGCGGAGTGCTCATTGTCTGACCTCCCCTGGACCGGATGGTGGTAGTGCCCGGTCATTCTGAGTCAGCAAGAGTCCGGAAGAATACTCGCCCTTGCCGGTCAGGCTGCGCCGGTTGGAACGCTCGAGAATGGAAGCGAGGTTCAGGATCAGCACCACCCGTCCATCTCCCAGGATGGAGGCGCCGCTGACCAGGTCAGTTTCCATCGTGCGGTCATCCAACGCTTTGATGACCAATTCCCCTTCCCCTTCCAGCGCGTCCACGATCATGCCCAGCTTGCGTTCGCCAAAAGAGATCACCAGCACAAATATCTTGCGCGACAAGTTGACGTCATCCGGACGGCGTCCCAGGCGGACCACCGGCAACGCGCGGTTGCGCAGCTGCAGCACTTCACGGCGCTCCACCTGATGCAAATCGGATTCTTTGGCGCGGGTGATTTCCGCGACCGCATTGAGCGGAATGGCGTAAAGCCGCTGTTCGACGCGGAACAACAAGGCTTTGATGATGGCCAGGGTCAGCGGCAGCTTGAGTCTGAAAGTCGCCCCCTGGCCGGCGCGGGATTCAATTTCAACCGCGCCCTTCAGCCGCTGCAATACACTCTGCACCACATCCAGACCCACTCCGCGGCCGGAGACTTCCGTGATTTGGTCAGCGGTGCTGAAACCGGGGCGGAACACGAGTTCGAAAACCTGGGCTTCGGTCAAAAGCTCGGCATCACCGCCTGTGACCAACCCCTGCTGGATCGCCTTTGCCTTCACCTTTTGCCCATCGATGCCGCGACCATCATCGCTAACCTCGATGATGACCTGGTTCCCCTGGTGATAGGCGTTCAAACGAAGCTTGCCTTGCGACGGTTTGCCATTCCTGACGCGTTCTTCTGGATTCTCGATGCCGTGACTTACGGCATTGCGTACCAGGTGGGTAAGCGGCTCGGCAATGGCATCCAGTAGACCCTTATCGAGGTCCGTGTCTTGGCCGCTCACCGTGAGCTCGACTTCCCGCCCGCATTGCTTGGCTACATCGCGCACCATGCGGGGAAAACGGCGGAACAATTGTTCTACCGGAACCATCCGGATCTTCATCACCGAACGTTGCAGATCGTTTAGCACCCGCGCCTGGAAAGCCATGGCGTCCACAAAGCGATTGCGCAGCGCCTCTTTAGGAAAACGGCGGCTGAATTCATTCAGCCCCTGCTGCAACATGGATTTGCCGATAATCAATTCCCCGACCAGGTTCAGCACGCTGTCAATTCGTTCCGCGTCAACCCGTAGGACCGTGTCGGCACTGTGCGTCGGCTGTTTCGAGGCGCCGGCATCCGCCCCGGCAGGCGGCAGGGACGTCATCTCGGGCTCAGCCGGTGTAGCGTCCGCTGCGATAGCTTCGGCGGCCTTGGGCCCTGCCGGCGCAGCTTTCAGTCTGCGCACGACCGGTTGGCACTTTACCTCTGCAATCACGGTAGGAATCTTGCATTTTGCGGATACTTTATCTGCCGGATGGTCGGAAGCAAACAGCAGTTCGATCCGCTTGGTGGCCATCGGCGAAGCGGCATCCGGACGGATCCCCAGCACTTCGCCTAAACCTTTCATGGCATTGAGCACCAGCTGCCGTGCCGCGATGGGCATCGCGCAATTGGCGTCGATGGTGGCATCGAGATGATAGATGTGTTTCTGTTGTGCCAGGGCTTTTTGGATCGCCAGTTCTTCGTACTCCGTCCACACCGTTTCAACGACTTCGGTTTGGGAGGCTTTCTTCGCCTTACCGTTCTTCTTGGGATTGGACTTACCCTTAGGTCCGTCCGCCAGCTTGCGGACCATCTTTCGCAGGCTTTCGGCCGCAGGCGGTTTCTTGTTCTTGCGGTAGGCGTTCAACATTCCGTGGAACGTATCCGCAGCCGCAAAGGCCACTTCCGCCAGCGAATCCCCGGCCGGCGCCTGCTCCACGGCCAGCGCATCTTCCAATTCATGGGCCGCTTCGCTGAGTTCGCGGAAACTGCACGCTGCGGCGTCCCCTTTCAGCGTATGGACCGTGCGGCGAATCTCCCGCACGATCTCCAGGTCGTGCGGGTCTTTCTCCAGCTTGAGCGCGCTGTCATTCAGGTTCTGGAGCAGTTCCTGCGCGGTCTCAAAGAAAAGGTCCCGTAGTTCCGCGCCCCGCTCGTCGGAGGAGTGGCTCACTTGGTTTCTCCCACGCGCACGTAGGCTGTGCCGTTGTTGCGATAGACCATCTGGAATTTGTCGGTCAGCCCCAACAGACTTTCGGCGTGGCCGACAAACAGGTGGCCTCCCGGGTTGAGACAGCGCCAGAATTTTTCCACCAGCCGTTTCTGCTCCGCTTCGTCGAAATACATCATCACGTTGCGGCAGAAAATGATGTCGTTGTTCTGCGGCAAGAATTCGGTCTTAAGATTGTGGAAGTCGAAGTGGACCAGCTCTTTTAAGGCCTTCTTGACCGCATAGCGGTCCCCCACTTTATCGAAATAGCGGAGGCGGTAGTTGTAGTCTACCGAGTTCATTTGCAGGTCGTTGTAGGTGGCATCCTGGGCCGAGCGCAGGACCGAGTAACTGATGTCGCTGGCCAGGATCTCCACTCGCCAAGGCGATGGAATCAGGGGTTTGGGAAGTTGAATGTGGCCGTTGTAATGACGCAGGTCGTAATATGCCAGGGCATCGGCCACCAGCATGCCGATGGTGTAGGGTTCCTGTCCGGTGGAACAGCCTGCCGACCAGATTTTTAGGCTAAAGTCGCGTTTTTCGGGTTTGACCCGCAGCAGTTCTTCGAGCACATGTTTGTGAAACAGCTCCAGCTGCTTGCCCTGATCGCTGATCAGCAGGCGATAGTAGTTGTAGAAAGAGTCGACGCGGCACTCTTTCAAGCGGCGGGACAGCCGGTCTTCCAGAAAGTGGGTGCGGCGTTCGTCGAAGTACATGCCGCACTCCTGATAGACGAGCGCCTGCAACAATTTGAGCTCTGCCTTCGTAATTTGTGAAGCCAGACCGGGTGCGATCATGAGTGATCTTTCATTGGCGAGCTTTTACGGTGTACCTGGTGCGGCCGCCGCCGCACGCGTTTCTCCAGAACCATTGCCATCCCCCGAACCCTGCTGGCGTTGTCCCTTTAACTCCAGCAGCTTGTCCATATCGAGCAACACAATCAGACGGCCTTCATGCTTGGCCAGGCCGGTTACAGAGTTGAGGCCTTCGTGAAATACCTCCGCGGAAGGCTCCACGTCGGAAGCTGGAATCTTGAGCACTTCCGATGCGGAATCCACGATCAAGCCGCACAGCCTTCCCTGGTGTTCGACCACTAAAATCCGGTTGCGCCGGGAAGATTTTGTGGTCTTATCGCCGAAGCGTTTGCGCAGATCAATGACGGAGACAATTTTTCCCCGCAGATTGATCACGCCTTCCATGTAATCGGGAGCATCGGGCACAGCGGTGATTTCCGGCACTCGCACGATCTCCTGCAGCGAGGTGATGGTGACGCCATAGGTTTCACGCCCGACCTGAAAACCGACGATATGATGTTCGCGAGTCATGGCTGGGGTCCCCGGTCCTATCCACGACCTGCGGCGGCTTGGCGCGTATTACTCCAATTGCCGGAACGTTGCGCCGGGTCGATGGCAAAGCGGTCCATGGAGTCGAGCAGTCCGCGCGACATTTTCGACATTTGCTCGGCGGAAGCAGCCAGTTCGGTCGATCCCGAAGTGGTCTGCTGCACCAACTCCCGCATTCGCTCCATCGCACGGACCACCGCCTGCGCGCCGGAAGCCTGTTCCTCCACTGCGGAATTGATTTCGTGAGTGATTTCGTTGAGCCGCGAAGTGGAACGCGCAATCTGTGAAGAGCCATTCGATTGTTCGTTGGTGGCGGCGCCAATTTCCTGAGCAAACTTGTAGACTTCGGTGACCACGCTGGAAATCTTGCGTAATGCGGCATTCAGGTCCTGGCCTAGCCCCAGGCCCTGGTTCACGATGCCGGTGCTGTGCTCCATGTTGTCGACGGCCTTGCGGGCTTCGCTCTGAATACTCTGAATGAGTTCGGAAATTTCCTTGGTCGACTGGGCGGACTTTTCCGCCAGCTTGCGGACTTCGTCCGCTACCACCGCAAATCCCAAGCCGTGTTCGCCGGCGCGGGCTGCTTCGATGGCGGCGTTCAACGCCAGCAGGTTAGTCTGCTCGGCGAGATCGTCGATGACTTCGATGATCTTTCCGATGTCGTCGGCGCGCTTGCCCAGCACGTCGATGATCTCTCCGGAAGAACGGATGGTGTTGTTAATTTTGTTCAAGCCTTCCGTAGCTTTCTCCATCGTTCCGATTCCGTTGTTGACCTCCTCGCGGGAACGGTTGGAGATGTCGAGCAGCACCTTGGCCGTGTCCGCAACCCGCTGGATGGAAGCTACCATCTGATCGATGGAAGCTGAGGTCTCGCTCACGCTCGAGGCTTGCGTCTGCGTGCTCTTCACCATGTTCTGCACGTTGACGCTCATCTCGTGCATCGTGCTGGTAACTTCGTCGATGGCAGACGAGGTCTGCAGGCTGATTTTGGCGGATTCGTCCGATGCTCCCGCGACCTGGTTGGAAGCGGTGGCCACCTGGGAGGATGCGTCACGCACATTGCGCACAAGACTGCGCAGACCATCTGTCATGCGGGTGAAAGCGTTTCCCAGAACGTCATTCTTGGAGCGGGGTTGTACCTCGGCAGAAAGGTTGCCGCCCGCAATGGCTTCGGAGACTCCCGCCATTTCTTTCAGGTAGGTCACCATGCCGGAGAAGTTCCTGCCCAATTCACCAATCTCGTCTTCGCTCTTGATATCGATTTCGTGGTCGAGGTCGCCGGCCGTGGCAATCTGGCGGGCCACTTCGATCAACCGGGTCAGCGGGCCGGTGATCGTTTCCGCGGTGCGGTAAGCGATCAAGGTCCCAACCACCAGCGCGGCTAGGGTGCTGAGTAGCGCGATGACAATCGTTACATTGCCGGCGTATTTGTCGGACTTGCTGCGTTCATCGAGCAGGTTCTTGTTCTCCATGTCCGCATTGTCGAGGTAGTCGGTGGCCGTCTTAACCCAGGACGCTGCATCCTTCTGTAGGTAGAAGATCTGCAACTCAGCCACGGTGGCATTGCCGGAATCCACATCCTTGCGCTTTTGCACGAGTGGCGCGGCGAAATCATGCGCCCAGTTCTGCTCGGAGGAGAGCACCCGGTTCAAGGCATCTTTTTGCCGGTCAACAGCGGACAGGTTAATTGCGTTTTGCAGGGAATCGATTAACCTGCGGTTACCTTCGTTCATCTGCTCGACTTCGCGAGTGTCGCCGCTGAGAAGGTAATTGCTCAGGTATAGGCGGTTCTGCATCATCTGAAACCGGATCTTGTCCGTAGCCTCGGCCAGTTGCATGGCTTGGGTTGAAGCGGCCTTGGCGCTGTGTTCCCGCTGCACGGCAAAGTAGTTTGCGAAGAACAGCAACAGCACCATGGACAGCACGATGGCAAAACTTTTGTACAGCTTGTAGCGGATCGACTGCTTGCTGATCATCATTGCTGCTCCCTATGACAACTGCCGCTCTTGGCGGCCCAGAGATTCCCATTCATCGGCAAATGAACTCGTACCCATCTTGCGGAAGTATTGGCATTCAGCGAATTGCACGGCCCGTGCCAGCACCGGATAGCCTGGAGTACTAGGGGGTTACTCCATCTAAGGGATGATTCTGCAACTAGTTAAAGAAGATTCATAGGTAACTTTGGGTGTGTGGCTTCAGATTAAGTCTGTCTCAAACAGGGCGGCTTCTCTCATTGTGAGAAACAGGGGAAGGGTAAACGTCCGGGACTTCTGATTTGGCTTCCACGGTTCACGTCTCGTTTATTTGCTTGACTCAAATTGAGATTAGAGGCTATTTTTCCTGTGTATTCAATTACTTGTGAAGGTCCCACAAAGTTTCCACCTGGACATGGGCTCTGGCAATACAACCGCATTCGAAGGATTGGGGCCGCATCTCGATTCGGCCTTCCAGCGTTTACTTCTGCGTTCTTCGCTGGCAGCGGCGAGCCGCGGGGGCCCGGGCTCGCGCATTCGCCAGTTTTGCCAAATCATGCGCGAGTTCCTGCAAGCAGATGGAGTTTACTTCTGGCGACTCGAGCCTCCGGATGATTTGTTCGGAGCCGAGGCCGACGGGATGATGACCGAAGCCTTCAGCACTTCCCGGCTGCGCGTAAGTGACAATGCCATTCTGAAGGAAGCTATCGAGCAGCGGAAGACCGTGTTCGTAAACCAATTGAGCTCCCGCTTTAAGTTGCCGGCGCAATTTCGGGCGCGCGCCTTCATGGCCTCTCCTCTTGCGGTTGCAGGCCAGATCGTCGGAGTGGTGGCCTTCCTCCACAATTCCGATCCCGGGTTCTTCAACGATGATATGGCGGCGAAAGCTGCGATTCTGACTGTGCAGTTGGGCAAGCTGCTGGAGAGCATGAGTCCCACTTTGGTCAGGGGTGAATCGCCGCGCGAACTAGTGGGCAAAGCATCGAACCCATTTGCGGTTACGCCAGATCGTACGGCGTTGTTCGAAGGCTTGGCCGACCGCCTGCGGATGCTGTTGCGCACCCGCCTGGTGTGCGTCCTGCAAAGGAAAGGAGGCAGCTTTGCTTTGCAGGCGGTTTCGGCGGAGTCTCCGCAACTATCCGCGTCGGTGCGATCGCAGCATGACCAGCGCGGCGCGCAATTCGCCGGAGATCTGGCGGTGCGGGCCCTGAGCGCAGGTGAACCAATCACCGTGTCGATTGACCCAACCACTTACGCCTTGGGAGATTTGGTTCCGGCTGGGGTGCTGATGGCGGCGCCGTTCCGCACTTCGCAAAACCAGGGCGCGGTATTGGTCTATCCGCGCCGCGAGGGCAGTTTCGGGGATGAGGACAAGGCGCTGGTGGCAGCGGTGGTGGGCTTTGCGGCCGCGGCCCTTGCCCACTCCGAACTCCATGCCACCGCCGAGAATCGCACGGAAGAGATTCAACGCCTACTGGATTTTGTTTCGGAGCTTGACAGTGTCCATTCCCCTGAGCAGCTGATGCAAACTCTGACCGTCCGCAGCGCCGAATTTCTGGGGTTCAAAGACTGTTGCGTCGCCGTCAAGGAGGATGGAAATTTCCACTTGTGTTGGAAGTCGGAGGACGGCCAGGCTGGATCGCTGGATTTGCGCTTGCCCTTTCAAAACAAGATTTCCCGGGCCTTGCTGAACAAGGAAGTTTACTGGACGCCTGACGTCGGTACAGGCGTTGGTCCAGAAATCACGCAGCCCGGGGACTTAGAGCAACGTCAATTGGTGGCTGTGCCACTCCTCGCGAAAGACGGCTCCGTCCTCGGGATGCTTGCACTTATGGATCGGCGCGGCGACGGCAACCTCTCGCAAGGCGATATCCGCCGGGCCCAACAGCTGGCTACTCACGTGGCTTCGGCGATGGAAAAATTTCGCCTCTTCTCCCGGTTGCAACAGGCCAATCGCCACTGGGTCGAAGTCTTCGATGCCATCACCGACTTCATCGTAGTCCATGACCAAAACAGCAAGGTGCAGCGCATCAATCGTTCGCTGGCGGACTTCATCGGGGTCGCGCCGCCCGCTCTGATTGGTGTGGAGATGTCCGCTCTGTTCGGCGCTCCTGATGCCGCCCTGGCGCGGAGTTGCCCGTTCTGCCGCACCGATGAATCCAGCGACGAATACCTGCACTCCATGCTGGAGCACACCTATTTAGTTTCAAGTTCGCGGACCACCAATCGCGGGCTGCAAACCATCCACGTCCTCAAAGATGTAACCGATAGCCATGAAGCAGAACGACGTTACCGCGAGCTTTTTGCCAACATTCAGGAAGGCCTGTTCTTTGCTACACCGGAAGGTCGCTTTATCGAAGTCAACGATGCCCTGGTGAAGATGCTCGGCTACAGCAACCGGCAAGATCTGCTTCAGGCCGATGTTCGCACCCAAGTCTATCCCTCGGAAGGGAAATATCAGTCCTTTGCCGGGAAAATGCAGCAGCATGGCGGGGTCAAGAATCACGAAGAAACCTTGATCCGCAAAGATGGTGTTGCCCTCTATGTCTTGATCAATGGCTTCGCCGTCCGCGACTCGGTTGGACGGATCGTTCAATATCGTGGCCTGATCCTTGACATCAGCGGCGTCAAAACCTTCCAGACGGAACTGCAGCGGGAACGTGATTTTTCCGGCAAGATCCTCAATCACACCCAGAGCCTGATTCTGGTGGTGGACACTGCCGGCCTCATTAGTTACGGCAACCGGCGTTGGTTTGACATGGGGTACGAGCAGCGGAACTTGCTGGGACTTCCGCTTCAGGGGTTGGTGTCCAAGACCCGCCGTCCGCAATTAGACGATGCCTTGCGCGTCACCTTGCAAGGCGAGCAGGTGGACAATCTTGATCTGCAAATTCTGCGTGGCGATGGAACCATCGGGCAGTTTTCCGTGAATTTAAGCCCGATGCGGGATGAGCAGGGAAGCGTGAATAGTGTGGTGGTGGTCATGACCGACGTGTCGGACGCCGCCATTTTGCAGGCCAAGCTCATGCACGCGGAAAAAATGGCTGCCGTGGGCCAACTCGTTTCCGGCGTGGCTCACGAAGTCAACAATCCGCTGACCGCCATCCTCGGATTTGCCGATCTATTGATGGACAATGAGGACGTGCCCGAGATCGTGCGCCGCGATTTGCGCGTCATCCTGCAAGAGGCCCAGCGTACCAAACAGATTGTCCAGAATCTTCTGAGCTTCGCCCGGCAAATGCCGCCGCAACGGGCCCCGGTCCAACTCAATGCTATCTTGCGCCGCACCATCCAACTCCGCGCCTATGACTTCCACAGTCATGGTGTGGAAGTTGTCCAGCAACTGGACGAATCGCTGCCCGACGTGATTGGCGACTCGCAACAGTTACAGCAAGTCTTTCTCAACATCCTGAACAACGCTTACGATGCGGTGCGGGAAACCGGGCGCGGCCCAAAGGTGGAGATCATGACGGCACGCCGCGGACAGTTTGTGGAAATATGGTTCCGCGACAACGGCCACGGGGTCAGTTAACCGGAAAAGATCTTCGATCCATTCTTCACCACGAAAGAAGTTGGCAAGGGAACGGGGCTCGGACTCAGCATTTGCTATGGGATTGTGCGTGAGCATGGAGGAGAAATCCTCTGTGTCTGAAATGTTGCCGGTGCTGCTCATCGAGGATGAGCCTGCCGTCATGTCGTATGTGTGCGCGGCCCTGGAACGCAACGGTTATTCCGTGGTGTGCGCGGAATCGGGAGCGGACGGGCTTCGGCTTCTTCAGGCCGGAAATTTTCTGGGCGTGGTGTCGGATATGCGCACCCCGGGAGGGATCGACGGCGCCGATGTTCATGCCTGGCTCTCGAGCCATCGCCCGGACCTGGCATCCCGGCTGGTTTTCATCACTGGCGATATTGCCAATGAGGAGACCGTCGCTACGCTCCATCGTACCGGTGCGCCTTGCGTGGAGAAGCCTTTCCGAGTGCAGCAGTTTATTTCTGTGGTCGAGCAAATCATGGGGAAGAGTTAGTGGCCGACGACTTGCGAATCCGTCTCTTGATCGTGGATGACGAACAGAGCATCCGCAAACTCTGCATGACTGTGGGTGAAGGTCTGGGCTACGCCTGCATGGAGGCCGAGAGCGGCGAAGCTGCTCTGGCTCTGCTCGAAGAACTCCCGGCCCACATGGTGCTCACTGATTTAGTCATGCCCAACATGTCGGGGCTGGAATTTCTAGAGAAGCTGAAGAAACTATTGCCGCGCACCGAAGTGGCAGTCATGACCGGGCACGGCTCGGTCGAGACTGCGGTACAGGCCATGAAGCTCGGGGCTTATGACTACATCAGCAAGCCGTTTTCGCCGCTGGAGGAGTTGCGCCTGTTCCTGCGCCGCATGGCGGAAAAGATCCAACTGGTGGAAGAAAACCAGTTTCTCCGTGACCGCGTGGATATGGAGACAGACCTCCACGGAATTGTCGGAACCTCCGCCAAAATCCAGGATGTATTGCGCATGGTCTCACGGCTGAAGGATACGCGGACGCCGGTGCTGATCTCGGGGGAGAGTGGGACCGGAAAAGAACTCGTGGCGCGCGCCATCCATTTTCGCGGAGCCTTCGCGAACCGCCCGTTTGTGGCGGTGGATTGCGGTTCCCTGGTGCCCACGCTGATTGAGAGCGAACTGTTTGGCTATGAGAAAGGAGCATTCACCGGCGCCATGCGGTCCAAGCCAGGGCTCTTCCAATCAGCCAATGGCGGAGCGATCTTTCTTGACGAAATTGGCGAATTACCGCTGGAGATGCAAGCCAAACTGCTGCGAGTCTTGCAGGAAAAAGAGGTTCGCCCAGTGGGAAGCAATCAAAAAATCAAAGTGGATGTGCGCATTATTGCGGCTACCAATCGCGATCTGGAGGCCGAATATCGCAACGGTACTTTCCGCAAGGACCTCTATTTCAGGCTGAATGTTGTGACCGTTCACCTGCCATCTTTACGTGAGCGACGCTCCGACATCCCCATGCTGGTGCATTGGTTCCTGGACCGGTACGCCAAGGGCAATTCCATCCAGGTCACCAGCGCGGCCATGAAATACATGCTGCAATATGACTGGCCGGGCAACGTGCGTGAACTGGAAAACTGTGTGGAACGCGCGGTGGCGTTAGGAGATCGCGAGACCATTGACGTGTGCGATCTGCCTCCCAGCCTGATTGCAGCATCATCGCTGCCCATCGGACCAGCGGAAATTTCGACGGCAGGTCTTTCCACCACGGATTTGGAAGCAATCGAGCGCACCACCATCGAACGGGTTTTTCAACAGGTCGGCGGAGACAAAGTGCGTGCGGGAAAAATGTTGGGGATCAGCCGCGCGACACTGTACCGGAAACTCAAGCGCTACAACATTGGGATTCGGGTGGCGCTGTTGCCTGGCTCGCAGACCTTGCAATAGGTCTTCGATGTCACGGTTCATAGAATCTGAAATCTTCCACCATAGAGGGCACAGAGTCCCAGGGGGAGCTAGATTCACCGAGAAAATCCTGTCCACCTGAGATTTTGTCTCAGGCTGAGACTTTCGTGCCGATCTCCTCATTTTCCCGCTGACCCCCAAATTAACAATCATGTTGGAATCAATAGCTTAGGAGTAATCTGCAGTTTTCCACTTTGGCCGTGTGCTTGCACGATCATTAAGTCGATGCGGCCTGGCTGCCGATGGCTATGCTAACCGGCAAGCCCGGGATCCAAGCCGCGTCGACAGAATAACAAGCCCGGGATCCAAGCCGCGTCGACAGAATAAGAGGAGATTTGGCTCACCCCGCTACAGCCCGCATCGGCATCGCCCGGGAAAGTTCTACTGCCAGGCTGGCCAAATTCTTTCCTGAGGCCACGCCAGTGCGAATTCCGGTTCATCTGACCCGCATGGGCCAGAGCACCGCGTTTTCCGAGAGCACAGTCATCGAATTTGGAACTCCGCGCGAGGTACTCTTCGCTTCCACTCTCCCCATGGAGTTCGGGGACAGGCTGCGAGTTCAAAATTCCGATGGCACACTCGATGCAGAAGCCTGCGTCGTAGCCGTTCAGTACAACACCGGACGTACCGCGGTCGCTGCCCGCTTTACCCACCTCGTTACCAACTGGATTGTGAAATCATGAACGTGATAGCTAAACAGACGCCAGCTCAAGACTGGCAGTCCATGCGTCTTCTCCGGCTGCTCTATGTCCGTCTGGCCCGTGAATTTGTCCTGAACGCCCCGCCCTGTGTGGAACTCGATTCCGCAATCGATGTTCCTTCCAAAGAGGAAATGGCTGCCGCGAGGCAATGGCTTTATCACATGGACGAGGTGATCCAGGTCCATCAGCTGCGCCAGTTTCTGCAAACCACCACCGGGGTCAATGAAGAAACTTTGATTGCCATGGTGCAGCACCTTGTCGGCAAGCCGGTGCACAATGAGTCCGATCGCGACAAAGTGGATTTTCTGCTCGTGCAGTTCTTGACGCAAACCTCGCCGGCAAGAATCGAAGAATCTGCGGTGACCATCGGATTCGTTTCCAACGGACTAGAAATCGTGCTAGGCAAGGTCACAGCTGCACCCCCAAGCTCACTCAGCCCGGTTGAGGGCCTGATCGTAAAGGCCAAAACCTGCCGGACGCTGAACGCCTTATTTGGCAGCGGAGTTCTGGAAAAAGGTAGAAAGATCAAGATCGAAGCTGGGGAAAGCTACTTTGTTCCGGCTGCCCTGATGGTCTTCGCGCGTTTCAATTTCCTGTTGCGCAGGCTATTCTTCCGCTTGATGCACGAAGACATCAACGCCATACTTGACGGCCTGCGCGAATTGGAATCCAACGGCGTAGAAACTCTGGATGGCACCGTGGCTCAGTTTTCCGCTCAAGAATCGATCATGCAACTGCGCATGGTGTGTCAGTCGTGGAAGATCATGTTCCAGGCGGAATACTCTTCCGGCCAGCCGATGCGCGTGCTGGCTGATTTGCGCACGGTAGTAGATTCGGCGCTGCGCCCGAGCAC
>WNGE01006842.1_pt1 | contig 12578 bp, 8 predicted proteins | sample 5400651 | NCBI WGS metagenome assembly WNGE01 (sample SAMN13153370, study PRJNA577476) | soil metagenome | isolation source: 60 cm soil or saprolite under grassland replicate 2 | place: USA:California | collected 2016-06-15 | reverse complement strand
GCAGAGGGTCTCAAGAACAAGCAGATTGGTCTCCGACTCTTTATCAGCGAGACCACAGTAACTCACCACCTCAGTTCCATCTTCTCAAAGCTGGGCGTTTCAGACCGCCTGGAATTGATCATCTACGCCTTCCGCCACAAGCTAGCCAAACTGCCTCAATAGCTATACGAACAGCTTTCCAGGGCCCGCTTTCTGAGATTTGTGAGGCGTGCATCGGGAAGCTGCGACAGGCAGGATCCTGCCAAGCAAAAAGGCATTCAACCCCGATGTAATGCTTTCGCAACTATTCTACAATCTTTTCACAATTTACAAGATGGTCGTCTCTGCAATGCCCGCGCCTCGACCTCCTGAACGATTCCAGTTAGCCCAGGGACAATAAAAGGGCCGCGCTCCCAGTGTTCATTCGTCCCAGCTAATCATATGCGAGAGCTGACCGAATCAGGGCACTCTCGTCTCCCGTTCAGACTGAACCGTAACCCGAAGACATTCGGCTTAGCATATGGCGTCACCAGCGCATGAGTGTTTGTCGCTAGCCATAAGTTTTAGGCGGGTAACACCGTCATTTTGAATAACGAGTTTTATGCAAAGTAACCGGAGTCACAACCACGGAGACAACGAATGTCGCCAGAATGGTTATGACTTTTTTACGACCGTCACCAAACGGCACAAGGAGTAATGAAGATGACCTCGCATTCCCCCAAACGTTCGCCCAGGTATGCCCTTCGGGCCCTGCTGATCTTGCTATCCATCACAGCGGCTCTCCTATGGACCACTCCAGCGTTTCTTTCATCGATCAATAGCAAAGGAGCAGGCAAAACTAGTGGAGCTTCCGACCACTCTAAGTCGGCCCAAAAGCGCGCTCCCCTGGCAGTCACCAATCTGTTGAGTTCTCTTCCGGCACCCGTGCCGCTGCCGACCGTCGGACCCGGCGTGGCGCCAGATGGTGACCCGGGCGGTTTTGGCGTCGAGGGCGACCTCAGGTCTAACTTCCCCGGCGCTGATCGCTCGAGCGACTGGGTCGCCAATCCTTCGCCAACCCCAACCGGTTCCCCCGTCGGCGACTACATGCTCAACAACGACGGCACTGCGCGTCTTGTTTTTCCGGCCAACGGAAATGGAAACATCACGAAACACTTTCTTGACGGAGTAGGTAACGCCGATCAGGACATCTTTCAGAGCACTGGCGACAAATACAATGACAATCCGAGTACATGGGATTGGGCCATTGGCAAGCCTCCCGCGAAAAATGATATTAACCACGCTCTGCTTCACCAAGCTCTGGACTCCAACGGGCACGCCTGGATCATCGTCGCCGGCGATCAAGGTTCATCCCAGGGAGATAGATATATTGACTTTGAGCTGTTACAAAATTCGGTAGCCAAGACGTGTGCCACCCCGGCGTGTACCTCGGGCAATTTTAGCTCAGGTGGTCCGAACGCTGGTCGGACCGTAGGAGACCTTCTGCTAACGGTTCAGCTCAGCAATGGCGGGGCGGCAGCGCAATTCTTCGTCTATAGATGGGCGGCGAGCGCAGCCAGTCCTATAGGTTTCGATTACATTGCAGAGCCAGTGTCAGCGAATGTTTTCATTGCCGCCAATACTGGTGGAGCAGTGGCCGTGCCCTTCGCCGCCTTTGGCAGCAACTCATATCCCCTGAACACATTTGCCGAAGCGGCAGTTGACCTCAACGCACTGCTTCAGCAATTCGGTTTCGATCCCTGCATCGGCATCAAAACGCTATTCATTAAGACTAAAACCTCCAACGCCCCTTCGGCCCAGTTGAAGGATTTCATTAATCCCATTGCCCTGGAATTCGGCAGTGCGCCCAGCAGCACGATCACTGCCGCTGATGCGTGTGCTAACTCTACAGGCAATACGGCATCCGTGCCGGATGCTGGCCCAGGTTCGACCTATAACTGGACTGTCACCAATGGCACGGTCACCGGAGGCAGCGGAACGAATCAGATCACTTACACGGCCGGCTCATCTGGCACCGTTGATATAACTGTCAGCGTGAATAATAAAGCGGGTTGCGGATCTACAACCTCGCCTCCCAAGAGCGTGGCGATCAATCCCAGCGCCGCGGCAGCCGCTACTATCGACTCAACAGATGTGGATACCAAGTGCGCGGCCTTAAGCGGACCGACCACGTTCAAGTTGGACGGAACAGCTACCAACGGCACTCCTGCGTGGAGCGTCTCGAGCGTGTCCGGGAGTATCGCGGTCGGTGATGTGAGTTTTAGCAGCCCGTCTCTTGCGGACACAAATGTCAACATTGCTAACGCCAAAACAGGCGCCGCGGTATTGCGACTTCGAGTAACCAGCAATACTAATCCCAGTTGCGGCGTCGCGGACGCTTTTGTGACCGTGACGGTGAACTCCAACCCGACGGCAGCTTTCACCAACACCACCGTCTGTGCGGGTGCCGCAACTGTCTTTACTAATAGCTCTAGCGGAGCGACGAGTTATTTGTGGGACTTCGGTGATGGCAGTACGTCAACCGAAACCAATCCTTCACATACGTATGCTGCTGCTGGTAGCCACGCTGTCACTCTTACTGCTTCTGCAGGTGCTGGCTGCATGAACTCAGTTCAGCATAGCGTCACGGTCAACGCCAATCCGGTCGCGGCCTTCAGCGCTCCAGCAGTATGTGAGGGTGCAGCGACCGTCTTTAGCAATTCATCCACCGGCGCAGCTTCTTACAGCTGGAACTTCGGTGACAGCAGCGCCGCTTCAACTGCCGTCAATCCATCGCACACCTATGCTGCCGCAGGAACCTACACCGTCACGCTGACAGCAACGTCGGCTGCCGGTTGCACCAACTCGATTCCGCATGACGTCACGGTCAATGCGAATCCGGTGGCGGCCTTCAGCGCTCCAGCAGTATGCGAGGGTGCAGCGACGGTCTTTAGCAATTCATCCTCCGGCGCAGCTTCATATAGCTGGAACTTCGGTGACCAGAGCAGTCCTTCAACTGATACCAACCCGTCGCACACTTATGCTGCCGCCGGAACGTACACCGTTCAGCTGACAGCAACGTCGGCTGCGGGTTGTACCAACTCCGTCTCGCATAGCGTCACGGTCAATGCGAATCCGGTGGCGGTTTTCAGCGCTCCGGCAGTATGTGAAGGCGCAGCGACAGTCTTCAGCAATTCATCGACCGGCGCCGCCTCCTATAGCTGGGACTTCGGTGATAACAGCGCCGCTTCAACTGCTGTCAATCCGTCGCACTCCTATGCTGCTCCGGGAACGTACACCGTCGTGCTGACAGCAACGTCGGCCGCCGGTTGCACCAACTCCATTCCGCATAGCGTTACGGTTAACCCGAATCCGGTCGCAGCCTTCAGTGCTCCCGCAGTATGTGCGGGCGCAGCAACTGCCTTTAGCAATTCGTCCACCGGCGCGACCTCTTATAGTTGGAGCTTTGGTGATGGCGGCAGTTCAACTGATACTACTCCTTCGCATACGTATGCTGCTCCGGGAACGTACACCGTTCAGCTGACTGCAGCATCGTCTGCAGGTTGTAGCAACTCCGTTTCGCAAAGCGTTACCGTCAATGCGAATCCGGTGGCGGCCTTCAGCGCTCCGGCAGTATGCGAGGGCGCAGCGACCGTTTTCAGCAATTCATCGAACGGCGCCGCCTCTTACAGCTGGGACTTCGGTGATGGTGGCAGTTCAACTGATCCAGCTCCTTCACATACGTATGCGGCGGCGGGAACGTACACCGTTCAACTGACCGCGACATCGGCTGCCGGTTGTTCCAACCCCACTTCGCATAGCGTGACTGTCAACGCAAGCCCAACCGTAACGCTCGCTTTGGACCTGGCCTGCGACGATCAAGGCGGGGAGCAGGTAACGCAGCTGGTCGCGAGTCCAAGTCCAGGTGGCAGCTACTCGTATAGCTGGACCGGACCAGATGGTCCAATCGTTGACCAGAATCAAGTGGCCATTAACGCACCGGCAATTACGCCAACTAAACCCGGAATCTACACTGTCGTGGTGACGAATCTTGCCACGGGGTGTTCGGTATCCGGCTCGTACAAACTGTGCTTCACTGGAAGCCAAATAGTGAATCAAGGTGCTGCTGTCATTCCGATGCAGCCGCAAGCTGATTCATCTTCCGCTGTCAGTGCGAAATCGCAACCGAGAGGATTTCGCGGTTATTTAGCCAGGGTCTTCTCGATATTTGGCTAATACCGGGCGTGCGATCAAACGCTCGGCGTGACGCAAGCCGTCACGCCGAGCGCCATCTGTTAAAGCGTGATCAACTTTGAGTTATCGCACGGTTTGTGACAAGTGGAGTTAACATCGAAGCTCAGAGGGCTTTAGAAACAAGTAGGTTGGGCCAGCACGCTCGAAGGCGCCGACCTCCAGATCTTGGTCATGGATTCAGTGAAATTTGCCAGGCAGGATTCTGCCGCCAAAATAGGCAGACAGTGCCGTTGTAAAGGCTTCTGCAACAGCACTATCATCACGGCTCACAACCGTCGCGAAGGTAATGATTTGTGGGGTGGCCCCGTTCACGCAGAAGGACGAAGGAAGAGTGTACTCTCGATCTGCATAGGTTAAAGGCGACGGCAAGCATGTGACCAGTCGCATTAAGCAGCACGAATTTCTTTGAGTCTTTGAAACGTTGGTGAGTAATGGCTCGCTCTTTGCAAATGTCTCCCCTGTGTCAGAGTTCAATTGTTGGTTGCCAAGCTACTTAGTTAGCTTTTGTGGCAGTTTCACTGGAGCCTTAGAATTTCGAGTGCCTTTTGGGAAATCCAGTCTATCCATTCCGATAGATATTTGCTATCCATCAGGATAGAGATTGTCTCCCCAAGACTCCAGTGATAAGTACGGATTATTTAAGAAAAATTCTAATTGACAATAATTGTCAACCGGCGTTAATCTATGAATCAAACTTACTTATGATTCATTTGCTGACTACGACAAGGGAACCCCTCGCTCCCGAGTAGGCAGCGCCAATAATCAGCTACGTGCTCAGTAAGTGAAGAGCCGGGCTGAGACAAAACCTTGGCTAGTAGAACTGTCCGGTAGTGAAGTTTCCCGACGGATTGGACAGAGCGGATTGTCGAGGTATCTGAAACCAATTCGCCAATTAAAAAACCCCGCTACCACTGGCTGGTGGTAACGGGGACTTAACAACACGGCTTCCACCGCACTCGGCGGGAAAGATGCATCGTCTAGCAACCCGCATCTTAACGCAGAGTGTGGTGGCGGCTCAACAACAAATGCTTGAGGAGTCGCCCCAATGCTCCCTCGATCGAGTCGGTCAAATCCAAATCAGTTCAAACCCGAACTCACGTCGTGCGGTTATGGGGTAAACGGCAACTCCCCTTAACTGACAGGAATCGACGTGATTTCTGAATTCACTGCTAGCCCTGGCCTTCCGTTGGTCTCATCCATCCTGGATGAGCCCGCGTTGCCTTGTCCTGGAAGGAAGCAACGCATGGCTGCTCAAAGTAGGGTGGGATTCTTACGAAGCTGCATTTCCTATGCAGCCCTCCCACCGCTCCACTACCTGGAAGGTCTACAAACCACTTCAACAAGGAGAACTCCCAATGACTAAGAAACCAAATTTCGCGAAATGTATTCTGGGCGTATTCGTGTTGGCCATTCTGTTCATAGGAACATGGGCAACCACGTCCGCCAGCTTAACAAGTGCTAAGAAGAGCGCGGTCTCGCCGACTGCGTTATCCAATAGTCCCAACCTGGTGTCGCGCTATGCGGCGCCTCTTGCCCCAGTATCGGGCGAGGACAGCATCTTCGGTGTATTTGAGCTCGACGGCGACATCTTTGACTTCCCCGCTGGACTCCCAGATGACTGGGACACTGTCAATTGCGATGGCGGGAATGCGGATGTCAAAACCGGCGTCATACACGACGGCTCGGGTGTTAGCATCTTCACCCAAGGTGGTTCCAAAGATCCTAATGACGTTAGCGCTTGGCGTTGGACCGACGGCGCCGTGCCCGACAAGGATGATCTGCTCAATGCCTACGCCGCCAAATACACCGGCAGTCCTAACGGAGACACGATTATCGCGTTTGGCGCTGACAAATACGATATCAGTGGTACCGCGTTCATTGGTGCCTGGTTCTTTCAGAATAGCGTTTGCACCGCGCCCGACGGTAGATTTAGAGTTCAGCAAGGAGCGGTATGTGCAAATTCTGACCCGCTCGCTACGCACTCAGTAGGCGACGTCCTGGTGCTGCTCAATTTCTCTTCCGGCGGTACCTCGATTGCCGAAAAGAAGGTATACAGATGGGTAGGAACAGGCGGAAATGTGCCCCACCAACCAACGCTGGATGACATCACCGGCAGCGCTCCAGTGGGCAGTGTCGAGGGGCTCTCGAATTTGCAGACGGGACCTCAGGCGATACCTGGCACATGCTCGACAGACTGGCCCCACACGCCGAAGAGCGGTCCTGATGGCACAATACAGACGAACGCTTTCTTCGAAGGCGCTATAAACATTAACGCATTTCCGGGTCTTGCCGGCGAATGCTTTAACAGCTTCCTGGTTGAGACACGTAGCTCAGACTCCGTGACTGCTCAGCTAAAGGACTTCGTGCTTGGTTCGTTTAACACTTGCCCGGAAGTAAGCATCACCAAGACAGCAGATGACACTTCCATCTGCGCGGGGCATGAGACTACTTACACTTATGACGTCAACAATCCCACAAACTTTACCCTGACTGGCACCGTAGTTGATGACAACGAAACGCCTGCCGATACGTCGGATGATCTTGATGTCACCAACAACTGTGCTGCAATTGGCGCGGGCACTGCGCAGAGTGTTTCGCTGCCGCCTGGTCACACAATCTATACGTGTTCACGCACGCTGGGCGCAGGTTCCCACACAAATACAGTCACGGTATCGGCCTCTTTTGGTGGCTTCAGCACCAGTGACACAGACGACGAGACGGTGGTCGTAAGCGCCAATCCTGACCTGTTGATCGATAACTTCGCCTGCAATACGACAGGATTCGCGTCGACGTTGACGGTAACGGATGCCAACTCTACTGGCGGCACGTTAAGCTGGACGAGGAATGGGAACAGTTTTGCCGGAGATGTGACTTCGATTGACGTGCTCCTACCAGGCGTTTACGTGGTCACCTCGACTACCACGGAAGGCTGTACGGACAGTGCTTCCCGGACCGTAGGGATCTGTACTACGTGTTCACCTTAGGTATAGGGTCTGCAAACACCAAACCCGGTAGGCTAATTGGGCGAACTTTCACCCTTGCGGAACACCGGCAATTCCGAAGGCAGCGGCGTCAATTGACGCCGCTGCACTTTCTCGGCTTCACGTGAAAATGCAGTTCCTTCATTCGAAGCGCAAAAAGAGAAGGCCGTTTCCGCAAAGGAGGCGGCCTTTCTGATTAAAGGTAAGTCGTTATTTTGGTGGCCATAGGTTCAAGCCAAATGAGCCTTGCCAGTTACTCATTCGCATTCTCTCGACTCACGCTCGGGCCTACATTTGGCTGGACCACGTCCCTAATCGCTACTGTATCGTGAGCGGAGTGGACTGAGTCCCCAGCGGCGTACTACCAGAATAGACGCTGATGCTTACAGTACTTGTGCCAACACAAGTATCAGGTGCTACTGCGTAAGCCGCGGAAATCCCCTTCGTCTCGCCCCCGTTAAACGTTATCAGTGACGAAGCTATTACTGTTTCCTGGCCGCAACTTGAAACCGCTGAGATGGTAACGGTGTATCTTTCTCTACCGCTTGAGCAATTACCAATCCTCCCAAAGACGCCGACGTTGAGGCCCGGAGATATGGTAACGGTACTCAACGAGGGTGTCGCCACAACGGCGCACGCGGATCCGCCAGTCGATCCGCCGCCGCCCTTCCCTTTTTGGCCCGATATCGGCTGTGACACTATCACAAGGCAAGTCAACGCCAGAATGCTCTTAATCACGTAACTACGCATGGATTACCTCCCTTATCTGCTCTCGTCCTTCAGGCTATCCCTATGATTTCCATCGATGACTAGCGCAGGGGGCGTACCACGAAGTCGCAAAAATCTAAGGGTCTGATTCTCTTGTGGTTAAACCATTGTCCTAAAGCTATTTAACGCATTGTTTGGGTACATGTGTTCTGCAAAGCGTCGCTGACCCAGAGATAAGCTGAGTACGGATATTTCAGGTTCCTGGCGTTTGCGTCGTCGCTGCAGGCCATGGAAGCCTGCATGGTCAATTGGATCAAATGTGACGTGTGAAGACGGTACGCTTGGGAGTGGAGGAGTGGAGGAGTGGAGGATGAGATCTTCAAATTGATCCTTTTCCTGGTGCGAGAAGACAAAAGAAAGAAGGGCCAATCTCTGGATGACGCCCCTTTCTTCTTAATCATTCGAAGTTGGTATGATGCCCGGAGTTAGAATCTCCCGAACTGAAACTACTGCTAGAAGGATCACTAACAGCTGCTTTGCCTGGCAAGGGGCCAGGTTAAAGTATGGTTAGTGCCGCGGACTGACTGCCAAGCAAGGTGTCGCCCGCATAAACGCTGACGCTCACCGTACTTAATCCGAGGCACGTATCAGGTGCGATAGGATAAGCAGCCGAGATGCCTTTAGTCTCGCCCCCATTAAACGTTATTAGGGAAGAGCCGATGATTGTTTCTTCCCCGCAGCTTGAAACTGCGGAGATGGTAACGATGTATCTTTGTCTGCCAGTTGAGCAATTGCCAACCCTGCCGAAGACACCAACATTTATCCCACCCGAGGCGCTTGTAGTGCTTAGCAGCGGCGTAGCGACCACGGCGCAGCCCGAACCGCCTGTAGATCCCCCGCCGCCATTGCCTCCCTTACCTTTTTGTGCAGCCAACGGCATCGACACCAGCGTCAGGCATGCGAGGGCCAGGACGCTCTTAATAAAGTAATTTTTCATCAATCTCTTTCTCCTTAATTTATTGTTTGTCCCGCACGGCGGTAGGCGTTAAATTTCCCTACTCGGGGCAGGCAAACCTCACGCTTGCGTAAGGCGCGCTTCGACCCCATTTCCTAAAAACCAACGAATTGTTTACGTATTGAGGTTTGAGGTTTATCTCAAGCGGGAGGCAGAATTGCCTGAGAACTCCTCTTCCTCGATTCCAGTCGGGTGTGTGCTTTCTATCACCTTCTGGTCTATCGGCACTTGCCCCATCTTGTGCCTCGATTAACCAGGGCCGCAGTAACAAAAAGCCGCTCATCTTAGATGAAGTTCCAGAAGCGGGCAAGTGATAATTTCGTTGCAATTTCACAACATTGGGAATGATTTCGCGAGAATTCGAGGCTTTGCTCGACACTGCTGCAAACTTTTAATAGAGGATGCCGCCTCCAACGGATCCTTACTTTTGCTCGTGATGTCACAATAGGAAAAAGAATCGTGAGCCATTTCTCAGCCAATCTTCCTGAAGGTCTACCTGCGGATAGCGGAGTTAGGTTTCGACATGGCTTTCAGGCCGCAGCATAAAGGCCGCCCTCGTTGAACGAGAGCGGCCCTTAACATAAGTAGGCGAGCTTGTACGTAAACAAACGTCATTAGTGAGGGTTGCGAATCCCCTTCACGATCGCGACCTGCAAGGTTGCACTGTCACCCTACTGCACTGTCAGTGTATTCGAATCGCTGGCCAGCATCCCACTACCATCATAAACTCCCACGCTCACTGTCATAGTGCCAAGGCAAGTGTCAGGCGCGATCGGGTAAGCCACCGAGATCCCTTTGGTTTCACCGCCTGCAAATGATATCAGGGCGGACCCAATAACTGTTTCTTCACCGCAGCTTGACATGGACGTAATAGTAACGGTGTATCTCTTTTTTCCTGTGGCACAGTTGCTGACCCTGCCAAAGACACCAACGTTAAGTCCGGGTGAAGCTGTAGAAGTACTCAACATTGGCGTAGCTACGACAGCACAACCCGAACCGCCGCTCGATCCCCCGCCGCCCTTCCCTTTTTGCGCCGATAACGGCACTACCACCAACGCCAAACATGCCAGCGCCAAGAAGCTTTTGACTATATAGTTTCTCATCGTTCTCTCTCCATGTTGTTGAGTTACTCCAGCACGTTCGTGGCCTACTTTTGCCCCGCGGACACGGGAATGCTGGATTCGGCAAGCTCCCTCGTTCAACGGGAGAGCCGAAGTAAGATAAAGGCTTAGGTTTTGTTGGGGATGATTGGGTTTTTGGCGGGAGAAGATTAAGAAAGAGAAGCGTGAAGGTGATGCACCTCTGAGCCGATTGCGGGACGCTTCTCCTGCTTTCGGTAACCCGGCCAGGTCCTGGACCCCCGTAGGCTTTGCGGCCCCCGCTCGCGCAGGGTGTGCCTTTATCGCTTCAGGTAAATCTTCAAATAACACGGGCCATGGAGGGCTGGCCAATGGTTGAAGTTAACCCGTTTGGGCCAACAGTGTCAAGCATTGTTTATCCATTTGTTTATCCATTCCTCCTCCGGGCTTGGGCCACCCAATGAAAAGGGCTCAAGGGCAGGATCCTGCCACGAAAAAGGGCAGGGAGTTCCGTTGTGATAGTTTTCCAATATACCTATTATCTGGGCCAACAACCGTAGCGAAGGTAACTGATTTGTCCGTGGCCCCGACGACCTTAAGAGACGAAGCAGAGTCTACTCTCGATCTGCACATCGATGAATTAATAGCAGAGAACAAGAACATTACTGCTCGGCCGCAACCGTTCGAAAGGCGCCGTAAGCCGCGGCTGCAGGAACCTTTTCCTGCGCGAGTATCGGGCGTCGACTCACGCGAGCTGCCTTTCTACGTTGACTGCGTGCTCGACAACATTAGTTCAACCGGCCTGTACCTGCGAATGCCGAAGTTCGTGGATGCCGGAAGCGAACTGAGGTTGATAGTTCATCTCTTGAATGGTCCAACTCAGGGCGCTACCGCCGCTCTTCAGGGTTGCATCCTAAGGAGCGAGTTGCAGGCTGACGGCAAGCATGGACTCGCCATCGCAATTAAGAATCACTGGTTTCTTTGAGTTTGCAGATGCCAGTGACTATTGCGCAGTCTCTGCCATTGTTTGTCGGGTCAGTTTTATCAGTTGGATTGTGAGCTAATCAGTTAGCCTTTTGCGTCGAGTTTCCCATCCGTTTCCTTCTGAATTCCGAAATCTGAATTCCGAAATTCCAAAACCGCCGTCGGCTTTGCGGCCGCGTTCACGCGGAGTGTACCTTTATCGCTTCAGTTAGATCTTTAAAATGACGCCGGCCATGGCTCGCCGGCTGCATTCTAACGCCCAGGTAGTCCACCTGGGGCATGCAACGCGGCCAGTGAACAGAGCCAGACTGCAAACGATCTCAAACTGCCTGGTTTCCTCCTCATCTTTCCTCCCCCTTTGGGGAGGGGAAGGGTCTGATGGCGCGTCAAGGCCTCTCCCCTTCCCCTCTCCCAACGGGAGGGGGAGATAACCCTTTGATCATTGGGAACCCACCAGACGCAGAAACTGATAGAATTTTAACCATGCAATGCCCCCGTTGTCAGAGCACCCGAATCCAGCGTGGTTATAAGGACACTCCGATTCTTTTGCGCCTGGGAGGACGCCAGGAACTTCTCTGCAACAATTGCGGTTTGGAATTCCAAGGGTTCAAGTGGTCGGCCAAATTCCAACGGGTCGCCGTCAAGACAGATGAATCGAACCCAAGGCGCCGGCGCGCTCCCCGATACAGTGCTCACTTACCCGCTACGATCAGACTGGTCGACGTGGAGACAAACAATGAACCCTCGTCTTCAATGGCGGTGCTCGGCCATTGCCAAACGATTAGCAGCCTCGGTGTGGCTCTGTCATTCGTTGGTTCCCGCTTTGACCCAGCTGAGTTTGCGAAGCTCGGCCGCCATTTGCTGGTGGTGATTAGTCTTCCTGGTGGCGCGATAAAAGCTTTGGTGAAGACAAGAACTCACAACCGGATCGAGAATCCGGCTGGCCCGGCGAACTGGTTTGTGGGGGCGTCGATAGTCCAGATTTCCGAAGCTGATCGTTCCCAGCTTTTAAGCTACCTCGACAGACGATCGCGTGAATAACCGACGCACAAAGTCAGAACCGGAAGCGAGTGCAAGCGTTGCTCAAGTCAACGTTTGATGTACTAGTCAACTACTGCGTTCTCGGTTCAGCCGCAATTGCTCGTCTACAAACTCAAAACAATTTTTGATCCCTTATTGAGCCTAACGGAACTGACGCCGGTCGCTATCGCTCCCGGTTCCGTATTCGTCGGCCAACGATGGGAGAGTCTTGTCTACGCCTTTGACCCTTTCACTTGAAGAACAATGCCGCGCGGCGCACAAATACGGAACCGGGAGCGATAGCGACCGGGTTCAAGGCTGGTGCAAGTCAACATCCCATGTATAACTCTGCGACCGCGTTTTCCACTCATCCGCAATTCCTCGTCAAGAAAAGCAATAGGTTTTTGCTCCACACAGTTGAGCCTAACGAAACTGACCCCGGTCGCTTGTAGCGACCGGGTCCTGGCAATCAAGTTGGACTTTACTCGTAGCGATTAGATTAGGAACAAACTCGGTTCGGTTATCCAAGTTGATCTTGAGACCCATTCGCTACCGAGGCTGTTTGAAAACTAAAAGTTG
>WNGE01017185.1_pt1 | contig 12580 bp, 8 predicted proteins | sample 5400651 | NCBI WGS metagenome assembly WNGE01 (sample SAMN13153370, study PRJNA577476) | soil metagenome | isolation source: 60 cm soil or saprolite under grassland replicate 2 | place: USA:California | collected 2016-06-15 | reverse complement strand
GCGGCTCGCGCCTGCTCGATGATCGCGTCGACCTCCTGCCGCGACCGCACGTTGTGGGCGGGCGTGATGCCGCCCCAGCCGCCGCCGTCCTGCACGGCAGAGTCGGCAGCGAGCTTGGCACGGACCCAGAGCCCGACGACGATCCCGCCCGCCTGGAAGAACACGGTCTCGGCGTCCGGCTGGGCGTCGGCCGTCCAGCCGAGCGCCTCGTAGAAGGCGCGAGCGCGCGGCACGTCGGTGACACCGAGGGTGATCAGAGTGATTCGCTGGTCCATAGCGGCCGACCCTAGGCGACGGCCAGCGGCATCTCTTTGAGAAAACGGACGGCGGTACGAGACGCGATCAGCCGGGCCGGCGGCTTGCCGGCGAGCCGCGTGCACTCGGCCGTCATGTGAGCCTGGTCGGCATAACCGGCCGCGAGCGCGAGCCCGGCCAGCCCGACTCGGGCAAGCTCACCGCGTGAGGCGAGCGCCAACATGCGCTGCAGGCGCAGGATCCGGGCCAGCGTCTTGGGGCCGTAGCCGACCGTCGCGTGAAATCGGCGCCGCAACTGGCGCTCACTGATCCCGATCGCGTCGCCAAGACCGTTGACACGCCGCACGCCGTCCGCGTTCAGCATCGCCACCGCACCGCTCACCACGCGATCAGGCCGCTCGACTGTCGGCAAGCGGCTGACCAGATGGGCCTGCAGGATCTCGTGGCGCGCTCGCGTCGTTGGCGCGGCAGCGATGCGCTCCTCGAGCCGGTCGGCCGCCGGCCCCCACAGGTCGGCGAGCGGTGTCCGCAGATCACGCAACGCGTCGGCCGGCACGCCGAGCATGGCCGGGGCGGCTCCGGGCCGGAACCGGACGCCGATCACCGTCGCCGCCGCGGGCCGCTGGACCGTCACCGGACCCGTATCGGGGCCCGCGCAGACCAGGCCGAAGCCGTCGCGCCAGACGATGTCGATGCAGCCGTCGGGCAGCACCGCCTCGGTGGTCCGTCCGGCGGAGTCGAGCGACCACACGGCACGGGCGAACTCGCGCAGCTCCGCGCGTGGCAGCTGTTCTCGATAGTGCGGCATCGCCAAGGACGGTACGCATCGGCACCGACATCGCCGCCGCACTAGCGTCAGCGCGGTGGCGCGCATGTACTCGGCCGTCGATCCGGCCCACCTGCCGGAACTGCTGGCCGCCGACCTGGACGCCGCGAACCCGCCTGGCCGTGCCCTGCGCGTCGCGCTCGACGGCCCGCGCTCGGCGAACCCGCACGCGCTCGCCGATGCGCTGGTCGAGCCGTTGCGCGCTCTGGGCCGCGCGGTCGTGCGCGTCCGAGCGGACACGTTCTGGCGCGACGCGTCGGTGCGCCTCGAGCACGGCCGCCATGACGTGGACGCGTTCGGCCACGACTGGCTCGACGCCGACGCGCTGCGCCGCGAGGTGCTCGCCCCGCTCGGACCCGACGGCACGGGCGAGTACCTGCCGTCGCTGCGCGACCCGGTAACCAATCGAGCCACTCGCGAACCCCGGCACGTGGCAGGCCAGGGCGCGATCCTCGTGCTCAGCGGCGAGCTGCTACTCGGCGTCGGGCTGCCGTTCGACCGCACGATCCACCTGGCCGTGAGCGCCGCCGGCCGGGCGCGCCGGATGCCGGACGAGTGGGCCTGGACGCTGCCCGCTTTCGAGGCCTACGACGCGGAGGTCGACCCGATCGGCCACGCCGACATCGTCATCCGGCTCGACGACCCGCGTCACCCCGCGATCAGCGGACCTACCAGCGACCGGCCAGCCAGCCGTCGATGAGGTAGCGCGAGATCGACAGCTGCGGTGACACGCCGGCCAGCCGCGCGCCGTCGTCAGGCGACTCGGGCCCGTCGGTCCACATGACTGCCTGGCGCACCTCGTCACGCGTGAACCAGTGCGCCTCGGCGATCTCCTTGGGGTCCAGGTGCAGTGTAGGGTCACCGTCCAGGCGCGCGGTGAAGCCGAGCATCAGCGACGACGGGAACGGCCACGGCTGGCTCGCCACGTAACGCACGTCGGTGATCGTGACGCCGACCTCCTCGAACACCTCGCGGGCGACGGCCGCCTCGAGCGACTCCCCGGGCTCGACGAATCCGGCCAGCGTGGAGAACCGCCGATCTCCCCAGGCATGGCCCCGCCCGAGCAGGCAGCGATCCGCGTCGTCGCGCACCAGCATGATCACCGCGGGATCGGTGCGCGGGAAGTGCTCGCTACCGTCCATGCGGCACGTGCGCGTCCAGCCGGCGAGGGTCTCGAACGTCTCGGCGCCGCAGCGCGGGCAGTGCTGATGCCGCGAGTGCCACTGCTCCAGGGCCACGGCACTGGTCAGCAGGCCCGCCTGCACGTCGTCCGCGCCGGCGCCGACTTCGCGCAGGTTCGCCCAGCCGTCGTCGTCCTCGTCGACGGTGACCGTGAAGTAGGGGACGTCGTCGACCACGCCGAGGAAGCGCCGCACACCGTCCACAGTGGACGGTTCGCGAAACGCCAGCCGGACCACGCCGTCGCCTCGCTGCACCGGTGTCGACGCGGACGGGCTGATCACGATCACCCGCGCGCGCGTCCAGGCCTGCGCGATCCACGCCGAGTCGGGACGCTGCAGCGCCGCCCGATCGTAGGACGCGCGGGCCAGGCGCGGCGGCCCGACCGGATCGGTCATCACGCCACGGAGGTGATCGCCGACAGCGGCCCCCGGACCGTCGACGCATCACCGACGACGACGGTCACGAATCGCGACGGCGCGAAGAACTCCGCCGCGGCTGCGGCAACTTCGTCCAGGGTGGCCTTGGCCAGTCGGCGTGGATGCTCGGCAAGCCACTCGGGCCCGAGGCCGACCCCGGCCAAGCCGGCGAGCGTCGACGCGAGGCCCGCCTGAGTGGCTGTCGACAGCGCCAGCGTGCCGATCGCGTACTGCCGCACCGACTCGACCTCCTCCGGCGTCGGCGGCAACAGCGCGAACCTGCCCAGTTCGTAGAGGGTCTCGAGCAGCGCCGGTGCGGTGACCTCGGTGGCCACCTCGGCCTGCAGGTGCAGCGCCGAGCCGAGCGAGTGGTGGTCGATCCCGCTGTGCGGGCCGTACGTGTAGCCCTTGTCCTCGCGGATGTTCTCGGTCCATCGCGAGGAGAAGTAGCCGCCGAAGATCAGGTTGGCGAGTTGCAGTGCCGGGTAGCCGTCGTCGTGGCGCGTCAAGGCGGACGCGGCCAGCCGCAGCGAGGACTGCACCGAGTCGGCGCGGTCGACGACCTCGAGCGGGCCGGTCGTGACATCTGGCAACGCGGGCACCCGTGAGCCGGTCGGCGCCCCGCTCCAGCTGTCCAGCGCGCTGGCCACCTGGTCGAGCGTGCGCGCCGGCGACACGTCGCCCACAACGACGAGCACGGCACCGTCCGGCCGGACGCGCTCGGCGTGCAGCCGGCGGACCTGCGCCGCCGTGGCGCTCGCGACGTCGTCGACCTCGGGCAGGTCGCGAGCGTAGGGATGATCGCCCCACATGCGTTTGGCGATGGCCTCGCCGGCGACGACGCTCGCACGCGAGCGTGCCATGGTCAGCCGCTCGACCAGGCGGTCGCGTTCGGCCACGACCTCGTCGGACGGATAGGTGGCCCCGATGAGCACGTCGGCCATGACGTCGAGGAGCCCGCGAAGGCTGGTGGCGAGCGCATTGCCCGACAGCAGCAGGCGGTCGGCGTCGACGCCGACGCTGAGATCGCCGCCGAGGCTCTGCACGGCCGCCGCCAGGCCGGCTCGATCGTGCCGGTCCGTGCCGGTGAGCGCCGAATCGGCCAGTAGCGCCGCCTGGGACGGTTGCGCGGCCCGTCCGGACAGGAACGGGACCCGCAGGCGCACCTCGACGAGGGGCACGCCCGGCTTGCGCACGACGAGCACGCGCAGCCCGGAGTCCAGGGTGTGGTCCAGGGTGGTGAGCTTCTTGGCGCGGCGGGGAGCGGTCAGGTCAGGGACGGTCATCAGCGGGCACCGCCCGCGATGAGTTCGACGACGGCTCGGCGATCGGGACGCAACGCCGCGGCGGCGGCCCGCACGTCGGCTTCGGTGACCGCGGCCAGCCGTTGCGGGATCTGCTCGATGAGGCCGGCCTGTCCGAACACCAGCTCGAACTTCGCGAAGTTGAGGGTTCGCGAGATGACGGCGTCCATGTCGCGCAGCAAGACGCTGAGCAGCCGCGTGCGCACCCGGTCGAGCTCGCCTTCTGCCAGGCCGTCCTCGACGAGGCGACTGAGCTCGTCGTCGACGGCGCCGACGATGCGATCCAGCGCACCGGCGTTCGGGAAGCGGGCGTTGATCGTCAGCACGCTCGGGTCGCGCTCGTCGAACGGATCGCCGAACCCGCCGAGATACGCCGACACGTCGGTGACCAGGTGATCGCGCTGCACCAGGCGGCGTTGCAGCCGCGACGCGTCGCCCTCGCAGAGCAGTTCGGTGAGCAGCACGTTGGCCAGGTGCGCGTCGAAGTCACCGACCGGGTCCGGCACGCGGTAGCCGATCGCCAGGGCAGGAATCGGCGCGTGCGCGTCGACAGCCGACCCGCGGCGCTCGCCGGTGAGCGGCGGTTCGCCGAAGTCGGGGCGCTTCGGTGTCGTGCGCTTGGCGACCACCCCGAAATGCTTGTCGATCAGCGCCGCCGTCTCGTCCAGGTCGATGTCGCCGGCCACGGCGAGCACTGCGTTGGACGGCGCGTAGTAGCGGTCGAAGAAGTCCGCCGCGTCGCCGACGGTGGCGCTCTCGAGGTCGACGAAGTCGCCGTATCCGTTGTGCGCGTTGGGGAACGTGTCGAACAGCACCGGAGGCAGCTCGAGCCACGGGAAGCCGCCGTACGGGCGGTTGAGCACGTTGACCCGGATCTCCTCCTTCACCACCGCGATCTGGTTGGCCAGGTTCTCCTCGGTGATGCGCGGGGAGAGCATCCGGTCGGCCTCGAGGAACAGCCCCCGCTCCAGTGCGTTCGACGGGAGCGCCTCGAAGTAGTTCGTGAAGTCCGGGTGCGTGCTGCCGTTGAACATGCCGCCGGAGGACTGCACGTAGCGGAAGTGTTCGAGCTTCTCCAGGTTGGCCGAGCCCTGGAACATGAGGTGCTCGAAGAGGTGCGCGAATCCGGTGCGTCCCTCGGGCTCGGACCGGAAGCCGACGTCGTAGAGCACCGCGATGCCCACGACGGGAGCGGAGCGGTCCGGAGCGAGCACGACACGCAGGCCGTTGGGCAACGTGATGTGGGTGAGATCGAAGGACGGGCTGGGCGGCTTCTTCGCGTGAGACGCGAGCGTGGCGACACGGGACACCCGACCACCCTACGGCCCGCGTCGGCGGCGACTCAGACGACCTTGATTCGCTTTATCAATTCGGGAACCCGGGGCCACAGCGCCTTGCGCACGTCGGGTATCGACACGTACCAGGCGGAGAACTGGTCCGAGCCGATATGCACCACCACGACCCACAACCGCTCCTGCTTGACCTTCAGGTGGCGCTGCGCGCGGTAGTCGGTATCAAGTGTCAGCACGCTCTCGACGAGATGGGCCTTCCGGCTGGCGACCGTGATGTCGGCCTCGCTGATCTTCTTCTTGACGCCGGCATTCGGCCCGTACTCCTGCGCACCCATCGCGGACGCGAATCCGTTGGCGAGCACGGTGACGTTGCCGTTGCCGGTGACGTCGACGTGGCTGGAGCCCTCGTCCATCGTCCAGTTGAGGTCCACCTCCTTGGTGAACTTGAGCGGCCAGATCGTGTCGGAATCCTTCGCCATCGTGTGGATGATGCAGTCGTAGGCGAGGTGCGCCGTCTTGTCGATGACGCGGGGGCAGGCCAGGTGCGCGCCCGGCGGCGGCGCGGAGGACGACGGTCCGGACGGGGGCGCGGACGAGGACGGCGTGTCGCTGCCGGACGGCGGCGCACTCGTGCCAGGCGAGTCCGACGAGCCGGCCGGTCCCGGTGGCCTACCGCTGCCGGACACGGTCGCGGTGCATCCGGAAAGGAGCAGCGCCGCAACGACCAGTGCCCCCGCACCTCGTGCGCGACTCATTCGATGGCGTCCTGCGCGAGTGCGGCCCGACCGAGGCGGGCGAAGTTCTCCCAGAGCAGCGCCGTGGCTTCCGCTCCCCGATACAGCATCGGCAGGCTGACCTTCTCGTTGGGCGCGTGGATCTGGTCGTCGGGCAAGCCCACGCCGAGGAACACCAGCGGCACGTCGAGCGCCTGCTGGATCGCCGCCTCGGGGCCGCTGCCGCCCTCGCGGGTGGGGAGCACCGCCGCGCCGTCGAACGCGCGGCTGATCGCGTCGGTCAGCGCCAGGTAGGCCGGCGTACCGAGCGGGACGAGGCACGGCGCGACGCCCTCGCCCTCCCACTCGATCCGGTTGTCGATGCCCGGCGGGGTGTGGCCGGCGACGAACTGCTCGACCGCCGCGGCGATCTTGCGCGGATCCTGGTTCGCGACCAGGCGGAACGACAACTTCAGGTGGGCGTCGGTCGGCACGATCGTCTTGCTGCCGTCGCCCATGTAGCCACCCCACAGGCCGTTGACCTCGGCGGTGGGCCGCGCGCCGATCCGCTCCAGCGTGCTGTAACCCTGCTCGCCGGCCAGCGCTCGCGAGTGCGCGACGGTGAGGAACTCGGTGTCGTCGGCGGGCACCCGGGCGAACAGCTCGCGCTCGTCGCCGGTGAGCTCGAGGACGTCGTCGTAGAAGCCGGGGACGAGGACGCGGCCGGCGTCGTCGTGCAGGGCACCGGCCAGCCGGGCAATGGCCGTGGCCGGGTTCGGGACGGCGCCGCCGAACACGCCGGAGTGCAGATCGAGGTCGGGGCCGTGGAAGTCGACGGTGCAGACGACCAGGCCGCGCATGCCGGTGACGGTGCTCGGCACATCCGGGGCCAGCATGCCGGTGTCGGTGACGACGACGACATCGCAGTCGAGGCGGCCGCGCCGCTCGGCGAGCAGACCCTCGAAGTTCGGCGAGCCCGACTCTTCCTCGCCCTCGATCAGGAACTTGAGGCTCACCGCCGGGCTCGTCCGCCCGGTTGCCGCGAGGTGCGCGCGCAGCCCGAGCAGGTGGAACAGCAGCTGGCCCTTGTCGTCGGACGCGCCGCGCGCCCGCAACACGTCGCCGTCGACGGTGGGGTCGAACGGGTCGGTGTGCCACGACTCGATCGGGTCGACGGGCTGCACGTCGTGGTGACCGTAGACGACCACCGTGGGCGCGTCCGGATCGTCACTGAGCCACTCGGCAAAGACGGCCGGCAGACCCTTCGTCGGCCAGATCTCGACGGTCGGAAACCCCGTGGCGCGAGCCGCCTCGGCGAACCACTCAGCGCTGCGCGCGACGTCACCGTGATGCTCGGGTTGTGCGCTGATCCCCGGGATGCGCAGCCACTGGTCGAGGTCGGCGAGCAGCTCGTCGCGGTGGGCGTCGACGTAGTGGCGAGGCTGCGTGGGCGGGGTCATGCTCGTGACGTTAGCGTCCGGACTTAGGTGGACATCGCCGAGGTCACGGCCCCTCGCCCGTGACGAGGCGCCGCAGACCGTTGGCGTCGAGCAGGTCGACCGGCGCGACGGTCTCGTCGCTGCGGACGTAGTGGAACGCCGCGCCGATGCTCGCCAGCTCGGCCCCGCACAGGGCCGCCCAGGCGAGCCGGTACGCGGCCAGCTGGACCGCCGCGGCATCGGCGTCGGCGCCTGTGGGCCGCGCGCCGGTCTTCCAGTCGACGACGGTGAAGCCGCCCGGCCCGGCATTCGGCGCGGCCGAGGGCTCGGCGAACACGGCGTCCATCCGGCCGCGGACGACCGTGCCCTCGATCGCCATCTCGAACGGCACCTCGACCTCGACCGGCGTGCGATCGGCCCAGGAGCTGGCCTCGAACGCGGCGCGCAGGGCGGTGACATCGGCGTCGTCGGCGGTCTCGTCGGCGGCGCCGGGCAGGTCGTCGACGTCGAGCAGTGCCTGCGCGGACCATCGCCGTTCCAGCCACGCGTGGAACGCGGTACCCCGGCGAGCCAGCGGTGCCGGACGGCTCGGCAGCGGCCGGCGCAGTCGCCTGGCCAGCCCGTCGGGATCGCGCCGCAACGCGACCAGCTGCGAGACGGACAGCTGGCGCGGCAATGCCACCTCGATGGCGTCGCCGCCGGCGAGGCGTTCTCGTTCGGTGAGGAGCAGGTCGACGTCTCGGCGCCAGGCCGCGATCCGCGTGGCCGGATCGTCGACCAGTCCCGGCAAGGGCATCTCGCCGCGACGGGGCTCCGTGCCGTTGCTGCTCGCTGCTGCGCGCACCAGGGTTGCTCCGGCCTCGACGTCCGGGCGGCGCGTGCCGAGCGGATCAGGCGGCCAGCAAGCCGACTGGGGGACGCCCAGCCGGGGGTTCTCGGCGTCCGGCTCGGCGACGAACCACTCGTCCACGTCGGCGAACGCGCGTACCTCGTCGAGGAACGGCGACACCGTACGCGCAAGTTTGGCGGTGTCCCACGCATAGCCACTCGCGAGCAGTACCGACCTCGCCCGGGTGAACGCCACGTACGCCAGGCGGCGCTCCTCGTCGCGGTGCCGCTGCTTGACCTGGGCACCGTGCTCTTTGAGGATCTGCCCGAGCTGCTTGCGGTCGGCGGCGCCGTCGAGGACGAGCGCGGGCAGGTCGGCGCTGTCGCCGCGCAGCGGCGCCGGCAGCAGTTGCCGAGTGCGGGTCCAGTCCACGCTCCTCGGGTCGGCCGGGAAGACGCCCTCGACCAGCCCAGGCACGGCGACGACGTCCCACTCCAGCCCCTTCGCCGCGTGCACGGTGAGGATCTGCACGCGCTCCTTCTCGACGGCAACCTCGCCGGTCTCGAGGCCGTTCTCCTCGACCTCGGCGGCGTCCAGGAACGCGAGGAACGCAGTGAGCGTCGCCTCGTCGGCCTCCGCGGCGAAGCGGGCCGCCTCGTCCAGGAAGCGGTCGAGGTGCACCCGGCCGACGCCCGCGCGGTCGGCCCGGGCGGCGACCTCGATGTCGACGCCGATCGCCCGCTCGACGTCAGCCACCAACTCGGCCAGCGGGGCGGACAGGCGCCTGCGCAGTGCGCGCAGTTCGTCGGCGAGCGCCGACATACGCGCACAGCCGGCCGGCGAGTACTGCTCGGGACGGCCGAGATCGTCGAGCGCCTCGATCAGGCTGCCCTGGTCGACAGGCTGGTCGTCCCCGCCTGCCGGCCGGCGCGCCCGCGCGAGCTCGCTTGCCCGGGAGCTGAGCGCGGCGAGGTCACGCGCGCCGATCCGCCAACGCGCACCGGCCAGCAGCCTGGCAAGCGCCGCCCCGGACTTGTGGTCGGCCAGCACCCGCAACGTCGCCACCACGTCGACCACCTCGGGTGTCGTGAGCAACCCGCCGAGGCCCATGACCTCGACCGGCAGGCCCTCGGCGAGCAGCGCCAGGCGCACCTCGTCGATCTGCGTGCGGCGGCGGACCAGCACCGCGGCAGTACGGTCGCCGACCGGGCGCGCCTGCCACTCGGCGCTCATCCGGGCCGCCAGCCAGCGCGCCTCGTCCTCGACCGTCTCGACGACGGCCGCGCGGATCTGCCCGGTGCCGGCCTTCGGGCGCGGGCGCAGCTCGATGGTCGCGTCGCCCGTCCGCAGCGGCGTGGCCACGGCGTTGGCGGCGTGCAGCACGGTCTCGTCGTTGCGCCAGCTCGTCGTGAGCGGGAAGCGCAGAGCCGGCTCGCCCGTCGCGCCTCGGAATGTGGCCGTGAAGCGATGGATGTTGCCCGCGCTGGCGCCGCGCCATCCGTAGATCGACTGGAACGGGTCGCCCACGGCGGTGACCGGATGCGCGGCGCCGAACAACCCGTGCAGCAGGCGGGCCTGCGCGTGTCCGGTGTCCTGGTACTCGTCCAGCAACACGGCGCCGTACCGCTCGCGCTCGGCAGCGACGACGTCGGGCATCTCGGCGAGTCGCGCGGCCAGCGACATCTGGTCGCCGAAGTCGACGGCTTCCAGGGCGCGCTTCGCGGTCGCGTAGTCGCGCACCAGCGGCAGCAGTGCCAGCCGATGGCGCAGCGACGTGGCCAGCTTGCCTGCGTCGGTCGACGGCGGCGGCTCGCCGTCGCAGATCGCGATCAGCTCGTCGACGACTTGCGCGCAGTACGCCTCGACGGCATCGGGCTCGACCAGGTGGTCGACGAACTGGGCGGTGAGCGTCATGACGTACTGCGTCACCGACGCCAGCGCGCCGACCCCCCGCGGCAGCGATCCGCGGTAGCGGCGGACCACGGAGTCGGCGAGCTGCCAGCAGACCGCCTGCGACAGCAACCGCGGGTTCGGCTCGGCGCCGACGCGCATCGCGTGCTCGCTGACCAGCCGGGCGGCGTACGCGGAGTACGTGAGCACCGTCGGCTCGCCTGCCAGCAGTTCGGTGAGGGCCGCGTGGTCGTCGGGCCGCTCGTGCTCGACGACGTGCCGCCAGCTCGCCAGCCGCCACCTGATGCGGCGCCCCAGCTCGGCCGCCGCCTTGCGGGTGAACGTCAAGCCGAGGATCTCCTCCGGCGCCACGAGCCGGTTGGCCACCAGCCACACCACGCGGGCAGCCATCGTCTCGGTCTTGCCGGAGCCCGCGCCGGCGATCACGACCGCCGGGGCCATCGGCGACTCGATCACGGCGGCCTGCTCGTCGGTCGGCCGGTCGAGCCCGAGCAGCACCGCCAGCTCGACGGCCGACACGCGGGTCATGCGGTCACCTGCCGGCCCTCGGGCATCAGCGGGCAACTCGACCGGACGTCGCAGGCACCGCAGTAGGAGTTCGCCGTGGCGCTGAACTCGCCGCCGCGGAGGCGCTCGGCGACGTACTCGATCTGCTCGGCGATCCACCGCGGGTCGTCGTCAAGGGGCGGCTGGCTCTGCTCGACGACGGACTTCACGTCCGTGCCGAGCTGGACGAGGCGCGCTCCCCCCGGCCGCTCGGCCTCGCCGAATCCGCCCGCCTGGATCGCGAGCTGGTAGGCGCCGAGCTGCAGGTTCGTCGGCGGGTCGTCGGCCTTGGACTTGCCCGTCTTCAGGTCGATCACCACCGACCGGCCGTCGGCGTCGCGTTCGAGCCGGTCGACGCGCCCGCGCAACCGCGCGTCGCCGACGACCACGTCGAAGCCCTGCTCGGCCGCGACGAGATCGAGCTCGCCGCGAGTGCTCCGCAGCCAGTCGACCAGCTTCGCGAGCATCGTCCGCGCCCGTTCACGCTCGTGCTCGGCCAGCCACGACGCACCGAAATCGAGCCGATGCCATTGCGCGTCGAGCAGGTTCTCCAGGGCCGGCAGGTCGGCGTCGTCGGATGCGCTCGCCGCGACATCGTGGATCAGCGTGCCGAGCGACGCCCCGATCTCGTCACCCTCGCGGGCGCCGAGCCCGGTCAGCAGTGCCCGCATCTCGCAGCGCAGAAACGACTCGATCCGCGACGGACTGACCGGCACCGGACGCTCGGGGTCGGCGACCGGGCCAGGGTCGGAGACGGCAGCCAGGCCCCACCACGTATCGGGATGCGCGCCCGGGACGCCAGCAGCAGCCAGGCGAGCCAGCTCGGCAGCGGCGGCGGCCCGCTCGGCCCGCGACTCGGACGGGTCGCATACGGCCGCTCTGAGCTCGGCGACGAGATCGGGCAAGTGCGCGCCACGCAGCCCGGACGCGAACGGGCGCTCGTCGTCGAGCGGATCGAGCTCGTCGAGGAACCGGGACGGCTGCTCGTCGTCGCCCGACACCGCGGTGACGACCAGGCGCTGCCGCGCGCGGGTGGCCGCCACGTAGAACAGCCGCCGCTCCTCATGGATCTGCGGGGCGAGCGTCGAGACGCCGGCGCCGTCGCGCTGTGCGACCACGTCGACGAGCAGCTCGGAGCCGAGCAGGGACCCGCGCCGGCGAAGGTCCGGCCAGGTGCCTTCCTGGACGTGCGTGACGCAGACGAGATCCCACTCCAAGCCCTTGCTGGCGTGCGCGGTGAGGATCTGCACCGCGTCGCCGCGTGCCGTCCGCGGCGCGAGCGTGTCGCCGGGGATCTGCTGCGCGCCGAGGTGGTCGATGAACTGCTCCGCGGACGCCGCGGGCAGCCGGTCGGTGAATCGCGCCGCCGCCTCGAACAGCTCGATCACGGCATCGAGATCGCGGTCGGCCGCCGCGCCGCCCGGACCGCCCGCCTGGCTGGCGGCGTCCCAGCGCGCGGCCAGTCCGGTGGCGTCCCAGATCGCCCACAGCACGTCCTCGGCGCTCGCCCCTGACCGGCCCGCGGCGCGCCCGGCGTGCAGGACGCGGGCCACTCGCTCGACCGGGCGGCGAACCCGCGCGGGCAGCACAGCAGCGCCGGGCAGATCCTGCACGGCCGGCGCGAGCAGCCCGTCGCCGTTCACGTCGGCGAGCTGGCGCAGCTCGCGGCGCAGGCGACGCAGCTGCAACGCGTCGGCACCGCCGATCGGGCCGAGCAGCAGATGCTCGGCGACGTCCTCGGTCAGCTCGGCGGGACGCAGCACGCAGCGCAACGCGGTGAGCAGGTGCGCCACCGCGGGCTGCTCGGCGAGCGGGACGTCGTCGCCCGCCACGGCCAACGGGACGCCCGCAGTGATGAGAGCACGGC
>WNGE01034392.1_pt1 | contig 12584 bp, 13 predicted proteins | sample 5400651 | NCBI WGS metagenome assembly WNGE01 (sample SAMN13153370, study PRJNA577476) | soil metagenome | isolation source: 60 cm soil or saprolite under grassland replicate 2 | place: USA:California | collected 2016-06-15 | reverse complement strand
ATCGGAGACCGACCCCCGATCAGCCGCGTTCACAACGTCCGTGGGTAGGACAACTAGTAGGAGACCTTTTCGAGCTTCAGCTCCGCGCCGTCGGTTTCGATCTTGACCGCGAGCGTTTCTTCCTTGATCCAGTCCTCGTGGCGCAGGAGCTCTTCTTGGTCCCCGGGGAGCGTGAGCACGATCCGGTCGGTCAGCTCAAGGCCCTGCTCCCGGCGTAGGCGGTTGATCTCGTGGATCAGGTCGCGGACGCGGCCCTCGAGCTCGAGGTCGGGGTCGAGGGTCAGGTCGAGCGCGACCGTCAGGCCGTCCTCGCCCGCCACGGCCCAGCCCTCCTTGCCGCGCCGCTCGACGATCACCTCGTCCGGGCCGAGCTCGTCACCGCTCGCGAGGCGGTAGCGCCCGCCGTCCAGCTCCTCGAACTCGCCGGCCTCGAGGGCGGCCCGCACCGCGCCGAGCTCCTTGCCGAGCTTCGGGCCAAGCACGGGCAGGTTCGGCTTCACGCGCAGCTCGCTCGCCTCGACTGGACCGAACTCGACGTCTTTGACGCTCAGCTCTTCCTCGATCTCGGCAGAGTGCGCCGAGACGCCGTCGGCCCCTTGGACGATGAGGCGGCGCAGCGGCTGGCGGAGCTTGATGCCGGACTGCGAGCGAGCCTGGCGGCCGAGCTCGACGACCCTGCGCACCTCCGCCATCTCGTCGAGTAGCGCCTCGTCCGGCGCAGCGACCTCCGGCCACCCCGCGAGGTGCACCGAGTCCGGTCCCTCGAGCACGAGCGTCCGCCAGAGGTGGTCGGCGAGGAACGGCATCGCGGAGGCGACGACGCGTAGCGCCTGGACGATCGACCACCACAGCGTCGCCAGCGCGTCGGTCTCGCCGTTCCAGAAGCGGCGGCGCGAGCGCCGGATGTACCAGTTCGAGAGGTCGCCGATGAACCTCTCGAACACCGTCGTCAGCGCGGGCGTGTTGTAGCGCTCGTAGGCGCTCTCGGCCTCCTGGACGAGCCGCGCCGTGCGCGCCACGAGCCAGCGGTCGAGTGGCTGGCTCGAGGACGGCTGCGCCCCCCACTCCGGCCGCCAGCCGGCGATGTTCGCGTAGGTGACGAGGAAGCCGACCGAGTTCCAGAGCGTCAGCAGCCGCCGTTTCACCTCGTCTGCAGGCCCGTAGCCGAAGTTGATGTTCTGGCTCGGCGACTGCGCGAAATAGAGCCACCGCATTACGTCCGCGCCCATGCGCTCGAACGCCTGGTTTGACTCGATCATGTTCCCCGCCGACTTGTGCATGGGCCGGCCGTGCTCGTCATTGACTAGCTCGTACGTCAGCACCGCGCGGTACGGCAACCGTCCCGTGAGCGTCATCGACATGAAGCTGATCGAGTAGAACCAGAGCCGGATCTGCTCGCGCATCTCCGAGACCCAGTCCGCCGGGAACCACCGCTCCCAGTAGGCGTGATCTGGCAGGTCGGCGCCGGTGAGGCCGGCCGCGGCGCCAGTCGCGTATCCGTGCTCGACCCACTCGGGGTTCTGCCAGCCGAGCGTCGAGTACGGCACGATCCCCGCGTCGAGCCACGCGTCGCCGACCTCCGGGATGCGGCGAACCTCCTCGGCGCACTTCTCGCAGCGGATCGGCACCTCGTCGATCCAGGGTCGGTGAAGCTCGTGGAGCTGGTCGAGACCGCCGGTCGCTCGCGCCTTCAGCTCGGCGAGCGACCCGATCACGTTCAGGTGACCGCACGAGCACGGGTAGAAGGGCAACGGCAGCCCGAAGTAGCGCTTGCGCGAGATGTTCCAGTCGCCCATGTTGCGGAGCCAGTCGTCCATCCGCTTCGAGTACTGCGGGGGCGTCCACTCGACGTCCCGGTTCGCCTTCAGCAGCGGCTCCCGGAGCTCGTCGCAGCCGATGAACCAGTCGTCGACGACCCGGAAGACGAGCGGCGTCTTGCAGCGCCAGCAGATCGGATAGCGGTGGACGGTCGTCCCCGCCTCGACAAGCAGGCCGCGCTCACGGAGCGACTCGACGACCGGCTCCGCCACCTCGTCTGTGGAGCGCCCTTCGAAGGGGCCGTAGCCGGGCAGGAAACGGCCGCTCTCGTCGATCGGAGCGAGCACCGGCAGGTCGTGGACGCGCGCGAGCTCGAAGTCCTCGGCGCCGGCGCCCGGGGCGATGTGCACGATCCCGGTCCCCTCGTCGAGGACAACTTCCTCCCACGGAATCACGCGGTGAACGACGCGTTCCTGCGCCGGCAGGTCGTCGAAGGGCCCCTCGTACTCGAGCCCGACGAGCTCTCCGCCGCGAACGGTGCGGACGGGCTCGAGGTCTCCTGCGAGTTCCTTCGCGCGCCACTCGCCGTCCGAGCTGAGGACGTACTCGGCCTCCGGCTTCACCGCCGCGGCGACGTTCGCCGGGAGCGTCCAGGGCGTCGTCGTCCAGACGACCAGCGCCTCGCCCTCGCGCTCCTTCAGCGGAAAACGCACGTAGAGCGAGGGGTGCTCCATCTCGACGTGGTTCTCCTCGCCCGCCTGCTCGTGCTGTGAGAGCGAAGTCCCGCAGCGGGGACACCACTGCGTCGAGCGGTGGCCCTTGTAGAGCCAGCCGCGCTCGTGCACCTCCTTGAGGAAGCGCCAGATGTACTCGATGTTCGTGTCGGAGAAGGTGAGGTAGTCGTTGCCCCAGTCCATCCACTGGCCGAGCCGCTTCGACTGCTCCGTCATCACCCCGACGTACTTCGCAACGCGCTCCTTGCAGCGCTCCGCGAACTCGGCGAGCCCGTAGCTCTCGATCTCCCGCTTCGAGTTGAGCCCGAGCTCCTTCTCGACCTCGACCTCGACCCAGAGGCCCTGGCAGTCGTAGCCGTTCTGATAGCGCTGGTCGAAGCCGCGCAGGGCCTTGTAGCGCTGGAAGATGTCCTTCAGGGCACGGCCCCAGGCGTGGTGGACGCCCATCGGGTTGTTCGCCGTGATCGGGCCGTCGATGAAGCTCCAGGGCTCGTTGCCGCGGTTCTGCTCGCGCAGGCGCTCGAACGTTCGCTCCCGCTCCCAGCGGTCGAGCACTTCGCGTTCGAGAGCCGGATGGTCGGGTACGTTGGACAGCGGCGCGAAGACCTGTTCCATCGGCCGATCGTAGCTATGAGGCCTTGACGGCAATAGTGGCTGTGTCGCCATTACCATCAAGGCCTCTCGGGAACAATGGGCTTCGCGCGCGCGTTTGAACCGTTGAGAATCCGAGGTAGAAAGGACGAGATGGCAGATCCGGTTACCGAAGCGACCTTCGACGACGATGTACTCAAGAGCGATCAGCAGGTGCTGGTCGACTTCTGGGCCGAATGGTGCGGCCCGTGCCACGCGATCGCTCCCGTGCTCGACCAGATCGCGGCCGAGCGCAGCGGGATCAAGGTCGTCAAGCTGAACATCGACGAGGAGCCTGCGATCGCGCAGCGCTACGGCGTGATGTCGATCCCGACGCTGATCCTGTTCAAGGACGGCGAGCCCGCCGCGGCCGCCGTCGGCGCGATGCCGAAGTCGCTGCTCGAGCAGCGCCTCGGCCTTACCGAAGCGGCCTAAGGCGCTCGCTTGCGACGCCGACCATGAGAGGCCGCGGCGGCTTGGCCGGCGCGGCCGTTTAGCCTCCTTCGGCTCTCTCTTTCTCGGGGTGCGGCACCGGCGAGGCCGCGCGGCCGGGCGGCTCGCCAGTGAGGTTGAGAACGCGCATCCCGTGGACGAAGACGATTGCGCCGCCGAGCCAGCCGCCGACCGTCAGGAACCCGAAGCCGAATAGCGTGAGGATGAACGGGCCGGTGCGCACGGCGGCGTGGGTGTAGCCGGCGTGGCCGACGAGCGCGGCGACGAGGAAGAACGCCGTCGCGGTCAGCATCGAGAGCATGTGCCAGGTCGCGGTCCACCAGAGCGGTGAGCCCCACTCGATCGTGAGCCAGTCCGCGAAGCCGGTCAGCGCGGTCAGCGCCGTCACGATCAGGGCGACGACGAGCGCGAGCCACCAGCCGTGCGCGGCCGCGTGCTCGGCGACGCCGATGACGCTTGCCACGGCCATCACAGTCGCCGCCGTGTAGGCGCCGATCGTCGCGTCGGTCAGCGGCGGGTGGATCGGGTGGCCCGGCAGGCCCTTCCAGAGGTAGCTCAGCTTCACCGGCGCCGGATCTTACGACTTCCGCCCCGGTTCGGTTTCAGTTAGCTCTGGCCGGCTGCTTCGAGATAGGCCACAAAGGCCGCGTGCTTGGCCAGGTACGCCTCCCGAACGGCCTAACTTCGGGGACGGCAGCGCCTAGTGCCCCTTCCAGTAATGCGGTCGAGCTTCTGGGTCGCGAGCACCAAGCCAGGGGCCGCACTCGCTCGCGGCCAAGGCTGGGTTGCCTTGGCAAGGGCGAGGATGGCTCCTGGCGCCGCGTGATCGCGGGTCAGAAGCCGCCACGAATTGCTGGAAGGGGCACTAGCCTGGAGCCGGTGCGGGCGCTCCTCCTGATCAACCCGCGCGCCGGACGCGGGTCGGGCGTCGATGCCGAGCAGCTACGCGCAGAGGCCGAGCGCCGCCGGGTCGAGACACGGGTCATGCGCGAGAGCGACGACCCGGTGGAGGCCGCGCGGGAGGCGGATGCCGACGTGCTGGGCGCGGCGGGCGGGGACGGCTCGATCGCGTCCGTCGCGTCCGTCGCGGTCGAGCGAGGGCTCCCATTCGTCTGCGTGCCCTTCGGGACCCGCAACCACTTCGCCCGCGACCTCGGGCTCGACCGGAACGACCCGGTGGCGGCGCTCGATGCCTTCGCGGGCGAGGAGCGGCCGGTCGACGTCGGGCGAGTCGGCGACCGGCGCTTCCTGAACAACGTCTCGCTCGGGCTCTACGCGGCGCTCGTCCACCGGCGGGAGCGCCACCGGCGACGGGGTGAGGTGCTGGCCGGCCTCCGCGCGGCCTGGCTGGGCCTGAGGGAGCGGGGCGGCGTCTGGGCGCAGCTCGACGGCCGGCCGGTCAGCGCGCGGGTCGTCCTCGTCGCGAGCAACGCCTACGAGCTGAGCCTGTTCTCGATCGGCGAGCGCGAGCGGCTGGACGACGGGAAGCTTCACCTCTACACGGCGACCGGCTGGCTTCCGCGCCGCTGGCAGGAGCGGTTGGGCGAACGGTTCGCGATCGAGGCGCCCGGGCCGTTGGCGGTCGCGATCGACGGGGAGCCGGACGTGCTCGAGCCGCCGCTCGAGTTCACGATCGAGCCGCGGGCTCTACGAGTGCTGGTTCCGCGAGCGCCACGCTGAGAGCACGAGCGGAACGTTCTCGAAGGCAAGCTCCGCGGGGGGCGGCAGCTCGTCCGGAGCGAACCAGCGCAGCTCGTCGACGTCGTCCGCCGGTTGCGGCTCACCGCCTGCCGAGCGGGCGGTCCAGTAGAGGTTCAGCGTCGCCTCGGCAGTCGAATCGAACCCGTAGCGGTCGACCCAGGCGCCGAGGAAGTCGAGCGGCTCGACCTCGAGACCGGTTTCCTCGCGCAGCTCGCGCCGGACGCCGTCCAGCGGGGGCTCGCCCTCCTCGAGGAAACCGCCCGGGATGTCCCAGCGCCCTTTGAACGGCTCGACCGCGCGGCGGGCCAGGAGAACGCGGCCCTTCCCGTCCTCCACGAGCGCCCCCGCGGTCGGCTTCGAGCTTGCGTAACAGACGAAGCCGCAGGCGTGACATTCGACGCGCGAGGTGTCGCCGCGCAGCTCCGCGCGGCAGCGCGGGCACCAACGCCACCCCTGCAGCTCCGCCACAGCCGCAACAATAGAGCGGATGAGCCCGCGCTTCGTTCCCGCCACCGTCTCCGAGCTCTCCCGCGTCGAGCTGCTCGCGGGCCTGCCCGGGGAGACGATCCGCCGCATCGCCGAGCGCATGGAGCGGGAGGAGGTGCCGCCGGGGAAGCAGGTCGTCCAGGAGGGCGACCGCGGCGAGCGCTTCTACCTCGTGCTCTCGGGCCTCTTCACGGTCAGCCAGGAAGACCTCGGGCCGCGCCGCGTGCTGCAGCCGGGCGGCTACTTCGGCGAGGTCGCGCTGGCGATGAAGGTGCCGCGCACGGCCTCCGTCCGGGCGCTCACGCCGGCCGTCGTCGTTAGCTGCGACCGGGAGACGTTCGACGAGCTCCTGCGCCCCTTGTTCGCCGACGACTAACGGAGCCGCCAGACGTGGAGCCGGTCGGCCCGCGAAGGCGCGCGCCTCTGACCGGAAGCGGCAATCGCGGGCAGGAGGTCGATCCCGTCCGGCTTGTCGAGGTAGCCCTGTGCGGTCCCGGAGACGCCCGTGTGGCCGTACTGCCAAACGATCCTCCTCGTGCGGGGGTCGACCACGATCACGCGATGGTTGTAGTCGTCGTTCGCGGCGATCAGGCCGTTCGGCCAGCGGACTGCGAGGGACGGCTTGGCGAGCCGGTTCGGGCCGCTCGCGGCGCCGAACGACCCGGCCTTGCCGATCGACGATCACGATCCGGCCGGGAATCGAGAAGCTGGCGACGAGCACCCGCCCGCCGGGAAGGAGCTGCGCGTCGGAGGGGTACGGCACCGGCGAGCGGATCGACCAGAGGAGGCGGCCGTCCGCCGCCAGGCGATCGATCCAGCCGCCGATCTCGGTCACGAGGAGGCCGCCGTCCGCGAGGGGCGTGTCGCCGTTCGGGCTGTCGAAGCCCCGCGGCGGGTCATGGACGCAGCTGCCGCCGAGGACGCGTGCGACCCTGCCGGTGTGCCGCAAGAAGACGATCCGGCAGTTGCGGATGTCGGGTCGTCGGGGCCGCGCAGCCCCGTCGCTTGCCAGACGACCCGCTTCGCCGGCGAGACGATCAGCACGCGGTTGTTTTCGCGGTCGGCGATGCCGACCTAGCCCGGCACGACCCGCGAGCGCACGGCCGGCAACCCGAGGACCCGGCCCGCGACAGTCTCGTGACGGTGGCTGCTGCCGCGCAAGGGGCGCGGATGCAGGGACTTCGCTTGGGACGTCACGCTTTCGTGACGGTGGCTGCCACCCGAGCAACCGGCGGCGAGCGCGGCGAGGACGAGCGCCACCACGACGCCGAGGAGCGGCCTCAACATCGCGACAGTATGTGCTCAGCGCGCGATCTCGATGTCGCCGGTCCGATGGCTCGGGCGCCAGTGCAGGCGGGTGCCCCGAAGCGCCGTGAGCACCGACTCGACGGCGACGAGGTACATCAGCTGGCGGTAGACGAGCTGCTGGAGCGGCATCGCCGCGAGGTGCCAGGGCGACTCGCGGTCGAGCCTGAAGGCGTACCAGCCGAGCAGGAGCTGCAGCAGGGTGAAGACGGCCCAGTAGGCGGCGACCCAGCGCACGCCGAGGAAGAAGAGCCCGTAAAGCGAGAAGACGTCGATCAGCGGCGCGAGCAGCGGCAGCGTGATCTGGAAGAGGAGCAGGTACGGCAAGCCGCGGCGGCCGATCCGCTTCTCCTCCGGGCGCCACAGTGCCGCCCGGTGCTTCCAGACCGCCTGCAGGGTTCCGTAGCACCACCGGTACCGCTGGCGCCAGAGGGCGGTTAGCGACGACGGGGCCTCCGTCCAAGCACGCGCGTCCTCGACGTAGACCACGCGCCAGCCCGCCCGGCCCAGCGCGATCGTCACGTCGGTGTCCTCGGCCAGCGTCGCGTCCGACAGGCCGCCGATCGCCTCGAGCGCCTGCCGGCGAAAGGCGCCGATCGCGCCCGGCACCGTCGGCATGCACTCGAGCACGTCGTAGAGTCTCCGGTCGAGGTTGAAGCCCATCACGTACTCGATGTGCTGCCAGCTCCCGAGCAGGCCGCGGCGGTTGCCGACCTTCGTGTTTCCCGAGACCGCCCCGACGGCAGCGTCGCCCAGCGGCTCGACGAGCCTTCCCAGGGTCTCGGGCTCGAAGACGGTATCCGCGTCGACCATGACGACCACGTCGTGGCTCGCCGCGGCGAGGCCCCGGTTCAGCGCGGCGGGCTTCCCGAGGTTCTCCTGGCGTAGAACAGTCACCCGCGGCAGCCGAAGCTGCTCGACGAGCGTCGCCGTCCCGTCGGTCGAGCCGTCGTCGATCACGATCACCTCGTAATCCGGGTAGTCGCTCGAGGCGAGCGAGCGAACGGCGCGTTCGACGCAGTCTGGGAGCGAGCCGCTCGACCGCGGCGAGCGTCTGCGAGCGGTCGCCGCCGCCGTCGTGCAGGAGGACGATCCCGCCGGTGCGTCCTTCGGGGGTCGCCTCCCGGACGATTGCTCCGACCCCCGGCCGGCGCCAGTCCTCGCCGTCGAAGTCCGTGAGGACGATCACGTAGCCGCGCGAGGCGAGATCGCCGAGCGCGTGCGCCTGAGCGGCGGTGACCGCGGCAGGCTCGGACGAGTAAGGAGGCCGGACGAGTCGACTGCCCACACCCAGAGCTTCCTGGAGCGCGCTTTCCGTGAGCGCGATCTGGGCTCTCCGCTCCCAGGAAGGCAGGCTCGCGAGGTCGGCGTGCGGGAAGGTGTGGTTGCCGAGCTCGAAGCCGTGCTGGTATAGCGAGCGAACGAGGGCTCGGTGGCGCACCACTTTGCTCCCGATCACGAAGAACGTCGCCGGGACGTGGAGGCGCTGCAGCGCGGCCTCGATGCGCGGGGTCCAGCGCGGGTCGGGACCGTCGTCGAAGGTGAGCGCGATCCGGAGGCCCGGCGGCTCTTCCCGCGAGACGAGATGCTCGCCCCCGCCTCGTCTGGCCCGGCGGGGCCGTCCAGCCGCGTCGTGCCCAGCCCTGCCCCGAAGGCGCGGATGCCTGCGCCGGCGCGGCCGGAGCGGCCGCCGCCACAGGCGCTACAGGCCGGCGGGCCGAGACGGCAGTGGTGCGAGCGGGCGGTGCCCTCCGGATGCCCGAGGAGGCGCCAGCGGCCGGGAACCCCGGCACGCGCGCCGCGCCGCGCACCGGTGTCGACCGGACGGGATGCGAGGGCGCCGAAGCGGGCCCGTGCGTCTTTATCCCGGGAAGCGCCCCCGGAAAGGCTCCAGCCCCGAACAGCGCGAGCCCGAGCGCCGCGAGCCACCCGACTGCAAGCACGCCCGCCGCGATCCCGGTCATGCGGAGGACGCGAGCCCTGCGCCCGGTCGCAGCCGCGAACACGTGCGCAGCCCGGCCGCACAGAACCTGCTCGTGCTCGAGAGTCGCCATCTCCCAGAATGACGGTCCCGGCGGCGCTCTCCTGTGGAGCGCCTTTGTGCGATTTACAGGATCTTTACGCCGCCTCGATCACCGCGTCGGACAGTCGCGGCCAGGCCTGGAGCGCCCAGTCGCCGAAGTCGAGGTCGGTGAGGCACGCGACTGCCAGGTCCGGTTCGGGATCGATCCAGAGGAACGTCCCGCTGCCGCCGAAGTGGCCGAACGTCCTCGGCGAGTTGCGCGCGCCCGTCCAGTGGGGCGACTTCTCGTCCCGCAGCTCGAACCCGAGACCCCAGTCGTTCGGCTCCATCCGCCCGAGGTCCGGCAGGACGCCGGCGAGGCCGGGGAACTGCACGCTCGTCGCCTCGGCGAGCGTCTCCGGGGCGACGAGCGTCGGCCGCTGCAGCTCGGCCCCGAGCCGAAGCAGGTCCTCGAGCGTCCCGTGGAGACCGGCCCCAGGCGATCCGCGGAGCTCGGCCCGCATCCCGAGCGGCCGGAGCACGGCAGCCTCGAGGTAGTCGGCGAAGGGCATCTCCGCCGCCTGGGCAACCTTCTCCCCGAGAACGTCGAATCCGCTGTTCGAGTAGATCCGCCGCTGTCCCGGCTTCGAGATCGGAACCCGGCCCTCGAACGGAAGACCCGAAGCGTGCGCGAGCAGGTGCCGGACCGTCGAGCCGGGCGGTCCCGCTGACTCGTCGAGGTCGACGCCGCCCTCCTCGGCCGCCACCAGGGCCGCGAGCGCCGTCGCAAGCTTCGTCACCGAGGCCCAGCGAAAGACGCGGTCGCGGGGCCCGTGCAACGCCAGGACCTCGCCGCCTCGCAGGACGCCGACCGCGACCGTCTCCGCCGGCCACTCCTCGACCTGCCGCAGCGGCTCCACGGCGCGCGATACTAGTCGCGTGGAAAGGCAGGTCGTCCCGGCCAACTCGCCGATGGCCGCCACCGTCGGCTACTCGCGCGCGGTTCGCGTCGGCCCGCACGTCCACGTCGCCGGCACCGCGCCGATCATGCCCGGCGAGGCCGATCCGCCGCCGGACGCGTACGCCCAGGCGAAGCGCAGCCTCGAGATCGTGCTGGCGGCCCTCGCCGAACTCGGCGCGGGCCCCGAGCACGTCGTCCGCACGCGCGCCTATCTCGTCGACGTCGACGACTGGAAAGACGTCGGCCGCGCGCACGGCGAGGTCTTCGGCTCCGTTCTGCCCGCGACCGCCTTCGTCGTCGTCAAGAGCCTGCTCGACCCCCTCTGGCGCGTGGAGCTCGAAGCGGACGCCCTGGTGACGACCGCATGAAGCAGATCTTCCCCTCGACGATCACGGGCACGGGCTTCGCCGCCGGCGGCAGCGTGCTCGACCACAACTTCGGCAAGGGCGATCCCTACACGCTCGGGGTCGAGGAGGAGTACATGCTCCTCGACGGCGAGACGCTCGACCTCGTCCAGCACGTCGAGTCCGTTCTGGCGGCCACGGCGGGCCACGAGCTCGGGGAGCAGGTCAACCCCGAGCTGATGCAGTCGGTGCTCGAGATCGCGACGCCGGTCTGCCAAACGCCGGCCGAGGTGGAGGCCGAGCTGCGCAAGCTGCGCACCTACGTGATCGGGCTCGCCGGCGAGCGCGGCATGAGGGTCGGCTCGGCGGGCACGCACCCGTTCAGCCTCTTCGAGCGCCAGCGGATCACCGCCCGGGACCGCTACCGGCACCTCGTCGACCAACTCCAGTACGTCGCCCGGCGCGAGCTGATCTTCGGCCTGCACATCCACGTCGCCGTCGACGACCCCGAGAAGGCGATCCAGGTCGTGAACGGCCTGCTCGCGCACCTCTCGTCCTTCCTCGCCCTCTCCGCCAACTCCCCGTTCTGGCGCGGCGAGGCCACGGGGCTCGCCTCCAGCCGGCAGATGGTGTTCGCCGCCTTCCCGCGCTCGGGCCCGCCGCCGCGCTTCCGCGACTACGCCGATTATGCAGAGGTCGTCGGGCAACTCGAGAAGACCGGGTGCATCGCGGACTACACGCACATCTGGTGGGACATCCGCCTCCACCCGCGCTTCGGGACGGTCGAGATCCGCGTCTGCGACGCGGTGACGCGCGTCGAGGACGCCGTTGCCTTGGCGGCCTACTGCCAGTGCCTCGTCAAGCTCTACTCGGAGCGCTACGCCGTCGGCGCGGAGATCCCCTCATACCACCGGATCCTGACGACGGAGAACAAGTGGCTCGCTGCGCGCTACGGGCTCCAGGCGCCGGTCATGGACCTCGCCACCGGCCGCCGCAACCGCGTCCCGGTCGCCCAGCTCGTACGCCGGATGCTGCGCGAGCTCGAGCCGCACGCCCGCGAGCTCGGCTGCGAGCGCGAGCTCGAGGGGATCCCGGAGATCCTGTCCAAGGGCAACGGCGCCGACCGCCAGCGGCGGGCCTGGAACGCCAACCGCGACGTCGTCGAGGTCGTCCGCGAGATCGCGGACGCGACCGAGCTCGCCGCTGTCCCGGCTAGCGCCTGACCTCGAGCGTCTTCCGGTTCACCTGCGCGAGCGTCCGGCCGTTGCGCCTCAGGTCGAGCATCCCTCCGCGGACTCGCAGCTTGACCGCGTAGATCCAATTCGCGGAGTGCCGCCACGGGAGGTCGATGCAGAACGCCCGCCGGTGTGCGGTGTCGAGCGCGTGCACGAACGGCCGCTTGCCGGGGCGCTGGTAGAGCGTGTACGCCCAGCCGCCGGGGGTGGTGGCGCGCTTCACGGGCAGGCCGGTCATCTTCTCGTCGGGCTCACGCCGGTCGACGATCGCGCCCGGGAGCAGCTTGCGGGTCGTCCAGCTGAAGACCCGGACGGCGTATGGCTGGTTGACCGCGTTGGGCGAGCCGAGGAATTGGATCAGGTACATCAGCGAGCCGTCTGGCGAGAGGGCGTCGAACGCGAACCGGCCGCGCAGCCGGACGTGCGCGCGAATCCGGAAGCTGTTCGGATCGACCGCGACGAACCGCGTCGAGGCAGCTCCGGGCCACGTCGCGAGCACGAGCTTGCTGCCGTCCCGGGCGAGCCCGCCCACGTCCCCGCCGTACGTCACGAGCGGGAAGCCGTAGGCCCCCTTCAGAAACTGGACTCCTTCGACCCTACCGGTGCGGATCACGATCGACTCGAGCAACGTCGTACGCCCGTTCGAGACGGCGACGTAGCGGAGCTTGCCGTCCCGACCGACGACGCCGTTTCTGCCATCGAGCCCCGGCGACGGCCCACCGCCGTCCGCCACGGCAACCGCAGTCCAGATCGCTGCGAGGATCGTCGCGAATACCAGCGCGCGTCTCATCTTTCCCTCCTTTGCCGACACCCGCTCTACGGCGGGCGCACGCGGAGGGGTCCGTCTAGAGCCGAGTCACCTTGAACGTCTGCGTGTCGATCGCCGCGACGGTCTTCGCGCCAAGCCGAAGCAGGAGCTTGTTCCGGCCCATGCGCATCCGAACGCGATCGAGTCGGTCGGGGGCCACCCGCGGC
>WNGE01020041.1_pt1 | contig 12584 bp, 13 predicted proteins | sample 5400651 | NCBI WGS metagenome assembly WNGE01 (sample SAMN13153370, study PRJNA577476) | soil metagenome | isolation source: 60 cm soil or saprolite under grassland replicate 2 | place: USA:California | collected 2016-06-15 | reverse complement strand
CTGTTCCGCTTTCGCTCGCCACTACTGACGGAATCTCTTTCGATTTCTTTTCCTCCGGTTACTGAGATGTTTCACTTCACCGGGTGTCGCGATGTTCGTGCTATGGATTCACACGAACTCGAGCAGGTATTACCCCGCTCAGGTTATCCCATTCGGACATTCACGGGTCAAAGCGTGTTTGCCGCTCTCCGTGACTTATCGCAGCTTGCCACGTCCTTCATCGCCTATTGGCACCAAGGCATCCATGATGCGCTCTTTGTAGCTTGATCAATCTGTTCAGTCCGGCAACGCCGGACCGAGATTTGTATGATAACTGAAACTCTCTCGCTGCTTTGCGGCAGCGACTTGATTTCAGACTCAGCTCTTAAAGTTGTATTTTCTTACTACCCTGTATGTAGATGTCAAAGAACCAGCCGTTCACGTACATTTCAGACCACAAAAAAACTCAATCTTGCGTCCGACTTGAACTCGGGTCTGCTCCGCCATAGCGTCTGCGGAGACAGCTCCGATGAACACGTCGGGACAAAATTGAGCACCAATTTGCAGTCCCAGATGTACGTAGAACGCACTCCAAAATAGTAGAGTCCCGCTTCCGGCGGGATCGGTAAAATAACCAACAGATGACGGGCAGTCAAGTGTATTCGGATAGTTTTTGCAGGATTTCCTTCTCTTCGCATGCGCCTGACGCAAAGGCATTTGTGTACACTGGTCGCCGTGACGGGGGCACATCCTCGAAAAGTGGTCCCGGCCAAACGTCCGGTCGAAGAAGCAGCGCGAACCTGCGGAAAATCGTCGTTCGCTGCGCACTAATTGGCCTGTAACACAGAATGCGGAGGGCGAACAACCTCGTATAGCTCGTAAATCTTTTCTCCTGCAAACCAAAATTCCTTTACCAATTGAGATTTCAGCTCCGGGTGAGCCATCATCGAGGCAAGGAAATTCCGTCGAGTTTCGGGGAAAGTTTCCTTCGAAGCCGCGAATGTGAGAACAAAGGTTTTACCTTTTTGAAAGAAGTGATCTAGCGTTGCGGTCTGCTCCTTCTGATCTTTCTCTCCGAGCTGTTTGAATATGGGCCATTGATCGTGCATCCTCCGGCGGAGTTTTTTGGGCGCTAATGCGTGTAGTTGGGTATGCAGACCCCAGTCCGCGCAGATTATGCTTCTCGCCTCGAAGCCATGCTCGTTGATGTAACGAGAAAGCGAATAGATTTCCGGAGACCATCGGTGGTTATAGTGCGAGTTGCTTCGGAAATGGGAAAGATAATCGGCGCTGTTATGGACGTTCACAACAAAAAGACAGGCCGCGGCGAAACCAAAAAGCAGACTACCAGCGTGGCAGAGATTTTTCGTAGCGAGTTGCGTGTATACGGATTTCCCAAGAAAGGCGAACGCCAGGAAAGGCAAGGGGAAAACCATTAGGTAATGCTGCGCACCGCCCGCCTGAGGCGTAATTACGATCTGCAGGAAAATCAGAGAGGCAACAAGGAAGCAGAAGAGACCGTTTTTTCGATCCTTGCGCGCTTCGGTGTTTGGCATTGGCAGAAACGAGCTGGCCAATGCCAAAAATCCAGCGACAACAATCAACCAAAAGGGAACCCAGGAAATTATCCCCCTAGCGTCTCCAAAGATAAACCCAGCTACTTCGTGACCTGATAACGTGCTTAGGAGCCCATACCACTTCACTTGGAGTGAGTTCGTAGGAACGCCGGTCGCGTGGTGGAAATACAGAAGAAGGGGCAAAATTAAGTACAGCGTCACCCCAAACGCGATCAAAAGAAGAATGATCGCTGTCCAGTGAACGAATCTCGGCGATGAAATCCATAGCCTCTTTAGGCTGTCCGGGTAGCACAAAGAAATTCCGATAACGAAAGCTGATGCCAGCCAAATAAAATTGAACCTGTCGAAAAAACCGAGGCCGAAGCAAACGAAAATGAGCGCTGGCTTCCATAGTTTCGGCTCGTCGCGATAACTAAACCAGAGAGCAAGAATGGCTGCTTGGAAGAGGTGTGTCAAAGCTGTCGGCCCCCAATCCAAGCGACTTGGAAAAACATTAGCCGGATCCACCGCCAATATCGATAGTGCGATGGTCGCCCAGACAGCCCCAAGCTTTGCTCGCATGAGCTGATACAAAATCAGCAGTGTCACCGCCCCGAGCAGAATGGCAGGCAAACGAATAGTCAAAGCCGATACGCCGAAATGGTGGAAAATCGGATAGTAGCCCCATGCTTTTAAAGCTCCCATATAGGGGAAGACGAGAAATGGCAGCCGTCCCAGCCGCATATAAATAAAGGTGTTGTCGGGAGCGCCCAGGGCTGCATTTACAAAAGCCAGTTCGTCATAATAGAGTCCCGGAAGTTCAATTCGGTAGGCAGCCAGAAAAACGAAGACACACACAGCGCCGAATGCCAGCCAGTCCGGTAAGCGGCGAATTGACAGCTCGCTTGGGCGTCCGGATGTCGTCACGAGGTTCAAATTTATGCCGGATGATCGTGTCGAAGCTTAGCCGCCTCAAATCTCCGAAGAAGCATTGTTCAATCTCGAAGACAACGTTCTGTTTTTTACGCTCTCGAGTACAAGTGTCAACTTCATCGTCATCTTCCGGTCGCTCTGGCCGTTGGTTTCACGTACGTTCCCCTCCTGTCTCGGACGGATCGGTTGCAAAGTGCCTTGGAACGGCGATGTATCCCGGAGCAATATGATTACCGCCCCGGCTGAAACGCGGTCCGATATTGCGCTTGCCGTTCCTTCCGAGCGTCCAGTGGAACTCTCTATTGTGATGCCCTGCCTGAACGAGGCTGAGACTTTGGCAAGCTGTATCAACAAGGCGCAAGGCTTCCTTCACAAGCACGGCATCATCGGCGAAGTCATCATTGCAGATAACGGTAGCACGGATGGCTCGCAGGAGATTGCCCGTTATTGCGGCGGGCGTGTAGTGCCGGTCACCCCGCCAGGCTACGGGAACGCGCTTATGGGTGGTATCGGTGCAGCTCGCGGTAAGTATGTGATCATGGGCGATGCCGACGACAGTTACGATTTCAGCCAGCTTATGCCTTTCCTCATCAAGCTGCGCGAAGGCTATGCGCTCGTCCAAGGATGCCGACTACCGTCGGGCGGTGGCACGGTCAGCCAAGGTGCTATGCCACTTTCTCATCGCTGGCTGGGTAATCCGATGTTTTCGTTCCTGGCGCGCAAGTGGTTCTGCGCGCCCGTGCACGACATCTATTGCGGTATGCGTGGCTTCACGAAGGGCCTCTTCCAACGGCTCGATCAACGTTGCACTGGAATGGAGTTTGCCACTGAGATGATCATCAAGGCGAGCCTTAACAAGGAAAGGATTGCCGAAGTTCCCATCACGCTTCATCCTGACGGCCGGACGACTCGAGCGCCGCACCTCAAAACGTTTCGCGACGGTTGGCGAACGTTGCGGTTCTTCCTGGTTTGCAGTCCGCGCTGGCTTTTTCTCATGCCAGGTCTGCTATTGATCTTACTTGGCGGAGCCGGCTACGCGGTCGTATTCTCGCGGCTAACATTTAATGGCGTGATATTCGACGCGCATACCTTGCTCTTTGCGAGTCTTGCATTGTTGTGTGGATTCCAGGCCGTGCTATTCGCGATACTAACGAAGTTGTTCGCGATCACGGAAGGTTTGCTGCCTCCCGATCCGCGACTTGAACGTGCGTTCCGGCACATTACCCTTGAAACAGGACTGGCCGGTGGCACTGTCGCGCTAGTCGCCGGTTTTATTCTGCTATTGATGGCTGTGCTGATTTGGCGAAGAACGGGATGGGGCCGGCTAGACTACAGCGAGGTCATGCGAGTAGTCATTCCAGGTGCGACGCTAACAGCACTCGGCTTTCAGACTGTGCTCTTCAGCTTTTTCATGAGCATTCTGGGAATGAAGCGGAAATGAATCTGCTTGAAAAGATTCATGAAAGCTATGTCCACAATCGCCGGGTGAGAGTGCTGGCGCGCGAGCTCTCCGCGTTGCTGCCAGCTAATGGCCAGGTCCTGGATGTCGGCTGCGGCGACGGGCTACTAGCCGCGCTCATGCAAAAGGATAAGCCGAACGTGGTCATTACAGGCATCGATGTGTTGGTGCGCGACCACACGCATATCCCGGTTGTGAAATTTGACGGGACGACTATTCCTTTTCCTGACCGGAGTTTCGATACACTCGTGTTTGTCGATGTTCTGCATCACATGGACGACCCGCTCTTGTTGCTACGCGAGGCGGCGAGAGTGGCGCGCAAAACGATCGTGATTAAGGATCATACTCTCAATGGCTTTGCAGCCGGACCGACCCTGCGGTTTATGGATCGAATCGGAAACCGCCGGTATAACGTGGCACTGCCATATAACTATTGGCCGAAACAAGAATGGCTGACTGCCTTTGAGGCGCTTGGTCTGACAGTACGAACTTGGGCTGTAGAAAGGCGATCAGTAGACTGCCACGATGGCAAATGGCAAAAAAATTGAATCCTATGTGCCGGCACGGCTGGATCGATTGCCGTGGAGTTCGTGGCACTGGCTTATTGTGGTTTCCCTCGGCGCGACCTGGATTCTCGATGGTTTGGAAGTTACCTTGGCTGGAGCGTTGGGCGGAATTCTAACGCGACATGAGACGCTTGGATTGACTGATACGCAGGTCGGCGCTAGTGCGACCTGCTACCTCACAGGCGCAGTGCTCGGCGCGCTGCTTTTCGGTTACGGGACAGATCGATTCGGACGCAAAAAATTGTTCTTCATCACCGTTGCGGTTTATCTCATCGGAACTGCGCTGTCTGCTTTTTCGTGGAACTTCGAGAGCTACGCAGTCTTTCGCGCCCTTACTGGCGCTGGCATTGGTGGCGAATACGCGGCGATCAATTCCGCGATTGACGAACTGATCCCGGCGCGCGTGCGGGGCCGAGTCGATTTAATCATTAACGGTTCATACTGGATTGGCGCCGCCGTGGGCGCCGTAGCAACGCTTGTATTGCTTGACCCTCGGCATGTGCCCGTGTGGTTAGGCTGGCGATTTGCGTTTGGAATCGGCGCAACTCTGGGGCTCATTGTGATCTTCTTTCGTCGCTGGATTCCCGAAAGCCCGCGCTGGTTGATGATTCACGGTCGAAATTCCGAAGCAGAACAAATCGTTGCCGAAGTCGAGCGAAAGATAGGGGCATCACCGCTCCTCCAGTCCAACACTTCAATTACAATTCTCACGCGCAGGCATACGCCCTGGCGGGAAATGTGGGACGCGATTGTGCACGAACATCGTCGCCGTTCATTTCTCGGTCTTGTACTGATGTCCACCCAAGCCTTTTTCTACAATGCGATCTTTTTCACTTACGCACTCGTACTAATGCGATTCTACGGGGTGCCGGAGCAGAAGGTCGGCGGTTATCTTCTGCCGTTTGCGCTCGGCAATGTGCTCGGGCCGCTTCTGCTAGGACATCTGTTCGACACAATCGGGCGCAAACAAATGATTACCGCCACGTATGGCCTCGCAGGAATTTTGCTCGCGCTCACCGGATGTCTTTTTCGCGCTGGCGTGCTCACAGCACAAACACAGACTCTTGCGTGGACGATAATTTTTTTCATCGCGTCAGCCGCGGCCAGCTCGGCGTACCTGACGGTGAGCGAAATTTTTCCGCTGGAAATTCGCGCGCTAGCTATCGCAATTTTCTATGCAATTGGAACGCTGATTGGCGGGGTCGGCGCACCGCTACTGTTCGGATGGATTATCGGTATCGGATCGATTACCGCGTTGTTCATCGGATATTTGGTGGCGGCGGCATTAATGATTTTCGGGGCGGCGATTGAAGCATGGATTGGCATTCCAGCCGAGCGGTGCTCGCTTGAGCACATCGCTGCGCCGCTCTCGAGCAAAGGGTTGTGAACCCGGGGAGCCGCGTCTCTGTGAGACGCGCGAGCCTTAGTGGTAAACGAATTAGTGCGGCCGCTACGGCGCCGCAGGGCAGCGAAGCGGCTAGAGCGAATCCTATTTGCGGCAGTTGACCGTCAGTTCGCGCGTGTGAATTGGCCCCGCGGCAGTCAGTTTGCTCGAATAAAGATGGAAAGCCTCGACGCGAATCATTCCAGCGTCGAAGTCCGCATTCAGTCTTAAAAAGCTTCGCAGCGATTGTGGTGCGACATTGCGGCAGCGGGCGATCGTGATGTGCGGATGCCACGCGCGCAACTCCGGCTCGATCCCCGCGGCGAGCGCGGCTTCCTGCACGCGTTTGTGGATTTGAAACAAATGCGGGTGCGCTTTTTTTCACGCAGCGCGAGATCAACGTCCTGCGGCACATCACCGAAGAACGCGAGTGTCAGGTGCATCTGAGGCGGATCAGTCCAGCCCACGCCGCGGATGTGCGGGTCAAGATCCGAAAGCAACCGGCGCGTTGCGTCCGGCAAATCGATCGCAACGAAGAGACGGTTGGCCATATCGGTCAGTCCAACGCTCAACCCGCCTTCGCAATGCCACGGCGTGGCAGGCATCGAACGTCCAACGTCCAATTGAGCCCGAGGGTGCGGCTGCCGTTATGGCGCGTGGCTTCTTTCTTCGTTGTTCTTCTGAGTCGCACGATCGGCAAGCTTTGTCATCCATCCCGGTGTTCGCCGAGGGACCTCTGACCCGGCGCGCAATTCATTGCCTTGCTCACCCCCAGTTCCGGGAAGAAGCCGATTTACAAATTTCATCAGGTAGCCGGTCAGATTTGGAAAAAGAGCATTGCCCAAAACAATCTTGCGCGCAGCAAAGGTGAGCGTAAGCGATGGTTGCCCGCGACGGCAGGCAGCGAGAATTTTCCTCGCGGCGCGATCGGCGTTCATCGAAATGAGCGGCGCACCTGCGGAAGCAGCGAACCAGGCAAACTCGTCATCATGCCTGCCTTTGAATTTCGCATTCACATGAGAACCGGTACGCATTAGTCCTGGCGCGACCGTTGTCACATGGATGTTGTCGCGCGCCAGTTCGGCGCGAATCGCATCGGAAAAACCGGTCAACGCAAATTTACTTGCGCTGTAGGACGCCATGTGCGGCACGGCAACTTTGCCACCAATGGAAGAAATATTGACGATGCGGCCTCCGCCCCAGATGCGCATCTCGGGGACGATTTCCGAGATTAATTCGAAAGGCGCCCAAAAATGCAGTCGTATGGCGCGCTCGAAATCCTCGCGCATTAAATGCTCTAGTGGACCGACTTCGATGATGCCGGCATTGTTGATCAAGATATCGATTTTGCCGAACCGATCGATCACTCGGCGAACAGCCGCCTGAATTTGTTCGCTATCGAGCAAATCGCATTGAATTGTCATTACTGTGCTACGACGCGTAGCGAGGTCGCTCTTTGCACGCGCCAGTTCCTCAGCGTCGCGTGCAATGAGAGCAACATTCCCACCTCGCGCGCAAATGTGTCGCGCAAGCACTAGTCCCAGTCCGCGCGATCCACCGGTGATGAGGACAACTTTTCCGCGCAGTGGATAACTTACGGTGCGGATGAGACGAACGATTAGCCAGATGGCTAGCAGAATGGCGCCTGTGGCTAACAGAACGCGAAGATTCATTTCAACGGTTTACAATGAGATACGAAACCTTCGCAGCAAACGGCCGTGAATAACGAGACGCTCAAGCGTGTCTGCGGTTGAACCGCGCGACTTCGCGCGCCGTCTCGCGATCCACTGCGCGTTTCTTCAAGTCGGCCCGTTTATCATGCGCGACCTTCCCCTGCCCTACGCCGAGCTCAGCCTTTAGTTTTCCATTTTTCCAGTAGAGCTTGAGAACGACAAGCGCGCGGCCTTTCACCTGCGTTTCGCCGTAGAGCTTATCGATCTCCTGACGATGCAATAATAATTTGCGGACGCGCTTCGCCGCCGGAATTTCGTGGCTGGCACGTTCGTATGGCTGGATATCGGCGTTGTAAAGAAAAGCTTCGCCATTTTCGATCCGCGCGAACGCATCACTGATGTTTGCCTTGCCCGCGCGAATCGATTTGACTTCGCTACCTTTCAATTCGATGCCCGCTTCGTACCGCTCGAGAATGCGATAGTCACGGAGCACTTTGCGATTGGTGATCGATTCGCTCGCCATTTTGCATACGCCGAGCTCGCGACAAACGAGCGGACGCGCTGAGCTTGTGTCAGCGACTAAGCGCCGTCCGAACCCTCTAGCGCCTCGTAGGCCAGCTTGCCAGCGATGATTTCTTTCAGCGCAATGTCCGTCAATGACATCCGGGGTGTCGTCTCTACCAACGGTCGATGTCCCAATCCAAGCTGACGGACACGTTTGGAAACAACATTAATTAGAAGTTGCTGATTGGGGATCACCTGGGCTGCTTCGTTAAGAAGTTGTGTCGTCATATGGCGCAAGGATCGAACCGAGTCCCGCGTGTGCGGGATCGGAAATTGAAGAATGACCGGCACGCTGTTTGTAAGGGCGGACGGGACAAGTGGCGGGGCAAGCATGGTAAAAACGAGTGATGATCTTGCGAGTGAAGCGCCTCGTTGTCAACGGATTTCATCCATGACAGCACAAATTACTTTCGGCTGGGCGACAATGGTGGATGCCATCATCGGATTCTTTTCGATGGAGCGCCCTGCGGCAAAACTATGCGCGCTGCCACTGGCCGACCCAGGTACCCCATCCGTAATACCCAAATGGGAGAAGTCGACCCTCCGATACCAGTGCATCGACCTGTGCCCGAATCGGTGCTGCTTTCGCCGGGCCGAGGTAATCATCTATTATGACCCAGCAACGATCGGCGAGTAAATCGCTGTAGCAATCCAGGTCGCGTCGCACATTGTTGTCCGCATCGAAAATAAAGAGCCCTACTTCGCCACCATCCATGGCCTGACGAACTTCTGGTATGGTTGCTTCGTCGAAGGAGCGCCCATTGATCAGCGTAACATCTTCCGCAACTCCAAAACGAGCGAGGTTCTTCTTCAAATCTTTGATGATGTGGCTGCTTGAGAGACGGAAATGTTTCAATTTTCCTCCGGCCTCGATACTAGCAATTTTTTTCGGCACACTGGATTCGCGCGCGCCATACGCTGCGGCAATCGTCGATCCTCCGACATAAGGACCAATCTCAAAGACTTTTCCCGGGCTGAACTAGCAAAGTGATAGATGAGAAGCAGAACATCCATGTGCAACATGGAGGCGGCCTGCCCGACTTTTTCTAATCGAAGGCGTACGTCCGAGCTGCGGTACTCCATCAGTTTGCGCAGCAACTCGAGCACCTGATTCACGTGAGCTGAGGCGCTCAGAGCTGAATTCGGCTGAGTAACCACGGCCGATTCTACTGGCGTGGTACGATGAGGCAAACTGTCGTGTCTCGACAACGTGGCGTTTATTGTACTGGAAAATGAGGCGTGGCGACTGAATAAAATTAAGTCTTGATTTGCCAATGGCAAAAACCCAACATCGCCGCCTCTGGTGCTGAAGGGAAAACGGGCACAGCGCTCTGCCACAATAAAATATGAACAGTCGGCATCTGCCGTCTCCGGCGGCGACAAAGATCGCTTCGCGGCCCACGCTTTCTCAGTTCCCAGGCGGCCCGGTCCCCAGCGGATCACCTGCGGCCAAGATGTATCGACAACCTGTCGAACCTATCTCTTCTCTAAAATGGAAAACCCTTTTGAGTTTCGGCTGGAAGCTTATTGGTGTCTGCCGCGGCTTGGTATTGTTATATGCGATCCTCTCTTTGACCCACGAAGCAATTGATCGCGGTATAATCCAACTTTTCGGCTACCTCACCAACCAAGTTAGTACTAGCAGCTCTGATCGCCTCGTCGGGACTTATCTTGGCTGGATTTTCCTCGCTATTTGCGGTGTTGGCTTTTCCATTCCCTTGAGATGGGTGACGACGAAAATGGACGCACTGCTCTCGAACCGCTTGCGCACGAATCTGTTCGATCGCGTTCTCAGACAATCGCCCGAGTTTTTTCACGACTACGATCCCGGCCAACTAAACGCAATTATCAACCAAATGACAATCGAGACGGAGATGACTCTTCGGCAGATTATTGTCGATCCAATACTGCAATTTGTTGTTCTCGCCGGAACGACGGGCCTGGTGAGTTATAATTTTATCCAACTGCACAAAGAACCTCTCGCTATCTTCGGCGTCCAGCTTCCCTCGTGGGCAATCCCGCCGATGATCGTGGGTTTGGCGCTGTTCTCGCCTTATCTCATCAGCAAGATCGGCGACCGTATTCGCACCGCGTCAAAGGCTGTACAGACCTACATGCTGTCCTTGTCGAGCCTTATCACAGGCGCCACGCAGTCCCCAGAAGAAATCCAGGCAATGGAAGCAGAACGCATTTTTAGCGAGAAGCATAATGTGAGTTTGGACCAGTCCCTCAAGGCGCGTTTGCGACAAACAATCACGATTGAGACTGTTAACCTACTGAATCGATTGCCTACGCTGTTGATCGAGATTGCATTGTTAGGATTCGCAGTGTGGCTCGTCCTTAAGCCGGGCGGGAACGCGCGCCCAGGCGACGTGGTAGCAGTCCTTCTGCTCGCACCGATGTTGATGTCGCCCATTCAGGCGCTCTCTGGCTATCTCGTAATGGCTTCAAGCTCCTGGCCAAACATCGAGCAGGTAATCAACATTCTGGAATCCCGCAGCAAAACGGAAGAGCAGCCCGGCACAATGGAAACTCAAGTGGCAGCGCCCACGATCGAGGCGCGAAATGTTGTCTTCTCCTATGAGCCAGGCTCCTCGCAGATTTTTGATCAGCTCACTTTCACTGTCCCGCCAGAAAAAACAACAGGCTTCGTAGCGAAGATGGGACAGGGCAAAACGACCTTTTTCAAGTTGGCGCTCCGATTTTATGATCCCCAGCGAGGCCAAATCATGGTCGGCGGACGGCCCACAACTGATTACACCCCCGATACGCTAAGGCGGCGCATTGCAATGATGTCGCAATTTCCGGCATTCTTTTTTGACACCGTGCGAGAAAATCTGCGGATGGCGAAGCCGGATGCGACCGACGAGGAACTTCAGGCCATCTGCGAACGCACGGGAGTTTGGAGAATTCTCAGCCAAAAGCTTCCGCCGTCGGAGACGGGCTTAATTTTAGACGCGAATTTGGCCGCCGGTAAAACGCTATCTGGCGGTGAGCGCAAACTATTGGCGCTTACGCGCTGTTTGCTGCGGGACCCTGCTTTGCTGTTTCTGGACGAACCAACCGTCGGCATGGATAACGAGGAAAAATTCGAGATTCGCAAAATGCTCCGTGAAGGCACACGCGGCAAGACCGTCATGGTCGTCGACCATGATGTTAACTGGCTGCTCCAGTTTTGCGATTACTTCGTCGTTCTCGATGAAGGCAGGGTTGTCGAGCAAGGGACCGCGAAAGAACTGCTCTCCCGCGATGGTTTGCTTTATCAACTTTATGTGGCCGCAATGGGCCCGAAGACCAAAGAAATTGCAACCTACATTGCACGGGTCTGATAAGAAAGATTGCAAGTACGGGCACTAAAATCGTATCTCTGATAAAACGAAGGCAATTATGAACAATTAATCGATTTTGCCCGGTGCATTAGCCGGGCAAGCAACAAAGAGCAAAAAAGAGAAAGGACAGCATATGGCAGAAACAAAAACGATCGAAGCGATCGTCGCAGAAAAAGGGAAAAAAGAGGGCGAGGGAGGAAAAGACGCCGGTGGGCCACCGAAGGAAAGCGAAGTTGAAGGCCGCTATCGGCGAGGGCGGTACGTCGTTTGCCCACATTGTGGGTTTCTTCGTTATATCGTCGAAGAAACGAGAGCCTATCAATGGTACACATGCGGGAACTGCGGTGGCAATTATTACTTCTAATGGTTAGCTGCAGCAGGCAGGCGGCGCCGTAAAATCGGCGCCGCCCAGCTTGTTGTTTACTGGGTCTGGTCATTGACGTGACATGAGGTTGGCCACGGCTGTTGATGCGGAGGAAGTGGATTCAACGGATAGCGAATATGAGTAAGAAAAAAAGAGCAGTGGAAGTAATTACTGGCCAGAAGGTTGAAGGGGACGTGGACCTGACCGGTGCGATTAAAGGAACACGCGCACCGCGTCCGGCTAAGGCAGAAGTTCGCGGGCGCTCGTCCGAGAACCCAGTCATGTTCGAGTGTGCCTGGTGCGGGGCAATTAATTACGCGGAAACGCGAGCTGCCACTTTTTATGTGTGTTTTGCCTGTCACAGGCCCATGCAGTCGGCGATCGCATAGGCAATCACAATGAAATCGGCTCTGGGCGTAGAAACACTACGGTTCTTACTCCCAGCAGATGTGCTGCCAGGCGAGGATGACGTGCCGCTGAAGACTCCGGTCGGCCGCGCTGCGGATCTATTCGGCTGTGTTGATCAGCTGGTGACAAAACCCTTGCTCGCGTGCCGGTTTGCGAAATCTGACGCCTCGAAATTCGAAATTCTTACGGGAGAGTCGGAGGTCACACTCGAATCGGTGCTTTTGCGTCCTCAAACAGCGGACGGCGGCACGGTTTGCATCGATGAATCATCTGAATTTGTTTGGTGGAATAGCGATGGAATTGATCGAGAATTGCGCCAAAGATTACGTGGCAATCTTCCTACTTCAGCCGGTGCTATCGCCGACGCTT
>WNGE01006839.1_pt1 | contig 12584 bp, 10 predicted proteins | sample 5400651 | NCBI WGS metagenome assembly WNGE01 (sample SAMN13153370, study PRJNA577476) | soil metagenome | isolation source: 60 cm soil or saprolite under grassland replicate 2 | place: USA:California | collected 2016-06-15 | reverse complement strand
AGAAACTTTCGGAAGCAATGCCTGCTGTATGGCCCGCGCTTCCTGTGCCTCGCGGCTCATCCGCTCGCGTTCTTGTCTCTCTTGTCCGTACCGGCGTGCGTTATGAATGGCCACCGCAATGTGTTTGCAGAGCGCTTGCAGCAGCCTTAATTGCGCGGGAGGAAATGCGTCGAGCTCATGGTGCGCGGTAGAAAACACCCCCACGAGTTTTCCCTCGACGTGCAAAGGAATCGCGACTTCTGAGAGCGTCGAGGGCTCGCAGGCAATGTAATAAGGATCCACACGAACATCAGGCGCGTAGTGCATTTTGCCAGTAACAGCTACATGCCCGGTCATCCCCTCTGTAACTTTCTTGCGGCTGCCTTTGCCATGCACCGTGCAGCCGCAAACTCCCGTGAGCACCAGCTCCTCATTCGTTTCGTCATGCAGATAAATTGTGGCTTCGAGACAGCCAAACGACTGCGCAACTTCATTGACGATCTTGTCGATCAGCTCGTCGAGATTAAGGATGGAGCTGATCTTCTGCGCCGCCTTCTGCAGCTTGATCAAGTCCTCGATCTGCTCAGCGTGCAGATCGCGAACCGCGGAGTGATCGGGGCCCATTATCGTGGGACTTGTAGCCATGGCAACCTCGTAGTGGATTAGATGACCAAGGCCGTCACTACGACTCTGTTTTCGACTCGGCGGAACCTGGCCTTGGAGATCGAGCTCGCTGCTCTTTATTTCGTCTAGCCGTTCGCGAATCCGTTTCTCCACGCCTTCATTGGTGGGTTGATAGTAAGTGCGGTCTTTCAGATTGTCGGGCAGGCACTGCATGTCGGCGACTTTGTTTTCGAGATTATGCGCATACTGATATCCCTGCCCGTATCCCAGGTGTTTCATCAACCCCGTAGGCGCGTTTCGGAGATGCAATGGCACAGGCTCGGCGGCAGTTCGCTCGACGTCCCCCTGCACCTCACCATACGCGGTATACAGCGCATTGGACTTTGGCGCCAATGCCAGATACACAACCGCCTGCGCCAATGCCAGATTGCCTTCAGGCATTCCGATGAAATCCACCGCATCTCGTGCTGCCATGCTCAACGCAAGCGCGTTCGGTTCCGCAAGACCAATGTCCTCAACTGCCATGCGCACGACTCGGCGTGCGATATAAAGCGGATCTTCGCCAGCCTCCAGCATCCGCGCCAGCCAGTACAGTGCCGCGTCGGCATCACTGTTGCGAACGGACTTATGCAGCGCCGAGATCAGGTTGTAGTGCTCTTCGCCAGTTTTGTCGTAAAGTAAGACGCGCTTTTGGAGAGCGTCCTGCACGATCTCAGTCGTAATCTCATTTTCTGAAATCTTTTCTACTGAGGGTGCCCCACCCTTCCCCGTTTTTTGGGGAGGGTGGGGAATCTGACCTTCTCCTTCGGTTACCCTAACGTCGGCTGCTCCACCCTTTGCGGTTTTCAAAGGGTGGGCGGAGCCTGAAGCCGATTTAACCAACGCCGCCGCAACTTCCAGTACGTTGTATGCGCTCCGCGCATCTCCGCTCGAGTAAGCCGCAATGTGCTTGAGCACCTCATCGCCGGCGGTCAGCTTCATCTCGCCGAGACCGCGCTCCGAATCGGTCAGCGCCCTTCGAAGCAGTAGCACAATCTGCTCTTCGGTTAGTGGCTTCAGCACATAAACGCGGCTACGCGAAAGCAGCGCCGAAATGATCTCAAACGAAGGGTTCTCGGTGGTGGCCCCAATCAGCCGAATGTTTCCCTTCTCCACGTGAGGCAAAAACGCATCCTGCTGCGCTTTGTTGAAGCGATGAATTTCATCCACGAAGACAGTCGTTCGCGTCCCGTATTGCCGCGCTCGTTCCGCGTCCGCCATCACCTGCTTGATTTCTTTGATTCCGGAAAGTACCGCACTGAACTCGATGAACTCCGCGCGAGTCAGGTGCGCAATGATCTGTGCCAGCGTAGTCTTTCCAGTGCCCGGCGGCCCCCAGAAAATAAGCGACCCGACATCGTCGCGCTCAATTTGCGCGCGCAGTGGCTTGCCCGGCGCGATCAGGTGCTCCTGCCCGACGAATTCATCGAGCGTTCGCGGACGCATCCGGTCTGCCAGCGGCCGCGTCTTGTCCGGCTCACCGCCCCCGCCCGGAATGGCTTGAAACAAGCTCATAAAGTGACTTCACCGCACGGTTCGATGATGCACGAATGTTTTGCGGGCTCCCAAGCGCCTAAAATCCTTGCATGAAAGCCGCGGTCCTCACCACCCCAGCCCCGATCTCCAAATCTCCGCTCCACATCGAGGGCGTCCCAACTCCCAATTCCAAGCCCGGCCACGTTTTGCTCCGCGTGCTTGCCTGCGGCGTCTGCCGCACCGACTTGCACATCGTAGAAGGCGAACTCCCGCCGCGCAATCCGCGAGTCATTCCCGGACACCAAATCGTAGGCGAAATCGTTGCTGGGGACGTTGAAACCGCCTCAAGTCGCGTAGGGACACGTGACCATGTGGGGACCGGTGGCCATGTGGGGACAGGCGCCCTCGCCCGTCCGGTCGAGCAACGCTCGACGCGATCACGCTCCGCCGATGAAACTGTGCTCAACGAACTCCCTCCCGGTTCCCGCGTCGGCGTTTCCTGGCTTGGCGGGACCGACGGCACCTGCACTTACTGCCGCCGCAATATGGAAAACCTATGCGACTTCCCGACGTTCACCGGCTACTCCGTGGACGGAGGCTATGCGGAATACGCGCTCGCGCGCGCTGACTTTTGTTTTCCGGTCCCTTCCCAGCTGGACGATCTCCATGCTGCGCCGCTGCTCTGTGCCGGCATCATCGGCTTCCGCGCACTCCGTGTGGCGGGTGTCGAAAAAGGCGAGCGCGTCGGACTCTTCGGCTTCGGCTCCTCCGCTCATCTCACAATCCATGTTCTGAAAAGTTGGGATTGCGAAGTCTATGTCTCGACCCGCGGAGAATCCCATCGTAAGCTCGCTGAATCGCTAGGAGCAACGTGGGTCGGAAGTGAAAAGGAGAACCCGCCGGTTGAACTCGATCGTGCTGTAACTTTCGCTCCCAGCGGGGACGTCGTAGTTACCGCGCTCTCCAGCCTGCGCAAGGGTGGCGTGGTCGCCATCAACGCCATCCACCTCGACCGCATTCCGCAATTCGATTACGACCGCCTGCTCTGGGGAGAACGCCAGATCCGCAGCGTCGCCAATATGACCCGCGCCGACGCCCGCGACTTCCTCCAACTCGCCGCCGAAATCAAACTCAACCCGAAGGTGACCAGCTTCCCTTTGGACAAAGCCAATGAAGCCCTACTCGCAGTAAAGAACGACTCAATTGATGGCGCCGCGGTGATTGTTCCCTGATCGGTAAATACTGTGTTCCCACAAGTGCAACATGACGATAGAATCCCCACTATCTCAGGATTTCAGAGTCTTACATTTCTAGAAGCGCCCGAATCGGTGCTTCCTGCTCCACCCATGACTATTCTGGTTCCCGAGACAAGTTATCTTCCCTGGTTCCCCATCTCAGATTTTCGGCGGCGCAGGCGCCGTAAATTTCGCTAAATTATCCAGCCCAAGCGCAGACTCGATCGCGCTGATTGTCTTCTCCGCCTCCTCAAATCCATCTTTCCCGAACATCTTGTGCTCAATGTCCTCGAACTGTTCTGAAATTTCATCTAGCTGCTTGTTCGAGAAATTCTTCTTCCAGGCCGGAAACACGATTGTGTCTTCCCGCGCCGCATGGTTTTCATACATCAACACAAACGATTCAAAAACGTTCGCCAGCGGTCCGGCATGAACGGACGAAACTTTCCCGCTCTTCGTGACAGCCAGCACGTAGTCCGTGATCGCGCGCCCGCGATTATGCTGCTCCGTCAGAGTGTCCACATACCGCACAAACTCCGGCCCGTGTTTTCGCATCATGGGGAAGATGTGTTGCTCTTCCAGCATGCGCTCGTGATAATCCTCGCCGAAATTGCGGAATAGATTCGCTGTTTGCTGCAGCGCCGCCGCATTCACGCTTGCAGGTTTCTGCCGCAGCCGCGGAATCACTTCGTAATACACCAGCAGCGCCCGCCGGATCACTCCATGCTCGCGCATCAAGTCCTCGGTCGCGGTGACCTCAGGTTCCTTCGGATCAGTCGTCTTTGTTTCTTCAGCGAATCCTCGACCAATCAATGGGATCGCGACTGCACCAGCAGCGCCCCATGCGATCGAATCTCGCAGTAAGTTTCGGCGGTTTGGGTCGAACGTCATATCCTTGTCACTTCCCGAGCAGTTGGATAGAAACCGATCTTACGTTGCATCGTCTGCATTTGTGGTTGCACAAGCCTGCGTAAAGATGTTGCCTTGCGACTGTCTTAGTGCGCTCAACGAAAGACATGCAGAAACCGCATCTCTTGAGGAATCCCAATTCCTCCAAGACGCAACTACGTAGCTATGCGCCCCAGCCGCGAAGCGGCGGAACATGTTAGCCCAGGGCGTAAGCCCTGGGTAGTCGTGCGAAGCGATAAGCGAGCTTCAGCTCGAACACATCAGATGGGGTGAGATTAGTGTTTCGTGGCCCGCATCCCATTTTGTCTTAACTTCAAGCGCGTTACGGCATCACTTGTGACAGCAGTCGCATCACTTGTTCCACGCTTATCTATCTTGGTTCGTGGCGCCTGTTGTCGATCCTGGTGCTTCAGGAAGGCTCCCCGCGTTACTCTACCCATCCGCACTATGCCCCGCACAGTGCATCACGCCAAGGAACTTGCTCCATGGACCGACCGCATCTCGATACTGGTACGCCATAATTCTCGAGATTTGGTGAAGATGGGTCAGGTCGTGCGCCGCCCACGTCGCCAGCAACTCCGACAACGTGACCACTCCTAGCGCCGGATGCCGTCCTCGCCGCGCCAAGTCCTCCGGCCGCAGCTTCAACGCTCGCAACTCATCCAGGTTTTCCGACCGCTCGAGAGTGAATTGATCCAACAACTCGCCCAGCGACCTCCCCTGGCTCTCGCGTTCCTGCGCCCGCCGATCGAACGGCTCAAACGGGCGCCCCTCGCCAAATTCCAAAATCATTTTTGCGCGCGGCATCCAGTCAGTGCGCTCGCCATGGATCAGATGTCCCACTACGTCAAACGCGTTCCAAGTATTTCCACCTTCATTGCGCATCGTCCACGGCTCAGGCAGATCACGCAACAGCGAATTCAGCGCCGCCGGAGTGCGAGTCAGCAGGGATATCGTGTGCTCCAGGTTTTGTTCCATGTCTCAATTCTAAAGACAATTCCTTGCCAACTGCAGAGAGCATTCGCGCAAGTGGTAAAGGCCCGTTTGATCCAGCGTGTGGCGCGGGCGCCCCCGCCCGCGATGACTCGTTTGTGGAAAGATATGTATGAACGGTTCTGAAGTGGAAGGGTTAGTATTATTGCACGGCTTCAGGCGGCCTACTGCATCAGATTTGAAAGCGCACGGCGTCGAGCCGTGCCGACAGCTGGTGTAACCTCAAATCCCGAAGGCCACACAGGACCAGCCGCGGAGCGGCGGAATATGTTAGCCCAGGGCGTAAGCCCTGGGTAGTCGTGCGAAGACGACAAGCGAGCTTCAGGTCGAAGGTGTGGCGCGGGCGCCCTCGCCCGCGATGGTTCGCTTCGGGAAAGATACTAGTTAGCCCTTCTCAGGTGGAAGGGTTTGTATCAAGGCACAGCTTCAGCCATGCCGACCGCCGCTCACATAAGTGATCAATCGCGAGCCCCACGATTGCACGCTCGCCCCAGCCGCATCGCGGCGGAACATAAATAGCCCAGGGCGTAAGCCCTGGGTACTCGTGCAACGCACGACAAGCGAGCTTCAGATCGACATCCCCTAAACTGGTCCGTATAAGGGACGAAACGGAAATCCAACCCTTCGGCCCGTCACCGCATTCGCTCTGTCTCTCTTGCAACCACATTCCTCGCCACTGCAGGCAGGCTCGGAACCAGCCACCGGAATAGAATCGTGGCTGCACCGGCTCCGGCAATCTGCGCCAAAATAAAATAAGGGACATCCGCCGGCCGGATTCCCGCGAACGTGTCACTGAGTGACCTCGCAATCGTGACTGCGGGATTAGCAAACGACGTCGAGGCAGTGATCCAATAAGCAGCCGCAATATAGCTTCCTACTGCAAACGCAGCGGCATTCGACCGCGAGCGCGCACATCCCCAAATCACGCACAGCAGCCCGAAAGTTGCGACGAACTCACTGAAAATCTGCGCCGGTCCGCTGCGAGCGTGCTGCGAGAGCGATATCAAACTCAGCCTGAACATCAAGTGCGCAATCAGAGTGCCGAAGATTCCCCCAGTGAACTGGGCGGTCGCGTATGCAAACGCCTCGCGGTATGGCAATCCATGCTCAAGCGCATCCGCAAACGAAACTACCGGATTGAAGTGCGCGCCAGAAACGGCTCCGAACGCGAGTATCAGCGCAACCAGGGCCGCGCCAGTGGCAATGGTATTTGCCAGCAGTGCGACGGCCACGTTTCCGCCAGACAGCCGCTCGGCCATAATTCCGGAGCCAACTACCGCGGTGACCAGAAACGCTGTGCCGAGAAACTCGGCCGCAACTCGTTGCGATAAGCTTGGTTTCATTGCTGGCCGATCTTGTCCACTTCTTTTTTCAAAGCCAGCTTGTCGATGGACGCAAGAGGCAGCGAGAGAAAAAGCCCGATTCGTCTGTCGAGAATCGTGAACGCCTCGCGATAAGCGCGTTCCACTTCCTGAGATGATCCGTTGACCGCCGCGGGATCGGGAACTCCCCAATGCGCCACAATAATTGTGGAGGCACGGGCGTCCTTGCCCGTGTGACGCGCGGACATCAGACTTCCAGGAAATAAAGGACAAACTTCCTTTGCTGCGTTATCGCACACGGTAAAAACAAAATCCAGTTTGGGAGCTCCGGGTTTGGTAAATTCTTCCCAGCTTTTGCTTCGTAATCCATCGGTTGGAACGTGCGCCGATTCGAGTCGCGCTACCGCCTCAGGCCTGACAATACCGGACGGATGGCTTCCCGCGCTGTACGCCGTAAACCGAGGCTTGCCTTTGAAATTCAGAATCGCCTCAGCCATGATGGACCGCGCCGAATTGCCCGTGCAAAGAAACAGAACGTTATAGTGATCTTTCATCTCTTGAGGCTCGCTGTCGTTGTCGGATGAATGCTTCTTTGCATTCAGCCCCATTCCCTCGGTTTGCGGCTTGGCAAGCCAGCAAGGTTCGCCACGAGTCAGCCGCATCGCGGCGGAATATAGTTAGCCCAGGCGTCAGAGTCTGTGTGAGAACTCAAACTCCGAAATATAAGTGGCAAGCGAATCGTAATTCCCAGCCGCGAAGCGGCGTCAGAATACAGCCCAGGGCGAAAGCCCTGGGTGCAACTAGGAAATGACTCAGCCCTAAAGGGGCGTAAGAAGCGTTCTCACACAGACTCGTACCTCCTGGGCGGTTTCTGATTGAGGTACTACTCCCTGCCCGCCAGACTGGAAGGTCGCAGTTACAACAAAAAGGAGAATCGCTAGTTGCAATATGCAATTGTCGGCTCTCACAAGGACACGTTCTTGCAAGCAAAGGCGGTTTTGGCGATCCTCAACGTGTATGCCCTCGGCTTAACAGATTCAGTTCTCGGATTCCGGAAAATATCGCGATCTGATCACAGAATCGGAAATGAACGCACATTCCGCTTCAGGCCCTTCACTGGACTTGTCCCCGATCGAAAGCCGGTTGCTCATGGCTCTCAATCCTATGGAGCAGCAATTGAGCATGTCGTCTGACCGAATAGTCGCCTCCCACTGTTTTTCCTTCCTTCGTGACATAGTAGGGTGATTTGTAGGAATCGCGTGCGGCAATGTCTTGCAGCATGGGTACGAACTCCTCTCGATCATTTAAATACTCGACGGGATACATTGCGTTTGCCCGAGTTCGGTAGTCCGGTGACACAAGGGCTGATTTCAGAGCGTCTTTAATTCGCAGGTGTGAATCCGAATCACTAATTGTATGCAACTTCAGCATTTGCATAATCACAGACAATGCCCCGGAGGCCAGAGCGGAGTTCTGACTCTTTACTTGCGCAAGCGCGGGCTCGAGTGCCTTCGTGCCGAATCGTGCCACGGCGCGGGTGGCGATCCCACCCGAACCGGCGGCCCCCAGCAATGCGGGAATGGCGCGCTCGTCGTTTATTTCGGCGATGACACTGATTAGCCCTGCGTAGTACTCTGCTTTGTCCTCTCCATAACCCTCGTTATAGTCTTCGGGAGCTACATTATCCGGCGCTTTGAGTCCTCCGTTATTCTCATGGACCAGCAGCTGAATAATACCGAGGCGGAGCCGAGCGACATCACTTGGGCTTGTCTCCGCGGAGTCCAAAACCTTAACTGCCTGATCAAAGGCGTCGCTCCGTTGGGACCATGTCGTAGCTTTCATTTGACCTAGAACACCGGAAACATTAGGTTGGCTACGATTCTCTTGAGCAATAGCCACGCAGGTCATAGCCAAAAAGACTGATGCTGATATGACGATCCGCATTTTTCCTCCAAGTCGCCTCATTTATCAGTCGTTGGGTCCATGCACATACTCACCCTTACTGTGATAACGCCAATCGGCATGCGCACATGGATACGGATGAGGCTTAGAATTCGGGTTCGCACAGTACGTCATCTCGTGGCGGGATCTTCAACGAAATCCGCCTCTACCCCATTCACCGCTGCATCATTCACGACTTGGCTTGCAGCACTCTGAATACAAAACCTGCAGCAACCCCCTGCAACGCTTCCGTATTCGCCCTGTAGCGCATGAACGTGCTCTCGCGGCGCGCGATGATCAGATCTGGCTGCAGTTCCGCCGGGCGGCGCGCACGCGCTAGCATCTGACGCAGTTTGTTAGCCAAGAACCGGTTTCTCCACCTCGCATTTGTCTCGGCGCATACCAACGGAGTATCAATAGCCCAGCGCGTCAGCCCTGGGTAGTCGTGCGAAGCACGAGAAGCGGGCTTCAGCCCGATCCCGCGTTTTATGACTAAGCCTCTTACGACTCACGACCGCGCTGCAGTGCCGCGTAGTTTGCATGTGGAGAGATCAAGCCGGCTTCAGCCGGACGGGATCTCAATTACAGCAAGTCGGTCCGCAGCACGCCTTGACGGCCGGCTTCACCGCCCGCACAAATGCACTCATAAACTTTCCATTCACTTGCGGCGCGATTGCTTCCACATCCATTCCTGCGGACGACAAAAATTCCCGCGCATCTTCCATGCGATAAATTCGCGTCGGCTCAATCGAGACCTGCTCAAATCCTGCCGTCGACAATTTGCCGCGATACTCACTCTCGTCCAGCGCGCCGGCAACGCACCCCACCCAGAGCAGCACGCTTTTGCGGATTTCATCGTTGATATCGCCGCGCGTTACTACATCCGAAACTGCAAACCTTCCACCCGGCTTGAGCACCCGGAATGCCTCGCGCAGCACGCGATCCTTGCCCGCCGAAAGATTGATCACGCAATTCGAAATGATCACGTCAACCGAATTGTCGGGCAGTGGAATGTTTTCGATCTCTCCTTTCAGAAACTCAACATTCTCAGCGCCAGCTTTGCGCTTGTTCTCATTCGCCAGCGCAAGCATTTCGTCAGTCATGTCGAGACCATAGGCCTTGCCAGTTGGACCAACTCGTCTAGCGGAGAGCAGTACGTCAATCCCGCCGCCTGAGCCGAGATCAAGTACAACCTCGCCAGGATTCAGTTGCGCCAGCGCTGTCGGATTCCCACATCCCAGGGATGCCAGGACCGCCTTTTCCGGAAGCTGTAGCGTCTGAGCCATGTCGTACAGGTTCGATGTAATGGGATCGCATCCGCAACCAGGCTCAGTGGCCGCGCCAGCCCCGCAACAGGAACTCTTGCTCCCGCTCTGCGCTCGAAGTGCCGCCTCCCCATATTTCTGCTTCACGATCTCGCTGACTATTGGTGGTTCCATTTCATGCATCCTTTCTCCGATTTACGGCGAGAGCTCGGAAGTGCCTCCGGCTTGCGGAAGCCCGCCACTGACCATGTGGGGACGGGCGCCCTCGCCCGTCCAGTCGAGCTCCGCTCGACAAATCGCGACCACTCGCCGTACGCGCCTCACGTACAAATCTGTACAATCTCCTGCGGCTTCACCGCCTGATTTCGCGTGCAGCACTCCGCATACAGAAACTGGAGAAGCTCCTGCATAGCTTCCGTGTTTGCGGTGTACCGCATAAAGGTGCTCTCGCGACCCACGTTGATCAGTCCTCTATCACGCCCCACGTTGGATCAGCCCCCTTTTACTCCCAACTTCTTCGAGCCGCGTAGCGGCGGGAATATCAATAGCCCAGGGCGTAAGCCCTGGGACGGGCGCAGAACACGCAAGCGAGCTTCAGCTCGATCGGGCCAGCATGAAGCCCGGGCCTGCGTCATCGCGCGTCACCGGCAATCCGCACAATTTCCTGCGGCTTCACCGCCTGATTTCGCGTGCAGCACTCCGCATACAGAAACTGCAGAAGTTCTTGCAGAGCTTCTGCGTTTGCGGTGTACCGCATAAACGTACTTTCCCGTCGCACCTTAATGAGCCCCTCAATCTTTAACTTATCCAAGTGGTGGGAAAGCGTAGAGCCCGGAATGTCCAGCTCCGCCTGAATCTCATTCACCACCAACCCATCCGGATGCGCCTTCAGAAGGAATTGCATAATGCGCAGCCGAGCCTCCGTTCCCATCGCCGAAAACATATCGGCATATTTCGCCACCCGCTCTGGCGTTTGAGGTTCGTCCACGTTTCGATAATTGCAGAAATATGGTTACACTGTCAAGGTACTTTGCGGCGCACGCAGATCATTTCATGGCGGCTATTCGAGAAAATCCAAAGTTAACGGGCAGAACTATGAGAGATCGCAAAGATTTGGAGAGATCATCCCACTTATGCATCAGTTATGGCAAAAGTAGTAGCTTTACTTGTGAAAGGAGCCACTTAACTTGACATGAAATCCCACCGATTAACTGTTCTGAGTCCGGCTTATATGTTTACTTTTGCTGCACTTACGTTCGACGCACCACAAAGTTCGAGCTGAAAAAATCGGCTAGAATGCGCATCAATGACTGCCACTGAAATTTCAGATGGTCTGGCGCCATTTCTCGGCTCAGATATCGAACTCTCCCCGGACCAAATTCGCTCGATTCAGATCTATCTCGATCTGCTGCTCAAGTGGAATTCCAGAATCAACCTGACGGCGATCCGCGAGCCAAAAGAAATCTTAACCCGACACTTTGGCGAGTCTTTTTTCGCCGCCCGGCACTTGTCTGTGAGCTCCGGCGAGACAGCGATCGACATTGGCTCAGGAGCTGGCTTCCCTGGATTGCCTTTAAAAATCTGGCATAACGGACTCAAACTCAGCCTCATCGAATCGAATCAACGCAAGGCCACTTTTCTGCGCGAAGCGGTTCGCGCCATGGGCCTAACGAATGTTGATGTGCTGACTTCCAGGGCCGAAGAGCTCCGCGCTCAGGCGGACTTGGTGACGCTTCGCGCCGTAGAGACCTTCGATCGAATTCTGCCGGTTACCAGAAATTTGACCAAGCCTGGCGGGCGCATCGCTCTGCTCATTGGAGCCGTTCAAGCTGCAACCGCTAAATCAGTTCTGGCCGACGTCGATTGGGAGTCAGCTTTGCCAATGCCATGCTCGCAGGGTCGAATTCTTCTGATCGGTCGCGCCTAGGAAAGACGAACAAGAAATCCCTGCCGCGTGGGGCGCAAGACAAAAGTGTTCCACGTGGAACATTTTCAGCGAGGCAAGGGCGTTTTGTTCCACGTGGAACATTTCAAATTGTGCAAAGCTAGGCCGATTCCTTTGTCAAGCTGCCCTGAATCAATAAAATAGAAATTCACCAGTGCATGCACCGCAATCCGGCATTGCAATCGGTAGAATTCCGCACTATGCTGGCGTTCAAGTCTCTGGGTTCTCCCAAAAATCAAATGGCCCGCATTATCGCTGTTGCCAACCAAAAGGGTGGCGTCGGGAAAACTACGACCGCCATCAACCTCGCAGCCTCGCTTGCGACCGCTAAACTGAACACGCTGCTGATCGATTGCGATCCGCAGTCTAACGCCACCAGCGGCCTCGGACTCGCGAAAGATCCGGACCGCAACAGCACCTACAACATCCTGGTTGGCGAATGTGACGCGGCAGCGACGCTGCAGAAAACTGATCTTGAGCACCTTTTCTTGCTGCCAGCGCACAAGAATCTCGTCGGAGTCAATTTTGAGCTGATTGATGCCGAGAACAGAGAATTCCGCCTTCGCGACGCAATCGCTCCCTTGCGCGAGAAATTCAATTTCATCGTGATTGATTGCCCGCCCGCTCTGGACCTTCTTACTTTGAATTCGCTGGTCGGTGCGGACTCCGTTTTGATCACGATGCAGGCAGAGTATTTTGCGCTGGAAGGAATCTCCGAGCTGCTCGATACGATCGATAGAATTCGCGGTGCGTTTAATTCTTCATTGGAAGTCGAAGGCGTGCTTCTAACGATGTTCGACGATCGAACGAATTTGTCGCAGCAAGTTACAGCTGAGTTAAAGAAGTTTTTCGGCGA
>WNGE01006838.1_pt1 | contig 12584 bp, 16 predicted proteins | sample 5400651 | NCBI WGS metagenome assembly WNGE01 (sample SAMN13153370, study PRJNA577476) | soil metagenome | isolation source: 60 cm soil or saprolite under grassland replicate 2 | place: USA:California | collected 2016-06-15 | reverse complement strand
TGCAGGACCCCTGTGGCAGGCTCCCAGCGCCAGACTCCTATGCGGGCTCACGGCACCAAGCATCACCGGCTTCGGCGGGCACCCCACCCGATTTTCACGCTCTCAGGGCGTCACCGCAGGGACATCGACGACTCCTATGAAGAGGGGCGGTCACACGCGCCCGGTGCCACCGGCTGACCCCGTGTGCAGGGGCTGGTGAGTGTGGGGCCGGTGCTGGTGGCGCTTGGCTCAGGCGGTTCGAGCGGGGGGCGATATGTCCCGGTCCAGTCACCAAACCACGGTGTTGGCACCCCGGCCAGGGCCCGGGATCCGGCCTACTAGTTCGCGCGTCCTGGAGGCAGGCATGACCGGCCAGTTCCAGGTCCTCCGGCGGACTTTGGACACCGGCGATGGGGGCGAGCGACTCGAGGCCGTGCACGACGATGGTACGGTACGCGGTGGAGACGATGCCCCGGCCGCGCCACCCGCGCAGGGTCCGCTCCACCGTTTCCCGGCATGAGCCGACCCAGGCCGCGAGTTCAGCATGGCTGAGTTTGATCGGGATCATCGTGCCTGTCATCACGCCACCCTCGGGCGGGTATGGGCCGCCGTAGCGTTCGAGGTCGCAAAGCAGTCGGGCAAGCCGCCGGTCGGCATTGTCGCGGCCCGCGCTTGCGATCCGCCATTCGGCCTCTTCCAGCCGTTCGCATAGCCCTCGCGCAACGGCGGCGAAGGCCTCGGGGTGGCGGGCGAAGAACCGGCGCAGCAGCACGGCCGGAACCATCTGTGCAGCGACGGGAGTCAGTGCGACCGCCGCGCTGCACACGTCCCAGCTGGTCTGGCCGATATCGCGGTCGCCGCGGAGCGCGGCCTGTTCGCCGAGCAGATTCCCCGCCGCCCCGGACCCACAGGAGGGTCTCGTGGCCACCGGCCGAGATAGCGGTCAGCTTCACCAGCGCCTCGGTGATCAGAACGGCGTGGCTGGTTGTCGGCCCGTCCAAGAACACCACCTCGCCGGCGTGGAATTCCCGCGGCAGCCCCAGCGACAAAAGTTGCCCGGCGGTACGGGGGGCACAGCCCGCCGAGGAAGCTGCGGCCACGATCAAAGGCGCGCATGGCTCACCGGCCCCGCAACGCCTTGATGATCGGCGGCACGGCCGCCAGGACAGCGGCGAACGCCATCAGCGCCCCCGCGATGACCGCTCGCGTGGTCCCGCTGAGCTGGACCACCATGAACCCCGTTAGGCCGATCACGGCCCGGGCCACCAACACGCTTCATCATGGGGAACGGGGAACTGGGTACCTCTTCGTTGGCTCACTCCTCGCCCGGAACAGCGAGCCGAACGTCGGGGTAGGCTCCCCGCAGCGGGGCGCCGTCGATGGCGAGCACCACCCAGCCGCGCCGCCGCGCGTGCCACGCAGCCTCAGCCGTGTGCAGCGGCACACCCGGCGCCTCGCTCCACACCGCCCCGATCATCGGCGCCTCGGCATGCCCCAGCCCGCCGTCGCCGACGATCACACCCAGGCTCAGCATGCGGTCCAGATACGGGCCGTCTCCCTTCGGGCCCGCCTGCGCGTAGGCGGTGGTGAGCGCCACGGCCGGGACGAGAAGCGCCTGCGCGTTCTGGTCGGCCTCATCCACTGCCACCATCGCGGCCGGGTCGGCCTCGGCGAAGCTGATGAGCACGGATGCGTCGAGCACAACGCCGCCCATTCCTTCGCCCTGGCGGCTCACCGGCCAGCCCTAGCCTGTGCCATCACCTCGCGCACGCGGGCTCGCGTCTTGTCGAAGCCTTCTGGGTCGCGGGCGCGCGCCTCGGCGAGCTGCTCGTCCAGCCATCTCCGCGCCCGCTCGCGGCGGCTGAGCCTGTCCACGACAGCCTCGGCGACGAATGCCGACACCGAGGGAGTGCGGTGCTGCTCGGCCATTTCCTGGACGGCAGCGGCCACGTCATCGGGCAGGCTCACCGTTATGCGCGTTGTCATACCACTAGCTTAACGTGGTATGCACAACTAGGGCGGTCGGCCGGGCCGCCAGTGATCCCGCCCCGCCCGGTGAGCCTGCGAACCGCATCTCGCCGCACGCTCGCATGGCTCGGCACTGTGGCCACGCTCACACTGGCCGCGGTCCTCGCGTCGCTGCTCTACGGCTACCTGTCTCGCCGCTAGGCCAGCGCGCCCAAACCTGGCCGGGGGCAAGCCGGGACCGCGATCACACGTTGGGGTCAGCGCCGTAGTAGCCCTGTACCTCGCGGTGGGCTTTGGCGACGAGGGCATCGTACTCGCCGAAGTCGTGCGGCAGGGCCAGCCGCAGGCCGCCGAGCACCTCATCGAGGCGGACGGGAGGGTCGATGTCCGCCCAGGGGTTGTGGTCGCGCAGCATGGCGAGGTAGTCGGCGAGCAGCAGCATGGCCTCATCCGGGTCCTCTCGCCAGACCCAGGCGAGCACGCGGCCGAACGGGTCGCCGGGATGCATCACCTGCCGGTCTTCTGGGTTGTCTCGTAGCTTGCGGGTGAGCCATTCCGCCGCGTGCCCGGCGAACCCGGCCTTGAGGGTGTCGTACACCTGGCGCGGAATGGTGATCGTAGGCCCGGTCTGTCCCATCGGCGTCAGCTCCCTATGCGGTCTCACGAAGAGCACATGCTCCCCGGCCCGATTGTCACGCATGGCCTTCCACTGGCTGATTCCCGGCGAGCCACCCCTGCGGTGACAGTCTCTGCGCAGAGAGGTTGCACCGGCCGTGACAGCCACGGTGACACCGGTGGGCGCAGGGGTAGTGACTGTCACCGTGGCAGGTGCGACTGCGGTAATCACCGCACAACCCAGCCGGGGAGAAAACCGCTCTGCGCGCCGCGCGCCGGGTTCTCGCGCAGATTGACGACGAGCTCAAAGACCGTCTCGAGGAACTGGAGGTCACTTTCGGCCGTCTGGTGGAGTGACCCGGGCGGAGATCCTCAGCCCTCATTCCCTGAATCGGCCGTGCCCTGCCCGGACGGCTGCCCGCCGATGAGATCGCCGCGCAGCATCTGGCGGGCCACCGCAACGGCGGCATCGGGATCTGCCTGGACAACCCGCAGGGCGCAGTCCAGCATGCTGGTGAACTCGCCCAGGTGCTGCTGAAGCTCCTGCAACCGGTCGCGTACTGCGTCGTGGCACCACGCCTCGACTGCGACGTCGAGGACAGCTTGGACATCGCTCATCAGCTCGTGTGCTTCAGCGGCGGTGATTTCCCCCGGCAACAGGACGGCCCTGTCGGAGTAATCGACATACAACCCGCGCATCTTCCGAAGGTGCTCGCCACGAGTGGAATCGGCCAGCCGCTCGGCCGCCGTGAGGACCGGGCTGGCCGGCTCGCGGATCAGCAGGGACAGGAGCCCACGCGCCCAGAGCAGTTTGTCCGTGTGACTCGTCCACGCTGCCCAGAAGTCCTCGTCGCCGCGGATGCCGAAGAATCTCACCGGCATTGGGAGCAGACCGAGAACGACAACGCAGGATTTGCCGATCTCCTCCAACGCCAGCGTCGCCAGGGCATGCGCCGTCGGGGCACGCCCCGCGCCCAGCAGCAAGCGCGCGTCCGCAAGCAGATCTTCCGCGTTGCGAAGACACGCCTGGAGCAGCATCACCAGGTCGTCGGACCCCGGGATCGTGGATCGCCCCGGAGATCTTGGAGGCTCTGATCCCTGGAAGGATGCAGAGTCATGTCAGCACAGCGGAAGTACCCCGAGGAGTTGCGCGAGCGCGCGGAGAAGATGGTCCTGGAGATCCGTGACTGGGAGGGGAAGGGCCGGGGCGAGATCGCCCGGGTGGCCCGGCAGCTGGGTATTCACCCGGAGGCGCTGCGGACGTGGATCCGGCAGCAGGAAATCGACGGCGGTCAGCGGCCTGGCACCACAACAGAGGACGCAAAGCGGATCGCCGAGCTGGAACGCGAAGTGCGGGAGCTGCGCCGTGCGAATGAGATATTGAAGGCGGCGAGCGCCTATTTCGCGAGGGAACTCGACCCCAAACTTCCGCGCTAGTCGGGTTCATCGATTCACACCGTGACCAGCGGCCCGCCATAACAGCCGCGCCCTTCCGTGCACCAGGCGGCGGTAGCGCTAGCCCCTCATCTCCGGCACCACCACCGCGATCCCGCGCGCCCTGATCCAGGCGGCCAGCCCGCGAAAGGCCCGCTCCGGGCCACGCACAAGATCATCTCAGGCCGGTCAGCCTCCACACCCCAGGCAGCCGAAAATGTCGGACCCAAACGTGAACATGGACACTGGTGAAACGTGAAGACGTCTTGGGGTGAGCGAGGGGACTCGAACCCCCGACACCCAGGACCACAACCTGGTGCGCAGGCATACGTTAGCGCTGTTGCTAGATGTTCTCCCAGGTCAGACGCGTCGGCCCAGCCCCGCTCACCGCTTCTGACCCCACTTCTCGGACGACCATCGCTCCCACCCCGCTCCCAAATTCGGACAGAAGCTCCCCGCTCGCCGGGAAGGTCGCCAGCGAGCCGGGTCGGCGCCAGCGGTGATCCGTGGGCGAACGACTACAAGCCTGGCGGCGATGACGGGTTCACGGACGAGCCGCCGTTCTAACGGCTCCCTGGCCAGCTCGACCCATAGCGCAAGAAAGGGACGCCTGTATGACCACATCAGCAACGCCGCCAGCAACGCCCGGCCGGACCGTGTACCGCACGCGAGACGCCGCCACGGTCGCCGCGCTCAAGGGCTAAACGCGGACTGGAACACCTACCGCGCCGCCATCACCGATGCCCTCAAGGAAGCCGGCGCAGGCGGTTACAACGTCGTGGCAGGCCAGAGCGGTTTCCGTGCTGGCCCCGGGGCAGTTCCGCGCGGATCGTCCCGGCCAGGGCGCTGATCTCGTCCAGCCGGGCAGCCAGTGTGCGGCCGATAGTGGTGCGCTTGCCGGGTACGGCGCAGTCGGCTGTGTGACTGTGGCGCCAGCCTTTCGGCGGCTCGGCCGCCTCGGGTACGTGGATGCCGAAGAAGCGGCCAGGCTGCGCGGTAGCCGCTATTCGCCGTCTTCCGGCAGCTTCCAGAACTGCCGCAGATGATCTGACGTCCAGGACAGCAAGCGGCATCGTCCAGTAGCCCAGGATGCCAGCCTCGCGTTCCGTATGTCACATTTAGCACATGACCCGTCACAAGGTGCTGTTTTCGACTACCGACGACATCGAGGTCGCCAATACCGACTTCGAGTTCCAGGCTTTTGTGGATCGTGTCAAGCTTGGAACACTGAAGATCAGCAGGGGAACTGTCGACTGGCTACCCGCCGGGCGCGGCAAGCTCCACTTCGTACTGAACTGGACCGATCTAGCGGCAGTGATGGAGCAGCAAGGGCGGCGGCAACGCAAGTCCGCCCGCCCCTCCAGCACCCGAGCTTCACGTACCGGATCGGCGAGGTCCTTAGCGGCCGCATGATCGACCCCCTCGAATGTGGCGGCCCCACGTCCGCATCCACGGTGGCCAGACGGGCGTGTCAGCGTCTGTTGCGCGTCACCTGACGTGAGCACATCGCCGCTACCGAAGATCAGATCAGCAATGCCAGGCAGGGCGCTTCCCTGCGCCAGCAGCACCGGGATCTAAAACGGACCGCCTGAGTTTGCGGCTGATGCAGCCGCGCGAGGGGGCAGGGCTCGTCCATCCCGCCCGCCTGCTGAATTCCACTCCGGCGGCGGCTATGGAGTGGCTGTAGGGTCTCATAGCCGGTTTGGCCGAGCGCTCAGCCCGCAGGTGGCCCGTGTCAGCGGGGTATGCGGAACCGGTCGCCTATATCCTCGCCACCTGCGAAAATCCCTGGATCGGCCTCCCTGGAGCCGACACGTCCCCCATGACCAGTAGGCGCCCGTTACCTACCGCACCGCCGACCCGCAGATTCTTACGGGCAACTCTTATCGGGCACCCTTTCAAGCTGAGCGAGCCACCCAGGTACAAACGGACGTTTTGGCCGTGCACCCAGCCGAGATGCCGCCGCCGCGGCGCACCCTTCGGCTTGGCGATCCACGGCCGCTGGCGCTATTGACCCGTCACGCACTCAAACGTACGTTCGATTAGTGAGATGCTTCGTGTGTGGGCTCGCTGTCTCGCCGCGCCGGGAGGCTAAGAACCCCCTCCCCGGGCGAACATCGCCTCCAGGGGCGGGCTGGGCGTGTCATGTGCTGGGAGCGTTAGGGGCCGCCGGGCAGTCGGCCTTGGGACGGGGCGGGTGAGTTCCTTGCATGTAGTTCGGTTGACCAGCGGGCGCCTTCTGTGCCCGGGTGGAAGGGTTGGGCAACGTGACAGTCCCGGACGCCACGGCCTATGAGGTGGCCGTATGCGGCATGCTGACTGTGCCAGGGTCATCGCTGGGGGTGCGGCTAGCCGCTGACGCGCTGCTGGTTCGCGCGCGCGTGTTCGGTGTGCGGGCGGTTTTCGCCTGCCGCGTGCACGAGGCGGAGCACCGTCGCCGCTTGACCGCGGGGCTGGGGGCCGTTCGGCGGCTCGACTGGCTGGATGACCTGATGACTCTTCCGCTGGAGATCCCGATCCCGTCGAATGCGTTGACCGTGCGCCAGCAGCATGTGATAAGGACGCTGCCGGCGGGCTGCGTGGACGAAACGGTGGATGGTTTCGTCCGCAGGCTGACCCGGCCTCTCACCGCCGAGGTGGCCGTGGTGGCAGGGCGGAACTGGCGGGCGGGGCTGGTGCGCGCGGGCACGTACGGCCCGTACTGCGCGAGGGTGCTGGTGCTTTCTGGCGTGCCGGCTGACTTGGCCGACGCTCAAGTGCAGGCAGGCTATTACGGCGTGGGCTTGATCGTCGGAACGGCTACCACGCCGCGTGTGGCTGTCGCGGGCGAACCGTTCGTGCCGCAGGCGCATTCGCCGGCCGGGTGGTTTTTCACCGAGGAGCTCTACCATCAGGCGCTCAGCGTGATCGGCGGCGAGAGCGGGCCGCAGCCGGCGGCTGTGGCTCCCCGGCCGCCCAGATCCTCAGCGGCGCAGGGGGAACCAGGCCATCGGGGCGGTTCGCCCACCGGTTGTACGCCTCGTGCATCGTGATGCCGTGGCGGCACACGTTGCGCCAGTACCGCTGGCGGTCCCGGGGCGAGACCTGGCCGGTAAGGCCCGAGAGCCACTCAGTCCACACCGCGACCCCGTGAAGCCGGGCCGCCTTGCGATCATCCTCACGGACGAAGGAGGTGATTCGCCGCTGGCCGCATACGGCACAACTGCAGAAAGGTGCCGGCGTCTCGCCGAAGTGCTCGGCCAGCGTGCTGCCCCGCACGAAGCGGACTAGGTCAGCGGCCAAGACGCTGGGGGACCGGTCAGCCGGCTGGCCCTGTTTGGGTTTACCGTAGAAGGCCCTGTGGCCTGGCCGGACGAAGTGCCGCAAGCCACTGGCCGTGCCGATCGAGCCTGCTAGCGCGCCGTGTGCGACAGCATCGAAAGCGGCCAGGTCGGTCCGGAACAGCGCGGCGCCATCAACGGCGCCGACAAGCGTGCGCAGGTTAGCTACCCCGCCCGCGACCCGCTCCGGAGGGTTGAACTGGCCCTCGATGAACACAGCCTTGGGTGCCTTTATCCGGGTGATCAGGTCTACGGCCATGTCGGCAAGCCCAGCTTCCAGCCAGCCGGAGTCCAGGGGCACACTGGCCACGACATCATCGCGGCCAAGGCTAGCGACCTGCTCCGCGAGCGACCGGACTGTGGCAGCGTCCCCGGCCCGGATCCAGCCGGTCGGCGTCAGCGCGGCATCAGCTCCAACGGCGAACTGATCCGCTACCAGCTCCCGCAGCGACGTCCCGAACAGGTCCGCGGCGGGCCGCTGGAACGGCTCGTCCGCGGTGGCCGCGTGGTTCTCGTAGGCTGCCGGGTCGATGAGGAGGACTCCGCCGTAGCCGTGCTCCCGGCACTGGCGTGCTGCGGCCCGCGCGCCAGCCCCAGCTAGTACCAGCCCGCTTGCCCCGTCATCGATCAGGCGGGGCAGCTCGGCCGAATCCACAGGCCGGGCATGCGCCAAGATACGGCCGGCGAGCAGCTTTGCCGCACCGGCCCGGCGCGGCGTCTGCGCCGGCAAGCCACCGACGGGTTCCATCGCGTCTCCACCGGGAAGGGCGCCTCGCTAACGACAGTAACCCGTCACACCTGAGCGTCAACGGTCTGTAACTGTCACCGATTCGCTACTAACCACATGCCTCACGCCAAAGGAGACGCCACTTCTGAGCGGTGCCGCTCTTGAGTGCTTCTCGCCCCTGCCCCTTGCCACGGTGCGCGTTCCTGTGCGCACGGGCCGAGCGGATCGGTTGCACAGAGCAGCCCTAGCTAGGAAACGAGAGGACCTAATCATGCCCAGTGACATGCCGCTCGACAGCACGACGATCGAGCGCGACGGGATCCGATACCGGGTGAGTATCCACCGGGACGAGGATTCCAGCCCACAAGACGATGAAGGACTGAGCCCCTCCGACAAGAAGGCGTTCCGCGACGGCCTCTGGCGGTACGTCGGTGTCGTCGTCACCCCGGAGCTCGGTACCCAGATCGACGCGAGCGGCATGCACGACTCGATCTGGGGTGTCCAGTACGGCGTGCTGCCCGCCGAAACCAGCGAATGGCAGGGCGCGCAGCACGGCGAGATCGTGATCGACATGGACCACATCGTCCACACCCACCCCGTGCCCGACGTGATCGGCCAGGTGCGGGAGAACATGCGCCAGATGGGCGTCACGCTGGCGTCCCTCGGCCTGGCTGGTTGACCCCAATTGCAGGAGAGCGAGCCAATGCCTGATCATCCTGCCCCGGCTGACGCCATACTGGCAGGAATTAAGGCTACCGCCGTCACCCGCCAGGTTGTCGCCCTCGCCGCGGCGGGCGGACTGCGGCCCCAGGTCGACGGGGCCGGACCCAGACAGGGCCGCGTAAGGATCATCCTAAACGGGCCTGGCCGGGACGCGATCTTCGGCGCGATCTACGTGGGCAGGAAGACGGGGCGCATCCTCCACGCGATACTCACCCACGGCAACGGTGGCGAAGAGAAGCGCTACGACAGCGTCGCCGACATCCGGGGCGTACTCACGGCCTGGCTCACGCTATATCGCAGCACGAATTCGGCGGAGAACTTCGCCGACCTGGTATGCCCGGGTGAGCAGAACCCGGGTGAGCAGAAGGAGCCGTAGCGGTGGCGACCTCCACGGCTGCCGCCGCCGACTACGCAACGCCACACCTGCCCACGCGGGTCACCAACATTGCCGGCCTTCAAAAACGTCCGTTTTGGTATCCCAAGCCGTCCTCTGCCTGAACTGGCCGTCCTCTGCGCCCAGCGCAGAGACTGCCCACGTTCGTAAACCCCCCACGCCGATGACCCGCTGACCCATCCGCGCATGCTTGTTGGAGGTGCTGACCGCTACATGAGCGTTGAGGCGATTTCGTGGGCGCTGAACCTCGCGCCGGTGCCCTCAGACTCCCGTGGCAACCCGGACGGCTCGTGCGCCGCGGTCCTAGTCGGGCTGGCGAATCACGCCGCCCCAGACGGCACGGGCGCGTTTCCCAGCGTGAAGACGCTGATGCGCTACACCCGCAAGTGTGAGCGCACCGTCCGCACGGCGCTGGACCGGCTGGAGGCGGCGGGGATCATCCGGCCGTGTGATCCCGCGGTCGTCGCGGCGAAAGTCAAGCGGCGTGACCGCCGCCCGCAAGGCTGGGATCTGGACATGAGCCTCATCCGGGATGACCTGGAGGCCGAGGACCTTGCCGCGCTTGAAAACCAGTTTCCCGGCCTGACCGCACGGGCTGCGGCTGCCCGCGGTACGCAGCCGCGCCCGGGTGCCCATGGCCCCACTGGCGGGGCTGTGGATAATCAGGCTCGCGGGGTGCAACGGTTGCACCCCGCTCACGATACGGCTGTGGACAACGGGGTCTGCGGGGTGCAACCGCTGCACCCCGCAGGACGAGCGGGGTGCAACGGCTTCCACGACGGGGTGCAGCGGTTTCCGGAACGGGGTGCAGCGGTTGCACCCGAACCATCCATAGAACCGTCCAGGAAACCGTCCGCCGCCACCGCGGGTGCGCGAGGCCCGGACCCCGTGGATAACCTGCTGGCGTGGGCGGCGGACGGCATCCGCGAGTTCTACGCAGAGCTGGGCACACGATGGGCGCTCACCGCCCGCCAGCGCCGCCGCCTCGCACCAGGTGTGGCCGCCGCGCTCGCCCGCGGCTGGGATCCGCAGGACCTGGCCGAGTTCGCTGGGGCGAACACGGCGGGTGTCCGCAGTCCGTACGCCGTCCTGGCCGCCCGGCTTTCGCCGGGCGAGCTGCCTGCCCCGCCGGGCGGCGGGCGGTCGCCGCTGCCGCCATGGTGTGGGCGGTGCAAGAGCGGGACCCGCCGGCTGGAGCGCGCCGATGGCGCGGACGGGGGCCGGTGCCCACGTTGCCATCCGCTTGCCCGGGGATCTGGCGGTCAGTGCCTTTCTGCTGACCTTGACGTTCGTGGACCGAATCGGAGTCGGCTGCAGGTTGCAGTGGGGCCACAGCCGGCCAGGTTGTCGGACCCCGGGCGTATTGCTGAACCAGGATGAAAGAGCGGAGAGACGCAGGAGAGGGGTGAGGCGTCGTGGCGGACCGAAGCGCGATCGAATGGACGGCAGTTCTCCGCACCAAGCGCCTCGCGCGCAACTCCTTTCTCAACGGAATTTCCGTGACTGTTCGTAGCCATGCGGAGGGTCGGGCATGAGCACGGTCACGACGATCGAGCGGACGCGCGGCGATGACGGCACTGCTGGTGCGACGTGGAATCCGGTGACGGGGTGCACGAAGGTGTCGGAGGGCTGCGACAACTGCTATGCCGAAACCTTCGCCCGAGCGGTGGCGTGAGGTGCCGGGGCATCCGTTCGAGCAGGGTTTTTGACGTGCGGCTGTGGCAGGAGCGGCTGACCATGCCGCTGCGGTGGCGTAAGCCTCGCCGCGTGTCTTGAACAGCATGTCCGATTTGTGGCATGACGCTGTCGGGGCCGATCTGATCACCCGCGTGGTCGCCGTGATCGGGGTCGCCGAGCAGCACACCTTCCAGGTACTGACCAGGCGGCCGGGGCGGATGCACTCCCTGCTGGGCTCCGATGCCTTCTGGAGTCAGGTGGAGGACGCGGTCGCTGAGTACGATCCGTCGCCGCACGTGATGGCGGCGATCGACTGCCACTTCCTGCCGAATCTCTGGCTCGGTGTCTCGGTGGAGTCTGAGAAGTGGGCGCGGGTCCGCCTTGACAAGCTCGCCGCGACCTCCGCTGCGGCGGTCCGGTTCGCCAGTTGCGAGCCTCTGCTGGGCGAACTCGACCTCCGGCCCTGGCTCGGCACCGGGCTGGACTGGGTGATCGCTGGGGGCGAATCGGGGCCCCGGTCACGCCCTATGCATCCGGACTGGGCCAGGAGCCTTCGCGACCAATGCGTAGCGGCTCGCGTGCCGTACTTCTTCAAGCTTCTCTGCACCAACCGTTGCCAAGTTGGCTGTCGTCCGCTGGCCTGCTCAGCTGTGGCCGCTGAGGCGATCGCGGTCGCGCCAGGAACTGGGCGGCTCGGCCGCGCCGCGGTCAAGCAGCCAGTGCGCGGCTCGCGCGAGGCCGGGTGCAGCGTCCAGCGGAGAGTCATACCGGGATGTCGGCCATTCCTCGATGGTGTGCATCCCGCAGTCGATTTGCGCGTCGCAGCGGACCGCGATCTCCGCGCTGACCTCCCACGGTGGGCCGCCGTGTCTGCGCAGTTCAGGACCGAGGATGCCGGAGTCGAGTTCGGCGACAAAGGAGACGTCGCCAGTCTCGGCGCAGCCAGACAGGTCGGTGACACCTACCCCGCGGTGAAACTCCAGTCCGCTGCCTGTCCAGCTCGGCGTCACTCCAAAGTGGCCCGCGAGCCGTCGCATATGCGCATCAGCTACGGACAGGGCCTCCCGCACTTGCGACAGGTTGTCCAACTGCGGAAACACCCAGCGCAGATCGCCGTCGCCCAGCGCAATCGTCTCCACAGGATCGAGTCTGATCCATGGAGACCGGACGGCCAATCTCGCCCGGCGCTGGGGACGGCTTGGAGCAGGTCGTGAGCTCGGCAACGTCCATCGAGTGGACGGAGGTGACCTGGAACCCGACGACCGGGTGTGACCGGATCTCGCCGGGCTGCGATCACTGTTATGCGCTACGGCTGGCGAAGCGGCTGAAGGCGATGGGCCAGGCGAAATACCAGCGCGACGGTGATCCGCGGACCAGCGGCCCGGGTTTTGGCGTGACGGTGCATGAGGACGCTTCGGCGGAGCCGTTGCGGTGGCGGAAGCCGCGCAAGGTGTTCGTGAACTCGATGAGCGACATCGGGCATGCCCGCGTCCCGGCATCCTTCGTGGCCAGCGTGTTCGCGGTGATGGCCTTGTCGCCGCAGCACTCGTTCCAGGTGCTGACGAAGCGGCCGGGCCGGCTGGCGGTGATGCTCGGCAGGGACGAGTTCCGGGAGGAACTGGTGCGCCCGGCGATCGAGACGATGCTTCAGGACCGGCCCGAGCTGGCCGCCCGGCTCGCCGGGACCGGGAGCAGCCCGTTCACGTGGCCGGTGCCGAATGTGTGGGTCGGGACGTCGATCGAGTCG
>WNGE01006837.1_pt1 | contig 12585 bp, 11 predicted proteins | sample 5400651 | NCBI WGS metagenome assembly WNGE01 (sample SAMN13153370, study PRJNA577476) | soil metagenome | isolation source: 60 cm soil or saprolite under grassland replicate 2 | place: USA:California | collected 2016-06-15 | reverse complement strand
TCGTCGGAAGCGGTGGGCGGGAGCATGCCTTGTGTTGGACGTTGCGGCGGAGTCCCTTCGTGAACGAGCTCTTCTGCGCGCCGGGCAACCCGGGCATCGCCGAAGTGGCCGACTGCGTTCCGGTTTCGCCTGGAGACATTGTCGAGATCGCCGATCTCGCCGAGAAGTTGAAGCTGGATCTGACCGTGGTCGGGCCCGAGCTTCCCCTGGCGCTCGGTATCGGCGACGAATTCGGAAAGCGCGATCTGCCGATCTTCGGGCCCTCGCGTCTTGCGGCCCAGATCGAGGCGTCGAAGGTCTTCGCGAAGGAGTTCCTCCGGCGCCATGGCCTCCCCACGGCGGAGGCTCATGTCTGCGCTTCGCGCGAGGAGGCCCAGTCGGCTGTCAAGCGCATGGGCTACCCCGCCGTGCTCAAGGCCGACGGTCTGGCGGGTGGGAAAGGCGTCCTGATCGCCGAGTCGCGGGAGGAGTCGGATCGCGCGCTCGCGCTCTTTTTCGACGAGCGCGTGTTCGGTTCGGCCGGAGATCGGGTCCTGGTCGAGGAATTCCTGACGGGCAGCGAAGTGACGTTTCTGGCGGTGTGCGACGGGCAGACAGCCGTTCCACTGCCGACTTCTCGCGACTACAAGAAGGTTTACGACGGCGACCGTGGCCCCAACACTGGCGGCATGGGCGCGCATTCTCCTTCGGGCAATCTCGACGCGGCCGCCTCGGCGGAAGTGTTCAGAGAGATCATCCGCCCCGCCGTCGCCGGCCTCGCCTCCGAAGGCCGGCCGTTCCGCGGCGTGTTGTACGCGGGCTTGATGATTACGGAGTCGGGTCCCAAGGTTCTCGAGTTTAACGCGCGGTTCGGCGATCCGGAGGCCGAGGTCGTCCTGCCGCGCCTTCAGTCAGACCTCGCCGCGTTACTGGTGGCCGCGGGACGGGGTGAACTCGAGCGGCATCCGCAGCTCGATGTGAAGCCGGAAGCCTGCGTGGGTGTCGTGTGCTGCTCGGGCGGCTATCCGGGACGCTACGAGACGGGCAAGCCGATCTCGGGTTGGGTCGAAGCGGCGCGCGTTCCGTCCGTGGAGGTGTTTCACGCGGGGACCGCTCGCGACGGAGACCGGCTCGTGACCGCGGGTGGGCGCGTCTTCGTCGTCACGGCCACCGCGCCGACCATGGCGGAAGCCGCCGCGCGCGCCTATGAGGGCGCCGAGGCAATCCAGTTCGAAGGCAAACACATGCGGAGAGACATCGGGAAGCGATAGTTCTACGTTCGACGTTCTACGTTGTTTAGCGGGGCTTTAACGTGGAACGTAGAACGTCGAACGTAGAACGGCGAAGTGCCAGATCCCTCGCTACGCTCGGGATGACAGGGCACGCGATATCGTCGTGCCCTGTCAGTTTCCGCAGCCGTTGACGTCCGCGCACAGCAGAGTGAAGAGCGCCGCGTCCTGCGTGTTCTGCCCTTCGATGAGCGTGACGTAACCCTCCATTGTGGGCGAGGTGGCGGTCGGGTTGCGGACGTCGACGAAGATGATCACGTTCGTCACCGTCGAAGGAATCCCGGCGGCCGCGAAGAGGGCCTGCTGGCGCACCTCGCCGGGTCTCAGGTCGGCGAAGGTGATGGGGTTGCCGACTTTCGCTCCCGTGGCGGTGTCGTAGCAGGTAATGTCCACCGTCATGTTCTGGTTGGTGCCGTTGATGTCGGTGTTGCGGACGCCTATGTTGGTGCGGATCTTTCCGGCGATGTCCGGAGATGCCTCCGTGTCGTGACCGTAACCGACGAGGGTCGTGTCGGCGGAGTCGAAGAAGAGCGACCCGTTGTAGGCGAACCCCACCGTTCCCTGGGTCGCGTCGGACTCGACGAGGCGGTTGTACGTCCGCGCGACGACGTTGGCTTCCCAGCCGTTGCTCGAGGGAAGGCTGGCGAACGTCACGAGCAGCGTGCCGATCGAGCCCTGATTGGCTCCCGGCTGGAGAAGGCCCTGCGTGTTCAGATAATCGATGAAGTCGGGTTGAACGAAGCTGCTCAGGGCGGGCAGCGTGATCGTCTGGACGGTCGTCCGGTAAAAACCTCCGGCCGGGCTGCAGGCGGCGGCCACGCAGGTATAGGAGAACTGGAAGCTGGCCGTCACGCCGTTCGTGTTCGTGTTGTTCGTAATGGAAACGAACGTGCGAAAGAAGGCGGTGCCTTGCACGCGCGCGAGGACCGGGAGCTCTTGCGAGTAGGTCGTGCCGGCGACTCTCTGACGAATGACTCCGGCACGCTCGGCGATCTCGGCCGAACCGGCGAGAACAGCGGGGGTCGTGGACAAGAGGACGCTGACTACCAGAAGGGTTGACCGGAAACGACTCATGATCGTTTTCTCCTTAAAGAAGGCCTCATCGGCGACAGAAACGAAGAACACGCGCCCCGCACTCTAGCAAATCCCGCTCCAGGTGTCTCTTCCGACATTTCCCCCCGAAAGAGACCCCGGAGCGTCCGATTCCGGAGACTCTGTGTCCTTCGGGGGGATCACCCTGCCCAGCCGGGTCACGGCCTGAGGAGTTTGACGATCTCCTCTTCATACTCCCGATAGGTGTGCTTGCCCGAATACACCTTCGCCTTCCTCCCATCGCGGGCGTAGAGGACGCTGAAAGGGAGCTCGCCTCCCCAGGACTTGTCCACGGAGTCGATGAACTGCTGATCGTCGCCGCCGCTCTTCTTGCGGTAGTTGGGAAACCCCGGTTTCTGGCCGGCCAGGAACCTCTCGACGGCCGCGCTCTCGCGGGCAAGGTCTGTCGAGATGCCGAGGACTCGAAGTCCGCGGCCGCCGTAAGCCTTGCTCAGCCGGGCGAGATCCGGAAACTCTTCGCGGCAGGGTACGCACCACGTCGCCCAGAAGTTGACCAGGACCACACGCCCCTTTTCGCGTGCGATCCGCTCCGCCAGCCCCGCCGCGTCCACTTCGCCAGCCACGGAATCGGGGGACCGGGTGATCGGGTGATCGGGTGAAGGGGGATCGGGTGATCGGGTGATCGCGTGATCGGGGGATCGGGCGCCCCCCGGCGCCGCGGCGAAAAGAAGAAAGGCGACCATAGCCGCCCGCGTGCTCAATCCAAAATCCAAAATCCAAAATCCAAAATCTTCAGACTCTCTTGATCGAGCAGCCGAAGGCCTTCGTTTCGGCCTTTGCGATCGCTCGCCCGCCGAGCATCGCGTCCAGAGCGTTCTTCAGGTCCGGAGAGGTGACCTTGGACGCGTCTTCGTAGTTCTCGTCGATCCGCCCGTGATAGCGCAGCTTCCCCTCGGGGTCCACGACGAAGATCTCCGGTGTGTGCCGGGCGTCGTAGAGGTCGGCCACCTTGTTGCCAGGGTCCTTCATGATCGGAAAAGCGAAGCCATGCTGTTTGCCGTGGGCGATCACTTCCTCGGCCGGTTCGGTCTTGTTGCTGTTGATGCCGGCGAAGAGAATCCCCTGCTTTCCATAAGCGGCCGCCAGGTCCCGCATGCGATCGTTATAGGCATTCGAGTAGGGGCATTTTGTCGCGATGAACATGACGACGACGGCCTTGTGGCTCCTGGCCGCCTCCGTCAGCGAAAAAGTCTTTCCATCCACCGTCGTCAGTGTAAACATCGGCGCCGGCGCTCCGACCTGCGGCCCGGCAGCCAGCACAGCCTGCGCGAGAAGCAGAGACGCGGCCGTGACCAGAAACAGTCTCGAGGAACACATGTGTATCTCCTCCAACCGCGGAAAAGGCTCGCGGCCTCTCCGGATATTCCCTCCAGCTAACCGCCGGTGCGCCGTCAGGCGCAGATCCCGAGCAAGCGCGAGCGACGGACTAGACGAGGAATGTCGGACGATCGACCACCTGATCGAATTTCCAGACGTACTTCTTCCACCCGTTGAAGAATTCGATGGTGATCTCGTAATGCGCTTCGATCCTGACCGCCTCCTTGGACCTCCTGATTATCAGACTGTCCTCGGTGACGGGCAGATCGAGTTCCTTCGCCTTCGCCAGGATCTCCTTCTGGAGCTGTTTGACGTCCCGGATGGAGGCGAAGGAGGCCTCCTCCTGCATGAAATCGTAGAACGTCGAGGTCGCGACCTTGACCGGAATGATCTTGTAGAGGCCGTAGCCAATGAGGCAAAGAATGGCAAGCCAGACAATGCACCCGAGCCTGCCAGCGCCTCGCGCTCCCATGTTTGCTTTCATTCTTTCGTTCCCGATCTTCGCCAATTCTACCCGATCCGGCCTGAAAGACAGTCGAGAGTCAAGAGCCTAGCCCGGATAATTCATGGACACCCGGCCGAAACACGAGGAATTGGCCGCACCAAAGGTCTTAATCGAGGAAGGAACGAATGCGAGTCCGGGTACACCTTGTTCCCGCGAGAGATTTTTTCGTCAGGCAAGGAAGCCCGACGACGGCGATGCCGGGGCGCATCGCAGAGGAGCGCTGACGCGCATGGCGGAAAAAGATCCGCGGGACGGCCGGAGTCGTTCATGAATTATGCGGGCTAGACACGCCCGGAACCCCCGATCCTGGACTCTCGACCCATCAGCGGACCGGAAGCAATGTCCGGGACCAGCGCGTATTCTTGAAGAAATCGGCGATCCACCCGAGGAGGCCAGGCCCCCGTCCGCCTTGGCCCGCCGGGTGGGACCAGTAGACGAGAAGAGGGCGTCCTTTCAGATTCGACGCGGGCACGGGCCCCCAGAAGCGGCTGTCGTAGGAGTTGTCGCGATTGTCTCCGAGGGCGAAATAGGACTGCGCCGGCACGCGGAGCGGGGCGATCTGGTCGCGCCGACGCAGCCCCTCCGGGAGCTGCGGCTCGTCAGGCCAGACGCGCGGGTCCGAATGGAGCGCGCGCGGCTCGTTCTCGCGCCGGCCGTTGACGAAGACGGACTTGCTGCGGATTTCCACCGTGTCCGAGGGAAGCGCCACGGCCCGCTTGACGAAATCCCGCCGCGGGTCTTCCGGGAACTTGAACACGATGACGTCGCCGCGGCGCACCGGGCGGCAGGGGAAAAGTCGTTCGAGAGCCGGAAGCGCGAGCGGGGCGAAGATGAACTTGTTCACGATGACGTGGTCTCCGACGAGGACCGTCTTCTCCATTGAGGGACTCGGAACGACGAAGGCCTGCAGCAGGAACGTGCGCACGAAAAGGGCGAGCACGACCGCCACGAGGACGGCTTGGGCGAACTCGAGCGGATGCGACCGGCGCGAAGCGTCCGTGGATGGGCCTTGGTGGGCGATGGTCTCTGTCGTCAGCGAACGAGCCGGAACATCCGGTCCCATCGCGTGCGGGAGAAGAAATGAATCGCCACGCCGGTGAGCTGCCGGATCTTGGCGACCGGTCCGTGCCAGATGTGTGAGTTGGGCTCCGCCTCGTAGGACCAGTAGAGCAGGAAAGGTCTCCCGAAAATGTTTCCGCGGGGGATCGATCCCCAGAAACGGCTGTCCAGAGAGTTGTCGCGGTTGTCTCCCATTCCGAAATAGGAGCCGGGCGGGACGCGGGAAGGTCCGAACTGATCCCTCTCCACCGCCATTTCCGGCACGTGGGGGTCACCCGAACGGTACGTCTCTCGATCGATGTGCTGGACCCAGGGACCGTCGGCCGGCTCCCCGTTCACGAAGAGAGCCTTGTCACGGACTTTCACCACGTCGCCAGGTCCGGCGATCGCTCTCTTGACGAGGACGTTTGCCGGGTTGATGTCGTCTCCCGGCTTCTTGAACACGACGATGTCGCCGCGGCGCACGTCGCGGTACGGGAGAAACCGGGCGAGCGCCGGGAGCTTGGGGCCGAACGCGAACTTGTTGACCAGCAGGTGGTCCCCGACGAGAATCGTCTTTTCCATAGAACCGGTCGGGACCTGATAGGTCTGCACGACGAAGGTCCGGACGAAGAAGACGAAGATGCCGGCCACGAGCAGCGACTCGTACCATTCCCGCGTCGCGGAATGCCGGCCGGAGTTGCCGACGGGCGGAGTTTGTTGCGAAGTGTCTGTTTCTGTCATTCGACCTTCAGAACGGCGAGGAAGGCCTCCTGCGGGATGTCCACCCGCCCGACCCTCTTCATCCGTTTCTTTCCTTCCTTCTGTTTCTCGAGCAACTTTCTCTTGCGTGTGATGTCGCCGCCGTAGCACTTGGCGAGCACGTTTTTTCGGATCGCCGAGACCTGTTCCCGGGCGATGATCTTGGCGCCGATCGCGGCCTGGATCACGACTTCAAACATCTGCCGGGGGATGATTTCTTTCATCTTCGCCGCGAGCTGCCGTCCCTTGGCCGCCGCCTCCTCGCGATGGACGATGACGGAGAGGGCGTCCACGGGCTCGCCGTTGACCAGGATGTCGAGCTTGATCAGGTCTCCCTGGCGGTAGCCGGCGAACTCGTAGTCGAAGGAAGCATACCCGCGCGAGATGGACTTCAGCTTGTCGTAGAAATCGAGGACGACTTCGTTCAAAGGGAAGTCATAGATCAGGATCACGCGGTTGCTCGAGACGTACTCGAGGGACTTCTGTTCGCCGCGTCGCTCCTCGCAGAGCTTCAGGAGCCCTCCGAGCGAGTCGTCCCGCGTGATGATCGTGGCGGTGATGTAAGGCTCCTCCACCCGCTCGATGTGGTTGGGCTGCGGGAGGTGATTGGGGTTGACGATCTCGAGGACTTCTCCGGAGGTCGTGGTGACGCGGTAGTTGACTCCGGGGGCCGTCGTGATGAGCGAGAGGTCGAATTCCCGCTCCAGCCGCTCCTGCACGATCTCCATGTGGAGGAGCCCCAGAAACCCGCAGCGGAAGCCGAAGCCGAGCGCCGTCGAATTCTCCGGAACGAACGTGAAGGACGCATCGTTCAACCGGAGCTTCTCCATGGCGTCTCGCAGATTGGCGTAATCGTCCGCGTCGGTCGGGAAAAGGCCGGCGAAGACCATGGGCTTGACCTCGGCGAACCCCGGCAGCGGCTCGGCCGTCGGGTGTCCGGCTTCGGTGATCGTGTCGCCGATGCGCGTGGAATGAAGATCCTTGATATTCGCCCAGAGGAAGCCCACCTCCCCGACCGAGAGATCGGCAACGGCTTCGCGCTGCGGCTTGAAGATCCCGACTTCCTCGACCTCGGCCTCGAGCCCCGTGGCCATCGCGCGGATTTTCATCCGCGGGGAGAGCCTTCCGTCCAGGATCCGGACCAGCGAGGTGACGCCGCGGTAGGGGTCGTACCAGGAATCAAAGAGCAGGGCCTTCAAGGCAGCCCGGGGGTCGCCCTTGGGAGGGGGAATGGTGGCCACGATGCGCTCGAGGAGCTCGTCGATGCCAATTCCCTGCTTGGCGGACGTCAAGACCGCGTCGCCTGCCGGGATGCCGACGACTTGCTCGATCTGCTCGCGTGCTCGCTCAGGCTCGGCCGACGGCAGGTCGATCTTGTTGATGACCGGCACGATCGCAAGGTTGTGGTGGATGGCGAGATAGGCGTTGGCGAGGGTCTGCGCCTCGACTCCCTGCGTCGCGTCCACGACCAGCACGGCGCCTTCGCAGGCCGCCAGCGAGCGGGACACCTCGTAGGAGAAGTCCACGTGGCCGGGCGTGTCGATCAGGTTCAGGGTGTAGGTCTTTCCGTCCTTTGCCCCGTACTGGAGCGTCACCGCCCGTGCCTTGATGGTGATGCCGCGCTCCTGCTCGAGCTCCATGTCGTCGAGCATCTGCTCGTGCATCTCACGCGCGGCCACGGCTCCGCAACGCTGGAGGATGCGGTCGGACAGCGTCGTTTTCCCATGGTCGATGTGCGCGACGATCGAGAAGTTGCGGATGAACTGCGGGTCTGGCATGGGTAAGCGCGGGATGATAGCGGAAGTGAGAGTGTGTTCGACGTTCTACGCTCGGCGTTCTATGTTAGGCGACAACGTAGAACGTAGAACGTCGCACGTCGAACCGCTCATGTTCCCAACGGCCATCTCGAACGCGCGATGACCGACTCGAGCGGAGGAGCTCCTTCGCGGCGGAATCGTAGAAGGCCGGCCCACGCGATCATCGCGGCGTTGTCGGTCGTCAGGGCCTTCTCGGGAAGGAGCACTGGGACGCCATTCTCTTCTCCCCAGCGGGAGAAGGTGGCCCGCAGTTCGGAATTGGCCGCGACGCCGCCGGACAGCGCCAGGCGGCGGATTCCCTCTCGTTGGTGCGCGGTCTCAACACGCTGGAGGAGGGCCGTAACGATCGCGCGCTGGAAGGAGGCAAAGAGATCGGTCAGATCTTGCGGGAGATTGTCCGGGTTGAGCGGGGACCCGTCCACGCCGCGCTTCTCGAACTCGCGCAGCATCGCGGTCTTGAGGCCCGAAAAGGAAAAATCTTCCGAGCCGTCCGCCACCCGCCCGATCGGAAGGGCGAAACGGCTCGCATCTCCGCGCGCGGCGATCGAGTCCACGACCGGTCCACCCGGATAGGGGAGGCCCGCCCGGCGCGCGACCTTGTCGAAGGCTTCCCCCGGAGCGTCATCTCGCGTGCGGGCGATCGGGACGATGCGTTCCTCCTCGATGCGGACGAGCTCCGCGTGGCCTCCGGAGACGACGAGCCCGTGGAACGAAGACTCGATCGGCCGGGCCGGCTGCCCACCCGTGGCGAGGTGCGCCGAGTAGAGATGACCCTCCAGGTGATTGACACCAACTAGGGGCAGGCCTCGCGCGAAGGCGAGGGCCTTGCCTGCCGACAAACCGACGAGAAGCGCGCCGATGAGTCCCGGGCCGGCCGTGGGCGCGACGAGGTTGATGTCGGAGACGACGATGCCGGCCCGGTCCAACGCCTCCTCGAAGACCGCAGGCAGGTTTTCCAGGTGCGCCCGCGCCGCGAGCTCCGGCACCACGCCCCCGTACGCGGCGTGCTCCTGCATCTGCGTCGCGACGACGTTGGAGAGGATCCGTCCCTCGCCGTCCAGGACGGCCACGGAAGTCTCGTCGCAGGAAGTCTCGATCCCGAGGACGTTCACGAGGGAAGGACCCGGAAGCCTTCTTTCCGCGCTGCCTTTCGCAGCCGGTCATCTACGCAGACAAAGGGGAGCGCTTCGGGTTTTTCGTCGCAGGCGACGAGAGCGGCGCCGAGCTGCAGAGCATCCGCGGCGTGAAGTGAGTGCGTATTGAGAAGCCGCAACGCACGTGACCGCACCAGGTCGAGAGAGCTGACTTCCCGCCAGGTTTCGGCGAGCGCCGCGAATCCAGCGCCGACGGCCTCCTCCTGATCGGCCGTGAGACCTTCACGTGATCGCCGCGCGAGAGCGGAGGTGATTTCGACCGGGGTGAGGCACCAGACGGTCTGTTCCGAGTCCTTCTCGCGAAGGGCGCGGAGAGACGCGGTCGAGGGCTCTTTGACGAGCAGGGACACGATGGCGGAGCTATCCCAGAACTTCATCGCCCCGACCGACGTTCCTCCAGGAGCGCATCGAGAAGGCTCAACCTACGATCGATTTTGACCGGCGGCGGCAGCTGCGCCGGCCGGCGGACTTTCGGCGGCGCCAGGACTCCCCGGCGCTCCGCGTCCCGGACCCAATCCGGTACTCCCTCACCGGCGGACGCAATCGGCTCGATTCGTGCGATCGGCGTGTCCCTGTCATAGACGATGACAGTCTCGCCCTTGCGCACCCGCGCAAGGTATTCCGAAAGGGCATCCCGCAGCTCTGATATTCTGGCGTTCTTCATGACGCCATTATAGTCAGAAGCAGAAACTGCGAATTGTGAATCCTGAATAGTGAATGCCGAAAGGTTCAGCCATATTCACAACTGACTATTCACAACTCACAATTCGCCTCTCGGAGCCGATGCCACAGCCCGAGCGAGGCTCTCGAAATAGGGCGACCGGCAGATCCCCTGATCAGTCACGATGGCCGTGATGTAGCGAGCCGGCGTGACATCGAAGGCAGCATAGCGAGCGGAAACGCCGGCCGGGCCGATGGCGTGGCCGGCAAAGCTCAGGACTTCGCCGGAGCTTCGCTCCTCGATGGGGATGAGGGAGCCGTCGGGACAGGCGAGGTCAATCGTCGTCGTGGGCGCGGCGACATAGAAGGGCACGTCGTTCTCCCTGGCCAGGACGGCGAGCGAATAGGTGCCGATCTTGTTGGCGGTATCCCCGTTGGCGGCGATACGGTCGGCTCCGACGAGAACGGCGCGGACCTGGCCGCGGGAAAGAAAGTGGCCGCCCATGCTGTCGGTGATGACTTCAACCGGAATCCCGTCGCGGGCAAGCTCCCAGGCCGTCAGGCGAGCGCCCTGCAGGTACGGCCGGGTTTCGCACGCCAGGACGCGAACGGCCTTGCCCGCTTCGACGGCTCCGCGGATGACGCCGAGCGCGGTTCCGTAGCCGGCCGTCGCGAGCGCGCCGGCGTTGCAGTGCGTCATGACGAGACTGTCCGCGGCCAGCAGCTGTGCCCCGTGTGCGCCGATGCGACGGCAGGCCTCGATGTCCTCGGCGGCGATCGCGTCCGCCTCGGCGATGAGCGCGGTCTCGATCTCGCCGGGAGGGAAGTCCGCGACCTCTCCAAAACGGTGAGCCATGCGATCCAGGGCCGCGAAGAGGTTGACGGCGGTCGGCCGCGTCGCCGCGAGAAGACGCCGCGCCGTCTGGAAACGCTCGGCCGGCGGGGTGGTCGCTCCGCTTCTCATCGAAAACGCGGCGCCGTACGCCGCGGCGACTCCGATGGCCGGAGCCCCGCGCACGGCCAGATCGCGGATAGCGAGTGCCACCTCCGCCGGACGGGCCAGCGTGAGCCAGACCTCGCTCGCCGGGAGCATTCTCTGATCCAACAAGAGCAGCGAGTCTCCCTCCCGATACAGCGGGCGAAAGACCGGGCCACCCGGGCTCACAAGCGGCTCCCCGGGTCCGAAGTCCGAACTGGAAACCCGCCGTCGCCGTTGCGACTTCGGACCCTGGACCCTGGACCCTGGACCCTGGACAGGAGGATCACCGAGTCTCCTGGACGACGAGACCGACTCCGCTGCTTCGCGGGTCGGCCACGGCGGTCAAGGTTCCGTCTGCGCGCCGCGCGATCGCGTGGACGCGCCCGATCGGATCGTCCTTGGGCTCGCGCTCGACCACCGCGTGTCCGAGCTTTTCCAGGGCCGCGACCCAGGCCGGGTCGAAGCGGCCTCTCTCGAGCTGGATCTGGTCGGGATAGTCCTGCTGATGAAAGCGGGGCGCGGCGATCGCGTCGGGGAGGGATTGGCCGCGCAGCAGGAACCCGAGAAGGACCTGGAAGTTCGTGGTCGAAATCGTGGCCCCCCCCGGCGTGCCCCAGACGAAAACATTGCGCCCGCCGGCGACGGCGATCGAAGGGCACATGGACGAAAGCATGCGCTTGCCCGGCGCGACCTCATTGGCCTCACCCTGTACGAGCCCGTACGCGTTGGGCTGGCCGGGCTTCGTGGCGAAGTCGTCCATCTCGTTATTCCAGAGGAATCCGAGCCCCGGCGCGACCCGGCCGTTGCCGAAGGAGTCGTTCAGTGTGGTCGTCACCGAGACCGCGCCGCCCGCTTCGTCCATGACGGAGAAGTGCGTCGTCGAGGGTTTTTCCTTTTCCGGAATCGGAAGTGAGCCGCTCGGCGTCGCGCGCAGCGGGTCGATGGACGCGGCCAGCCGCCGGATCCTCGCCGGGTTGGTCAGGAGGGACTGCCGGACGCGAGGATAGACCGGATCGCCCAGGTAATGGTTGCGGTCCCGGAAGGCGCGTTTCTCGATCTCGGCCAGCAAGTGGGCCGAGGCGGCGTCGCGGGTCTTGAATTTCTCGAGACCCATGTACCCGGCGATCATCGCCATCTCTGCCAGGACGGGTCCCGAAGAAGGGGCGGGAGTCGTCAGGATCTCGGCGTTTCGGAACTTGAAACGGACGGGATTGCGAATCTTGGCCTCGTACCGGGCGAGGTCGCCCCGGGAGATGAGCCCGCCATCGCGCTCCTGACCGGCTTCGATCTGGCGCGCCACGCGCCCGCGGTAGAAGCCGTCGTCGCGGCGGTCTCTGATGGCTTCGAGTGTGCGTGCGAGGTCCGGCTGCTTGAGAACCGATCCCACCGGCGCAGGCGCGCCGCCGGGCAGGAAGATGCGCGCGGACTCGGCATCCTTCGCGAGGCGCTCGCGGTGTTCCGCGATCGAGATCGAGCGGAAGACCGCTTCCGAGACCACGAAGCCGTCGCGGGCGAGGCGCACGGCGGGGTTGACCACGGTTTTCCAGGGAAGGCGCCCGGCCCGGCGGTGGGCGAGGGAAAGTCCTGCCACGGAGCCCGGAACTCCCGAGGCCAGGGCTCCCTCGGTCGAAGAGGGCACGAGGCCATGGGCGTCGGGCCGGACATAGAGATCACGGCGCGCGGCCCTCGGGGCAACCTCACGGAAATCAACCACGACGACCCGACCGCGCGAGTCTCGCGAGATCCAGAAGCCGCCTCCGCCGATGTTGCCCGCCTCCGGCCAGGTCACCGCGAGCGCGAAGCCGACCGCGACCGCGGCGTCGGCGGCATTGCCCCCCTTCTTCAGAATCTCGATCCCGACTCGCGCGGCCGTCGCTTCGGCCGCCGCAACCGCCCCTCCCCGCCCGGTCTCGACCTGGTGCTCCGCGGCCGACGCGTGCCTCGCGAGGAGAAGCAGAGCAACGAGCCCCGC
>WNGE01018478.1_pt1 | contig 12593 bp, 14 predicted proteins | sample 5400651 | NCBI WGS metagenome assembly WNGE01 (sample SAMN13153370, study PRJNA577476) | soil metagenome | isolation source: 60 cm soil or saprolite under grassland replicate 2 | place: USA:California | collected 2016-06-15 | reverse complement strand
CGAGGGTTAATTCGAGCGCATCGACGGAGAGCACCACTTTTACGGCCGTCTCGCCGCCGAGGAGCTCGGCGTGAGCTTGCGGATTCCTTCCCGGGCCCCGCTGCCCACCGAAGAGGAGATCGCCGAGGTCGCGGCGATCCCGGGCCTGAAGCGGGCGCTTGCCCTCTATCGCCTGGACATGCGGACCGAGGCGACGCGGGAGTGGCTCTGGACCATCCGCGGCATGGACGACCGGCGGCTGCTGGCGGCGGCGGAGCTCGCGCGCCGCAACGAAGCCTGGGACCGCGCCATCAGCACCGCGGACAGGACCGTTCTCGCCCACAATTTTTCCGTGCGCTATCTTGCGCCGTATCGCGAAGTGCTCGCCGAGATGGCGCGCTCGCGCGACCTGGACGAGCCCTGGGTGCTCGGCCTGGTGCGCCAGGAAAGCCGCTTCATCACGGTCGCAAAATCCTCCGCCGGGGCGGCGGGGCTGATGCAGGTGATGCGCCCGACGGCGAAGTGGGTCGCGCAGAGAATGCGCATGAAGAACTTTTCCTGGGCGCGCCTGAGCGATCCGGAGTTCAACGCCGCACTCGGCACGTATTACCTGAAGCACGTGCTCAACCAGGCCGACGGAAGTCCCGTGCTTGCCGCCGCCGCCTATAACGCCGGGCCCACGCGCGCGCGCCTGTGGCGCGGCACCGCCCCGGTCGAGGGGGCGATCTTCATCGAGACCATTCCCTTCGGCGAGACGCGCGATTACGTCAAGAAGGTGATGGCGAACACCGTCTATTACGCCGCCGTCCTCGGCACCCCCCCGACGCCGCTCAAGACGCGTCTGGGAACGGTTGCTCCGCGCCAGTCCGCCGCGGGCGTGGTGGCGATTCAGGGCGAGCGCGTCGTCCAGTAAATCTCGCGAGCGAGCTCACCCCGGCTCGAGCTTCTAGCGTCGAGCATCTCACCGGCCCGCGGCGCATCGCCGCCGGCGTTCGCAGGCACGTCCGCCGAATTCCCCTGCTCACCGTCTGCGGCTAAACTAACCGCTCTTATCCGAGAATTCCATGAGCCGAATCCTGGTCATCGGCGGCAGCGGCTTTATCGGCCGGCACCTGGTGCGGCAGCTCGTCGAGGACGAGCATTTCGTGACGGTGCCGACGCGCCGGCGCGAGCGCGCCAAGCACCTGATCCTTTTGCCGACCGTGGATGTGATCGAGGCCGACGTGCACGACCCGGCGACGCTTGCGCGGCTCGCCGCGGGGTGCGACGCGGTGATCAATCTGGTGGGCATCCTGCAGGGGCGCCCGGGGCAGCCTTACGGTCCGGACTTCGCCCGCGCCCACGTCGAGCTTCCCGGGAAGATCGTCGAGGCGTGCAAGAAAAACCGCGTGCCGCGCCTGCTGCACATGAGCGCTTTGAACGCGAATTCCGAAGGGCCGAGCCAGTACCTGCGTTCCAAGGGTGAAGGCGAGGCGTGGGTGCTCGCCGCGCAGAACGAATTGGCGGTGAGCGTGTTCCGGCCTTCGGTGGTGTTCGGGCCCGAGGATCGCTTTCTCAACCTGTTCGCCAAGTTGCAGCGCTGGCTGCCGGTGGTGTTTCTCGCCTGTCCGCAGGCGCGCTTCCAGCCCGTGTTCGTCGAGGACGTGGCGCGCTGCTTCAAGGCGAGCCTCGCCGACCGGGACAGCGTCGGCAAGCGCTACGATCTCTGCGGGCCGCGCGTTTATACCTTGCGCGAGCTGGTGAGGTATGCAGGAAGCGCGAGCGGCCACCCGCGGCCCGTGATCGGCCTCTCCGAACGCTTTTCCTACCTGCAGGCGTGGGCCATGGAGTGGCTGCCGGGCAAGCTCATGTCGCGCGACAACTATTATTCGATGAAAATCGACAGCGTTTCAAACAGCGAATTGCCCTTCGGCATCCCGCCCACGCCGCTCGAGGCGGTGGCGCCGGTCTACCTTCGCGGTGTCTATCCCCGCTCGCGTTACAGCTGGTTCCGCTACAGGGCCGGCCGGTAGCGCCCGGAAGACCAGTCCGCGTGAAAATCTACGCTGTCGGAGGAGCGGTGCGCGACGAGCTCCTCGGCCTGCCGGTCACCGATCGGGACTACGTCGTGGTCGGAAGCACGCCCGAGGAGATGGTGCGCCTGGGCTACAAGCCGGTGGGCAAGGATTTTCCGGTGTTTTTGCATCCGCAGACGCACGAGGAATATGCGCTCGCACGCACCGAGCGCAAGGTCGCGCGCGGCTACAAGGGATTCCAGGTCTACGCCGCGCCCGACGTCACGCTCGAACAGGACCTCGAGCGGCGCGACCTCACTATCAACGCCATCGCGCGCGACGAAACCGGGCGCCTCGTCGATCCCTTCGGCGGCGCGGCCGACCTGGAACGCGGGCTGCTCCGGCACGTCAGTCCCGCTTTTGCCGAAGATCCCGTGCGGATCCTGCGCGTCGCGCGCTTCGCCGCGCGCTTCGGTTTTGCGGTCGCGCCGGCGACCATGTCGCTGATGCGCTCCATGGTTGCAAACGGCGAAGCCGACGCCCTGGTGCCCGAGCGCGTGTGGCAGGAATTCTCCCGGGGCCTGATGGAAGGCGATGCAGGCCTCATGTTCGCGGTGCTCGCTGAAGCCCGGCTCCTCGACAAGCTCCTCCCCGAGCTCAAGCTCGCATTCGAAGAGGGGCGACCGGCGAACGACGCCGCGCGCGTTCTGGTCCGCGCGCTCGGGTGCGCCGCAGCCGGGCGGCTCGGCCTGGCCCCGCGCTTCGCGATCGTCGCATGGGGCGCGGGCTCCGCCGAAGCGACGCGCGCGGTAAGCGAGCGCTTGAAGGCGCCCGGGGACTGCCGCGACCTGGCGCTCCTCGCCGCGCGGCACGCCGGGACGATCAGGCGGGCCGCCGCGCTTCGCGCGCCGGACTTGCTCGCGCTGTTGGAACATTGCGACGCTTTGCGCAGGCCCGAACGGTTCGAGGAGCTGCTCGCGCTCACCGAGTGTCTCGAGCGGGGAGAGCGGAGCTCGGGGAAAACGCCTTACCTGCCGCGCGTGCTGCTGCGGCGCGCGCTCGGCGCAGCCACGGGCGTCGATGCCGGGAAAATCGCCGCGCAGGGCGCAACAGTCGATATCGCCGCACAAGTGCGCCGCGCGCGGATTGCCGCGATCGAGGCGCTCGGCTGAAATGGAGCCGCAGTCCGAAGCCGCGGTGCTGTGGCATGACTTGAAGCAGAATCTGCTCGCCGGCGGGCGGCTGGCGCTCTTTCTGCCCGTGCGCGCGCTCGACTTCCGCATCTCGATCGGGCAGTACGTCGCGCTCGTATTCACGAGCCTCGTGTTCTGGCTCGCCGGGGGCATGCTGCGCGAGGGCTTTCCGGGCACCCTCGATTTCGGCGCCCTCACCGTGGCGCTCGCGGAGATCCCGCTGATTCTCGGTACCTGCCTTGTCGCTGCAAGGCTGTTCCGGGAAGCGAAGCTCGCGCTCGCGTTCGCGGTGCTGCTCGTCGCCACCGATCCGGTGTCTGAAATTGTCGGCCTCGCCATCCAGTTCGCAACGGACTTCGACGCGATCGAGCCCTACGCGGCAGCGGCAAACTGGAGTCTAGTCGCGTGGGTCTTCGCCGTGCTCGTGCGCACGCAGCTCGTCCTCACCGGCTGGCGCGGCCGTGCTTCGGTGCTCGCGCTCGGCCTGTTCGCCGGGCTGCTTGCGCTCCTCGTCTGGGGTTTCCCGCGCGCTGAGCTTTGGGTTGCGACGGAGGACGCCGAGGCCGACGCCGCCGAGCCTACGGTGCTCCAGGAGGAGCTGTTTCACCGTCAGGGGAGGCTCCTCGACGAGCAGCTCGCTGCGCTCCGCCCCGAGCGACCGGGTGTCGCGGACTTGTACTTCGTCGGAGTCGCGGCCGACGGGCGGCAGGACACGTTCTACAAGGAGCTCGCCTCGATTAAAGAGCTGCTCGAGGTGCGTTTCGACGTCGCGGGCAGGTCGATTGCGCTCGTCAACAATCCCGCAACGCTGAAGGACTACCCCGTTGCCACGGTGAGCAACCTGCGCTCGACGCTCGCGCACCTCGGAAACACGATCGATACCGAAGAGGACGTCGTGCTTGTGCACCTCACCACCCACGGGAGCAGCGACTTCTGGCTCGCGTTCGACCTGCCGCCCCTCGAGCTCCAGCCGCTCACGCCGACCGCGCTCGCGCGCATGCTCGCCGACAGCGGCATCAAGTGGAAGGCGATCGTCATCTCGGCATGCTTCGCGGGGGGGTTCATCGAGCCGCTCAAGGATGCGAACACCCTCGTCATCACGGCCGCGGACGCGCTTCACTCATCCTTCGGCTGCAATGAGGGCAGTGACTACACCTGGTTCAGCAGGGCGCTCTATGACGAAGCCCTGCGCGAGACTTTTTCGTTCGTCAAGGCCTTCGAGATGGCAAAAAAGACGGTGAGCGACCGGGAGCGGGCGGAAGGCTACGCGCCCTCCAACCCGCAGATCTTCGTGGGCGAGGCGATGCGCAAGAAGCTGGCCTTGCTCGAAGAGCGCCTCGCCGCGGAGCCGGGTGCGCCTCAGAAGAGCCGTGTCAGCAACGTCAGGGCGAGCGAGAGCAGGAGCGTGCTCGTGAAGGGCAGGTAGTAGAGCCGCCCCTTGTAGCGTACCGTGAGATCGCCCGGCAGCCGGCCCAGGCCGTATTTCGCGAGCCACGGCGCGAGCGCCGTGAGCACGACGAGCGCGACCGCGAGCGCCAGGACCCATTTCAGCATGGCGTCACTTTAACACTGCGCTTCGCGATAAACTGCGCGGCTTCCGAACTCGCCGGGGATCACGATGATCGAGCTTTACACCTGGAGCACGCCCAACGGCCGCAAGGTCTCTGTCATGCTGGAAGAATGCGGTCTCGCGTACAACGTCCACAGGATCAACATCGGGGCGGGCGAGCAGTTCGCTCCCGACTACGTCGCGATCAACCCCAACGCCAAGATTCCCTCGATCGTCGATCCCGACGGCCCCGGCGGTGGTCCCATTCAGATGATGGAATCGGGCGCGATCCTGATCTACCTTTCGGCGAAGGCCGGGAGATTTCTCCCGAAAAGCGACCGCGGCAAATACCTGGCGCTCCAGTGGTTGATGTTCCAGATGGGCCATGTCGGGCCGATGTTCGGCCAGGTGCACCATTTCCTGCGCGCGGCCAAGGAGCAGGTCCCCTACGCGATCGAGCGCTACACGAAGGAAAAGGACCGGCTCTACGGCGTGCTCGACCGGCGCCTGGGAGAAGCGGAATACCTCGCCGGCGAATACTCGATCGCCGACATCGCCACCTACCCCTGGGTCGCGCGCTACGAATGGCACAAGACCGATCTGAACACCTGGCCCAACGTGAAACGCTGGTTCGACGCGATCAGTGCAAGGCCGGCGGTAAAACGCGGAATGGCGCTGCCTTCCTGAATCGGCCTTTCCTCGCGTACTTGACGAGGAACGCGTTGATCTCCTCGATTCTCAGCTGCGGTTGGTCGGGCTCGCGACGGTTGCCGACGACGCGGTTCATCCACTCCATGTTCTTCTCCATGCGCGTCACCACCGCCGGCCATTCGGAGGCGGTGTGGCGCCGCGGGTCCGGCAGCACGTGGCACTGCCGGCAGGCGAGCTTGAACGACCGGCCTTCGGGAAGGTCGACGGCCGGATATCTTTTGGGATCGAGCGCGCGCTGGCTGTATTTTTGCAGATAGGCGAGCAGGGCTTCCGCCTCCGCCACGGTCGGGGCCTCGACGCCCGCCATCATCTCGTGCATCAGCTCGCCCATGTTGCCCCTGCCTCTCATGCGCACCACCATGCGCTCGAAAACGGCCGGCCATTTCGCCGCATGATGCATCGCCGGATTGGGCAGGTTGTGGCACTGCACGCAGTACTGGACGACGAGGCGCGCGCCGCGCGATTTCCGCTCGGGGAGCTGCCGCAGGGCTCTCGGCCCAGCGCCTTTTGGCCTGCTCGAGAAGCTGCGCGGAGTCCTGGGCGAAGGCGACCGTCGCTGCGAGCGAGGCGGCGAAAAGCGCGGCGAAGTGCATGCCGGAATTATACTGAGCAGCGGCAATTCGCTCGCGCAAGGGCCGCGGGTCCGCGCGACCCTTTTCCATTTTCCCCGGAGGCAGCATGGGCAATCCCGCATACGACGCAGTAATCATCGGTACCGGCCAGTCGGGCAAGCCGCTTGCGCTCGCGCTCGCCCGCGCCGGCTGGAAGGTCGCGGTGATCGAGCGCGAGCACGTCGGCGGCACTTGCATCAACGTAGGCTGCACCCCGACCAAAACGATGGTCGCGAGCGGTCGGGTTGCGTATCTCGCCCGGCGCGCAAAAGACTACGGCGTCAACGCCGGCCGCGTCACGGTGAACATGCGCCGGGTGGTCGATCGCAAGCGCCGCATGGTCGAGAGCTTCCGCAATTCCGGCCAGGAGACGCTCGAGAAAACCGCCAACCTCGAACTCATCTTCGGCGAGGCCCGATTCAAGAACGCGCGGCGCGTCGTCGTGGAACTCAGAGGCGGCGGAACGCGCGAGCTGGAAGGCAAGCGCATCGTCGTCAACACCGGCGGCCGGCCCGCGGTACCGCCGGTCCCCGGGCTCGACCGGATTCGCTTCCTGGATTCCTCGAGCATCATGGAGCTCGCCGAGCTGCCCAGGCACCTCATCGTGCTCGGCGGCGGCTATGTCGGCCTGGAGTTCTGCCAGATGTTCCGCAGGTTCGGCGCGCGCGTGACCATCGTCAACCGCGACCCGCGGCTGATTCTGCGCGAGGACCCCGACGTCTCGGCCGAGGTCGAGAAAATCCTGAAGGAGGACGGCATCGAGATTCTCAACTCGACGCAGGTGACGCTTCTTGAAAAGACCAGAGCGGGCGTGCGCGCGGTGCTCGAGACCGGCGAGGGCACAAGGAGAATCCCGGGAAGCCATCTGCTCCTTGCGCTCGGCCGCGTTCCAAACTCCGACCGCTTGAACCTCGGAGCGGCCGGGGTCGAGACGGACAAGGAGGGATTCATCAAGGTGAATTCGCGGCTGGAGACCAACGTGCCGGGCATCTGCGCGATCGGCGACGTCAAGGGCGGCCCGGCTTTCACGCACATCTCCTACGACGACTTCCGCATCCTGCGCGAGAACTGGCTGAACGGGGGGAATGCGACCATCGATGGGCGCATGGTGCCCAACTGCATGTTCATCGATCCGCAGCTCGCCACCGTCGGCTTGAACGAGACCGAGGCGCAGAGACGCGGCCTCGACTACCGCGTGGCGAAGCTGCCGATGACGGGCGTCGCGCGCGCGCTCGAGACGAGCGAGACGCGCGGCTTCATGAAGGCGATCGTGGACAAGAAAACCGAGCAGATCTTAGGCTGCACCATCCTGGGGATCGAGGGCGGGGAGATCATGTCGATGCTGCAGATCGCGATGATGGGCAAGCTTCCCTATACGGCGATCAAGGAGGCGATCTTCGCGCACCCGACGCTCGCCGAGTCGCTCAACAATCTCTTCATGACGCTCGACCCGCGCTGACGCGCGCGACGGAGCTATCTTTTCGGCGCGCCGGCGGCTTCCTTTTCCATCATCGGCTTCATCTCGCGCGCTTTTTTCTCGGCCGCCTTCTTCACGTCGCCCTTTTTCATGTTCTTTTTCTTCATTTCCCCGTGCATGGGCTCGTCCATCTTCATCGGTTTGCCCGGCGTCGTATCGGCGGCGAAGGCGAAGGACACGGTCGCAAGGATCGCGGCGACGGCGATGGCTTCCGGCGATTTCATCAGCTGCCGCTGAACCAGTTGTACCCCTGGTCCTCCCAGTATCCGCCCGGATACTGGTTGGTGACGACCATCGCCGTGATGTGCTTGGGGTTCTTGAAGCCGAGCTTGGTCGGCATGCGCAGCTTCATCGGGAAGCCGTACTTGGGAGGCAGGATCTGGTCGGCGAAACGGAAAGTGAGCAGCGTCTGCGGATGCAGCGCGGTCGCCATGTCGATGCTCGTCGTGTAGTCGTCGGCGCACTCGAAGCCGACGTACTTCGCCGTGGTGTCGGCGCCGACGCGCGCGAGGAAATCGGAAAAGCGCACGCCGCTCCACTTGCCGATCGCGCTCCAGCCCTCTACGCAGATGTGGCGCGTGATCTGGGAAGTCTGCGGCAGCGCATAGAGCTCGGGGAGCGTCCATGGCTTCTTCTCGCGGATGAGCCCAGAAAGCTCGAGCTTGTAGCTCGCTCCGTCCACTAACCTCACTTCGTCCTCGCCGTAGTAGGCGTTGAAAGGGAAGGGCTTGGTGATCGAGCTCTCCGGGTATTCCGGCGCGAGCTTGTTCGGATTGAAAAGCCAGCCTTGGGCGCGGTCGTTCCAGCGCGACATCCCCAGGAGAAGGCCCTGCACGCCTTCGTCGTCGGTCAGCGCGCAGCCCGAAAGGAGCGCGAGCGCCCCGAGCGACAACCCTTGCGTCAGGAACAGTCGCCGCTCGATCAAGCGGATGAGCTTCGGGGAGTGCTCGGCGAGACTCGCATCCATCGTGCGTTTCTTCATGAGGTCCTCCTTGCGCGGCCGGTGATGATGGTGGGGAAGGTGCGCGGTACGAGGATCACCATCACGATGTGCACCAGCGCGATGAACACCATCAAGGCCATGGCAAAAAAATGTACTAGGCGAGCGCCTTCATAGCCGCCCATGAGCGCGGCCAGCTCCTGCAGCTGCACCGGCTTCCAGATCGCAAGGCCCGAGAGCACGAGCACCGCGAGGCACAGGATGATCGCGAGGTAGGCCGCGCGCTGTGCCGCGTTGTACACCGCGAGGTCGTCGTGCGCGAGCCTGCCGCGCAGGGCGGCGAGCATGTCGCTCAGCACCGCGCGAGGGGTGAGCGGAAAGAGCTTCCTGCGGAAGTGCCCAGAAAAAATCCCGTAGCCGACATACACGATGCCGTTGAGCACGAGCAGCCACAGGGCGGCGAAGTGCCACTGCAGAGCGCCCGCAAGCCAGCCCCCGAGCGTGAGATCGTTGGGGAATCTGAAGCCGAAGAGCGGCGATGCGTTGTAGATGCGCCAGCCGCTCGCGACCATGATGAGGATCGCGAACGCGTTGATCCAGTGCGTGACGCGCACGACGAGCGGATGGACCTTCACCCATTGCGCCTGCGCTGCTTCCATCGTAGCCTCCGCTCGCCGCCTCACCCCGCGTTGGTCGGAGGGAACAGGTTACACCTTACAGCGCCTGCCTTCTATCGCCTTCGCGAAAGCCCAGGAGCGGTGCGGCAAATTCTCGTCCGAGCGCAATCACCTTGAAGAGCTCCCCCATCTCCGCCGGGCTCATCAGCCGGTTCGCCTGATTGGCGAGCGGGAGGAACTTGGCCCCGTCCTCGGGCGGCGTCCTCGACATCACCTCGGTGATGCCGCAGTTGACGAGGAACTGCGCCTGGCCGGTATAGCCGAGCAGCTCCAGTCCGCCCGAGCGCGCAGACGTCGCGATCGCGCTGAAATCGACGTGGCTGGTGATGTCCTGGAGCCCCGGTAGGAAGAAGGGATCGGCGTGCGCGTGATGGCGGTAATGGCACATGAGCGTTCCGTCCTTGCGTTGCGGATGGTAAAACTCCTTTTCCGGGAAGCCGTAATCGACGAAAAACGCCGCGCCCTTTTCCAGCACGCCCGCAAGCGAGCGCATGAAGCCCCGCGCCGCCAATTGAATCTCGGTGCGAAAACCCTCTGGAAGCTTGAGCGCGCGCACCGCATCGAGCGGCCCGCCCGAGGCGAGCCGCCAGGACCAGTCGAGGCGATCGCTTCGCACGCCGACGCCGCCTTCCTCGACCCTTCCGCCTTGGGTGCGAACCACGTGCACGGGCATCGCATCCAGCACCTCGTTGCCGAGCACCACGCCGGAAAAAGCGGGCGGCAGGCGGTTGAGCCACGCCACGCGCTCAAGGAGATGCGGCACCCTCGAGGCGAGCGTGTCGCGGCTCCTCTCGCGAAGATCGGCGGAGAGCTCGAGGATGAGATAGTTGCGCGGCGTCCTTCCTGCGCGCTCGAGTTCCTCAAGCAGCGTCGCGGCGAGCGCGCCGCTGCCCGCGCCCACCTCGAGCACCTCGTCGAACCCCGCGTCCAGCACCTGCTTCACCTGGCGCGCGAGGGTCTGGCCGTAGAGCGGCGAAATCTCGGGCGCCGTGACGAAATCCCCGGCCTTGCCGAGCTTTCGGCTGCCGGCGCTGTAGTAGCCGAGCCCCGGCGCGTAAAGCGCGAGCTCCATGTAGCGCGCGAAGCTGATCCAGCCGCCGCTCGCCGCGATTTCGCCGCGGATGTGCTCCGCGACGCGATCGCTGTGCTCGCGCGCCTCGGGCGAGGGTTCGGGGAGCGACATGGGAAGGAAGCAAGGAGTATTCCGGTATCATTCTAGGCCATGCCCGAATCGCTTTCAGGGAAAGTTGTGCTCGTCACCGGCGGCGCGAAACGCGTCGGCGCGGCGATCGCCCGGCGCCTTCACCGGGAAGGCGCGAATCTGATGCTGCACTACCGGGGATCGGAGCGCGAGGCGAAGGCGCTGCGCGGAGAGTTGAACGCCGCGCGCGCCGATTCCGTGGCGCTGGTGCAGGCCGACCTGCTGGATATCGCGGGCCTGCCGGAGATCGTGAGGAACACCGTCAACCGCTTCGAGCGGCTCGACGCGCTCGTCAACAACGCCTCGACTTTCTTTCCGACGCCGGTCGGGGAGATGACGCAGGCGACCTGGGAGAGCCTGATCGGCGCGAACCTGCGTGCGCCCCTGTTTCTCGCCCAGGCGGCGGCGCCGCACCTGAAGAAGGCGGGCGGCACCATCGTCAACATCACCGATATCCACGCCGAGCGGCCGCTCAAGAACTACGTCATCTACTCGGTCGCCAAGGCGGGCCTCGTGGGACTCACGCGCTCGCTCGCGCGCGAGCTCGGGCCCGAGGTGCGCGTGAACGGCGTGGCGCCGGGCGCCATCATCTGGCCCGAGGACGGGTCGTGGGACGACCTGACGCGCCAGCGCATCGTCTCGAACACGGTCTTGAGGCGCACCGGCGACCCCGACGACGTCGCCCGCGCCGTGTACTATTTGATGGCCGAAGCGCCTTACGTTACAGGGCAGATCATTGCCGTGGACGGTGGCCGAAGCATTAATTTGTGAGCAATGATCTGCACCGATATGGGGGATCAACAAGGGGGTGTGCCCCCTTGTTCGTAACCGCCACGGGGCAGATCATTGCCGTCGATGGCGGCAGGAGCATCAATCTATGAAAAAACTCACGCCGCATCTTCCCGATCTCCGTCGCCGCCGCGCCGTCGCGGCCACGCTTGCCGTGGGCACGGGCGCGCTGCTCGGTTCGCGCGCCGCACTTCTCCTTGCGCAAGAGCGCGCGCTGCGGGCGACGCCCGCGATGACGCTCGGGCCTTTCTATCCCGATCGTTTGCCGGCCGAGCAGGACGCCGATCTCACCGTGATCGCCGGGCGCCCCGGTCGGGCCGCCGGACAGATCCTGTATCTCGCCGGTCGCGTTCTGGACACGCGCGGAAAGCCGCTTCCCGGCGCGCGCCTGGAGCTGTGGCAGGCGAACGCGCACGGGCGCTACATCCACAGCGGCGACAGCGACGCCTCGGGTCCGCTCGATCCCAACTTCCAGGGTTACGCTTCGCTGCGCGCCGACGCCGAGGGGCGATATCGCATCAAGACCGTCAAGCCGGCGCCCTACAGCGGGCGCACCGCGCACCTGCATTTCAACGTGGACGCCCGCGGCGCGAAGCTCACCACGCAGATGTTTTTCGAGGGCGAGCGGCTGAACGAGCGCGACGGTCTGTACCGGGCTTTGAGCCGGGAGGAACGGCACGCCGCGACCGGCCACTGGGTAGATCGTGCGCCGGGCGTGGAAGCGGATGCAATCGCCGTCGCCTGGGATATCGTGTTAAGTCCGACGTAGGAGCGATCTTCCATGAACGCCCCCGAAAAAATCCATTTCACCCGCAGGCAGCGCTTCGAGGCGGGGAAGCTCGAGAAGCGCCTATGCCGCCTCGCCGGCGAGGCGGTCGCCGACTACGGCATGATAGTCGCGGGAGACCGCGTCATGGTATGCCTCTCCGGCGGCAAGGACAGCTACGGGCTGCTCGACGTGCTCTTGAAGCTGCGCAGCCGCGCGCCGGTTTCGTTCGAGATCGTCGCCGTCAACCTCGACCAGCGCCATCCCGGTTATCCGGAGCACGTGCTGCCCGACTATCTGGCTACGCTCGGCATTCCCTATCGCATCGAGGTGCAGGACACGTATTCCGTGGTGAAGCGCGTCGTTCCCGAAGGCGAGACCATGTGCGGCCTGTGCTCGCGCCTTCGCCGCGGCGTGCTCTACCGCGTCGCGCGCGAGCTGGGCGCGACCAAGATCGCGCTCGGCCACCACCGCGACGACATTCTCGAGACGTTTTTCCTCAACCTCTTCTTCGGCGGCAAGATGAAGGCGATGTCGCCCAAGCTCCAGTCCGACGACGGCCGGCACGTCGTCATCCGCCCGCTCGCCTACGCGGCGGAGGCCGACCTCGAGGCGTACGCGAAGATCCGGGGCTTCCCCATCATTCCCTGCGACCTGTGCGGTTCGCAGCCGACGCTGCAGCGAAAGCAGGTGAAGAGCATGCTCG
>WNGE01012911.1_pt1 | contig 12593 bp, 12 predicted proteins | sample 5400651 | NCBI WGS metagenome assembly WNGE01 (sample SAMN13153370, study PRJNA577476) | soil metagenome | isolation source: 60 cm soil or saprolite under grassland replicate 2 | place: USA:California | collected 2016-06-15 | reverse complement strand
AGGCAAGCCCCAGGCGTTGGCATGGAACATGGGCGCTACCGGCAGCACGGTATCGTGGCAGCTCAAATTGAGACTATCGGGAAGGGCTTGTGCAAACGAGTGCAGCACCAGGGCGCGGTGGGAGTAGATGACGCCCTTCGAGAAACCAGTGGTGCCGGAGGTAAAGCACATCGCGGCGCCATCGTTTTCGTTGATCTCCGGATAACGAAAATCGTCGCCCGCTTCCGCAAGCAGTTCTTCGTAATTCAAGAATCCTTCGGGCACGGTTCCGCAACCGTAGGGCACGACAATCACGCGTTCGAACGGGGCATCCTCGCGGAATTTTTCGTAAATCGGGAGGAGCACGTCGTCGATCAACAAAAAGCGGTCGCCGGCATGCTTGGCGATGCCGGCAATTTCATGAGGATGAAGGCGCAGGTTCAACGTGTGCAGGATGCCGCCGGCGCAGGGCACGCCGAAGAAGGCTTCCAAGTGGCCCGCGTGGTTCCACATCATCGAGGCCACGCGGTCGCCGGGCTTCAATCCAAGATTCGTGAGGGCAGCGGCGAGCCGCCGGGCGCGGCGGTAGAAATCGCCGAAGCACTGGCGAACGATGGACTTGTCCGGCTTGCGCGAGATGATCTCAACGCGCGGGAAAACTTTCCCGGCGCGCTCCAGAATCGTGGGCAGCGTCAGCGGGAAGTCCATCATGGTGCCGCGCATAGAGCCTCTCGGGCGAGGGAGCGAATTGGGCGCATCCTACCACTAAACCTCAGCGAAGGCGGCGGCGGCCCCGCGTTTTCGCCTCCCTGTGAACGATTGCTGTCCCTTCAGCGCGCTCCGCGACTAGCAAGTCAGGTTCCGGGCAAAAGGAGTGAGAGGTGAAGAAGCTCTATATCGGTAATCTTCCGTTCTCCGCGACGGAAGATCAGCTCCACGAGTGGTTTTCGCAGGTCGGTGTAACGCCCTCGGGCGTCAATCTCATCCGCGACCGTTTCACGGGCCAGTCGCGCGGCTTCGCGTTCGTCGAAGTCAACGCTGACGAAGATGCGGATCGCGCGATTAATTCCCTGAACGGGCAGAACTTCGGCGGGCGAAACCTCGTGGTGAATGAAGCGCGTCCCCAGGCAGAGCGCAGCGGCGGCGGTGGCGGACGCGGCGGGTACGGTGGCGGACGTGGCGGTGGCGGTGGACGCGGCGGCCACGGCGGCGGTGGCGGGCGCGGCGGTGATCGCGGCGACCGTGGCAATCGCTGGTAAGTAAGCACTCCGAGTCTGAATGCGCAGCGCCCCGGCACGGCCGGGGCGCCTCACTCCTCCTCAGAGAATCCTGCGAGCTATCCCTGCGCCAATCGGCCATCCCTGCAATACTTACGTCCGACCGTTGGAACCGTCCAACTAAGTTGGAAAGTGGCCGGCGAAGTCGCGGGGCTAGGCGAAAGAGCACTTCGCGCTGGCAAATGTATGCGAACGTGTGTAGCTCTGTGTACTGCCTGCGGCGGGCGCTTCGCGAAACAATTCGCCCCGTAACGTGTTTGAAACAATAAGCGAGGAAAATGTCTCGCCGTATTCATTGTGATGTATATGAATAGCGCGGAGAGTGCAGGAGTTGCTCCGCGGGGAGGGGATGTGCGGCGGGAGGTTGGTGAACCTTCCGGGCCGGTTGCGCATCCAACAGACTGTATAAGGCGTATTGCTGAAGAGTATGACCACTTGGCACAAACGCGATTGGCAGCAGTTTTACGAACTGGCGCGCCGCCCCTGGCGGCACCGCCGCCCGCCGCGGCCGGTGTATCCGACGGGCTTGAATCGCGTTTTGCCTGCTGCTGGGTTTAGCTTATCCGAACTCGACGACGCGGGCGTAGACCTTGACCTGGCCGAGCGGCTCGGTCTGCCGGTAGACGCCGGGCGCATTGGCGCTTACGGCCCCAACGTTACGGTTCTGCGCGATTTCGTGCGCTCCTCTCGCCAACCGCTGTAAACTTCCATTCATAGCCCGTTTTAAAGCCGCGCCCGTGCGGTTGTCTCTTTGGAGTCTCTGGAACGCGAAGATCAACTCGATCTCCATTCTCCCCTTTGCGTTGGACCCCCGTCTAAGTGAGAAGGATTTCTCCGCTCCTCAGAGAGAAAGGACTTTCAACATGATGAATGTGCCAATCGCTGCAGCGGTATGCGCACTCTGTTTCTTCGCGGGAATACAACAGGAAAAGCCGGAAGATAAGCCACAGGAAAAGCCGTCCTGCCCGATGCATGAACAACAGAAAACTTCACCGGAAGAGCAGCACCAGGAAGGGGTGGTCCAGCGGGGTGACCGGGTCATGGGCTTTTCACATGAGAGAACCGCGCACCACTTCTTGCTCTACAGCGACGGCGGCGCCATTGAAGTGGAAGCCAACGACGCGCAGGACACGGCGAGCCGTGACGCGATTCGCTCGCATCTCGGACATATCGTAACGCTGTTTGCGGCGGGAGACTTTTCCGCGCCGATGCTCATTCATGCGCAGAACCCGCCGGGCACCGAGGAGATGAAGCGTCTTCGCGAGCCGAGTCGATACAAGCTGGAGAATACGGAGCGCGGGGCGCGCATTCGCATTACCACAAGAGGCGCAGAGGCCCTTCATGCCGTGCACAAATTCCTTCGGTTTCAGATCGCCGACCATCTGACGGGCGACTCAACGGAGATAACGAAAGCACCGTAGTTCCATCTCCCCGGCAGTTTGTGCGATACGGCGGAGACGCGTAAAATAAAGGCTTCGCGTATGCTCCATGGCCTCGCCCTTTAACATACTGTCGAATTCGCAAGCGCTCTCGGCGCGTCCGGTTCCACCGCCGGATACGCATCCGCGGCCGGACTGGCTGCGCGTCAAATTTTTCGGCGGGCAGCGATATCAGGACCTGAAGCGCATCATGCGCACGCTCGAACTGCACACCGTCTGCGAAAGCGCGCGCTGCCCCAACATGGGTGAATGCTGGGAACATGGCACCGCGACTTTCATGATCCTTGGGGATATCTGCACGCGCGCGTGCGGCTTCTGCGCGGTGCCTTCCGGCAAGCCGGTGGGCCCGCCGGATGAGGACGAGCCTTTTCGTGTGGCGGAAGCCGTGGCAAAAATGGGATTGCGTTACGCGGTGGTGACTTCGGTGAACCGTGACGACCAGCGCGACGGCGGCGCGCATGTTTTCGCGCGGACCATCGAAGAAATTCGCCGCCGCGTGCCTGGCTGCAAAGTCGAAGTTTTGATTCCCGATTTTCGCGGCGACTGGGACGCCTTGGCTGTCGTGCTCGCGGCGCGGCCGGATGTCCTCAATCACAACACAGAAACGGTGCCTCGCCTTTATCGCCAAGTGCGCAAAGGTGCGGCGTACGAGCGATCGCTGGAGCTGCTGCGCCGTTCGAAAGAGGCGCATCCTGAAGTGCCCACAAAAACCGGCCTGATGCTTGGGCTAGGCGAAGAAAAAGACGAAGTTCGCGCCACCATGCAGGAGCTTGCCGCGCAGGGTACGGACATTCTCACCCTCGGGCAATACCTCCAGCCCACGCGCAATCACTTGCCCGTCATTCGATATGTCCATCCTAACGAGTTTTCCGAATACAAGTTCCTGGGAGAGGCAATGGGCTTCAAGCACGTCGAAGCCGGCCCGCTGGTGCGCTCTTCCTACCACGCCTTCGATCAGGCAGAATCCGCGCAGAAGTAGAACGGGCACGCCTATCTGTTCCACGCTGCGCATTCGAGAATCGCGGCGCTCCGCAGCAAGCCGTGGATGGTAGCACGCTCAATGGGTCGCAGCGATGCTCCAATCGTCAAACGGCACGGCGCGCCCCCCGCGGACGATGGTCGGTATCACGCTTTTGAGGCCCTTGTGGTCTGTCTCGGAATAGTCGAGCACGAGCTTCGGTCCGAGTCCCATGTCCAGTTTGTGGATGGACTCGATGCCATGGATCAGTCCTTCGTGTGTGAGATCGCGCCCCGCACGCTTTAGCCCTTCCACAAGCACCATGGCATCCACAAAGCCTTCTAGGCTCACGAAGCTGGGCTGCTCCGACGGGTAATACTTCGCCATCGTCCGCCGATAGAGCGCCACCGTTTTCAAGTCGGTTAGGTAATAGGGCGGAACCACCTGTGTGATGACCATTCCTTCCGCGTCCTGACCAGCCTCTCTGATGAGCTGGTCCGTTCCTACAAAGGAAACGGTGATGGACAGCGGCTTCCAGCCGTGCGCGTGGGAGTTCTTTACAATCGCGGTCACAGTGTTGTACGGACCGACGAGCACCACCGCCTGCGGGTCGGATGCTCGTACCGTGCCAATCGCCTGGTCCACTTGGGTGGTCTGTCTGGGATAAGACGCGGTCGCAACGGGCTCTGCCCCGTGAGCTTGCAGGGCGATTTTCACTCCCTCAAGAACGGTTGTCCCAAACGGGTCCTCTGGATAAATCACGCCAACCTTCCGGAAGCGCAGGGTGTTCCAGACGCCATCCATTTGTTCGCGCGTCTCATCGTAGTAGGACGCGCGCACGTTGAGGATATAGTGGCGCAGCGGGCTGTAGAGCGTTTGCGCGCCGGTAAAGAGGCCGACCAGCGGGATCTTGTTGCTTTCAACCATCGGCACGTACTTGACCCCCGTCGGTGTCCCAACGAAGAAGCCGAGTGCAAACACTTTGTTTTTCATCAGGTGATCGAAGCAAGGTTCTGTCTTTGCCGGGTCGTAGCTGTCGTCGGAAGAAATCAGTTTGAGATGGCGCCTGTGGACTCCGCCTTCCGCGTTGATCACTTTGAAGTAGGCGTTTGCGCCGATGACCGTCTGCGTGCCGAGGAATTTCGATGGTCCCTCGAGCGCCGAGCACGAACCGATCAAAATCTCTTTGTCCGTGACGCCGGCCACCCCCTGTGCCTGCGCCGGCAAAGAGGCAGTCAACGCAAACACACAAATCACACTAAGCTCAAGGCCGCGCTTCAAAATAGAGTTTTTCATCTCTCTCTCTCCGTTTTGCGATAAGGCCCCCTGAGGATGGAACTTCTGTATACCCTGTTTAGTCCCGTGATTGGGGGATGTCAACGCACTCGGAGAGCTACGCAGCGTGGCGGTAAGCTATGAGACCTGTGACAGGTGCCTCGGAAGTACCAGAAACGTTGAGAGTGGATGGCGGAAACTATTGCTTCATGCGCGGCCCGAGCAGGACCAGCGCAATGCCTGCGACCAATAGGGTGATCGAAAGGGCGGGGGGAACTTGCGCGGTCTTCTCCTCGTCCACCGTAGCTTTGACGGGGCCGAGTTTCGCGACCTCTTCCTGCTGGTGATAATTAAAGGTTGGGTGCACCAGCCCGACGACACCCAGCACAAGAAGGATGACTCCAAGGATGATGACGAAACGTTTCATACGCCACACCCTATCATAATCGCCGCCGCATGCCTAACAAGTGGCGGCGAACACACCCCAGCGCCGGCCTGGCGCGGAGATGTGTTATCTGGTTTGCAGAACAGAAGCTTACGAACGGCTGGCTGCGGCCGCGGCTTTCTTGGCGGCCTTGGCCGCGGTGGAGGCCTTGCGGCGCCGCTTGGTTTTCGGCGGTGTGGCCGGCGCTTCGCCAATCAATTCGGCCGTCATGATGCTCGTTACAAACAGCTTGGGCCCGTGATCGTCAAAATCCACGGCAGTGCGTTCCTGGTCGGAAGCGGTCACGATTCCCAGGCCATACACTTGGTGCTTGATGGTTTGCCCTTCCTGCATTACTTGCACAACGTCCTCCTTGACCGCTCTTGCGGAAAATCTCGATTCGAATCTCTCGGAGGGGAGCCCCCCGATTTGGCCGGGGCTCTCCAGTCACAGCCTAGAGGCTTGTAACGTTCTCAGCCTGAAGGCCCTTCGGGCCCTTCTTCACTTCGAACTCCACCGCTTGACCTTCGTTGAGGGACTTGTAACCGTCCATAACGATGGCGGAGAAGTGCACGAAAACATCTTCTCCCGTCTGGCGCTGGATGAACCCGTAGCCTTTCGAAGCGTTGAACCACTTCACTGTTCCTTGTTCCTTCACTGCCCAACCTCACATGCACGACCCCGATCGGATCGGGACCAGCGATATTGGAATTGCATTGCCTCTCTTGGTCCGTTTCTTGGGGATCGCGAAACAGTCGCCTGCCCCGCAATCATGGCGCGATTGCCGCCTGCAGTCTCCCAAGTGCCGTGACATCCTCCAGCCCGTAAAAAAGGCCGCAAGTTTGTCCTTGCAGCCCCCTCGAACGGGTCAAAAGGTAATACAAGATCAACAAACACTAAGAAATAGTAGCACAAAAAGGGGACATTGTCCACGAGTCTGAGCTCCACACGAAAGACCGCTTTTATCACATAAACTGATGAAAATAAGTGTCTTACGAGGAGGTCAGTGGCTAGAAAGCCACACTAATGCGGTAAAATCTGCTTAGTCGAGAGATTCCGGTTGGAGGCTTAAGTCCCCCCCACCAGAGGCCTTTTTTCCCCAATACTTGCGAACCCACGCCTCCCAGCTCTTTCCGGCAGCCGTATCCTTGCCTGTAAAAGCGAGTGCCGCAATATCGGCGTATGCGATCTTCAGTTTTTGGTTGGAATCCTGGGGTAGAACTCGCACGAAACTGGTCGAAAGAGAAGGGCCCGCTACGCGATCGAAGATATAACCCTCGATTTTTGAGTTGTCTTTGAGGGTGATGGTGACGTCGCCGCGATAATCGAATGCTTTCTCAAGAGCGATGCGCAATTCTTCTTCAGTAGCAAGCTCCGGCACCCAACCCTGCACGGTTTCATGCAGGGTACCGGGCGCAACTTCGAGCTTATCCGGGTCCAGCGGGGATCCTTCGGTGTGGCTTGGGCGGTCGGCGTGGCGGGGACCGGTCACGCGCGCGTCTCCTCGAACTCGCCTTTGGCAGCATTGATCTGCACGAGCGGATTATAGGAGTGCACGGGCTTTACGGTCTCATCGAGCATGGCAAGAGCGCCGGGATCATCGTATTTGGTCGACAAGCTCGCCTTTACGGTGGCCCACAACCCGCGGAGTCCGCTAAACGTGTGGTCGACGGCCGAGGCCTCATAGCCGCTGTGCACCATGCAGTTGGCGCATTTCGGATTACCCGATTCCGTGCCGTAGTTCTGCCATTCGGTGGAATCCAGCAACTCCTGGAACGTGTCCGTGTAACCGTCCTGCAAGAGATAGCAAGGCTTTTGCCAGCCGAAAATGTTGTACGTAGGCATTCCCCAGGGCGTGCAGGCGTAAGTCCGTTTGCCCATGAGGAATTCAAGGAAGAGCGGTGACTGGTTGAACTGCCAACTCCTCTTGCGGTTCGCCAGAATCGCGCGGAAAAGCCGACGCGTGCGCGCCCGTCCGAGGAAATGTTTCTGGTCCGGCGCCTTGTCGTAGGAATATCCCGGCGAAAGCATCATACCTTCGACGCCCAGCTCCATCATTTCATCGAAAAAGGCGCGAACGCTCCTGGGATCGGCGCCATCGAAAAGCGTGGTATTGGTGGTCACGCGGAAGCCGCGCTTCAGCGCTTCCTTAATCCCTTCAACAGCCAGCTCATAGCCGCCCTCGCGGCAGACGGAAAAATCGTGATGCTCCTTCTGGCCATCCATGTGCACGGAGAAGGTCAGGTACTTGCTCGGCTGGAAGAGGTGCAGCTTTTCCTTCAAGAGCAGAGCGTTGGTGCACAGATAAATGTATTTCTTCCGCGCTACCAGGCCGTCGACGATCTTGTCAATCTGCGGATGCATCAGCGGCTCGCCGCCGGGAATGGAGACCATCGGCGTGCCGCATTCATCGACGGCCTTGAAGCACTCTTCCGGCGACAATTCCTTCTTCAGGATATGCGCCGGGTATTGGATCTTGCCGCAGCCCGCACAGGCCAGATTGCAGCGGAACAGCGGCTCCAGCATCAGCACGAACGGATAGCGCTTGCGCCCCTTCAGCTTCTGTTTCAGGACGTACGTTGCAACCGTCCACGCTTGTGAAATCGGTACCGGCATCTTCCCTGCTTATCTCAGAATTTGGATAGGGCTCTACCCGAGCTCTATGGTCCCTTCGAAAAATCGAGACCCCAAGTCTTGATTGTAACCGAGAACGGGTGATTTCCGCTTGGCTGCTTTTCGCGAGATGCAAAGCCCTGTTCCACAGTGGCACGGGAAGTGCACCCTGTCACTTGCAGCGCCAGCCATTACCCCGGCATTTTCGATGGCTTTAGGATTGTTCATACAAGGGCCGTCCTAAAGGGGAGCAGGGCTACAAAAGCGTAGAATCAAGTCATCTCAACTGCCGGAAAGCTGCTTCGGCCATGCCCCGAGAGAATCTTCTATCCCTGTTCGGTGAGTTCCAACGGTACGGCGACGATGTCGCGATCGTGCAGCACCGTGGCTACCGCCGTGAGTCGTGGACATACAAGAAACTAGCCAGCAAAGCGGTCGCTTGCGCATTGGAATTGAAAGAACGCGGGGTTCGCACAGGTGAGCGCATCCTTCTTTGGGGTCCAAATAGCGCCGAATGGATGGCCGCCTTCTGGGGCTGCCTATTGCGCGGAGCCGTGGCCGTTCCCATGGATGATGGCGCCACGCCCGAATTTGCATCACGCGTCACCGGTGACGCCTCCGTCAGATTTATCTTTGCCTCGCGTGAAAAGCGGAATCTCGACCCCGCCATCCCAACCCTTGTTCTGGAGGAATTAGCCGACACGCTCAAGCGCGCGTACATTCATGTGAGCACGCACAACTCCGCGCGCCGTGGCGTTCCCCTTTACGCAACCCTTGCCGATGAACCCCTCACGCGAAACCACATTGCTCAGATTCTCTTCACGTCCGGCACGACGGCCGAGCCACGGGGCGTCGTTCTGACGCACGGGAATTTTCTGGCGAATCTCGAGCCGCTCGAACGTGGAATCGATGAGTATAGAAAATACGAGCGCTGGTTTCACCCGTTGCGATTCGTGACGCTTGTTCCGTTGAGCCATGTCTTTGGACAATTCATGGCGCTCTTTGTTCCACCTCTCCTTGGAGCGGCGGTGGTTTTCGAGCCGTCCGCGAATCCTTCGGAGATTATTCGAACCGTCAAACGCGAACGCGCTACCGCGCTCATCTCGGTGCCAAAGGCCGGAAATTCCTGCGGCGGGCCTGGATGTTTCGGCACGTTCATCGCCGCTTCGGCTGGAAATTTTGGGCCTTCATCTCCGGCGGTGCGGCGCTTTCGAACGAAACCGAGGAGTTCTTCCGGCGCATGGGCTATGCGGTGGTCCAGGGTTACGGCATGACGGAAACCGCTTCGTTGATCAGCCTCAATCATCCCTTCCGCTCCGCTGAAGGTTCGGTCGGGAAGATCCTTCCCGGACGCGAGTTTCGTCTTGCTGAGGACGGAGAAATCCTCGTCCGCGGCGAAAATGTTGCCGCTGGTTACTGGCAGGCGGGAGCACTGCAGCCTTCCAGTCAAGAAGGCTGGCTGCGCACGGGCGATCTTGGCGAACTGGATGCGGAAGGCAACCTGCGTTTCCGTGGGCGCAAGAAGAGCGTGATTGTTACGCCTGCGGGGCTGAATGTTTATCCCGAGGATCTGGAGGCGGCGCTGCGCAGACAGCGCGGTGTGCGCGATTGCGTTGTCATCCCCTTCGAACGCGGTGGGAATGCCGAGCCTTGCGCAGTTCTGCTCATGGAACCGCGGCAGGATGCGGCGCGCGAAGTTGTGGAAGCCGCCAACGCTTCACTCGCTGAATATCAGCGGATTCGCGCGTGGATGGTGTGGCCCGAGTTTGACTTTCCGCGCACGGCCACCGGCAAACCGCGCGTCGGCGAAATCAGCGCCCGCGCAAGCCGGATTTTCGGGCGTACAACTGGAAGCCAAGAGCTTCCAACAATGACCTTCGGGCCACCTTCGGGCTCATTAGATGACCTCCTTTCCAGATTCACGATTAGCGCGTCGACCCAGCAAACAGGCAAATCCGCTTCGTCCTCTACTTCCTTTACCTCCTCTGCTTCCTTAACTTCCTTGTCCTCCCTTGACCGCGTCGAACTTCTGAGTGCCCTGGAAGAAAAGTTTCACGTGGAACTCAACGAAACCGCCTTTTCGGATGCAAAAACGGTTGCTGACGTTGAGCGACTCCTGCAACAGCCCACCGCCCACCGAAGCGAGTACATTTACCCGCGATGGACACAGCGCGAGTTCATCCGCTGGCTGAGGCTTGGCGCGTACTACGCGCTGGTCTGGCCCGCCACGCAAATCCTCGGCCACCCGCGCATCGTGGGTCGCGAACATCTCCTGAATGTCTCCGGTCCAGTGCTGGTCATTTCGAATCACATCACTCGCCGTGCCGACATCGGGTTGATCCTCGCCGCGCTGCCGATGCGATTCCGCCACCGCCTTGCCATTGCGATGGGCGGGGAAACTTTGCAGGACATGCGGCGCCCGCCCCGCGGTTGGCTTTTCGCCAAACGCTGGGCCTATTGGCTCGGCTACTGGCTCGTCACAGCGCTCTTCAACGTCTTCCCGCTGCCCAGGTTTTCCGGCTTCCGCGAGAGCTTCCGCTTCGCTGGCGAATCCATCGATCGGGGTTACAGCGTGCTGGTCTTCCCGGAAGGCGACGTCAACAATTCCGAAGACGGACGCATGGCGGCGTTCCAATCCGGCATTGGCCTGCTTGCAGAAAATCTGAGCATTCCTATCGTACCGATGCGTCTCGACGGCGTCTGGCAGATGAAGCGGGAGCGCCGGCGTCTCGCTCGTTTTGGCGAAATCACCGTTCGCATCGGTCCGCCTATTGCCTTTCCATCTCGTACGACTCCTGACGAAATCGCCCGCCGCCTCGAATCCGTAGTTCGATCATTGTAGATATTCAGGAGCGTGTTCCTCGCTGTATTCTTGCGGGCTGGCAGCGCATCAAATTGATTTGAGGGGAATACGCGGAGCGAGCTGGCAAGATTCCCGTCAGGTTCTGTGGCAAAATAGAAAGTTCGTAGAGATAGATGAATGGCACACCGTACAACACTGGAAGAAGAGCATCCTGTAAGAGCAGCGAAGGCCCCAAAAAAACCGGGAGGGAGCAGCTTCGAGAAAGCGGGCACGGCCGAAGACCGCGAGCGCGTTTTCGACGCTTTCCGGCGCTGGGGGTACCTGGAAGCGACGCTCGACCCACTCGGTTTCCTGGAGCCTCAGAAGCGCCCGGAACTCGATGGGTTGGCCGGCGAAGCGGCTGAAGAGGCACGGCGCATCTATTGCCGTACGGTGGGCGCTGATTTCATGCACCTGCTGGAGCCGGAGCGCCGCCGCTGGATTGCCGAGCGAATGGAGACCCCCGCGGGCGAAGTTGACCAGAAGAAAATTCTCGAACGGCTGATTCGCGCCGATCTTTTCGAGCAGGTTCTACAGGCACGTTACCTCGGCACCAAGCGGTTTTCCCTCGAGGGCGTCACCGCATTGATTCCTTTGCTTGACTCAATTCTGGATACGGCGGGAGAGCATGGCGCGGAATCCTCGATCGTAGCCATGAGCCACCGCGGCCGGCTGAACGTGATGGTTCACGCAGCGTGTAAATCGCCACACGAAGTCGTCGCGGGCTTTGAAGATGTTGATCCGCGCAGTGTACTCGGCGCGGGTGACGTGAAGTATCACGTCGGTGCAACAGGCACTTACGTCACGAGCAGCGGCAAAGAGATCGGCATCCACCTGGTTTCGAATCCCAGCCACCTGGAGGCCGTCGATCCGGTCGCTATGGGCCGCGCCCGCGCGAAACAAACGCGTTACAGCGCAGAAGAAAGCAAGTTTGACCGCTCTTCCGCAACACTGAACAAGGTGGTGCCCATCGTGATGCATGGCGACGCGGCGTTTGCAGGCCAGGGGAATTGGGCGGAAACGCTCAACCTCGCCGATCTGGAGGCCTACAGCGTGGGCGGCACGATTCACATCATCGTGAACAATCTGATTGGCTTCACCACGCGGCCCACGCAGGAGCATTCTTCGCGTTTTGCTTCTGACATTGCCAAGCGCCAGTCCGTACCGATCTTCCACGTCAACGCGGAAGACCCCGACGCGGTCGTGCGCATCGGGCGGATTGCTGCGGAATATCGAGCGACGTTTGGCGGTGAGGTCGTCGTCGACCTCATCGGCTACCGCCGTCACGGCCACAGCGAAGTTGACGATCCCACGATCACCCAGCCGCGCCTGTACGAGCGCATTAAGAATCACCTTCCCCTCTGGAAAGTTTACGCTGAACGCACCGGTATGGATGCCACACAGATTGCGGAAAAGATCCGCAGGGAGTACGAAGAAGAACAAACGCAGGCGCGCGCGGTGAAAAAGACTCCGCAGCTTCGCAAATTGCCCGAATATTGGGCGCCGTATTACCACGGCTGCTACAAACCCGAGTATGAAGTCGACACCGGCCTCACGCGCGAAAAGCTGGCGGAAATTACCGACGGCCTCGTCCGCGTGCCGCAAGGATTTCACGTTCATCCGAAAATCGTGAAATTACTCCAACAGCGCGGCGAGATGGGCCATGGAAAACGCGCGGTCGATTATGGCTTCGCCGAGGCGCTGGCGTTCGGTTCTTTGCTGCTCGAAGGCACTCCCGTTCGCCTAACGGGTCAAGATTCGCAGCGCGGCACGTTCAACCAACGGC
>WNGE01006829.1_pt1 | contig 12594 bp, 15 predicted proteins | sample 5400651 | NCBI WGS metagenome assembly WNGE01 (sample SAMN13153370, study PRJNA577476) | soil metagenome | isolation source: 60 cm soil or saprolite under grassland replicate 2 | place: USA:California | collected 2016-06-15 | reverse complement strand
ACGGGACGAACAACCCCAGTGCGTCGAACGCCTGCCCGTGCCTCGGTGACTACCCGCACATCGGCGCGGACGCCAGCGGCTTCTACGTCACGACCAACTCCTACCCGTGGGCGACGAACGGCTTCGACGGCGCGCAGATCTACGCCTTCTCGAAGGCGCAGCTGGCCGCGGGCGCCGGCAGCGTCAACATGCAGCACATCGACACGTTCGGTGCCGTGAACGAGCCCAGCCAGGCCGGCTCGACCCAGCCCGGGTTCACCCTGTGGCCGGCACAGTCACCGGGCACCGGCTCGTTCGATCTCAGCAACGGGGGCACCGAGTTCCTCCTGAGCTCGAACGCCGCCGACGAAGCGACCCGTCCCGTCGCCGGGACGGGCGGACCGGGCACCTCCAAGCAGCTGGTGGGGTGGACGCTGGGCAACACGTCGTCGCTGGACACCGCCCCGGCCCTGAGGTGTCGAACAAGGTGCTCGACGTGAACCAGTACGCGATTCCGCCGAAGCAGCAGCAGCCCGGGTCGGGCACCGCTCCGGGAACGGACGTGCCCCAGGGGCGCTGCATCAACGACACGACGACGGCCACGATCGCCGGTCGCGGCTGCTGGAGGCTGCTGTTCAATCCACCCGCGCCGGCCCACAACGAGGTGATCTCGCGGCCGGACTCGAACGACACCCGCATGCAACAGGTGATGTACGCGAACGGCAAGCTGTGGGGCGCGCTCGACACCGCTCTCAACCCCGACGGCGGGGCATCGCGCGCCGGCATCGCCTGGTACATCGTCAACCCGCACCTTGGAGCCTCGTCCGGCAGGGCTATCTCGGCGCCACCGGGCACGACTTCACGTACCCGGCGATCGGCGTCACCGCCAGCGGGCGCGGCGTGATGGCCTTCACCGACACCGGGAACACGACCAACCCGAGCGCGGCGTACGCGCCGATCGACGCGGTCTCCGACGTCGGGGCTTGGGCCGACGTCCCGGGCGGGACGGGAGCCGCCCCGGACGACGGCTTCACGAGCTACAAGTCGCAGGTCGGCAACCCGCCCCGCACCCGGTGGGGCGACACGGTGCCGCCGCGGTGGACGGCAACTCGATCTGGATCGCCAGCGAGTACATCGCCCAGGCGTGTGACTACACGTCGTGGGGAGGGCCGTTCTTCTCGGGTGGCACCGGCGACAACCTGCTGGGCACGTGCGGCGGGGCGAGCCACGGCCCCGGCGCGCGGGCGGCACTCGGCAGGTCGACGCGGATCAGCAAGCTGACGCCGTAGCGACGCTCCGAGCGGAGACGAACGAGGGCGCCCTCCGGGCGGCCCTCGTCGTCGGCGCAGCTCTCCAGGAGGTTCGCGGCGCGCCCGCAGGGCCGATCTCAGCGGCGATTCCTGGCCGGGCCACGGAGCTCCGGGACCGTGCAGCAATTCACCCCGAATCCGTACCCGTAGACCTGATAGGTGAGCGTTGCGCCGTTGAGACTGCCGACGTGCACGTTGAAGCCGCTGTTCGCATGGGGACAGATGAGGATCGATTGGTCCCATGCATAGTCGAGGTGCCCGACCCCAGTCGGGACCGTCCCCTGCCAGATGATCTGGCCGGATCCCTGCACGTTTCCCTTGCGGAGGGTGACCGTGACGGGCTGCGTTCCCGGCGCCGATACGTCGACGCTGATCCCCACGATGTCACTGCACGACTTCCCCGTGCTCTTCGCCACGCTCGCCGAACCGGAGGCGAGGACGGTCTCGCCGCTCGGCTCGGTGAGGGCGAACACGGATGAGCTTCGATCGCTCGTGCGAACGAGGAGCTGGCCTCCGTTGTCCACCTTGGCCTTGTTGTTCGTTCCGGCGCCCTGGATCGTGACCAGGCTGGAGACTGCGTTCGCGATCGGGGCGCCGATCAGCGAACCAAGGGCCGCTGCGACCGCCACTGCCACCACCACTCGGCTGGGCCTCATGACCACCCTCCCCTAAAGAGTCGAACCGATGAGGAGTTCGCTCCTCGTTCAGCAGGATCGCCGTCGAGCCCGTGGGGGGAGGCGGGCCAGGGGGCCAAGGGCAGACAGGGACATCTGGCGCTACGTCTCCTTTCGGGTGCAGAACAACCCTACTCCTGCGGCTCGAGCGGATTCGCAACGCGGGGGGCCGCACCGGCGTGTAACGGCTAGGAGCGCCGCGACCTCGCGCTTTGCCAGGAGCGCCTTGGCCCGGGTCGCTCGGCCGCTCTTCGCTACTCCACGCGCCCTGCTTCGCTCGAACGCCCCGGCGACCGCGGCGAGGCGCTTCGGGAAGGTCCGCTCCAGGCGCTCCACGGCCTCGGGGATGGAGACGTCCCACAGCGCCACCCGCTCGGCCTCCACGGTGCCGCCCCACACGCCGGCCAGCATGACCCGGTGGGGGCCGCTCTCCCGCATCTTCTCGGTCTCCGGGTTCCACGCCTGAAGCGGACTGACATCCCCCTCGAGCAGACATTCCCGCCTGACCGGGCAGCCGGCGCAGATGAGCAGGGCGAGCAGGATCGACGGGGGGCCGGGCTGATTGTGGGGCAACGTCTTGTCCGACAGGAACAGCGTGTCGTCGAGCTCGTCCCGGCATGCGGCTTGCCGGCGCCATCCGGAATCGGGGAAGCAATGGAACTCGATGGGCGCGAGTCCAGTTCGAGGGACGGATAAGCCGCCTCAGGACCACCCCGGTTTCAGCAGATCAGAGCCGTCCCAAATCCTTGCCGCATCCTCGGACCGCCTTGCAGCCGCTCGGAGGCCGCCCGGTCTTGGGCGTGGCCTTCCCTACGCGGCCTGCTGCAGCTCCCAGACCCACGGTCATGCTGACCGTGGTCTGGGTGGTCGGCGGCGCGACCGGGATCGGCGCCCTCCGTCGAAGCTAGTACGGTCCGGGGCGGGCTCCATATCGTCGGCATCTCGACGGAAGCCATTGCTCCTTCGGGAGCCCACGCAAGCACCGAGGGAGAGAGGGTGAGCCGGCGGGAGCGGAAGTGGACTGGCTCGGGGCTCGTTGACGGCCGGTGGCCACGGATCGATCGGCCGGCTCGTGTCTGCAACCTTGAGGTGGCCCCACACGTCTTGCCTTTCGGACGATGAAGACCGAAACGACCGAGATGCCTCGCGAGGGAACGCAGACCGGGCGGCAGGCCGAGCTGTACGCGAGGCACGGACCGGGCGCCAAACGACTCGCCTATCTGCTCACAGGGGACCGGCCCACGGCCGAGGATCTTGTCCAGGAGGCGTTTATCCGGGTCTTCGGCCGATTCCGGGACCTGCGCAATCCCAGTTCCTTCGAGTGGTACCTGCGGCGGACGGTGGTGAATCTGGCGAACTCCCACTTCCGGCGCCTGCGAACCGAACGAGAGTACGTGCAGCGCCGGCGGGGTGAGCAACCGACACCGTCCGCGCCGGACGTCGTGTCCCGCCTCGCGATGTGGCAGGCGCTGCAACGACTGCCGCAGCGCCAACGTGCCGCGATCGTCCTGCGCTACTACGAGGATCTGTCGGAGGCCGCCACGGCCGACGTCCTGCGCTGCCCGGTCGGCACCGTCAAGTCGCTCGTCTCCCGGGGCCTGGTGCGGCTCCGGTCGGAGGTGACACCAGATGCATGACGTGGAGGACGAGGTGCGGGAGCTCCTCCAGGAACGCGCCGGAGACGTTGGGTTCGATCCGCAGCTCCCCCCGCGCGTGACCCGAGGATCGAGGCGTCGCCGCGCCCTCACGGTCGCCGCCGCCGGGCTCGGGGCTGCGGCGCTCGTGCTGGTCGCAGTCGTCGGGCTCCGGGCTTTCTCTGTCTTCGACAGCGGGACACCGGCCACGTCGCCCGAGCCCACGCCGACAGCAGGCGTCGAGACCTGGCTCGGGATCTGGGAGTACACGACGCGCGAGGCCGCGGAGGCCGCTCAGGCGCAGGTCGACGCAGGGCACATGCCCTGGCAGACGGACGCGAGGGCCTTCCTCGAGGCGTACGCCACCCGGTCCGACGGCCTCGGATGGGAACGGGTGTACTTCGACGAAAGCTTGGACAGCCCGGACACCGGCGGTTCCGGGCCGCTCACCATCCACCTCGGAGACTGCCCGGCGGTGCGGGATCGCACCTGCCCCCACCAGGCGGACGTCACGATCGAGCGCCTGCTCCGCCGCGACCGAACCGGGATCTGGTCCGTGACGGCCCTGCTGGAGAGCCCGCAGGCGACCCCGGCCGGCGAGGTTCCTCCGACCTTCGTCGGCGTCGCGGACGGCGCGGTCGTCGTCGCGAGCACGGAGACAGGGCAGATCCTCTCCACGATCGCCGGTCCGGACGTGGTGGGCGATCGAGTTGGCGGGGCGGACTTCTTCACGACGACGGTGGCCCTCTCCCCGGATCGCCGGGGGGTGTACTTCACTGCGTTCGAATCGCAGGGGGCAGGGCGGAGGCTCATGCTCGCCCCACTCGACGGAGCAGCGCCCCAGGATCTCGGACTGGGCTGGGGTCCTCTGCCGAGCCCGGACGGCGGGCGCCTCGCGTACGTGGCCTGCGCCCATGACGGGTGCGGGGGAGCCATCGTGGTCCGCGACCTTCGGACCGGCACCGAGACGCGGGTGGCGATCGATCCGTTGGACGCCGACGTCCTGGGAGTCCCGGCCGCATGGCTCCCCGACGGCCGCCTCGCCGTCAACCTGGTGTACCCGGGCGACTCGCCGGGTTCGATCCGCGTGATCGACCCGGATTCGCCTCCCACCGCGGCCATCGACGCGCCCGAGGTCGAGCCCGTCGTACCCGACGTGAGCAGCTGGCGGGCCGTCGGGTACCACGGGCCGACCGACGGACTGCTTGCGGTGGAAGCGTGTTGCGGGCTCCAGGGAGGAACCATGCGCGTCGTCTCGGTCGACCCCGATACCGGGCGGGAACTCGGCACGATCGTGCGGGGCGGCTGGTGGGTCGTCGAGCCCGACGCGTCGGGCCGGGATCTGCTCCTGATCGACGACCAAGGGAGCGTGCATGTCGCCCGTGACGGTGAGGCGACTCGGCACGTTGCGGACGGCTTCGCCGACGTCGACTGGTAGGAGGGGTATGGGGGCAGGTGATCCCCATGCGCCACCACCAGAAAGACCAGGATGACCGAGGGGCATCAACCGAACCGGGACCTCCGGCCGATTCCCGAGGTCCGACGACTTCGCCCGGCTCCACGTCCTCCGGACCCGATACCGAGTCTGTCCATCGGGGGCATCGAGGACTCGCTCTGCATCAACCGGGCTTCGGCCACGGGGGAGACGCGGGCCGGATTCGAGCGCGAGGCCGCCCGGTGGCGTGCGCACCTGGCCGACGTGGACGATCAGCTGGAAATCTACGCTCACGCGGGGGCGAAGTGACCATCAGCGCCCACGAGGCGAGTCATGGCGTCGCCGCCACCGCGCTCGGCCTGACACCGACCTGCGTGAGCATCCGGCCCCAACCGGGCACGGCAGGCCGGATGCACCACGGCCCGGCCGCGTTCGCGGCTCTCGACACCAATGAGCCCGGCATCTTCGGAAGGCTCGCCGTGATCTCTTTGGCGGGCCCGCTCGGAGAGGAGTGGGTCCGCCAGGGCTACCGCGACTGGTCCCCGTTCGCCTACGACTGGAGTGATGCCCCCGCTCGCCTGGACCGCGACCGCGTTGAGCTGCTCGCCGGCCTCGCCGGTGGCGATATCCGCGACTTGGTGGGCATGTGGCGCGTCAACACGATCGGGTGGGTGTCGCCCTACGTCCGCAACGGCACCATCCAGCGCGTGGCTGAGAAGCTCGAGCGGGACAAGGTCCTGATCGCCGCCGAGCTTGAGCGAATGGTGGGGACTCGGGGGACGAAATGGCGCCGACTGGACCCCGCGAAGGAAACCGTCACGGCCGGGGGCCGGACCGTCTCGTTGGGGACGGTGGCCTCGGAGCGCGACGTGAAAGGCCGACCGGTTCGATTGACGACAGGACGGGGCTGAAACATGCCCCCGGACGTCGGGCGAGCTGGCGAATCACCCCCCGGGGGGGCAGCACCGCCGACGGTTGATCACCCGGTCGGGGTCCCGGGGCCCCTGCCCTGCTCCGCCCTGACCGGGTGGGCGGTGTAGATGGCAACGGGCGGATTCGGCGGCGGATTCCTCGGCGCTCTGGGCGGCGGAGCTGTGGGGGGGGCCGTGGTGCATTTGATGTTGGATGAAGGACATCACTAGCGCCGTCGATGAGGCCAATGACCAAGTTCGGAGACATGGCTCAGGGCGAATTCAGATGACGGACAAGCTGCGGGCCGTGATGGAGGCCGCAGGCGTCGACACGGGAAGTTCGGCATCAACGCCCGGGCGGCGATAGACCAGTTGAACGCAAGGCCTGCAAGTGTTCCTGACGTCTGGGAGCAAGGCTGGGAGTACTTGGCGGGGAATCACAAACTTGCTGCCGACTTTCACCGTCGCGACCAAGGGAGCGGCCGGTACGGCCACGCCCTCGGGCTGACGAGAGGACAGATCGGGCTCGTTGATCGCCGAGACCAATGCCGCCGCGGCGAGCCAGGACCCGGCTCAACGCCTCCATGAACTCCATGCCCAGAAACGTCACCAGCCACGTCACCGTCGTCTACCACCAGGTCGGAACGCCAGTGCAACCCCCGGGAAGCAGCTCCCATGAGCCACCCGGGCCGGCCGGACCCGCACGGGGTGTTCGGGCTCGTCCGCGCCCTCAGCCGAGCTCGAGGGCAAGAAGGTCACCGTCACCGTCGAAGCCAAACCTGACAAGACCGAGATGGACCGGGCCGTCAGGCAATCCCTGGATCGCGTTCACCGGCGCCAGATGATCGCGGCCGGCTGAATCACACGCCTGTAACCCCGGTCCCGGGAGTTTGGCGTGGAGGACGCCAACCGTCGACATCGGCAAAGTGAGCGCCTATGTCGGCGTACAAAAGGAACGAGGGGCCCCGGGAGGCCCCTCGTCCGCGGAGGACAATCAACAACAGGATCAGGACACCTGAGAGCGTTCCACGGTGAGACTGTAGTCGTCCAGGCGGAAAGTGATCGGCGATCCTACCGTCGCGGCCTGGACAACCACCGTGTAGCTTCCCGCCCCAACTACATTCGACGATCGATCCATAGAGTGGCTCTCCCACTCAGCGCTGGTTGAGCGGCCAGCATCCGTGCTGTCGAATGCAAAATCAGAGCCAGAAGCCGGGTTCATTTCGACCGCTCCGGCCGGACCGAATAGGAGAATCCTCACGGAGCACCACCCGCCTGCTCCAAAGCAGACGGACTCGGCGGAGAAGCGAGCCAAGATGAGAGCGGAATCCCCGGATCCGACGCCGATGAACGCGCTGCCGCCAGGGACATTGACATAGCTAGTCGACGTGGTAGAAAATGCGTCGGTCGACCTCGCTATGGTGACTTTGGTGATGGGTCCGCCTCTTACTCCGGTAATTACCGCAAACGCAGCAGTGGCCGTCACGAGGACAATTAGCGTGACGCCAAAGACGAAAAGCACCCTCTTCATGTTGAGTTCCTCCGTCCGCTCTTTGGAGCCGAGAAGCCGACGTGGCGAAAGGGCTTGTCTGGACCGCGTCGGTTCGGGGCCTCATGAGAAGCTACGTCCACTGACAGTGAACCTACCGATATGCCCACCTCCCTCCCTCATACGACCCCGGCAGGGATTCGACTCGTTCCGTCCCACCGAGATACTGGCAGGGCCGGTGCGTGAAACAATCCGCGATTTGACCGACGCCCTCGAGGGGGACGGGGAGGACGCCCCACACCTGGGGACGTTTCAAGGTCGACTAGCCTCGAACGGCCACTCATCAACAGGGCCCGTTCGCTCCTGTATGACCCGGAACCTGCTAGCCCCCAGCCTCGGCCGCGGGTGATCGCACGCCGGATTCCTGGCATGCGTCGTGAACCTCGACAGCGGTGGAACCCGAAGTCCTGCCGGATCTCCGCGACCTCCTCACCGCCGTCCATTCCGGCTGGCGCGCCCAGGCCGCTTGCCGGGACGAGCCCGACGACACGCTGTTCCTCTCCGACAAGACGCTTCCGCACAATCAGCCCGGCTCCCCGTCGGTCCTCCTCGCCCTGCTCACCTGCGCCGAGTGTTCCGTCCGACCGGAGTGTCTGCGCGAGGCCATGACGCCAGTGACCGGCCCCCTGCCGCGCTGGAACTCCACGGCCGAGCAGGTGCGGGGCGAGGTGGGGATACACCGCGTCATGCTCGGCGGCGTCTGGGGCGGGGCTACAGAGGTCGAGCGGGTGGCGCTCCGGGACGTGCCGATCCCCGAGGCTGTGGAGCGCTTGGAGCGCACTTTCCCGAAGCGCCTCGACGCGGTCGCCCGGGCCTTCGAGCGAACCTTCGCGGGGCGAGTAGCGAAGCGCTACCGTCCGGCTCGGGCCAGGCAGCTCCTCGCAAAGCCCGAGGTAGCGGCACTCCTAGCCGTTACACGTCGGCGTTGTCTCTCCTGCTCTCGGCGGCTGCCGGCCCTGGGCCGAACGGATGCCCGGTACTGCTCAGTGCGGTGCCGGGTGTCGGCCCACCGGGCTAAAGACTCCGCCTAGCGGACCCTCGGGTGTCCCGGCTTTGGAGCCCAGGTGTCGGGTCGGGTCCTCCGGGATGTGCCCGGCCCGGAAGGCCCACCGAAAGAACGACCGCTGCCCCTTGATGTATTGAGCCTTCGCCGCTCCTCGGGTCGCATGGGTCGTGAGGTAGACCACCACGTCTCGTCACTGCTACAGCGACCTCCGCGTCCTGGTCGGCGCGGTCTCCAGTGGCGCACCGGGAAGCCAGACAGGCCCTGCGATCTTGCCATGGCTGGTACTCGGGACTGCTGGGGCAATCGGACTGTCGGTTCTCCTAATCCGCCGGAGACGGAGCAAGCCCGCTCGCATGTCTCGCTGATCCGCTCACCGACCTTTCAGGCGGGTGCTCCCAGTCGCTTCCGTGCAAAAACGACATCCGACAGGCGACTACTCTGCACGGGAGCACTGTCCCTGTGACGATTGCACCATGCTTTCAGAAACTCGGGGCAGCTTGCCCGGCAGGGACAGCGGTGCAGTCATAACCCCCGAACACCTTCGCCTGTTCAAAGACTCCACTGCGCAACCCGGACGGCGTGATCAGGGCGAGGGCGCACACGTGCGTGCCCTTCGGCGGCGGGATCGGGATGCTCGACCCGCGATGCTGGCCCCATGCGATGCCGCTGAGCCTGACCAACTCCGGCTTCCGAGTGCCGATGTCGATCACGGCCGAGAGATTCCCGGCTCTTACCAAGACCCCGCTGAACGAGGCCAGCAACTTCTTCTCCGGCCCTGTCTGGATAGATGGGGAAGTCGATGCAGAAGCGGTCGGTCGCAGACCTCCACCTGACGCGGGCGTGCCGTGAAGCAACCAACCTACGGCGAGGCCCATGACCAGTCCTGCGATTCCAGTGGCCGCGTACAGCGTGCCTCGTGGCTTGGTCATCTGCCTGCCCCTCCCGGTCGGACACTCGCTGATCGTACGTTCCGCTCCGGGATCAGGTTCTCCGGCCGACCGGAGAGGGTGCGGGAGACATCGGATCACGCGGCGCCGTCGTCTGGTCTCCGATCGGGCCCGGCATGTCGTTCCACAGTGTCGCTTCCCACAGAAGCGACACTGACTCAGGGGCCGCCAGGGGCTCGTTAGGTCGAGGAAGTCGAGCCGTCTCCAATGGTGAGCACTGCTCGAATGGCTTCAGCGGTCGCGCATTCGCAGCTTTGAGCCCCCCGCGCCCTTCCACCGCTCTGGCCCCAACTACACCGCGATGGGGCGGTTCGGGAACGTGATGCTGATCAGCGGCGAGACCAGGTTCTCGGGCGAGGCGGCCGTGGGGGAGGTCGTGCGCCTCTATCTCGTGAACACGGCGAACACACGGATCTTCAACTTCGCTCTCCGCGGCGCGCGGATGAAGCTGGTCGGTGGCGACAGCGGTCGCTACGAGCAAGAGAGATTCGTTGACGAAGTGATGCTCGCTCCCTCGGAGCGGGCGGTCCTCGACGTGAGGTTCGACACCACCGGGGAGGCGCGACTCGAGCATCGAACACCGGATCACATCTACGACCTCGGCGCGTTCGCCGTCGAAGGGAGCTCGACCGCGGCCGCAGCGGCGTCATTCGAGGCTTTGCGTGTCGACCCCCAGCTCACCGCTGAGCATCGGTCGATCGATGGCGACGTCGAACGGCCGCCGGACAAGGTGCTTGCCTTCGTGGCCTCGATGCCACTCCTCTATGGGGATGACGTTGCCCCGGCGACCTCCTACGCCTGCCCGATGCACCCGGACGTCACGTCCACGGAGCCGGGAGCCTGCCCGAAGTGCGGGATGCAGTTGCTCCCGGTGCACCTCGAGAAGGTGACCCCGACCTCTTACGCTTGCCCGATGCACCCGGAGGTCACGTCTCCGGAGCCCGGAACCTGCCCGAAGTGCGGCTGAAGCTGCTCCCGGTGCGTTCGGAAGAGCCGAGTCCGGCCTCCTACGTCTGTCCGATGCATCCGGAGGTCACATCCTCGGAGCCGGGAACCTGCCCGAAGTGCGGCATGAGGCTCGTGCCCGCAGACACCCTCCCGGCGACCGAGCCCAAGCCGAGCGAAGATGCCGTTCACCACGAGCACCAAGAACACGAACAGAACGACGGACTCGAGTGGGAAGACCTGATGCCGGACATCAACCGTGCATCGGAGCCCAGCAACATGAGATGGATGCTCATCGATCGGGAGAGCGGAGCCGAGAACGGGGCCATCACGTGGGCTTTCAGGGTCGGTGACAGGGTGAAGATCCGCCTCGTCAACGAGATGGAATCGGATCACCCGATGCACCACCCGTTCCATGTCCACGGCGCAGGGCGCTTTCTCGTCCTGTCGCGGGACGGTGAGCCGGAGTCCAACCTAGTGTGGAAGGACACGGTGCTCGTCCCGGCGGGCCGGACCGTGGACGTCCTGCTCGACGTCTCGAATCCTGGGTTGTGGATGGCGCACTGCCACATCGCCGAGCACGCCCAGAGCGGAATGATGTTCAGCTTCAACGTGTCGCGGCGTGATCCTTCGGAGGTGATGACATGACCTCAGGGATCGGAGCGCCTTCGTTCGACGTCGTCGTCGTCGTCGGTGGCAGCCAAGCCGGTCTTGCCGTCGGCTATCACCTCGCGCAGCGTGGCCTGAGGTTCGTGATCCTGGATGGCGGCTCCGAGACGGGGCACGTGTGGCGGGTCCGATGGGACTCGCTCACCCTGTTCACTCTCGCGCAGTACAGCGGCCTTCCGGGGATGGCTTTTCCGCTGCCGAAGGACACGTACCCGTCGAAGGACGACGTCGTCACGTACCTCCAGTCATACGTATCCGCCTTTGATCTCCCCGTGCTCAACGCCAGGGTGACGTCACTCACCCAGCGAGACGGGGGGTATGTCGTGGCGACGGCGGACGAGGAGTTCACGGCGAGTCACGTCGTCGTGGCGGGCCATTCCAGGTCCCCTTCGTCCCCCCAGTCGCCGGCGACCTGGATGAGGCGGTCTTCCAGATGCACAGCGCCGACTATCGAAACCCGGCTCAACTGCCCGAGGGTGGTCGAGTGCTCGTGGTGGGAGGAGGCAACTCAGGCTTCCAGATCGCCGAGGAGCTCGCCGCGACCCGGAAGGTGGATCTCGCCGTCGGCAAGCGAATGCCTTCTCTTCCGCAGCGACTGCTCGGCAAGGACCTCTTCTGGTGGCTGTCCGGGGTCGGGTTCATGAAGGTCAGTACCGATTCGCGACTCGGTCGGAGGTTGGCGAAATGCGACGTGCTCATCGGATCGAGTCCGAGAGAACTTCAACACTCCGGCGCGACCCTGAGGAAGCGGCTGGCGAGTGCTGCGGGGCGGCGCGCCCTCTTCGACGACGGGAGCGAGCAAGACATCGACGCGATCGTCTGGGCGACGGGGTACCGCTCCGACTTCTCCTGGATCGATATCCCAACGATCAAGGACGAGAGCGGCAGCATCATCCATCGGCGAGGGGTGACCGAGGCTTCCGGCCTGTTCTTCATCGGGCTCACCTGGCAGCACACCCGGGGGTCGGCGCTCATCGGGTTCGTGGACGACGACGCTGCCTTCATCGCGAGTCGTATCGGCTCGCGGCTCGAGGCCGACGCCGCACTGACTGGGACGGACTCCGAGCGCACGTAGAGGGGGACGGATGGCGATGGTGGAGGATCCGGTGTGCGGGATGCGCATCGATAGTGAAGAGGCTGCGGGGACCCTCGAGCACGAGGGGAAGACGCACTACTTCTGCTCGCAGGCCTGCCACGACGCCTTCGAGGCAGACCCAACCTCGTACGTGAAGTGAGAGCGGTGGGACTCTCCCGGCTCATCCATGATGACGTTCTGGCTCGAACATGACAGTGGATCGGCTCATCGCAGATGAGGTCGCGGAGCGTTCGGGGACGACTTCAGAACACATCGCGCTGCTCGCCAAGGTGGGCATCCTTGAGCCAGAAGACGACGGGACCGGTGGCGACCCATCCTCGGTGTAAATAGATCACGGGCGTAGGCTCCTCCGAAGAGCTGACAACTCAGCCGAAGGAGGTCTACACCCGTGACCGCACGAGTATCGCCCACCGAGCGCATCCGCGCCGACATCGACGAC
>WNGE01006828.1_pt1 | contig 12595 bp, 13 predicted proteins | sample 5400651 | NCBI WGS metagenome assembly WNGE01 (sample SAMN13153370, study PRJNA577476) | soil metagenome | isolation source: 60 cm soil or saprolite under grassland replicate 2 | place: USA:California | collected 2016-06-15 | reverse complement strand
CCGAATTCATTTGATATAATGCCCAGTGCAAATAATACAGGTGTATAGCATTGAAATTGTTTTTTATTCTTTTTCGTCCGAGTTAATAGCAGGCTTGTCATATTGCCATTCGCTTTTATCCAACTTTCGTTGCTGAGGATATACTTCGTTTTGTTTAAAAAGAAAAGTAGTAAAGTTTGGTTCATGAAAAACAGTGAAGCAAGTTTTTATAAATGGCAATAAGAATGAGGTTTTTTTATGAGCTAAAGTGTAGTACATGAACGAACCTTTGGTTCCCATACGTACGCCACTCTTGTACTATCGTATCTGTCTTTATACACCATTTATAAAAATATTTTTTGATTTAATTAAAGAGCTTCATCAATTACCTGCTTAATTAATGCACAAGCGTTTATCAACTCTTCTTCTGTTGTAATTAATGGTGGTGCAACACGTAAACATTGTGGTGCAAATATGAACCAGTCAGTAATCAATCCTTTTTCAATACAACGATCAATCACTTTTTTGTTGGTTTCAAAATTTTCAAATTCAAGGCCAGCCCATAATCCAAAGCTTCTTATAGTCAGAATCTTTGGTGATTCAAGATGGTCCAATAAAATTTGTTCTTTCCTTTTTACTGTCGCAATAAAATTTCCCTCGAGCAACACTTCCAATGCTGCTTTACCTGCTGCACATGAAACAGGATGTCCACCAAATGTTGTAATATGCCCCAACACAGGATTATGTGTAAGCTTGTTCATTAAATTTGTGTTAGCAATAAAAGCACCCAACGGCATACCACCACCCAAAGCCTTGCCAAGCAACAACACATCAGGAATAACATCAAATTGCTCAAAAGCCCATAAGGTTCCTGTTCTTCCAAAACCAGCCTGTACCTCATCCAGTATCATTAGCGTACTATGTTCAGTGCATTTTTTTCTTATGCTTTGCATCCATCCTTTGGATGCCCTTTTAACGCCGCTTTCAGCTTGCACAGTTTCAAGAATAACGCAAGCAGTAGCATCATCAATTGCATTTACTGCTTCATCGCTTCCATAATCAAAATGATATATATCGGGCAGCAAAGGGCGAAAAGCATTTCTCCAATATTCATCACCCATTAAACTTAATGCTCCCTGTGTGCTGCCATGATAACTTTTATTAAAGCAAATAATTTTTGAACGACCGGTTACTCTTTTAGCCAGTTTCATTGCACCTTCTGTTGCTTCTGTGCCGCTGTTGGTAAAGTAAATGGAATTTAGTGTGCGTGGTAAATTATCTGTAAGCAATTTGGCATAAGCAACTTGCGGCGCTTCAATAAATTCACCATATACTATCAGGTGCATATATTCTGCAGCCTGCCTTTGTACGGCCTCTATAACTTTTGGATGTGAGTGACCAATATTCACAACGCTAAAACCTGAAATAAAATCCATATAAGCTTTGCCATTTATATCGTGCTGATAAATGCCTTCTGCTTTTACTATTTCAAGCCCGATTGGGGAATCAGAAGTTTGAGCAATATGTTGCAGAAATAATTGCCGTTGAGTCATGCAGATAAGAAATATATAACTAAGTTAGCTGAAGTTATTTGTTCCATTTTAAATTCGTATAATTGTTACAGTCGTTCATTTGTTGAATAGAGAACAGAACATAAAAGTGAGTGACACAACGAAAGATCAATAGTAGTAATACTGTTCGGCTCAAAAAAATCATAACCTAATTAAAACCGCTTGTCTATGGCAACTATACTTCCCCTTTTTGATAAGCATCCTCAATTTGGCAATAATTGTTTTGTAGCTCCGAATGCTACTGTTATCGGTGATGTGGTAATGGGCAACGATTGCAGCATTTGGTTTAATTCTGTAGTCCGCGGCGATGTTCATTATATAAGGATTGGCAATAAAGTGAATGTGCAGGATGGTGCGGTGATTCATTGTACGTATCAGAAAAATCCAACCAATATTGGCAATAATGTTTCCATAGGGCATAATGCCATCGTACATGGATGTACTATTTATGATAATGTACTTATTGGTATGGGTTCCATAATTATGGACCGATGTGATATACGAAGCAATTCAATTATAGCCGCTGGCAGCGTTGTGCTGGAAGGAACACTCGTGGAAGAATGCAGCATCTATGCCGGTGTGCCCGCTAAAAAAGTAAAAGATATTGCCAAAGAAATGGTTCATGAAGAAATTGAGCGTATTGCTAATAATTATGTGAAATATTCTTCATGGTTTCAGGATTTTAATGCAGCGAAATAAAAAATCTATTGTCTAATATTGACAGGATAGTTTCCGAAATGCACCCAAAACTAACTGCTTGTTTATATTTTGATAATATTCATTCGGAAATTATCCTTCCTTATAGCACGATATTTGCAAATATTTGGAGCGTTGCTAAACCCTGTTTTGCTTCAAGAGAATAGCGCGTAAAAAATAAGTTCAGCAGCATATCCCGCCGGAAACAAAACCAAATTATTACAAAAAACGTATTATTATGTATATATAAACCTGGAGTGTATGAAGCGGAATGATTACAATATTACTTACAGTACCATCATAGATGATAGTGCTTCCTTACAGCAATTTTATTCGCTTACCAACCAGCTAAGCCGCAATAAAAAAGTTCGTTTTATTGGTAAAATGGACGATGCAGATAATATTGAATGGAATTTTAAGTATCGCGGTTATCCTTTAACCCTGCAGTACAATATTTATAATGGTGTTATTTTATCGCAGTCAAGGGGTAAAGATTTGAAGGCAGTGAATGAGGTAGCCGTTATATTAAAGAGTAAAAGCCATCAGTAATTTTTATCATCTATTGATTCAAGAATGTTACGATAGCTTATGTAGCGTTCAACAGCAATTTCTCCCTCCTCTACTGCTTTTTTTACTGCACAACCGGGTTCATTAATGTGTATGCAATTATTAAACTGGCAATCCTTTAAACGTTCCCTCATTTCAGGAAAATAATGTGACAATTCCTGTTTACTAATATCTGTTAATCCAAATTCGCGTAAGCCGGGAGTATCAATAATTCTTCCACCAAAAGGAAGGTCAAATATTTCCGCAAAGGTTGTAGTATGCATTCCTTTTCCACTCCAGCCGCTTACATCTTTTGTACGCAGCATTAACTCAGGAACAATAATATTAATAAAAGTTGATTTTCCTACGCCGCTATGTCCGCCGATTAATGTGGTTTTGTCTTTCAATATATTTTTTACATCGTCAATACCTTCACCTGTTTCCATGCTCGTTAATAAAACAGAATAACCAATTGATTCGTATATTTTTTTTCTTTCCCCAAATTGATGCATTTCTTTTTTCCTGTACACATCTGCTTTATTAAAAACAATAATTGGCGGCACATAAAATGCTTCTGCAGCCACAAGAAAACGGTCAATAAAACCCTGTGATGTTCTCGGCTCTTTTAAAGTAGCAAAAAGCAAAAGCTGGTCAAGGTTTGATGCAACAATATGCCGCTGCCAGCCATGATGAGGCGTTGTACGTGCAATATAATTTTTACGGTCGTATATCTGTGTGATTACTGCAGTTTGTTCTATCTCACTTTCTAATTCAATTTCTACTTCATCACCAACAGCAATTGGATTGGTTGATGTGATTTCATCAATTTTAAAAATCCCTTTTATACGGGCGTTAAGTGTTTGCTCCTTCGTTTTAACCAAATACCAGCTTCCTGTAGATTTATACACGATTGCTTTCATTAAAACGAAGATACTTTAAGTTGGCAGTTTGCAGTTTGTAGTCAGCGGTTTCCAGTTGGCAATTTGTTTCGGATTTTCCGATTTCGGATTTATTTGTTTCTTGTTTCTTGATCCCTTAAGTAATAAGGCTTCGCAATGTTTCAAGATTTTTTTCATCCCAGCTATCTTCCTTCGGTGTTTCAAGCACTTTTGGTATATGGGGAAATTGTTTTAGTACCAAACGGAAACATTCAAGCCCCAATTTTCCAATACCAATATTATCATGCCTGTCCACACGGCCGCCTAAATCTGTTTTGGTATCGTTTATATGAATTGCATACAAATTATCAATACCAACTACTTTATCAAATTCATCAAATGTTTTTTGAAAAGCTGTGTCATCTCTCAGGTCATATCCTGCAGAAAAGGCATGGCATGTATCAAAGCATACCCCAATTCTTTTTGATTTTACTCCATCCATTATTTCTTTTAGATGTTCAAACCTGAACCCAATTGCTGAACCCTGGCCGGCTGTATTTTCAAGCAATACTCTTACTTTAGAAAAATCTGTTTGTTGTAAAACATCTTCAAGCGCATCAATAACTTTTCTTATTGCAGTTTCAGGAGTTTGGTCTTTATAAGAACCGGGATGAAGTACGCAGTATGATAATCCAAGATTATGACATCGCTTTACTTCACCAATTAATGCATCAATTGATTTTTGACGTATATCTTCATTCAGGCTTGCAAGATTTAAAAGATAAGAGCAGTGTGAAAAAATAATTTTAACCTTCTTGCGATCCCATGCTTTTGTAAATTGTTCAAGCAATGGAGTATCAATTTTTTTGTTGATCCATTGCCGCTGGTTTTGCGTAAATATCTGGAACGTATCAATACCAAGTCTTTCAGCCTCAATAAATGCATTTTGAAAACCGCCGCTTACTGAACAATGAATACCTAAAAGCATATGCAGCAATTTAGTTGAATTGATAATAAATTATTTTTTGTTAATCTTTCTCAAAGTAAAGTGCCTTTCAAAATAATTGCGGCGATAGTAAAATAAATTATTAAACCCGTCACATCTACTAAAGTTGCTACAAAAGGTGCGGAGCTTGCAGCAGGATCGAGTTTAAAACTTTTAAGTGCCATCGGTATCATAGAACCACTTAATGTACCCCACATCACAATACCTATGAGCGAAAAGAAAATAGTAAGCGCAAGCAGCGCCCAATGTGCGCCATAATCATACCAGTGCAGTTGTTGCCATGTAGTAATGCGTAAAAACCCAATAGTACCGAGAATAATTCCTAAGGTAAGACCGGAAGTAACTTCGCGGCGCATAACATACCACCAGTCACGAATGGATAATTCTTTCACCGCCATTGCCCGTATAATAAGCGTGGCAGCTTGTGAACCGCTATTACCACCACTTGAAATTATCAGAGGAACAAATAAAGCTAATACTACTGCTTTTGATATTTCTTTATCGAAATACCCCATTGCTGTAGCTGTAAGCATTTCACCAACAAAAAGTATTATAAGCCAGCCGGCTCTTTTTCTAACTAAAGAAAAAAAAGGTGTTTTCACATAAGGATAGTCAAGAGATTCCATACCTCCAAACTTTTGCATTTCACGGGTATTGCGTTGCTCTTCTGCATCTAAAACATCATCAATTGTAACAACACCCATTAATAAATCATCTTTATTGGTAACCGGAAGTACTACGCGGTCATATTCTTTAAATTTTTGAATTGCATCTTCTTTAGTATCATTAATGTCCAGCTTAACTAAAAACTTATCCATAATGTCTTCAATTTTCTTTGTAGGCTCATTAAGTACTAAACGACGTATTGGAATATCTTCAATTAATTTTCCATTCTCATCAACTACATAAACCACATTCGCTGTTTCTGTATCCGGTTGATTTAAACGCAAATATTCACTTGCTTCAGCAACAGTCATTTCTTTTTTAAGCGTGGCAAATTTATTATTAATTAAACGGGCAACACTTTGTTTGGGTAAGCCTAATATATCCAATGTTGCTTTTTTATTGTCCTCATCCAGGAACTCTAAAAATTCACCAATTTCTGTATCTTTTAAAGTAGCATAAAAAGATACCCTGTCATCGAGGCTAATTGCATTAAGAAGAGTGGAGGCATTAGCACCGGGCATATCAAGTATTAATCTTTTTTGAATCGAAGGGTCTAAATAAGGAAAAACTTGTAATTGGTTATCATAAGAAAAAGATTTAAAAGCAATACTTATTGAATCCGGAGGCAGACTATTAAATACCTGTGCCACTTCAACAGGGTGTAGCTGGCGCTTATCAGTATTTTTAAATAAGGCCATTATATCGCCCTTCAATAGATTACGGGTAAGTGTTTTTAATTTCATAACTTCTTATTAAATACAACCGGTTTTTTTAATTAAGTATTTTTGAATAAGCAAATATAAACCGCATACTTTAAGTAGTCCTTCAGAAATATGATGACTTCAATTAAACTAAAAGACATTATTCAAACAGAATATGCATTAAGCCATTCTTCCGCAAAAGCCTTTTTGAGAGAATTGTTGTACTATATTCCTTTTAAAAGAACTTTAATAATTTCTTTTGAGGGCATTTCCAGTGTCTCTTCTTCGTTTATACACGATTCGTTAGGAGCAATACATGCCAAATATAAAGAAGAGGCAACTGATTATTTAATAATTACAGATGTAAACAATGAGATTTGGAATGAAAAAATTGAAGAAGCCAAATTTTCATTTTAACGTATTTCGCTCAGTTTTGTTTTTTGAAGAGTGTTGTTTAATAATATATCTGTTCAAAAAAATATCAATTAATATACATATCCCTATTATCAAATTCGAAAATCGGAAAGGAAAGCCCAATTCCTTAGTGAAGGATTGATTTATATTGTATAATCCGAAAAACAAATTGAATGTACCAAGAAAAGCATAAGAAAACTTTTTTAAAATTCTATCTTCTAATTCTATTCTTAAAATCAGGTATATTAAATCAAAAGTTATAGATAATACAATAGCTAATTCGTATAATGAACGCCTTGTGTTTTCACTTACATGAGATTTCAGGATGAGAAAATAAAAAGTAGATAAAAGCGCGAATAACAAACAAGCGAAAATAATATTACGATATAAGTTATAAGCTAAAATATCTTTGATTCTTTTTGAATTTCTCATTTTTTATCTATTAGAAAAGAGTCCCGATAAAAATTTACCGGGGCTCGCTTAAAATTCCCAATAATAAAAACTTCAATAAAGGTAAAAATTAATTTATGAGTTAAAAGCAATACCGTTTTTTGAATACAACATACAACTGTGTGCGCCGCAATGCGATTATATACATCTTTGACCTGACCAAAATAAAAAAGTAGCATCATATTGAGGGATGCTACTACAAGTGGGTTTAATACAAGTTTAAATCATTATGAAAACAAATGCGTCCAAAGATAAATTTAGGTTTTAGTTTAGGATTGTTGGCAACAGACATGCTACTATGGAAATTTTTTAAAAACAGTATAACGCAAAAGTATTTCTACAAATAAAAGAATTATTCCTGCTGCTAACCATGGAAGAAATTCATTCGTATAGCGGCTGTAAGTCGTTAGCTTAATTTTCGTTTTTTCCAATTGATTAATGCTCGTATAAATTTTTTTTAGTGCATCATTGTCTGTGGCGTGAAAATATTGACCACCAGTAGTGCGTGCTAAATCCTGGAGCAAACCTTCATTGAATTCCAGTTTTCGTTTTTGTGTAATATGCCCAAGTGGCGATTCCAGCACTTCATCAATCTCTTTCTCGCTTCCAATACCAATGGTATAAACTTTTACATTAAATTGTTTAGCCATTTGTTTTGCAAGATCAGGAGGAACAGATCCACCTACATCAACACCATCGGTTAATAGTATTACCACTTTAGTTTTTGATTTGCTTGTACGCAACCTGTCCACACTTGTAGCAAGTCCTGAACCAATGGCTGTGCCTTCCTCCTGAAGGTAACCACTTTGTATATTTTCTATTTGATTCAGCACAGCATTATGATCAGTTGTAATGGGGCACAGCGTAAAACTAACACTGCTGAATATTACCACACCAATTCTGTCACCGGGCCGTTGTTGCACAAATTGCTCTGCCATAGATTTGGCAGCCTCAATCCGGTTAGGCTGAAAGTCCTGCTCTGTCATGCTTCCGCTGATATCGAAACAAAGAACAATATCAATGCCTTCGCCTTCAGTTTGTTCTTCTATATATTTTAAACGTGGCCATGCCATAGCAACTATTAAACAAATCAGCGCAAGGCATCTTATTACAAAAGGCAAATGCAGCAGCGATGTTTTTATACTCTTTGTGTTTTCAATAAAATGTGTTGTTGTTATAAGAATGGATGCCTGTGCACGTTTATTGCGCCGTATATATTCATAGATGAGTACAGGAAAAAGAAAAAATAATCCTAATACCCATGGATAAGCAAATTCAATATGTTGTAACCATTCATTAAGCATGTTGTGTTGTACGGCTTGTTAAATCATCAATATGTTGCAGTGATACAATAGCTGTTTTTACAGCCTCTTTATTCTGCTCCTCTTCGGGAATATATTTTGCAAACTTTACCGCATCAGCCAAACGCAGTAACTGGTAAAATTGTGTCCTGTTTTTTTCATTTTGAAGATACACACTCAGCAGTACCATTAGTTCATCACTGGTTGATTGTGAAGAGTGTACCTGTAACTGGTCATGAAAGTAATTTTTGCAGATATCTGAAAGTCTTGTGTAAAATAATTTTATCTGACCTTTTGCAGGCAGATTTTCCCTTTCAAGATCTTTTATTTTTTCTAAGGCATGCTCTAATGGAGTGCCTTTGTACATTGGCTTTGGAGCCTCCTCCTTTTTTATATTCCTTCGTTTTACCAATAACCATATTAATACTGCGAGAATTATTACTGATGCAGCAATGGCGGCATATAAAAAATAATCTGGTTTTGCCTCAACAGCAAGAATATCTTTTATGTCGTGATAGCTTTGCATGTTTGAAACATCTACCGGTAACACTTCAAGAAAAAGAGAATCTGTTTGTAATATAGTTTGCTTGCCGGTTGCTCTTTCCTGCATCATTACCTGCATAGGATTAAGCTTCCATTTTCCTGAATCAAAAGAAGTAAGTGTAACTTTCTGCAGGTAAGTAGTGAGGCCACCTACATCAATAGTATCAACAGGTTCACGTTTTACAACTTGTATGTGTGAAGTGGTATCTGATATATAAAACCAGTTTTGTAGAAACGTTGTACGGTCATTAAAATTTTCAACTTTAATCTGAAGCATCACCTGTTCACCAATCAATATTTTATTCCGGCCTATAGAAGCTGAAACTTCCTGTGCATGTGTATAAAAAATGAAAAACAAAAAGCTTGTTGTTAAAACTATAAGCTTTGCATTTAATACCCTTATTATTGTTTTTATTGAATTAAAAGATTTCACTTATGCTGTTACTTTTCATCTTAAAATTTAGAACGTGAATGGTGAATGGTTAATCATGGATAATGGATAGTGAATTATGAATAGACAATAATATACAGACGATAATTTTTAATTTTCAAATGCTGCTCCCAACTATTAACTTATCAACCTTTCAACTTTTCAATTAACTACAAACCACAAACTCTAAAACTCCTCATGCTCTTCTTATAAAAAATTCCTGAAGTTTTTTTACATAATCTTCACCGGTTGCCAGTTGCAACAGGTCTGCACCTGCATTACGAAAAACCAGTTTCGCGTCTTCCAGTATTTTTATAAACTGCTGATTATACTTGACACGGGTATAAGCGTCATTTGTATTTAACCAAACCATCTTGCCGGTCTCTGCATCGCGAACCTGCAGCAAACCTACCTGCGGTAATTTTTCATCACACTTATCAAAAACCTGCACACCAATTACATCATGTCTTTTCGCTGCCACACGCAGTGCATCATGATAGCCTGAGTCGGCAAAATCACTGAGTATAAATACAATGCTTTTGTGTTTTGTAGTATTGTTAAGAAAACGTAAGGCTTTTACGGTATCAGTAAATGCCGAATGAGGCTGATGGGTTAATAACTCACGCACTATGAATAACACATGGTCTTTCCCTTTTTTTGCAGGAATATATTTTTCTACTTTATCACTGTAAAGAATAACTCCTGCTTTATCATGGTTGCTGATGGCAGAAAAAGCAAGCACCGCACATATTTCAGTAATAAGATCCCTTTTTGTTTGCTTATACGTACCAAACAAACTGCTGGCGCTTACATCAACCAGCATATACACACTTAGTTCTCTTTCTTCTTCAAACAGTTTGCTATAAGTATGGCCCATGCGTGCTGAGGCATTCCATTCAATAAAGCGCACATCATCGCCGGGCTGATATTCTCTCACTTCTTTAAAAGCCATACCCCTGCCTTTAAAAGCAGTATGATATTCACCTGTAAATAAATGATTGGTGAGACGTTTACTTCTTATTTCTAGTTCACGTACTTTTTTGAGAAGAGAAGTAATGCTGATGTCTCCATTCCCATTCGCTGTTTGTACGCTATCAGAATTATCGTTTTTATTTTTTTTAAAAAGACTCATTTCAAATTATGTTAATCGTGAATGATGAATCGTAAATACGCAATAGGCAATGGGAATAAGCAAGACAATTAATTTAAATTACAAATTCTATTTCGAGTTCCATATCGCTCAATAATGTTCAAAACGTACAAGTGAGTGACACAACAGAAGTTCAATAGTTACTCTGCAGTTAAGTACATAAAAAACTACAAACTATAAACTCATTCATGGCACCAATACTGCTCTTAAAATATCATCAATTATTTTTTCCGTTGTTATATTTTCTGCTTCCGCTTCATAAGTTAAACCAATACGATGGCGCATTACATCTTTGCAAACGGCCTTTACATCATCAGGAATTACAAAACCACGCTTTTGCATAAACGCATGCGCTTTGGCTGCAAGAGAAAGATTAATGCTGCCTCTCGGCGAAGCGCCATAACTAATCAATCCCTTTAGCTTGCCAAGATTATATTGTTCAGGAAATCGTGTAGCAAACACAATATCTACAATATACTGCTCTATTTTTTCATCCATGTATACCTGCTTTACCAGGTCGCGTGCCTCCAGAATTTCATGAATACTTGCTACAGAATTTACCTGTGGCAATATATATTCCTGCACCTGCTGACGAATAATCATTTGCTCTTCTTTTTTGTTGGGATAAGTAACAATTACTTTCAGCATAAACCTGTCAACCTGCGCTTCGGGCAACGGATACGTGCCTTCCTGTTCGAGAGGATTTTGTGTAGCCAATACAAGAAACGGTTCATCCAAATAATAAGTGGATTCACCAATGGTAACCTGCTTTTCCTGCATCGCTTCAAGTAAAGCGCTTTGCACTTTTGCAGGTGCACGGTTAATTTCATCGGCTAAAATAAAATTGGCGAAAATAGGTCCTTTGCGTACTATAAATTCATTGCGTCCCTGGTTGTAAATCATAGTGCCGATAACATCGGCGGGTAAAAGGTCAGGCGTAAACTGTATGCGGCTAAACTTTCCGGATAGTGCCTGTGCCAGCGATTTAATCATCAATGTTTTTGCTAAGCCTGGTACGCCTTCCAGTAAAACATGTGCATTGCAAAGCAAGCCAACCAACAAACTATCAATCATGTGGTACTGGCCTATAATAATTTTTGATAACTCGGCACGCAGCCTGTCAGAAAAGACTGATGCATATTCTATCTTCTGATTAAGCAGTTTAATATCTTCTCCCGTTTGCATGATTAAAAATTAAGTGCCTAAAATACAAAGTAAAATTGCGCTTTAAGAAAGAAAAAGATCTTAATCCTTATTGGCTAAACATTAACCAACAATTATGCCGCATGTTCTGAGTTCTAAGTTCTGAGTTTTAGATTTACATTTTGGATTTTGGATCTTACATTTTAGATTTTTATGTACCCGGCTTTTATCCTTTAATTAACCTTTGTTGCGTCGCAACTCTTTTGCGTTCTGATTTCTATTGAGCAGTAAGCGAAGTGTTGACGCCTTTTGAAATTTCTGATTTTTGATTTTCGGATTTCGGATTTCAGATTTTCAAAACCGTATCTTCGCAACCCTATGACAAAGTTTGCGCATGATGAAATTGTGCCTTACCAGCAAAGCAACCTTGATAAAAAACATCAGGTAGCAAAAATGTTTGACAGCATTGCCTTCCGCTATGATTTTCTTAATCGTTTTCTCAGCATTGGCCGCGATGTTCGCTGGAGAAAAAAAGCAATTGCAGAATTAAAAGAATTACGACCACAAATAGTTTTAGATGTAGCAACAGGAACTGCAGATGTTGCAATTATGACTTATTATGCATTGCATCCCAAAAGAATTACCGGCATTGATATATCAGATGGAATGTTGCAACTCGGCAGAAAAAAAATTGAAAAACGAGGTTTACAAAATGTTATTGAGCTACGCAACGGAGACAGCGAAACAATAAGTTACCCTGATAATTCATTTGATGCAATTACTGTAGCCTTTGGTGTGCGAAATTTTCAGAACCTTGAAAAAGGGCTTGCTGAAATGTTACGGGTTTTAAAGCCGGGCGGAAAATTTGTGGTACTCGAGTTTTCAAGACCAAGGCAAAAAGGATTTAAGGGCTTGTATAATTTTTATATGAAAGTTATAGCGCCAAAAGCAGGAAGCCTGTTTGCCCATAATAAAGATGCCTATCAATATTTAAATAATTCTGTACAGGCTTTTCCGGAAAGAGAACAATTTACACATCTAATGAAACAAACAGGGTACAGTAAAATTTACTTCAAAACGCTCAGCTTAGGAATATGCTGCATTTACTGCGGAAGTAAGTA
>WNGE01009274.1_pt1 | contig 12599 bp, 10 predicted proteins | sample 5400651 | NCBI WGS metagenome assembly WNGE01 (sample SAMN13153370, study PRJNA577476) | soil metagenome | isolation source: 60 cm soil or saprolite under grassland replicate 2 | place: USA:California | collected 2016-06-15 | reverse complement strand
AGACCGCGGCGACAACTGGATCCGGCTGGGGGGCGACCTGACAACCGGAGTGGATCGCAACAAGCTGCAAGTTTTTGGGAAAACGCCGGACAAAAACACGCTCTCGCGGCACGATGGCGTACAGGAATATCCGACCATCACGACGTTCAGCGAATCACCCCTCACGGCGAATGTGCTGTGGGTCGGGACCGATGACGGCAACCTGCAAGTCACGCGCGACGGCGGAAAGACGTGGAAGAACGTGGCGCCAAAGGTGCCGGGCGTGCCGAAGGGCACGTACGTGAGCCGCGTGGTGGCATCGAAGACCGGTGACGGCGTGGCCTTCGTGACATTCGATGGGCATCGCGGAGACGACTACAACGTCTACATTTTTGCGACCAACGATTACGGCGAGAGCTGGAGAGCGATCCGCAACGGAATACCGGATTCGGCGGGTAGTGTGCACGTGGTGCGCGAGCATCCCCGGAACACGAACCTCTTGTTTGCCGGGACGGAGTTCGGGTTGTGGGCGTCCTGGGATCGCGGGGCGAATTGGATGGCGTTGAAAAATAACTTTCCGACCGTGCCCGTGGACGACATCGAGATTCAGGCCCGGGAAAACGACCTGGTACTGGCCACGCACGGGCGATCCATCTGGATTTTTGACGACCTGACGCCGATCGAAAAAATGGATGCGAACGTGGCCGGGTCACCACTGACGTTCTTCCCGCCGCGCGCGGCGACAACTTGGTTCATACGGAACCGCCGCTGGAGCGCGGGGCAGAAAATGTTCACCGCCAAAAATCCCGCCTACGGCGCGCTTTTGAGCTACTACTTGAAGGAAGCTGTACCGGCGGAAGCGCCGAAAAAAGACAAAGACGATAAGGACAAGAAAGACTCCGCGGAAGACAAACCGAAGGACGAGGCGGCGGCGAAGAAAGAAGGCAAGGCAAAGATCACCGTTCTCGATAAAGACGGCAAAGTGATACGTGAATTTGACGGGCCGGGTGCGGCGGGCGTAAACCGCACCAACTGGGATTTGCGCGGGAACCCGCCGGCGGAGCCCACATCGGAACAACTGGAAGCCATCGCTGCTGGATTCGGGTTTGGGCCGCGCGGCCCGCTGGTCGAGCCCGCTGAGTACACCGTTAAGATCAAGGCCGGCGATAAAGAAGCCACGCAAAAGGTCACGGTGGAAGAAGATACGCGGATCGTAATCTCAGCCGCGGACCGGGCGACGCGGCGGGAAGCCATCGATCAGCTGTACGCGATGGCCAAGACAACGGATAAGGACAGGAAAACGATTGAAGGAATACAGACGGCTTTGAAGACGGCCCGCGAGCAGTGGAAAAAGGATGCCGGAAAACCTAACACGGCGAAAATCCCCGATGAGATTGTCAAGGCCGCTGATGAGCTGCAGAAAAAAGTGGATGCCGTCGCGGAGAAGTTCATCCGCGAACGCGGGGGGCTGGGGAACGCAGGGCCGCCGTTCGAATGGAAGCCGGACCCGTTGCCCAACCAGGTGCAGAATCTGCTCGACAGCCTGGACGGTTTCGCGGCTGCTCCCGGCGGACAACAGAAGGAAAAACTGGCGGAGTTGACGCCGCTGGTCAATGACGCGTCGGGGCAGGTTAAGAAAATCGCGGACGAGGAACTGCCCGCGCTGAATAAGAAGATGAATGAAGCGGGAATTCCGCACATCGTGCCTGCACCACCGCAGCCGCGCGGCGGGCGCGGCGGTGAAGCATACTTCGAGCAATAGCGCGGGACTGTTCCAAGCGCAGCACAAGTTCCGCCTGCGGCCGAGTGACTATTTGGTGCCGCCTGTGTCCAAGGGCAAAAACGCGTGTGTCCCGCGGCAAGCCGAATACTCGAGGCTGGCCGGTCCAGGAATTCAGTTCAAATCTTTCGATAGACGGTACGGAGGAAATCCAGCGTAAACGTGAGAATGCGGACGAGCTTATTTCTAGTTTGTACAGAAAACTAAATTGCGCGCAGACAACATTGATGACTGGTGCTGCGACGGGGGGACGTAACTCTTCGCCAGTCACTGGGCGCGAATCACCACTCACGTTTCTGACTTCGCCTGGGTTTTCGCCTGCGTGGAGCGGTACCACTCGAAGGTGAGTGTCAAGCCTTCTTCAAAACCGACCTGCGGACGGTACCCGAGAAACTCCCGCGCTCGGGAGATGTCTGCCTGGGAGTCCCGGATGTCCCCCTCGCGCGGCGGGTCGTACTTCGCTTCGAGGGTCTTGCCGGTAATCCTTGCGAGAGTCAGCAGGACTTGATTAAGAGAGACACGTCCGCCGGTGCCGACGTTGAAGACTTTTCCCGAAACATTGGGCGCCTCGCAGGCCAAAAGATTGGCCAGGACGGCATTGTCGACGAAGGTGAAGTCGCGCGTCTGTTCCCCGTCGCCGAAAACAACCGGCTGGGTTTCCTCGAGGAAGGCGGCGCAGAATTTGGCGAGCACACCTGAATACGGCGAGCTGGGATCCTGTCGCGGCCCAAAAATGTTGAAATAGCGGAGCGCGACGTTTTCGAGGCCGTAACATCGGCCAAAAGCTTGTCCGTACAGCTCGCCGACATACTTGGTGACGCCGTAGGGAGAAATGGGCTGCGGCTGCATGGTTTCGGCTTTGGGCAGAGTGGGTGTCTCGCCATAAGCAGAAGACGAAGCGGCGAGGACCACGCGCTTAACTTTCATTTCCTTGGCCGCGACCAAGACGTTGAGCGTCCCATCGACGTTGATGCGGTTCGTCTCAATGGGGTCTTTCACCGAGCGCGGCACGGAAGTTCGCGCAGCAAGGTGCAGGACATACTCGGCTTCGTGCATGGCCTTGCGCACGACTTCGATGTCCGTGACGCTGCCTTTGATGAAAGTAATCTTGTTGCGGATTTCGGCGAGGTTGTCTTCCTTGCCCGATGAGAGGTCATCAAGAACGACGACGCTATGGCCGCGGCTGACGAGTTCGTCCACCGTGTTCGAGCCGATGAAACCGGCGCCGCCCGTGACAAGGTACCGCATTCAAGAAATCCTCTTAGCTCCTGCGACCGCCCAGCGCCCAACCATCTGAGCTGCGGCCGGCAGGTTGCCCGCCGCAGCAATTAGCACAAGCCGGGAAAAGACGCCTGGCCCGCGTTTTGATACGCTCGTAGTTCGCGAGGAGCCGGCGAAGAGACCGGATGATTTCCACGCACGGATAGATATTGTACGACGGAAGCGCGGCGGGCAAACGGCCGATTCGCGGCAACGTCACACAAAGAGCATGACCCACAAGGTGACAATTGGGATCACGGTGCTAGCGGTGGTGGGTTGCGCTGCCGGAGCATTTTTCCTGATACGCGCGACAGGGGAACACCCTGTCCCGGACGTGATTGCGTCAGAGCCACCAGGCTTTCGCGAGGCGCTACGCGCGAATAAGCCGGGAACTGACGCGGCAGCCAGGTCACCCTCGCACGCAAAGTCGAAAAAGACTCCTCCCCCCGCTGACGCAGGATTGCCGCTGCGGGCGGGTGAGGTTCTGGATTACACGGCAAATGTGTCCAAGCTAAACAATGTAGCGAATTTGAGGCTCCGAGTTGCCGGGCGGGGCAATTTTCTCGGAAAAAGCACATGGCATCTGCAGGCGTTCGCGCACACGGAGAATGCATTGCGAATGGTTTTTGAGCTTGATGACCAGTTTGATTCCTACAGCGATGCCGTGACAATGACGAGTCTGCAGTATGAAATGCACCTGAACGAGCGCGGTCAGAAGGTGGATTCCGTCCAGCGCATGACGGCATCGGGGAACGAGCCAGCGCCCGCGGACGCGACGGCAGCGCGCGTGCTGCCCGGGACGCGCGATCCTCTGGGGATGATGCAGTATCTGCGGAATGTCGATTGGGCAAAAACACCGGAAGTGCGCAGCCCGGTCTACGACGGGCACAAGCTGTACGACGTGCGTGCAAGGCGCGTGGGCACTCCGGCAAGTGTCGAAGTCCCGGCGGGAAACTATACCGCGGCAAAGATCGCCATTCGGGTCTTCGACAATGGCGTCGAGATGAAGGATGCCTCCTTCCTCTTGTACCTCGCGAACAACGCGGCGCGGACGCCGGTGCTTCTCGAAGCGACGATGCCGTTCGCGACGGCGCTCGTGGAGCTGCTGAAAGCGAACTAAGGAATCCAGAGTCGAAAGGCGACGCTGCGAGGCTGAGGCCGGCGCAAAGCCTTGCACGTCTATAACTTTCGTCAGCACCTCAAGTAATACTTAAGATTTTGGGGGAAATCCCGCTTGACGCGAGCGCTTTCCTCGAGCCGGCGGCGAATCTTTCAGCGGAAGAGGCCGTTGCCGCTTAGCAAAGCACGATCTTTTCGCGCTGGCGCGTGACGCGGCGCGTGGCGTTGCGCGTGTCGATCACCAGCTTCGCCGCATCCACGATCGCCACATAATCATAGCTCGAATGATCCGTGGCAATAACCACGGCATCGTAACTCCCGAGCGTCTGGGGAGTGAGCGGCACGGACTTCATGTTCGCATAATCGTAGTGCCGCATTTTGTGGAGCTGCGGGAAATAGGGGTCGTTGTAATCGAGCAGGACGCCGCGCTGCTTCAGGAGCTGCATGATCTTCAGCGTGGGCGATTCGCGCAAATCATCCACGTCCTTCTTGTAGGCCACACCAAGCACGAGAACCTTGGAGCCCTTCATGCTCTTCTTGCGTTCATTGAGCGAATTGGCGACAGCGTCCACCACGTGATAGGGCATCGCAGTATTAACTTCGCCCGCAAGCTCGATGAAACGCGTCGCGAAGTCAAATTCGCGAGCCTTCCAGGAAAGATAATACGGGTCGACCGGGATGCAGTGGCCACCGAGGCCCGGGCCGGGATAGAAGGGCATGTAGCCGAAGGGTTTGGTCGCGGCGGCGTCGATGACTTCCCAAATGTCAATGTTCATGCGCAGGCTGAGCATTTTTAGTTCGTTGACGAGCGCGATGTTCACGCAGCGGAAGATGTTTTCCAGCAGCTTGGCCATTTCCGCGGCGCGCGTGGAGCTGACGGGAACAACGCGCGCAACGACCTGCGTGTAGAGCGACTGCGCAGCGCGGCCGCTCGGCGGATTCAGGCCGCCAACGACCTTGGGAATCTGGGCTAGGCCGAACTGCCTATTTCCGGGGTCTTCACGTTCCGGGGAGAATGCCAGATAGAAATCGCACGCGACGTTTTCATTTTCGGGGCCGGAAACGATGGGACAACGCAGACCGCTTTTCTCCAGGATCGGGAGTACGAGCTCTTCGGTGGTGCCGGGGTAAGTCGTCGATTCGAGCACCACGAGCTGCCCCCTTTGCAGGTGGGGATAAATGGAAATGGCGGTCTGTTCGACGTAGCTCAGATCGGGCTCGCGGCGCTCATCGAGCGGCGTGGGCACGCAGATGATGATGGCGTCGACGTCCTTCAATCTAGCGAAATCCGTGGTCGCGCTGAAATGCTTACTGTTGACGAACTGCTGGATCTTATTCTGGGGAATATGCTCGATATAGGATTTACCCGCATTGAGCATGTTCACTTTGGTGGCGTCAGTGTCAAATCCCGTAACTTTATGTCCCGCTTCGGCAAACCGCAGCGCCAGCGGCAAGCCCACATACCCGCAGCCGATGATTCCGACTTTGAGCTGAAAGCCTTTGAAGAATTCGGGTTTCCGGTCAATTGGCATGGGTTGCGTTGCGCTCCTCGTTCTCTGTGACCTCGATCTGGCCGGGGTCCACCTAGTCGTGTTTTCGGGGATGCGCCCTCATCCGTGACCCCAACCCGGTCGGGGCCAGCAGACCACAGGGCGGGCGTGAAAAGACATGTAAATATAGCAGGTTCCGCGCAAACAAAAAAAGCAGGCATTCTTCCGAATCGCCGCTTGTCCAAACGAGGTTGCCGCGAGCGGCGGGACAGGGGAAGATAGGGAGACCTTCGCCAGCCCCATTGCGGCGATAGGTATAACGCAGCCCGATCACATGATATCGATTATTCTCTTGCTGGGACTTGTCGTCGGTGTGCTGGTGGGCCTCCTGGGCATCGGCGGCGGCGTGGTACTGGTGCCGGCCATCGTCTACCTGCTGCATGTGGACCAGCATCTGGCGCAGGGCACTTCACTATTCATCTTGTTGCCTCCTACCGGGCTGGGAGCCTTGCGGGAGTATTGGAAACAGGGCCAGGTCGATTTGAAAGCAGGGATTCTATGCGCGCTGGGGATGCTGCTGGGCGCGTACGCTGGCAGCTTAGTTGCGCTTCCCCTGCCATCCCGCCATCTAAAGGGATTATTCGGGTGTTTCCTCATGCTGGCAGCACTCCTGCTGTGGGGAAGAGCGCGGCTCGAGGGCGGCGCAGCCGCAGGAGCAGAGGAGAACGCCCGTGGCTGAAGGAATTGCACGCAGCGCTGGAATTCTCGCCGTCGCGTCCATTTGTGGAGTCGCTTCGGGGATGTTCGGGATCGGCGGCGGCGTTCTTCTCGTGCCGCTCCTGGGTTTGCTGTTTGCCTTCAGCCAGCACCGGGCGCAGGGAACGAGCTTGATTGCGCTGATCCCGCCTACAGGAGTGCTGGCGCTAATGGCTTACGCAAAACAGGGATTCGTCTCTTGGAAGACGGGCCTGCTGCTGATTCCGGGAGTGTTTTTGGGCGGCATCGCAGGGGGAATCTTGGCAAAAAAGATCAAGCCGCGGCGGATGCGGCAGATTTTCGCGGGAATGTTGTTTGCACTTGGCGCCTGGCAAGCGTTCGGCGCCTGGGGGCGCTAAGGGACGGATTATGCAAATGGTCGATTTGCATTGTCACATTCTGCCGGGGCTCGATGACGGCCCCGATACGATGGATGAATCGATGTTGATGGCGGAATCGGCGATTGCCGGCGGCATCAGCCATCTTGTCGCGACACCGCACTCCAACAGCACATACTTGTTCGATTACGCCCAGGTGCGCCGGATTCGGGATGAATTGCAGGCTAAGTTTCGCGACGGCCTGAAAATTGCCACAGGTTGCGACTTTCACCTGAATCCGGAAAATCTGGGATCGTTGCGCGCGGATAGGTCTCCCTATTGCATCAATCAAAAGAATTATTTGCTTGTGGAGTTCAATGAGATTTCGATTCCGCCTTCAATGGACAAAACGCTGCACGAGATTCAGCTCGCCGGGGTGCGCCCCGTGATCACCCACCCGGAACGCAACCGCATTTTGCGTGCCCACGCCGAACGCTTGAGAAAGTGGGTGCGGCAGGGTTGCTTCGTGCAGGTCACCGGAGGTGCGCTCACGGGAGGTTTTGGCCAAACGTCCCAGAAAGACGCGCTGCGATGGATTGAGGAGGGGCTCGTCCACTTCGTGGCCAGCGACGCGCACAATACGCGGACCCGGCCGCTGCGCCTTCAGCCTGCCTATGACGTCGTGCTGGACCGGTTTGGCGAGGAAAAGGCCCGCGCCCTGTTCCTGGAGAATCCCTTGGCGGCGTTCGAGGGCCGGGAGTTGCCGCACGTTCCAGAAGTTGAACAGGAATTGCCATCGGCGCGGCGCAAGCGGTTCTTCTTTTTTTGAAAGTCTCCCGATGTTCACCACCGAAGAAAAACACTCCGCTCATTGAGAAGCATGCAAGGGCAAGCCGGCCCAGGCATTCACCAGGCCAAGGACTTCGCGCAGCACATCCAGCGCATCATTCGTGGTGCTCCACCAATGCTTTGGATCGAAGGAGTCGTCGGAAGAGGCGCGCACGATGGCCCTGCCTTGGCCAGCAGCAAGCTTTCGCCAGAGTAGCCGCGCGCGCCGGGTATGGGGTCTGGTGGTAACAAGAATCACCGTGCGGTCCTTCTCGAGCGCCAGCGCGGCAGCTAGCACCTTGATTTCGTCTGCAGTGTTGACAACCGGACGTTCGAGGACATGAATCGCCTCGGGCGGCACTCCTTCATGAACCAACACGCGAGCGTTGTAATAGTCCTCGCCGGCGAAGGAAATGCCCATGCGCTTAAGAGTTTCGCCGGGCTGCGAAGAATGCGTGAGCCAAACTTCCGGCGCGTAGCCCTGGCGGTAGAGTTTGGCTGCTTCAATGGCCCGCAATGGCATCCGGCCGCTGAGCACTGCGATTGCCCGGGCTTTTTCGAGCGGGTCTTCGACCACCAGCCAGCGGCCCACGCCGAAAAAAAGGACGAACACGAGAATTACACCTGCGCAACCAGCGGCGAGAAGGACGCGGAAGAAAAGGGAGCGCCGCCGAAGAATCGAGGCAGGATTTTCCGTGTTTGCCATTGAAGACCCGGCGCATGCTATCTCGGGCCGTCGAAGTGGTCAATCGGCGGCCGTCACGGTACACTGTCGCTTCTTCGCGGAGGATGCATGCGAACGGTGGTCACCGGCGGGGCGGGATTTCTGGGTTCGCATCTTTGCGACAGACTCCTTGCTGAAAACTGGGAAGTGCTGGCGCTGGACAATCTCATCACCGGCGTGGATTCGAATATCGCGCATTTGATGAAACACCCGAAGTTCCGGATCGCGCGCGCCGATGTTTCCAATTACATCGACGTGGCCGGGCCGATCGATTACGTACTCCATTTCGCATCGCCAGCCAGCCCGGTGGACTACCTGAAGCTGCCGATTCCGACGATGAAAGTCGGTGCGCTCGGCACGCACAATGCTTTGGGGCTCACGCTTGCGAAAAAAGCCAAATTTTTGCTGGCTTCCACGAGCGAAAGCTATGGCGATCCGGAAATCTCGCCGCAGCACGAGGAATACTGGGGTCACGTCAATCCAGTCGGTCCGCGCGGAGTGTACGACGAAGCGAAACGCTACGCCGAAGCGATGACCATGGCCTATCATCGCTTCCACGGCGCAGACACGCGAATCGTCCGCATTTTTAATACTTACGGTCCGCGGATGCGCTTGAATGACGGGCGGGCGCTTCCCAATTTTGTACACCAGGCGCTGACGGGACAGCCCCTCACCGTTTATGGCGACGGAAAACAAACGCGAAGTTTCTGCTACGTCTCCGATTTGATCGACGGTATCTGCCGGCTTATGCAATCGGACGAACATCTGCCGGTGAACCTCGGTAATCCGCAGGAAATTACAATTCTCGAGTTTGCCGAACACGTGCGAAAGCATTTTGAAAATGCGCCCGCGATCGTATTTGAGCCCCTGCCGCAGGATGACCCCAAACGCCGCTGCCCGGACATCAGCAAGGCGAAGCGCATCCTGAAGTGGGAACCCAAAGTTGGGTTGGAGGAAGGTTTAGGGCTGACCCTTGCGTATTTCAAGCAAGAATTTGCGAAGGGAAAAGTGCCTGGCCGTTAGGAGTCCGCGGAGGAAGGTCGAAGTGCGTCATCGGCTGGGATTTCTCACGGCTACGACTCGCCAGCCACCAGCTACTATTCCCTGCCGAACGAGTAATACTCAAAACCAAGTTCCCTCATGCCCTGTGGCGTGTAGATGTTCCGACCGTCAATCACAAGGCGCCGGGCCATGAGGTTGCCCGCGCGTCCCCAATCCAAACTCTTGAAGACATCCCATTCGGTGCAGATGAGCGCGGCATCTGCGTCGCGCAAAGCATTGTACGGATCCTCATGACAGTTTAGCTGTGGAAAGAGCGCCTTGGTACGCGGCATCGCCTCGGGGTCGGTCGCGCTCACGACCGCACCCTCCTCAAGCAGCCGCTTGATGACTTCCAGCGCCGGAGCGAAGCGGATGTCGTCGGTGTTGGGCTTAAAGGCCAGTCCGAGCACCGCCACGTGCTTGCCTTTCACTACCCATAATGCCTGATGGATTTTTTCAAAAAAACGGTCGATGCGCAGTTTGTTGACGCGTTCGGTGGCCTTCAGCATGTCGAAGTCCACGCCGACTTTAGCCGAGAGATGAATGAAAGCTTGCACGTCTTTCGGGAAACAGAAACCTCCATAGCCGAGGCCTGCATTGAGGAATTTTCCGCCAATGCGCGGATCCAGTCCCATGGCATGTGTGACTTCCTCGACGTTCGCGCCGATCTTTTCACAAAGGTCGGCGATCACGTTGGCATAGCTGATTTTCAGCGCCAGGAAGGAGTTCGCGGCGTGCTTGATCAGCTCGGCGCTGCTAATGGTGGTGACGAGAAATTCCACCTTTTGACCCGGCGGGCACGTTCCGTTGTGGACGGGACACTGGAAACTCCGCTCCAGAATCGGGCGATAGATCTCACGGAGTTCTGCCGCCGAGGACGGATCTTCTACTCCGACCACAATCCGGTCCGGGTGGAAAAAATCTCCGACGGCAGTGCCTTCGCGAAGGAATTCCGGGTTGGAAGCGACACGGAATTTCAGGTTGCTGTTCCGGGAATAGGCGGAAAGGGCGCGGCTGAGTTCAAGCCCCGGGGTTCCGACGCAAATGAAAATGGCATCACCCGCTCGGATGGCCTCGCCGGCATCGGCGGTATACGAAATCCGTCCGGCCTTGCGAGCGGACATGAGAATCTGGTCGAGGTGCTGTTCGTAGATGGGAACGCCGCCGCCGTTGAGTTTGGCGATGCGCTCGCGGTCAATGTCCGTGCAAACCACTTCGTGGCCCGCTTCGGCAAGACACGCTCCCGTGACCAGGCCTACGTATCCACAACCAATGACTGAAAGGCGCAAGACGAACTCTCCCTGTGATTCACTCCGGAGCGGGAAATCCTTGCCGTCACGGAATACCGACTGCTATTGTGACCGAAGAGAAGAAGAGAACAAAGCTCTTCATTGCTTTCCTGTTACCGTAAGAAATGCGAACCAGCTGAAGTGACCAGGCCGACATTCGCTCGCAACGTTTCTCCCTAGCCTTTGATCCCTTTACCCATCAGCAGGCCGCGCAGTCCGAGAAGGACGAGACGCGGCTGGCGGCGTACTACGTTCCAAAGAAGACGAGTGGATTCATCGCGATTGATCTCGCCGAGAGATTGCCTCGTCGAGGCATCGAGCAAGTCCACCAGTTGCGAATAATCCCTCTGCCCAAAATGGTGCAACGCGCGGCGGATCAGCCAGTGCGTGCCCAGCTCGCGGCGCAAAGCACCGAGCTCATGGCTCTTTCCGTTGTGCAAGAGAGCCTGCGCCACGCCGAGCGCACCGCGAAATCCGGTTACGATTCCACCCACAGTGGAAACCTTGACTTGCGCAGCCGCGTCTCCAACAAGATAAACTTCCCCGTTCCCAATTCGCCGCCGTACTGGCACCCAGCCCCGGTAGACCGGAATGCGCGCGCCTTGCCACTCCAGCGGCTCCAACTGCTTTTTCTCCAGGAACCGTTCGAAAGAGCGTTTCGTGTCGCGGCCGTGCTCGCCGATCAACCCAAGCGCGCCGCGCTCGGGCGATTCGGGGATCAACCAGTAAAAATAGGGAGTATCATCCGGTACGAACCAGACCCGCGTCGTATGTGGAGAGCAGTCTTTCGGCAGGCGCACGATTGCCTGGACGAGTGGCACGGTCTCAACCGGAGGCCAGCCGGAAGCGCGCGCCACGCGGCTCGCGGCGCCATCCGCGCCTACTACACTGTCCGCGTGCAACTCCTCGCGCTTGCCGCCGGATTCAACTGCGACTCGCAAGCCGCGCGCGTTCGGCCCAATGCCCAAGAAACGCGTATCGAAGGAGAGCGCGGCGCCGGCTTGTTGCGCCTCGCGTGCCAGTGCCGGAATCAGGCGCGAGCGTTCAATGACGAGATCAGGCCTGGTCAGAGCGACCTGGGCCGAGCGGCCGTCGGTGAACAATTCGAACCGGCGAATCTCGTTGATGATGCTTTCGCGCGCGGAGGCGCCCATTTGGCTGCGGAAGTGATCCGTGACGATCAGTGTGCGAGGCGCGGGCTCGAGCTGCGGCTTGGATTCCAGCACGCGGACGGGACGGCCACCGCGGGCCACGCTCGCGGCCGTGAAGAGTCCCGCAGCGGAGCCACCAACTACGATGATTTCCCTGCCGTTCAGTACAATCCGAGGCTGTTCTTCTCCGTTTTGCACAGTTCTGCACGTCCAATGACGCGCGTTCCCCGGAAATTCGATGCATGCGGGAGCCCGCGTCGAAAACTGTTCCTTCTTCCCGTCCGACCCGTGTGGGTCTTCTTGAGGAATGGGCGAGAGGGCGCCGCGTAAGTATAGCGAATCCACCAACGCGGGCCAACACGTCTAGAGCTTGATGCCTAGCGACGGAAAATATTTCGTAAATGAGCGACTGTCTTAGCTAGGAGGTCATTGATCTCTTGCGGGCCTGGGGCTCATAGGGCGCACGCTCGAGAAACGCGACGCCTGCGAAGATGGCGGCCAGGACAAGTGCTCCAACAAAGAATGCCCCGCGCGTGGAGAGATAGCTGACGACAACAGCTGCCCCGCCGCCAATGGCGCCGAGGAGATAGAGCGTGAGGACGGCGCCGCGCTGGCCCAAGCCAAGATTCGAAAGGCGGTGAGCGGCGTGGTCCTTTCCGGGTGCTGCGAACGGCAACAGTCCCCGTCTCGAACGCGAAATCGTCACGAGCGTGGTATCAAAAATAGTCACGCCCAGGATCAGAATCGGAGTAAGCCAAGCGGCCAGATGATTGGCATTCTCAAGGCGCAGTTTCAGTCCGAGCGTGGCCATCAGAAAACCAAGAAACATGGCGCCGCCATCGCCCATGAAGATTTTTGCGGGCTT
>WNGE01006824.1_pt1 | contig 12601 bp, 15 predicted proteins | sample 5400651 | NCBI WGS metagenome assembly WNGE01 (sample SAMN13153370, study PRJNA577476) | soil metagenome | isolation source: 60 cm soil or saprolite under grassland replicate 2 | place: USA:California | collected 2016-06-15 | reverse complement strand
GTGAGTTTTCCGATAGGAACGATGTCGGTAACGGATGGTTGCCCCTTTGTTAGGGTTCCCGTCTTGTCAAAGATTATCGTGTTGATCTTGCCAGCCTCCTCTAACTGGTCCCCTCCTTTGATCAGTATGCCGTTCTCAGCGCCCTTGCCCGTTCCAACTAGCAGGGCTGCTGGGGTGGCGATTCCGAGCGCGCATGGACACGCGATGATTACGACGGAGACGAATGCGAGGAGGGAGTAGGTGAGTCCGATTCCTGCGAGAAAGTACCAGAATAGGCCGGAAGCTGTCGCGATCAATATGACTGCTGGGACAAAGTATGCGGAGACTCTGTCGGCTAGGCGTTGGAGAGGAGCCTTTCCTACTTGAGCCTCTTCGACAAGCTTGGCGATCTGAGCGAGGACAGTGTCCTGTCCGATTTTCGTTGCTTGAATCTTCAATAGTCCCGTTTTGTTGATCGTGGCGCCTATCACTTCGTCGCCGTTATGCTTGTCGCGTGGCAGGCTCTCTCCCGTAATCATGGATTCGTCGATCGTAGAGTAGCCCTCGACCACTGTTCCGTCGACCGGGACCTTCTCTCCTGGACGAACCAGTAGAATATCGCCAACCTCAACCTCTTCGACGGGTACGCTAATTTCGCTACCATTTCGGATCAAATGCGCTACCGTGGGCTGGAGGCTCAGAAGTCTATGAACCGCCTCTGAGGCCCTACCCTTCGTGATGTATTCGAGGAGATTACCCGTCTGTATCAGAGTGATTATGATGGCCGACGTTTCGAAGTAGGTGCCGCTGCCAGGAAAGAATCCTGGGACGAAGGTGGCGATTGTGCTGTAGACCCAGGCAGCGGTTGTTCCTAGGCCGATGAGAAGGTCCATGTTGCCAATTCTCGACCTTAACGCGTCGTAGCTTCCCAGGTAGAACCGGTAGCCAACAACAAACTGTACGGGGAGTGAGAGAACGAACATTACGAGATTGTTGATTTGATGGTCTGGGATGATTGGAAGATATGTCAACGCGGCAATCGGGATTGTGAATGCCGCGCCTAGTGCGACGAGCTGCTTTAGACGGGCCAGAGTCTTCTCTGGCGCCTGGAACTGTGCAAGGCAGGTCTCACTGCAGAAGTAGTATGTGGTTCCGTAACGTGTCGTCTGGAGAGCGTGGTTGCCCTCCTCCACGTACATTCCACAGATAGGGTCCTTTGCCATGATGCTTCTCAGCCCGCTATGAATATGTGGCTCGAGGGACTTAATCTCACGCCTCTACACATGTAAAGAACGATTGATTCGGACCCTTTTCCTGTTCCATGAATCCCTTTTTTGGTTGGGAGCCGAGAATTGTAACTTCTAAGATCGATCTCACTTGGCGTTGTTCGGATTGAATAGTGATGTCTTGTAAGGATACAGTTCCGCTCGGAACACCTTATTCTTCACCGCGGGATCGTTGAGCATGGTTTCGCGGGCTGCTTCAATCGTTTCTGCTTTGAGAAGAACGATTCCCTTCAAACAAGTACCGGAATCAGAAGGCCTAGAAAGACACCGTAGACACTGTGTGCCAGAAAGCTGACCGCTAATCCTCTTCTTGTCATTCGAAAGCCTCCTGCAAGTTCAAAGATCCTCCTTGTTAGGAAAGGAGAAATTATCCAAAGGACGCCGCTGTACACAGTGGCGTAGATCAGGACCGAGGACGATGGAATCGTTGTTCCCACCGAGCCGAGAAGAACGCGAAAAACGATTCCTAATGCGGCTCCATGGAACAGGTGCATTGCGACCGACATTGAGCTGTCCACTTTTCTGTGGGTAAATTTTCGGATAATCACTGAAACTATTGCAGAGTTGACTTGCCATTCGGCTACTCCTTCCATCCCCCAATTTTTCCAGAAAGGGAGCTCAAAGATAGTCATGCAAACGGCTGCCACAAGACCAGCGATGCACCCCCAGAGAAGTTCAAGAACAAGCGACATTCTCTAGACCTATCTCCTCAACTCATCCTAAACCCACAGATTAGCAAAGATCCACGAGTCTGCGTTCCACAGCTTCGTTGTTTCTTACGGGTCATCCCTGATGCTCTGAATCTAGCTGGTTTTTCGGAGACAAGAAATTTACCTTCAAACCGTGAGGATAGGGACGCTATGCGTATCTTGGGGTTCCTTCGAATATCACGATAAGTAGGAGTCGCAGTCATGAGGACGAACCTGATATCAGGTTTCCAGTTGTCAGTCAGCTACTGGTTTGACCTTGTCTTGCAAGGAATGGGAGGGCCTATCCGTGACTGGGTCTACGATTTCTTGGACAAGAAAGGCATCAAGCGGGACGATATCCCAGCCAGGTTCGAGGATGTTGTGAAGATATTGCATGAGAGGTTGGGGACGAGTGCGCGTGTGATTGCTTACCGGACGATGGTTGAGCTGTACAAGGAGTTCTCCTTGAGCGCGAACTTCGACTATGAGGATTCCATAGAGGACAGATTCGTATTCCTCAAAGAAAGAGTGTTAGCGGATCGGCTCCATCCAACAAGAACCCCCAGCCTAAAACTCGCATTCTAAAAACTCCCTTCGGGAGACAGCTCTCAGTAAAGGTCGACCAGACAGCCAAGCAGCCCCGGGTCCAGAAGACCGCTTTTGTGTCGTGAGGATCAACTACTTTTGAGATTTTTTTTAGAGGGGTCTCGCCAGTTGAAACTGATACGCGCGAGTCTCACAATTCAGGGCGCAGAATAGAACCGTCGAGGGTTTTTTTGATCGCAGATTAAGCGTAGACCTCAACGCGAAAAAGTCGCGATCTCAAATCGACTGCCCCGATTCCGGATCAGGGCTTGTTCTGCGCCTTTCAGGTTTAGACCGGAACAGTTCGTGATTCCTGTCTTCGGAGAGCCGGGGAGGAGGGAGGATTACGCTTTGTTAATTCCCTCCCAGAGCCGAGTTTCGTGTCGCGGGAAATATTTTTTTCCTAAATTCTAGGACGGGTCCACTTGCCATCTGAAACGTTTCTGGGCGAGATTGCTGGTTTGTCGCGCAGAACAGGCGAGTCAGCCGTTTTTCGACCAGTCTCCATCTGTATCATTGCATGCTTGAAGTGGGCTTCATATGAAATGCTCCTCCGAGATCCCAGATCAGGGTTCATTCCACGCCCTTTCGCTGAGAGTAGCGATTTATCCAAATTATCGGCGTGTCATTTTCAGGCTGTCTATCCGGACAGGGTTTCGTCGGGCTCTGTCAATGCCGAGCTCTCCTCGGCCTTGTTCCAGTCCTTGGCGATCTTGACCAGCCGCAGTAGATGTTCGTGGTCTTCGACGCTTAGAGACTTGCCAGAGTCTATCTGTGCTTTGATTTTCGCGAATATCGGGGCGGACTCTCCGAAGGGTACTTAGACTTTTCGACAATTGCAAGCAGCCTCCGAGCCTCAGCCAGACCGGTGGAGGCGGGCTTGCTGGCAACTTGAGGCTGACGTAGCTTTTTCTGCTTTCTAACCACTCGTCTCACCTAGAGATCGTCTTGCCGATGGTTTGGAGGAGCATGTATCGGTAGATAAACAAATCAATTCCCTGCCGCCAGTCTTCTTGAACTTCTGATTTCAAAATTGTGGGATCATCTCTTGGACCTAGACCGTTTCGATGCCATTTGTCCCGCTACTATTGCTGCTGGGTAGAGAACTTCTTCTTCCTGCTTTGAGTGAGCCTCTAGCGCCTCCGCGAATCGTACCGCGGTCAGATGCCCTTCTCCGGCTCCGACCTTCTTCAGTCGTTCAAGGAACTTGAGGAGTTCTTTGTGACCGTGAAGCATGCCTGGATATTCCTTCTCGAACCGTGAGCCGAGGAGAGAGGCACGTTTGGCGACTCCATTCTTGAGTTTTCCATCGGCAATATCTCTCAGGATTCCCAAGAGCGGAAGCGCCAAGCTCTCTTCCTTGTCGATGTGGATCTTGAGATCCTTGGCAAGCTTTTCTGCGATGCTTCCTGTTTTTCCTGAGAGATGTTGTACCTCGACCAGGAGCTGCCAGATTTCTTCATGCTCCCTCTCCATTGACGGGGGTGCTGATAACGGCATGAGGGACCCGAGGAACTGATTCCTACTTATTGATACCGTACACTTTGAGACACAGACGAGCTAAGCCTTGACGACTATGCTGCGGGCCGCCATGTCACCTATTCTCTGCTTCTTCGGATTAGTCGCAATCAGTATGAACCCAATCAGGTAGAAGAATGGGAGCCAGTCGATAATTCGCAGGATGTTCCGGACGAGTGACCGTGCGAAATCCAGGTGTTGTAGCGTGGCCTCGTCAACTACTCGAATGTTCATGAGCTGTTTGCCAAGGGTCTGTCCAGTGGTCGATTCGAAGTACGTGAAGTAGAGTAGCCACAGGAGCCATGAGAGGAGTGTTATGGGGCCGAAGAAGACGAAGGCGAAGGAACCAAGGAAGCCGAAAAATCGTCCTAGGAGCCAGATTGGGATGAAGATGACGAGTGAGACTGCGAAAATCAGAATTGTATCTATGATGACCGCTATTATTCTGTCTCCTTCGTTTGCAAGGTTTGGCCTTGCGCCGGGCTGAACGGGGGGAAGCTGGGCAGATCCCGATGATGCGGGACTGGCCGCTACTGATTTCCCGCAGGCAGGGCAGAAGCTTGCCTCGGCCGGAAGTTCCTTTCCACAAAACGCGCAGAACGCCATCTCTATCCCGTCCTAGGCAAGTGGTTGTTTAAGAATTGCGCAGGATCCCTCGCACAGTGGTGCTCTGAGTACCGTAACTATTTATTCGGAGAGTTGTGTTGAAGAGAGCGGTAAGAATGGAACAAGTCGATAAGACTGCTAGTGGAATGGTCTGGAGAATTGTTGGCACGATACTTGTCTTCACCGCCTTTCTCGTCGGCTCCCTCGTCTATGTGGGATTCTACACCAACGGTTACAGTCTCTTTCAGAAGATAGTCGTGGTCCTAGTTGCGCTCATACTCGCGATCGCAACAGTTGCTATAATGTGGGTCTCCTGGGCAGGACGTAGGGGATGGATCCACGACCGATGGGGACCTTCAGCACGATAAGCTCAGAAAGCCTCTGCATAGAATAGTCGTCCGTCCGGGCTTATCTTGGCAACTGAATCTGACCATACGTTTCATTCTTAGAAATCCATGGAAACGGTTTGAACTACCAAGAAGTCCACCCTCCATCGACAAAGATGGTCTGTCCCGTGACGTAGTCTGATGCTTGCGAAGCTAGGAAAACTATTGCTCCCTTGAGGTCGTCGGGTGTGCCGGTTCTTCCGAGCGGGGTCTGCTTGTTGATATATTCAAGATAGTGAGGATCTTGGAAGATGCCCTCCGTCATTTCACTGGGGAAGAACCCTGGCGCGATGGCATTGACGTTGATCTTGAATGGAGCCCATTCAACAGCAAGATCCCGAGTTAGATTGATAACCGCTCCCTTCGTCGCGTAGTAGGGAGAGGCGGGAAAGACATCCCCGACCGCTCCGTAGATCGAAGCGATGTTGACAATTTTTCCTCCTCCCCTTTTCATCATCTGCCTCGCCGCTGTCCTCGCGCAGAGGAAGGTTCCCGTAAGATTGACAGATACTACTCGATTCCAATCTTCTAATGCAATCTCCGTCGCGGGGCTCATTGCTGCGACACCTGCGTTGTTGACCATGATGTCCAGCCGGCCAAAAGTCTGAAGAGTGTCATCTACGAGTGATTGTACCTGGTCTTGGTTGCTGACGTCGCACTGGATTGATCTAATCTTAACGCCAAGTCGTGACAGGTCGTCGCTCACCTCGTTCATCTTGTCGAGTCGTCTTGCTGCTAGTACGATGTTCGCTCCTACCTCTGCAAGCGCGCGAGCGAAGGTGACTCCGAGCCCGCTGGACCCGCCGGTTACCACAGCGACTTTCCCCTTCAGGCTGAGCATGTCCTGAACTCTCACCTTGGTTACCTCACTGCTAGGACGGGGCAGCTTGCGAAGCTTACGACGCCTGCGGCAACGCTACCCAGCATCATCTTGCCGTACCCAGACGTTCCTTTGGTGCCCATCACGATCAGATCCGCTTTCTCCTTGTTGGAGAAGTCGATTATTGCCATCACAATGGATTCGCTCGTCTCGATCGACCTCGTCTCCACATCGACTCCGTTCGATCTCGCGAGGCTTTTGGCCCTCCCGAGAACGTCGGCTGCTTTGCTGGACAGATCCTTCTTGAGTGCGTCAGCAGTTTTTGCCGCCGTCCATGGTGGAAGAGACATGACGCTCAAAACTACAATCTTCGACTTGTTTAGTCCTGCTATTTTGGCGGCGTAGCTCAACGCCTTGAAGGACGGATCTGAACCGTCGACTGCGACAACTATCTTCTCAGGCAATGAAACCTGGAGTGACGTCTCAGCTCTGTCCTCCTTAGGCGATGCCGTATGCGGATTCGACAATGACATCCTTCGAGGCCCTCCCATAATTCTCGTCCAGCGACTGCTTCGGTCTCTTGAAAAGAAGAGAAGTTTGGCTACGTCGCCTTGGGCTCATAGTTTTCTCCTTTGGTTATGCTGAAGCTTTCATTGAGCGCATTGAGCGCCGCCAGGCCATGAGATAGCCTATTCCACCTGCAAAGGCCCCGAGGAGAGCTATGACAGCGAAGATTGCGATGGGGGTGACGAGCGGGCCAAGTACTTGCACGTGGACGCTACAGCTCGGGTCGTTCTTGGTAGCCGTGGCCGTGCAAAAAGCGCTAGCCCCCATCGTTGAGATGAAATTGACTGCTCTCCATCCGCCGATCCACATGAGCCAGGTGGCTCCCGTGACTCCGACGTTCATGAGCACTAGGTGAAGCCATGCGAAGACGTTGCTGATTCCAGTGTAGGGTGCCCGCAGATTAGATTCGAGGTGTTGGTAGAAAAGGGATGTGACTGCTGCGGCGAGGGGTCCGAAAATAATGAATCCGAGATAGCCTACAGTAAGCCAGTTTCCTGCACCTCCTCCCGCAACTATCTTCGCTGCCCCGGGGGTTCCGTATTGTGAGTCGTAGAGAAGAAATGCCGTCGCGGCTGCTGCTAGTGCACCTTGAATTATGGCTGCGATGACAAACCTGTTCGCCCACTTGCTCCAAGGGGCCATTGTAGCATCGGCCTTGAATCCAACGACTGTGCTTGGCCGTCTATCGCTGGCGTAGTGAAAGAAACCGTCACGTTTTGATTCTGTGCTGTTTGGCTCGTTTCTGTATCGATCATTTGTTTTCATGTTTTTTCTCCAAGGAATACGGTGCGTATTTGGCATTTAGGAGGTGCGTCCATTTTGTGCAGAATCGAGTCCGTTGTGTTACATTGAGATACAGGGGCGAGTGGGATACAAAGTGTACTTTCTAGTGCTAGTGTGAACCTACCACTCAAGTAGTCTAGGAGCAATCTACTACTTGGAAGCAATCGGTTGCGAAGATTATGGTGCAGTCTGGAACTGTAAAGAATGGAGCTATCGCTGCGGCTGTCCCAACTGGCAGGCGGGCTAGAGGAATCCTTGACCTTTCGAGAACAAAACTTGGCGACCGCCCGTCATTCTTGGAGGAGAAACTCCGGAAGACGCGAGGGGTTATTGATGCTGAGATCAACGTGTTCTCGAACCGGATTACGATCGAGTTCGACCCGTCCATCATCAGTCTCGACAGGATCAGAGCCTCGCTTGCGCGTAGCAATGGATGATGAGGACCCGGAATTCCAGTCCGGGGTAGCTAGTGCTGCGTATGATGAATAATGGCTGGCAGTATCTCCAGGACATCAGAGGCTATCATGCTTTCTCCAAACTTCTTTGAAGCCATCTCGCCTGCTCGGCCCACGATGAAAGCAGCAGCCTTGGCCGATTCAAATGGAGTGTGACGTCTGGCGAGAAGAGCGCCTGCTACTCCAGCTAGTAGGTCGCCGTATCCACCTTTGGTCATGTGGGGAGATCCTGCATGATCAATAATGGTTCTTGTCCCGTCGGAGATGAAGTCTTCCGCTCCCTTTACGATGATCGTGGAACTGTACTGTCTGGCTAGCGACCTTGCGGCGGTAGATCTTTCTGCGCGCGAGCTCGGCCAAGCCTTTCCTGTGAGTACTTGATATTCCCCAGCGTTTGGTGTTAACAGCATTCGTTTTCCATCGCCAACACTCGGCTTGGAAGCGAGTGCGTGAAGGCTCTCAGCATCGGCCACGATTGGAACTTTGCAGGTCTTGATCATAGAGAGGACCGCGCTGTGAGCCGCCCGTGTTCGCATGACTCCGCATCCAATGATTAGAGAGTCGGCTCGGGTCAAGAATTCTCGGGCGACTCTAGGGTCTGGGAATGCCGTGGCACATGGCGCAGTGATGAGGTCGGGCGAGTAACCAGCGACAATGTCGGCTGCTCGCCGGGGTGCGATGATGATTGAGAGGTCTGCTCTTGCGCGGAGAGCTGCGAGCCCGTTGAAGGCTAGGCATCCAGCGTACTGGTCGCTACCTCCTGCAATGATTACACGGCCATAGTCGCCTTTGCGGGATTCTCTAGGCCGTGGCGGATAGAAGCTAGATAGATCGACGGGTCCTCTGAGCGCTTGTCTCTTCAGTGATTATTCAGCGAACCTTGAGGATTCCATTTCCATCCTCGACGGGTGTCTCCTATGGGACATTTTGTTTCGGGGCTTGGTCATGAGTCTCTTTATCTTCTGGCCTATCTTCTCAAAGACCTCTTCGATGGACCAGCCTTCTTCTTCGATCTCGAACTGTTCTTTGGGAAGTTTGATGAATACTTGAACCTCATACCGCCTTCTCTCTTTCTCGAGCAGGGACGTCTTCACTATCGCTCTTGCTTCAATGATGTCGCGGTGAATCCTGCCAAAAGCCTGCAATGATCTTTGAAACTTCAGCTCTGCCTTTCGAGATTCGATGTCATCCTTCTGGAGACCCACGATCTGCACTGGTATTTCCGCGAATTCTTGGTCAGCCATTTTTCTACTCCCTCAATTCCTTCTATCTAACTACTAGTACTGGGCAATGGGCGTGTGAGACTGTTCCGCTTGACACGCTTCCTAGTAGCATCTTCTTGAATCCGCCGAGCCCCCTAGTCCCAACCACGATCAAGTCAACGTTCTCCTTAACAGCGTGGTTGATTATTGTCTCGACGACGGAGGAGACTGCTTCCGGGATCTCTGTCTTAACGACTATGCCATGTCTCTCGGCCTTGGACTTCGTATCGCCCACGACGCTCAGTGCAACTTTTCTTGCATAGGCGTAGTAAGCGTCGATCTCATGCTGTGAGGGAGCGGGTAGGCTCATTCCGGTTGGCGATGCGATTGTAGAGTGATAGTAGGACGTGGGAGGAGTGATCGCGTGAAGAACAATGAGTTCTGCTTTGAGCTTCTCTGCCAGTTACAGCGCAGCCTGGGCGGCTCTCTGTGAACTCTCAGACCCGTCCAGAGCCACTAGAATCTTCTTGAACAGTTGTTTCGACGCTGCATTGGAAGGCTCAGCAATATACTTCACGGTCTTTGTTTCCAATCTTCTCGCCGACACTCAGCTGTGGGCAGGTCGTAAGGTTTTCGCACTGGCCGTCGGTTCACGCTCTCGAGTATCTAGAGTTCCGGCGGTTGAGAAAAAATCTTGGAATAGGTCAGTGGGCAGAGGTCCTCTGTCCTCTTGCCCGAACCTGGCCTATTCCCGTTCGGAGTTAGTCGGAGGGGTTGTGAATGTGAGAGCCCGCTCTCGCTCTGGGAGAGCATTCCAATGTGGGCTGCGGGGAGTGATGCATTGTACTGTCGATAGGCGCATCGGTAGCTCGGAGGAGCCGTACACTCACTGCACCGAGCCTCTGTATACATGCTATCCAGATCGACCAGTTCCACAGACTCCCCATCCTCACCTTTCCCTTGAGGCATGATATCCGTTGAGAGCATTTCGACGCGCGATGTTCTTCGCGGTGAGGTCCTGTAGCGTCTGTAGGGGCATCGATAGCCCGGGGAAGCTGTACACCCATTGGACTGTCCACCTGGATTGGTACGCTCTACATCGACCAGTTCGAGGATCTCCCTATCCTCAGGCTTCTTTACAAGCACGGTTTCCGTTCTTGCCCCCTCCAATAGCTGACTGTGCTTTGTGAACAGATAAGTGGTAGGTACACAAAGCAATCTTTGGAGGAGTGCATCAGCGAGGAAACCAGGATTGAGAAGAGTCGAGAGGTTTTCGCGCGTGTTCTAGCGCCGTGGGCTTACGGCTCTGGTTTCGAAAGCAACCTCCCATATCAGCTCTGCTTGGTCGAAACAGTCTTTGTGAAAATTTCCCTTATTGAACCGCCTGATTGCCAATTGTTCGAAGTGAATCCTAGCTTCTTGGCCTTCTCGATAGACCGAGGTTCAGAACTGGTAATCTGCAACATCATGATTCGAGGCTTTCCTCTAATGACCTTCTTACAAGCGATGCAGTGCAAGGGCACGCTTTTGCTGGACTTGCTCATTTTTCCAGAGCCATATTAAGACGCGATGCGCCTTTGAGTCCGTGTTTGTTGAAATAGGAATCGACAATATCATTCTAGCTGACGTAATCCGCAGGAGGACTTTCTTTCTCATGATATTGCTGATCTTCTGTCGAGGGGGAAGAGTGCGGAGCAATTTGAGCGAAAGAGAGCGTGGTCTCTGTAGCCTGGTACGGTAAGTCAAACAAGAGGAGATGTGTGATACACTGTGGATGCAAGGTCTTCTTTGTGTACGTCCCGGTTAATAGTCGATTCACGTAATTCTTGTAATGTGGTAGATTTGGAGACCCGGCAGAAATCGGCTCTGGCTGGTGCGGCGAGCGTTGGCGACTTGAGGCCTCTTGCAGGCTTCGTTCTGTCGCTGATAGCGGGAGTGCTTATTCTTGCGGGTGGAGTGGCTATGCTCGGCTACTCTTCTGGACCTTATGGAGGAATGATGGGCGGCTATAGTAGTATGATGGGGAGCTATGGTGGCGGTATGATGAGTGGTTATTACGGGATGATGCAGGGGTTCGGAGGATGGTTCTACGGGTTCGCGGTTATTGGAATCATCGCCGGTGTGCTCGTACTGTTTAGTGCTATCATGATGTACGACCGGCCAAAGCAAGTGGCCATGTGGGGAGCGCTAGTTCTTGCATTCTCTGTGGTGAGTTTCTTCGGTGCAGCGGGGTTCTTCGTCGGGGCGGCGCTCGGAATCGTAGGCGGGATCCTAGCCCTCACCTAGAGGGAGGCCCGGCCAACTGTCGCCATCCCATCGAGTCACGAAATCTCTCCTAGCGCCTAAATCTTGACCCCATAAACGAACGGACGGCGAGGCAAAGGACAGTGCAGGAGTCGACCTGGATCTGGATGAATGGCGAACTGGTCAAGTGGAATGAAGCGAAGGTCCCATTTCTAACACACGCTCTTCACTACGGGACGGGAGTCTTCGAGGGGATCAGGTGTTTCAAGACCCCGAAAGGTCCCGCCATCTTCAGGCTGAAAGAGCATGTTGCAAGGATGTTCGAAAGTGCGAAGATCTACTTGATGAAGATGCCCTACTCTCCCCAGGAAGTTGAAGATGCGGTGAGAACTACTGTCAGCGCGAACAAGTTGGAAGAGTGCTATCTTCGACCCTTGGCGTACTATGCCGCTGGAGAGATGGGACTAAATCCACTCCCGAACAAGGTGCACCTAGGAATCGCGGCCTGGCGCTGGGACAGCTACCTCGGCGAGAAAGCGGAGAAGGAAGGAGTGAGATGTCAGGCGTCGTCTTGGAGGAGAGTTCATCCTTCTACTATGCCTCCCCAAGCAAAGTCGACCGCGAACTATGCGAACGGCGCTCTAGCGAAGATAGAGGCGATGAAGGCGGGTTATGACGAGGCGATAATGCTGAACGTAGACTCTCTCGTATCTGAAGCGTCAGCTGAGAACATCTTCCGAATAAAGGATGACATCATCAGCACTCCACCTGCATCCGCGGGCGTGCTGAGGGGCGTGACTCGAGACACGATCATACGACTCAGCGCTGAGTCAGGCATAGAATTCCATCGATCGGACATTTCTCGCGAAGAACTCTATACTTCCGACGAACTCTTCCTAACAGGGACAGCTGCCGGAGTTACGGCGGTCCGAGAGGTTGATGGAAGAATGATCGGAAATGGAGACTGGCCGATAACGCAACGACTCAAGAAGGCCTACGAAGACGCTACGCACGGAAGGAACCAGAAACATACGGACTGGCTGAGCCTAGTGGCTCCCTTGAGCATAGTTCACTGAGCCACGATTCCAAATCGAACTCAGTTATTGCCCCCGGTGTTCGGTGTAAAGTGCGGCAAATAGTGCGTGCGATAATGGGGGTCCAGCTTTCGCGACTATTGTTGTGCCATCGGTAGGGCCAGGTTTGCGGATTCGGGTTCCTGATGGAATGTTATGACTTGGAACCGGCAGTTCTCGCGGCCCATGGCGCAGCATTCTACTTCTTCAACGGATCCGATTCCTCCGGTTCGATCGTTGAGTATGGCGTTGACGAAGCCTTCTTTGAACCCGCAGAGTAGGTCACCTGATTCTGCACCCGTGCAGTCGAAGCAGTTTCGCAGGGTGAAGGTTGGCGGGTTGCTTTTCTCTATCTGCATCTCGCCGAGGCCGTAGTCGTTCCAGAAGGATGCAATCTCTCCAAGGACT
>WNGE01018212.1_pt1 | contig 12602 bp, 7 predicted proteins | sample 5400651 | NCBI WGS metagenome assembly WNGE01 (sample SAMN13153370, study PRJNA577476) | soil metagenome | isolation source: 60 cm soil or saprolite under grassland replicate 2 | place: USA:California | collected 2016-06-15 | reverse complement strand
CATGTTTGGCCGTTTAAGTCTTTACCGGCGGGGTGGGTTGAGCACCAGAACGTGGCAATGGTTGCACAAAGTCGAAAAACTGGCCGATGATCGCAGGTAGAGTTCGCAGGATGATCTTTATATCCAATGAAAGAGAAATGTTACGCGAGTAAAAGATATCCATCTCGATCATTTGGCGGAACGTTGTCCGGTTTTTACCGTTGACCTGCCACAGCCCAGTGAGGCCGGGCAGGGCGTTTACGCGCGCGCGTTGTTCCGGTGCGTAACGTTCAAATTCACCAACGGTGCAAGGTCGCGGTCCGACCAGGCTCATTTCTCCCTTCAGCACATTGAAGATTTGTGGCAACTCATCGAGACCGGTTGCTCTGAAAAACTTCCCGCCAAGGATGAGACGTGGATCTCCGGTTGCGTCAAGTTTGATCATCGGACGATCGCTGACGATCAAATGCTCAAGGTAGGCCTCATGAATATGAGTTTCGGCATTCACCTTCATGGTGCGAAATTTTACGAGCATGAAACGGCGACCCTTGAATCCGATCCGCGGTTGCCGGTAAAAAATGGGCCCGGGCGAAGTGACTGCGACCCACAGTGCGACCAACGTCATTACAGGTAACCAGACCGGGAATAAAAGTGTGACCATCGCCAGGTCGATAAATCGCTTCCATTTAGGCAAGGCGGCTGCGAGCTCCTCGCGCGAGCACGGATTCGAAGGAAACGAAGGTTCGGAATCGCCGCGATGAATCCGCGCTACTTCGGTGACGAGCTGATGAAGAAAACGAGTAACCTCAGTGGTCTCTTCTTCTCCATTCCCGGACGCGACGCGATTGACACGCGGTTCACGACTCGCTTTTTGAACTTCGCTCATTCTGCCTTCCATGATTTGTTTTTGTTCCCGTTTTTCTTGCCCTAGCGATCCGAGGGATCGAGACACGCTGCCGCCCGTGGTTGCTGGCGTCATTTCTTAGCCAGAACCTCCCCCACACTAAAGATCGCGGTCACTCTCCCACGCGGACACGCTATAATTTCCACGCTTACTAGAGCTACAACTTTAACGAGATCTCGTCAATAGATTTCGCTCTTATTTCTTAGGCTTTCTAGGTTGTCTAAAAAGAACAGTATAGCAGGGTTACCCTACGCTCGCTTCTATTAAACTGCGCTTCAGCAAATTCGTTGCGCTCGCATTACGCGGCTACCTCCCCCCAAGGCAAATTCGCTGACAAAATCATTCGACGCTCCCGGCGTTGCTCACGGAATCACTCCAATACCTACAGCGGCGCCCATGCCACAATTGGCCATGGACAAAACTTTTGCGCTTTTCCCGTTGTAGGCCAGCCGTGGCCGACGACCGATACAAAAGCGGCGACCAAAAATATGAGCAGAAGCGCAATTACGCTGACAAAAAGAATGGTGGGCTGAGCGAAAATGGGCGCCCCTGTGGCGGTCGATAACGATGAGTTCACAAGAGTCGGTATCTAAACTTTGGAAGTAGCCGGTGAAATATTGCGCACGGCGAATCGGAAGCAAATAATTCCACCCATGCGTCCCGCCTACATGTAGAAAACGTCACCGTTTCGAATTCCGGCCGTGTCAGATCACTACCGCAAATTTGCGACGATTTATTTCGCTCGATCGGTCGTTTTGGTTTTTTGCCGCTGGCACATCATCGCGACGCAGAAGGAGATTGCCCATATTATTATGGACAAAAAATTGAGCGGCGCTGCGGGATCGACACCCGCTCGCGCGGCTCAGGGCATGGCTACTACTTCCTGCTGCGGAAAGTTTTTACCTGACCAAGGTGAGAAAATTTCTTGTCGATTTTCCTTAATAGCCCTCCGCCTTGCCGCACAGCAGATTGAAACCGCCGTGCGGGGCTGCGATTGATTACTGCGGCTTGCGATGCATCGGCGGTCCGCCGCCGACGCCGCCTTTGGCGTCTTTGTCCGCCGTCAAATCGCGGATGTCTTTCTTATTTGGATCAGGATTTTATGTTTCGCTGATTTTAATTGGGTTTTTGGTTTCAGCCAGGCTGCACGGCGGAATTGAACCGCCGTGCGCTGGCGGAGTGATTACTGAGGCTTAACCGGAGGTAGGCCGGTGCGGCCGCCTTTGGCGTCTTTGTTAGGCTTCAGATCACGCACTTCAACTTGCGGTTTGTCTTTTTTCTCTTCGCTCATATTACAAATATTTGCCGCCGCCTACAACCTTCTCGTCTGGGATCAGGTCGTCCAAACGGATCAGCTTATCTTTCGAACGCTTCTGCCGTTGAGCTCCACGCTCCCCAGAATCTGCGTCCTTTTTTTCCTTCGACGAACTCACGTCTGCCCTATTACCACTATCTGTGCCATGAGATTTTTGGTCCTGACTTTTTCCGCAATTCGCAGCTTCTTGTTGATATCTAATAACTTGTTCAACAGTCTCTTATATTCCTAATGCCATTAACTAAGATTCTGCTCCCACCATTTCGATGGGATTTGAAGATGGCCCAGAATCTAGGCCATCTGGTATCATTTCGATCCCGGTCGGATCACTTATGATCCAGTTCGCGTAAATGCCGGCTCAGCGTGGCACGTGAGATGCCAAGAAGTTTCGCCGCGCGCCGCTGATTTTGGTTCGCCTGTTTATAGACAAAGTGCACGTGACGCTTGACTGCGCTTGCCAGCGAGAGATCGCCACCGTCGTGATCAGGATGCGCGTGGCTCGGACTTTTCTCCGATGAATTCGCAGATGTTGGCAACGGCTCGAGGTCGGGCGGAAAATGAACATGCTCGGGCATGATGACGTCACCATCGCAAAACAAAGTCATCGTTCGCACGGTGTGACTGAGCTCGCGTAAATTTCCGCGCCAATCGTGCACCAGCAAACGATCCATCGCCGCGGGATGAATCGCGGTGATCTTTTTTCCCAGCCGCATTGCCGACACTTTTAGCTCGTTGGCGATCAATCCGGGCAACTCTTCGCGACGATCACGTAACGCTGGAATCAAAATCGTCAGACCATTCAGGCGATGATAAAGATCTTCGCGAAATTTCCCCTGCCGTACCCGATCACGCAGCGAAACGTTGGTTGCGCAAATGATCCGCGCATCTGTCTTCAACATCCGTTCGGAGCCGAGTCGCTCGAATTCGCCGTATTCGAGCACGCGCAAAATTTTTACCTGAGCCAGCGGACTCATGTCGGAAATTTCGTCGAGAAAAATTGTGCCGGCGTTCGCGAGTTCAAATTTTCCTTTGACCGCTTGTTGCGCCCCGGTGAACGCGCCTTTTTCGTGACCAAAGAGCTGACTCTCGAGCAACGTATCGCTCATGGCCGAGGCATTGAACGAAATAAAAGGCCCTTCGACACGCGCTGACGAATTGTGAATAGCCTGCGCAAGCAAAGTTTTTCCAGTGCCGGTTTCGCCAAGCAGAACGATGGGGACCTCTGATTTTGCTGCGAGCTTTGCCAAACTGATGCAACGACCCATCCCCGCGTTCGTCGTTCGCAGATCTTCAACTTTCAGACTGGTAAGGAGCGGTTGCATCAATTCCGTATTCCTTCGCGTAATTGCCGGATCGGCTCGAAGGCATATTCAATCAATGTCCGGCTTCCCACCCGAATTCGCGCTTCGCCTTTCATTCCAGGCCGTAACGAAAGATGGTGTCGATTTGCCGCTTCATCCAGTGATGCCAGCCCAACGAAATACTGACCGCTCGCCCCCGCAACCGCGGACGGGCTCACCCAATCGAGCTTTCCGCTGAGTGCGCCGTAGCGTTGATACGGGTACGCTTCGAAGAAAAACCGCACCAATTGATCCGATTTTAACTTCGCCAGGCCGGACTCGTTCAGCATCAAGCGCGCGAGCGGTTTGGCGTCGGTGCGTCCAAGCTGGCAAAGCTCCTGCCCACTTTGCACAACGCTGCCGACATTGCGCTGAGCCAGGGAAATGATGACGGCGTCGTAGGGTGCGCGAATCGTCAGCAAGTTCTTTTGCGAATTTTCGAGGTCACCTTTCAAAGCGCCGAGTTTCATCTTCAATTTCTGCACTTCGCCGGCTTGCTCCGCGCGCTTGCGTGAATTCTGATTTTCCAGTTGTTGCCGCTCGAGTTTCACCTGCTCGAGTGTGCGCTGGGCAACAGCTTGATCTTTTTCCGCTCCAGCAGCCTCAAGCTGAAGCTTGATCAAGTCGATCTGGGAAAACCCGCCGCTTTTCGAAAGCTTCTCCAGCCGGATGAGCAGCTCGCGATTGCTCGCGGTTTGCTTCTCGCGAAAGCGCAGCTCGCTTTCCGCCTGGGACACTTGCGCGTTCTTAATGTTTGCTTCGGCAGCATAGGCTTCGTCCATTTTCGCCAGGGTCAATTCCTGCGTATGCAAATCTTCCGTCAGGGTTTGCAGCTGCGTATCGAATGCCCGAATCTCGTCCGATCGCAGGACGAAAAGTTCCGCGCCGGCTCCGACCGTTTGCCCTTCGGTAACGGAAACGCGATTCACCGTGGCGAGTCGTGGTGACTGAATTGGATCGGCCCCTTCGCGCGGGATGAGGACAAACGCGGCGTGCTCCGTTTCGGGAAGGTGCACAAAAATCGCGGCCAACAGCGCGATGATAAAAAGCCAGATCAACCACCAACCCATCAAACGAATGATTTTCGGCGGCGGATCCTGCGGGAGCATCTCCGATTCGGTTTCAAACGAGCTGGGCGAGTAGGTTTCCGAGCTCATCCGCCGACACCCATTTGCTGACTGGACAAATAAAAATACAAACCGCGTTGCGCCATCAGCTCATCGTGCGAGCCAATTTCGGCCACGCTGCCTTTTTCCAGCACGATAATTGAGTCGGCCTCTCGAATCGTGCTCAAGCGATGCGCAATTGCGATGGTAGTGCGTCCGGCCATAATGCGGCCGAGATTATTTTGGATCGCCCGCTCCGATTCCGTATCGAGCGCACTGGTTGCTTCGTCGAAAATCAGAATCGGAGGATTGTTATAAATGGCACGCGCAATCGCGATGCGTTGCTTTTGTCCACCCGAGATCGCGAGACCAGATTCGCCGATTTTCGTCTCATAACCCATCGGCAGCCGCATAATGAAATCATGCGCCGCTGCAGCCTGGGCGCTGGCGAGGACGCGATCGAGGTCGGGCTCCGGGTCGCCGAAGGAAATATTGCGCGCGATTGTTTCGTTAAATATGTGGTTTTCCTGAAGCACCATTCCAATATGACGGCGCACATCCCGATAATTCAGATTCTTCAGATCGACGTGATCGAACAGGATCGTGCCTTCCGTCGGTTCGAGGAGACCGGCGATCAGTTTCACCAACGTGGTCTTGCCACAGCCACTTCGCCCGACGAATGCGATCATGCGGCCAGCCGCCAGATCGAGCGTGATGTTGCTTAAAATATTGGGCGCTTCCGGGCCGCCATATCTGAAACAGACATTGCGCAATTCGATCCTGCCTTCCAGGCTGTGCACTGGCGTCAATCGCGAGCGATCGCGTCCCTGTTCCGGTTCCTGCTCGAAGATATCGTTGAGCCGGTTCATTAAAACGGCAGCGAGCTGAAGATTGTCCCAAACGCCGAGAGCGCGCAGGATCGCGGCGTAAGCGATCGCGGTTAGCGAGCTAAAGGCGACAAAGCCGCCAACGCTGAGATGACCGTTGATGACCTGATTCGCGCCGACCCACAGAAAAATCGCGGTCGAGAGCAAGCCTATGGTTTGCAGCACGCTGTCGTAAGACATGACTACGAAAGTGGAGCGGAAGATCTTTTTCGAAACGGAAAGAAACTCGTTCAACATCGCATCGCGGAAGACCGCCTCGGCCGAGGCAGCTTTGACTGCTTCAATCCCTTTGATGGCATCGATTTGATGCGAACTATATTTTCCCTACCGCGAATTGGCGAACCTGGCGTGCGCCATCGAGCCGGCGTTGAATATCGCCCGTCCTCCGGCTGGTAAAATAGCTCATCGGCAAAGAGAGAAGCTGCCGGCTGAGAAAATCGAAAATAGCGGTATCGAGCCGCACCGCGGCAAAGGCGAGCAAATATTCCTGTGCGATCGCTGCCAGTTGCACAAAAATAATCGCGGCAAGCATGCCGAGAATAATGGTCTTGAGAAGGCCGAGATCATTCTCAACGATTACCTTGTCCACCACCATCTGGGTGAAAACCGGGAAAAGCAGTTGCAGAAAACTGACCGCAACAGCAAGTCCCAGCACCTGCAGCAAAATCTTGCGGAACTTTGCCAGGAACGGCCAGACCCAGGCCAGACTTGGTTTGCTCTCCGGCGCCTGTTCGAAGGCAATCGTGTAATCAAACAACGCCGCGTATCCCGACCACTTTTGCTCAAATTCCTTCCGTGGAATTTTGCGTAAACCCAGGGCCGGGTCGGCCACACGCACCTGCGTTTCGTCGACGTCGTAGAGGACCATCCAGTGATTGCCTTCCCAATGCACAATCGCGGGCTGGGGCATCACCGGCAGATTGCGAAGCGAAACCTTCAGCGCTCGCGCCGCCAGACCAAGCTCGACCGCCGCGCGACAAATCGCTTTCAAACTCGTGCCATCAGTGGCGGTGTGGCAAAGCTGTCGGATACGCGCTAGGCTAACCTTGCGCCCGAAGTGGCGGCAAATCATGCCCAGACTAGCCGCGCCGCAGTCCATTTCATCGATCTGCGTGATGTGCTCGAATTTGCGGATGCGTTGCTTCTTCTTCCGGAAATGTCCCTCGTCGTCGGCAAACGGCGCTTCCGCGTCCTCCTTTTCCTTGACTGCGAATTTCCCATCGAGCGCGACTTTGTTGTGCGCCAGCGTTTCGGCCGGAACCAATTCCTCCGTGAAATCCAGGGGAATGCGTGCTTCGGTTTTCGCTTTGTATTGCGCCAACCGTTCTTCCAGCAACTTGCCGAATTCGGGATAGCTCTGCTTCAAACTGCGCACGGCATCCGGATCGAGCGCGAGAAGATCACAATCCGAATATGCTTCGACCGAAGCCGCACGTGGCGAGCCGTTCAAAATCGAGAGCTCACCAAAAAAATCCCCGTCCCGATAGAATGCGAGATTCACCTGCGCGCCATTGTTCTGCGTAAAAGCGCGGGCCCGTCCTTTCTCCAGGATGTACATCGGTCCAGCGGAATCGCCCTCTTTAATAATGAGATTGCCCTTTTGAAACTGAACCCGCTCGAGCTTTTCGATCATTCCACGGAGTGCTAGCGTTGGCAGCCTTCCGAAATTGCTGAATTCGTAGAGGAAACTCTGCAGCGTGTGCGCCCGCCGCGTCACCTGCATGTACTCTTTCAACTCCGGAGCCGTTTCGGTCAAGGATAGGAAGTCGGCCCGATCGAGTCGCAACACTTCGACCGAGGTGCTGCAACGAACCGTCGCCGATCGCGTTCCGCCTTCCGTTAGCGCTGCCTCGCCGAAGCTGTCTCCGGGCCGAAGCGTGGCCAGAACAATCTCCTCGCCGTTGTTCGCTCCCGACTTTACCACCCGGACGCGTCCCGAAATTAAAATATAAAAAGCGCTGGCGGGCTCGCCCTGTTTGACGATCAAATCGCCAAAGTCATGCCGTTCCTCCTGAAGCAGCGACCGGATTTTCTCGAAATGCTCGTCGGGTAGAAACCGAAACAGATCGGAACGCCGCAGCAAATCGAAATCTTTTATGTTCATTCGCTCGGAGGCAGGAAGAATTTCCAATCAATGTATTTGCTTAGCAACTCGTTGAAACAGCGATCGATAATTCGGCTCTCCAAGCGCGCGCGAATAATCGGGTCCTGCAGAGACGGTTCGGTTCGCGTTTTCACTCGCCAAACTTCAAAGGCGTCGCCTCGCGGAATGGGATCGAACAGTGTTCCAGCCTTTACGCTCAAGAATCGTTGCTGCTGTTCCGAGGGAATGTCCTCCAGCAAAACTTCGCTGTGGTGAAACGGATACCGGCTTTCTTCGGCTACTTCGCTCATTTCCATCCCGTCGTTTCGCACACAGGCAATCACTTCCGCCGCAGCGTCCCGTGAATCGACTTCCACTCTCTCGAGTTGAAAACGCGTGAGATTTAGCTGCGTGGGCGCCAGCTCTTTCTGAAGCGCCTGTTCCGTAAGAATCTGCGAAACACGCCGCTTGTAGACAGCCTCGGCAGCGAGTATTTCGTCGAGCCATTCCTGGTCCCGGCCAAGCTGCGCCAGCCAATCGGCCAGATTAGCCTGATCAATTTTCGCCGAGGCCAAAAATCGGCCGAGCTCTTCACCTACGCTTGCGTTGTTATCGCCCGCTTCGTCCGCTTGCGCCGCAACCCGATAACTCAATCGCTCCGCCATTCGATCCAGTGAGCCTGAGAGAATCAGATCAACCAAAAAAAGATCTTTCACTTCCGGCGACGCCGTTTGATAGCTGGATGTGGGCGAATCGACCGTGCCACTGTAAGAGCGGCCCCAATATTGGCGGGCAAAATATTCACTGAATTCGGCCAGAGAAACTCCGCGATCCTCGAGCCATCGCTCAGTTTCCTCCGCCGTGATCAGGTCATGCTTGTAACGAAATGCAATCGCTGCGGAGTCCAGCGCCGCCTCGTCCACTTCCAATTCCCGTTCATTTGCCAGGCGATCGCACTCAGCCACCCGCAAAAAATCTTTCCAGAGGGGATCGATTTCGCCACGCACGAGGGCGCAGTCGACTACTTCTTTGGCGGTGAATCCGCGCTCGCCGCTCGAAAACATCACTCGATTCTCTCGCGTAATTGGCTGGTCGACTGACATCGTTTCTGAACGTAGCGGATCAAAAAACTGGGCCGCTTCCGTCCCCAATCCCATGGTGAGTTGTCGATTTCCCAACCATTATTTTCCAGATGGTTGTCTCAGATTCACGCGTCACTGTCTCAAATTTAGGCCAGCTAAGTCAATAATTAACTGCCGCCGTTTTTCTTCCAAAGTCGGTCCCGCAATCCTGAACTCCGTTCTATTTTTCGTTCGATTGTTTGCCTCAAGATGTTCTCCGTGGCCCACACTTCCACTGTCTCACGCACCCTGGTTACTCCTGTATAAAGCAGCTCGCGCGTCAACACCGGCGCGTCTCTTTCCGGCAAAATAACCAACGCATCACGAAACTCTGATCCCTGGCTTTTGTGCACGGTCAACGCAAAAGCCGGTTGATGTACCGGTAGACGCCCTGGCGCAAAATTGAGCACATCGCTGTCTTCGCCGCGAAAGAAAACCCGCAACTCACCACTGGTTGCGTCTGGCAGCACGATGCCGACGTCGCCATTAAAAAGGCCAACATTGTAATCGTTTCGCACAATGATCAACGGCTCTCCCACATAATAGCGCCCATCACCTTCAACTCTTCTTCCAGTGTCCCGCAGCATCCTCTCCAGTAACCCATTCACTGTCTCGGCCCCGAATGGTCCCCGGCGCAACGCACACAAGACGGCGAATTCCGCCAGTTGACTCAAGGCCTCCGCTGGATCTGTCAGCGTCAAAAACTTTTCGAATCGCGGCAAGACGCGCTCGCGCAGTTCTCGCTCAAAATTTTTTACCAACGGCGTTGGCCGCCAGCGAATTCGGCCACCGCTTTTCAAAACCACGATTGCGCCTTCGGCATCGCCCTGATTGACAGCGCCGCTTAGTTCGGCAATTCCCGTTTCCGGCGTAAAACGATAGTTGCGCCGTAATTCAACTACGACGGGATGAATCGGCGCTTCGCTCGCACTGGTGCCCTCCAATTCCTCGCCCGTGCACTTCGCGAAAGCCTCTGCTAACGAGACACAGATTCCGGGGCCGAGACCGGGCGTGCAAATGTCGCGAAAGGCGCTTCCCGCTTCTACCGACGCGAGCTGATCCTTGTCGCCAACCAGAATAACGCGCGCATCCGGTCGCACCGCATCGAACAGCTTCGCCAGTAGCGCCAGGTCGATCATCGACGCCTCGTCTACAATCACGACATCGGCCACCAGCGGATTTTTTGCGTCGTGCCGGCAATGCGGCGAGTCCCCTTTGGCCCCAAGTAACCGCTGGATGGTTGATGCATCCGCCGGAAGTTTCACGTCCTCGGGCAGCCGCAGCGCGAGCCGCGTTTGCGCGATTGTTTCCTTAAGTCGCGCCGCCGCTTTGCCGGTTGGAGCGGCGAGCGCGAAATTGAGCTCCCGTTTTCCGGCCAGCGCGATCAGGAGCGCGCAGATCAAAACAATGGTGCGCGTTTTTCCCGTCCCCGGCGCGCCCGAAATGACGCAGAGGCGCGAGGTTGCCGCAACGAAAGCTGCGACTTTTTGCAAATCAGATTGCACGGGAAACAGCTTCTCAAGGTTTTTGGCCAACTCACTTTGGTTGAAGCCGCGAATCGGATTATCCCTCAGGCGCGCCTGAAGATTGCGCCCCAATTCATCCTCATATTTCCAGTAACGCTGAAGGTAAAGCCGCTCGGCCTTATCTAGTATGAGGGGTGCGAATTCTCCCGGCCCGCCCACTACTCCCGAGGCGCGCAATTTTCTTACCCAACTTCTCAGCGGCGGAACATCCGGACCTCCGATTTTTGACGCATGGGTGGAAGTAATCGCTGGCAGCGCTACACAAACATCTCCGCGCTCGCGAAAATTGCTGACCAATTTGGCGGCCAACTCCAGTTCCGGCGACGGAACCTTTGCCAACCGGTTCATCAACGCGGCAAAATGCTGATCGATGAAGTGAACTTCGAGCTCAGGACCTGCCATGAAAAACTTCATCCAGTTGTTCCACAAACTGGCGCGACGGACGCGCGAAAAATATCCCGTTGTCCGCTTTCCCCGGATCGATTCCGCGCAGAAAAATATAGAAGGCGCCGCCGAAATTCTTCTCGTATTCATAACCAGGCAGACGCCGCTGCAGATAACGATGCAGCGCCACGGCATAAATGCTGAGCTGCAAATTGTAAAAATTCCGCGCCATTTCCGTCGCAAGATTCTCAGGCGAGTAACTGCCAGTGTCGGTCCCCAGCCAATTCGATTTCCAATCGACAAAATAGAAGCGTCCCTCGCGCTCAAAAACCAGATCGATGAAGCCTTTCATGAATCCGTTGGCCGGCGCAAACTGCAAGCGATCGATTGCCAGCGGAAGCTCCTCCGCCCGAAAGACCTTGCGCAAGCGCGACGTGGTCAATGCGGTGATCGGAAAAGTGAACTCCAGCTCCGACAGACGTGACGCGGGCGAGATTTGGGAAAGCGTAAAGCCATTCTCGCCCAGCGGGACATGCACCGTCTTCTCCAATGTGTCGCACACCACTTCATCGAAGTTTTCGAAGTGAAAATCGCTCAGCTTTCTCGCCACCAGCGGGCGCAGTTGCGAAAGATCGGCGAAATCGAGTTCCTCCAGAATTAAATGGAGGCAGGTCCCGGCCCGCATCCCGCCGGGAAAAGCGTGAATACCCTGCGTCGGCAGGACCGGCTCTTCTGCAATCTCGCCGCCAGGTTCCAGCCTATCGTAATCCGGTGTCTCCGGTTCTTCCGCGCGCCCGTTGATCAATGAGCTGAAACTCGAAATCTGCCAGCTCCGATCGATCTCCTTATCGAAAACTCGCAGCGCTAGTGATGTGGGTAACGCCGGTGTTGGTGCAAAAACTCTTTCTCCACCTTCGGGCAAATCTTCAATCGTGATGGCATCGCTTTTGGCAAGTGCAGCTCGCAGGCTCGAGCTGGTGTTGGATTCTCCCTTTTTCTCCAGAAATACGTCAGCTGACGCTTCCTTGGAAAACAGCCACGCCAGCGCCGACTTCGACTTTGTTTTCCTCTCCTGCCAAATCAGATAGCTGCGATGTTTCGCGCGCGTAAGCCCGACATATAATTGCCGAACAGACTCTGCCAGCTCTTCGCGATTCCGGATTTTTTTGTGCTCCGCCGATTCTTCCAGGTCGAGCACAAGTTTGTAGTCTTCATGAAACTTCAAGAATTCCTTTGCCCCGCTCCACGGTTCCTTGCGCACAAACGGACAAAACGTAATGTCGTACTCGAGCCCTTTGCTTTTGTGGATCGTAACGATCCGGACCGCGTCTTCGTCACTTTCCAAACGCAATTCATGCTCGTCCCGCACTTCGCCACCCGGGGAAATTTGCCGCGCCAGCCACTTGATCACCCCATCAATACCAAGGCGATTTTCCACACAAGCTGCATGCAACAGTTCGATCAAATGCAAAACGTTCGTCAGTCGACGTTCGCCGTCCCGCCAGCGGAGCAAACGCGACCGCACCTTCTCGCGAACGAGCAGCGCCCGCATCATTTGCACGAAGCCCTGGTCCCGCCACCACATGTGGTAATCGGCAAAGCGATTGAGCGTCGCTTCCCACGCGGATTCGTCGGCCGATAAACTTTCCAGCGCGCTCGCATTTAAGCCGAATATCTCCGTCGCCAGCGCGGCCCGAACACTTTTCTCGTGCGTCGGCTGCGCCACTGCCAGCAGCACACGCAACAACTCCGAGGCCTCGCCCGATTTGAGAACGCTGGCCGCACTATAAACGACCGATGGAATTCGAAAATCCGCCAGCGCTCGCTGAACCCCGACTGGCTGTGTGTTATTATTCACCAGAACCGCGATGTCGCGCGGCTCAATTTTCCTTGTCCCGATCTTCGTTTCACTGGTCAGCAATGATGCAATTTCCGCGGCCACCACTTTTCCCATTCG
>WNGE01007081.1_pt1 | contig 12602 bp, 9 predicted proteins | sample 5400651 | NCBI WGS metagenome assembly WNGE01 (sample SAMN13153370, study PRJNA577476) | soil metagenome | isolation source: 60 cm soil or saprolite under grassland replicate 2 | place: USA:California | collected 2016-06-15 | reverse complement strand
GGACCGCCCTGGTGATCTCCTCGGCAGGCTCCGGCCACGGTCCCGGCTGCATCGACATCGCACACTCCCCGGCGGCAAGAGACGGACACAAGGCCACGATCAGGCCAGCGAGCATCCCACAAAATTAGCCAGCAGGGTCGGCTTTGGCGTCAAGCCGCTTGGAGCACGCGACGCGCGACGCGCGCTTCGTACACTTGCAAAGTACGTCTTCGTGTGCCTAAGTGGCCTGTAGCCCCTATTTTCGACATACAAGGCATTATCAGCATCTAACGCGACTCGGTCTCAGGCGAGGGTAAGAGGGCCAGACAGGAGCGAAAGACGATGAGTTCGGCGGTGGGTGCAGAAGCCGGCGCAAATGCCACGTCTGACCGAAGCGCTCGACTTGGCCGAGCGTTGATCTTTCTGCATGCTCAGGACGCGGCGATCTCTCGACAGGTGGTACGTGCCGAGCTGGGCACCCTGCTGGTGGCTGGGCGGGCTATGGATTTTGCGGCCCGGCTGCGCGGACATGGGACCGGGCTGACCGGGCAACTCGCCGAGGCATACGCGATGCATGCGGGAGTCAGCGCCTTGGAGCTACGCGCCCAAGTGCTGCCTGCACTGGCCGCCGCCGATGTGATCGTCTACACCATGACCGGCAGGGGTATCGCTCATATCGAGGAGTACGTCGGACTCTCCGCGCCGGTTATCGTTCAAGCGGTCCGCGTGCTCGATCAGCTTCGCCCGGGGATCACCGAACTGGCGGTACTCCACAGCGTAGAGATCGCCAGTTGGGCGCCGCTCACCGCCAGCCAGCACCGCCAACAAGTGGTCAAGCGTGGCTTCGACGACCAAACAGCGGACCGGGCCACCAGGCTTGGGCTAGCAGCCGGAGTCAACAGCAAGGTGCGCTCGACTGACCTGGGCGAGGACGTTGTATACAACCCTAACGTGTGGGGGGCTAAGCACTTGGAGATTGCCAGCTTCCTGCGTTCCCTGCCGCCGGCCGAGCGAGATGCGCTGTTGGGGATGTGCGAGCAGGCATCAACGCGGCCCAGCCTAGCGATCTCTCACTATGCGGGCTACGACGCCCGGGTGTTGCAGTCCGCCCGCAAGGTTGGGCTGCTCCAAGCCGCGACAGTCAAGAGCAGCCGGCCTGGGACTACCCCTCAGACCTACTTATTCTCGCCGCTGATGGAGATAGTGGATCAGGCCCTCGCCACTACCGAGGCACTGCATCAACGCAAGCTATTCGTCGCGCATATCCTCTACGGGTATGAGAAGGCCACCGCCGGCGGCGGGCAGATCCGTGATCCGGTAGTCCTGGTCGACGCTCTCCTCAGGCGTGGGGTGGTCGGGCCAGCGAGCAACATTGCCACCGACTACCATCTGGTCGAGGCTGCGGGCATCCTTGCGGTCGAGGAGGTCGGGGGCGGGCGAGCGCTGCTCAAGCTTGTCAAGCCTGAGATCGTTGAGGGTGGTCTAGGGTGGTTGGAGCAGGCCCTGAGCAGTACGCGTACCGGCAGTGTCGTCGATCTCGCCCAGCTTCGGCCACCAACAGAGTTCATCACACCTGAGCGCGACCGCGTCCAATTGCCTGCTGACCTTGCCGAAGCTGATGAGATCACCACCTCCGCCGTGCTCAAACTCCGGGAAGCCCGGAAGGAGGCCCAGCGTGCGGCCCGCTTCGACTACTGATCCCAGCGGCGAGCCGGTCCCGACACTGCCCCTTGGACAACCAGCTTCGATCGGGGATGATCAGCGAGCTGATCCTGCCGAGCCGACTAGCGACATGGCCGTATCATCCGCGCCCACAACCGCGATAGACAACCGGCAGACCGACCGGGCAGGTGGCGAGGATGCGGACACGACGACAGAAGCACCCGCCGAAGACACCCATCAGACAGGGCCGCCGCCGGTACCCCGCACGGCGACGGGCCCCAGTGGCGCCGATCCCATTGAGGGTGCCAGCGTGAATCGAAAGGGCCAACCTAGACAGTCGCCAACGGATGTCGATGGCGCAGTACGACAGACGCGCCGAGGGTCTAAGCGTCCACCGCGCCGTCCTGAGCCTCACGTTACCGCCGCTGGCAGCGCTGGCGCAGCTACTCTTGATCCCGCGGACGAATTGGAGATCCGGCTGGCACGAGTGGTGTTCTGGGAGGGCAGTTATTCTCGGCGAGGCATCGACCTGCAACGCCACTTCGATCCTGAACCGCTGCGAGTCACGGACCTTGATCTACTAGCCTTCGACCTGACCCCGCAACTCGCCCGCACGAAGACCATCGGAGAGGCCAAGACCGGAACAAGCAGGAACGCACCCAAGCCTTTGGACCGGGCGATCTGGTTGGCAGGGCTTGCGCGGCTTGTGGATGCTGACTTCGCCGAACTGGTGACCGCCTTGCCGCCTTCAGCACGCGTGAAAGACACCGCCGCCAGCCTCGGTGTGCGGGCTAACTCTCTCGATGACCTCGCACAACGCGAACATCGCGCTGGCATCCAGCAGGTCGCTGACTTCGGCGCGCATGGCCCTACAGCATTCTGGCGAACCAAGGAGACCCACCAGTGGTCCCAGCATGATCCAGCCTTGGAACGAGCATTCTGGTTCCTACGCTCGGAGGTGTGGTTCCTCGACCCCTGGTCAGCTACCAAGCGCACCATCGGCCTGCTTCGACTACTGGCTCCGTCATGGACTGCTGGCGTGGACGACACCGACGCCGCGGGGCTGCGGTGGCTGTACGCCGAGGCAATCTCCGTGCTTACGCTTAACCTCGTGACGCTGACCGGCCATGCCGTCACCAATAATCCAGGCGCGTGGAACGAGATTGTCCGCGATCGCCTCGCTGAAGGCGCCGTGCCTATGCATCAGATGCGTGCGCTGTCGAATGCGGTCGACCGATTCGTAGCCAAACTGCTCGGCGAGCTAAATGCTCCAGCCCAACTCCACGCGGAGGCCATGGGCGCGTTCCTCCCCCAGCCACCGGATTGGGCCAGTGGCCTGGTCGAACTCACCAGCCGGTTGGCGTCGCTACGTGGGATTGCTGGTCTCCCTCGTCATGTCGACCTCGTTATCCACGAGCGCGTAGTGCATCGCCGACACGTCAGCCCTCTTGCCCTCGCTCATCTGCGCGCTGGCGACGATGCTGAGCTAGCCCACGCACGACGGCTTCTGGCAGCGTTCCTCCGGCAGGTTTGCTCACCGCCGGAGGCGATCGACCGCGCGCTCACGGCCGCCACCACCACAGCGCCCAGTTACTAAAGAGTACGGAAGTAGCTGGATATTCGAACTGTACCTGACCTGGGCAAACACCCTCCAGCGAGTCCAGCCTTCAGCTTTCTCCTTGGTAGCACGGTATCAAGGACAACCTGTTCGCCATCTGGAATCCCTCACCGCAGATGAGGTCTCCTCTCGTGGCCTCACGCCACCGGATATATGAATGCTACCGGAGTCCAGTTCCAGGGCCTCACATGCCGAGCTGTCGTCGAGGATCGGAGGTCGGCGTGTGATTGGGCCGTCACGCCCGACGAGCTGTCGAGCCGAAGCCTGACGATATTCGTGACGAATACGCCAGCCAGCCCTGACATCCAGCCCGAAGCGTCAGTAGTTCTCGCGGATGTAGGCGTAGGCCCGGTCGAACAGCTCCCCGCTGGTGGGAAGGCTGAACTTCCTGAGAACGAGCTTGAGTTCCTTGCGGACGGTGCGGTCGCCGGGCTGGCTGGTTGTCCAGCCGGTGAAGCGGACCTGCTTGACGATGGCGTCGATCTCGCGGACGACCTCTTCGATGATGACCGGGATGCTCGGCGGGGCGTACTCCCGCAGGATCTGGGTGAGCGCGCCGATGTTGGGATCGGGCAGCAGCGAGACGTCATCCAGGCGACCGTCGTCGTCGGCCTTCTCAGCGACGGTGACCTGCCGGGCCACCTCAAGTAGCTCTTGGAGGAACTCGACAGAGGCTTGGGCCTGGTCGAGCTGGTGGCGGCGGAGCCGCTCCAGCCGTTCCGAGAGCTGCACGAACACCGGATGGTTGCCCGACGTCTGCAGACGGCGTCTCAGGCGGGCTTCGATGGTGTCCAAGGCTTCACCGACAGTGATCACTCCGTCGTCGCCGCCACCGCCGGGGCCGTTGAGGACGAGCCGGCGGATAGCGTCGATGGTGTCCGGGTCGACGATCACTTCATCGAGCCCGGTGCCGGTGACCTTGAGATCGCTGATATGCCCGTGGACCAGCTCAAGGGTCTTGCGGCCAAGCCGATGCCACAGCAGCGCATCCGAGGTGCCCCGCGGCTTGACCGACTCGTACACCTGCGCGAGCCACCGGTAGTCGTGCCGGAAGCGGTCCAGAGCCGGGTTCGGGTACAGGAACTCCCACAACATCTGCACCCCGAGGAAGTCGCGGGCGAAGCTGTCGCGGGCCTCGCCGGGCGGGATGCACTGCTGGGCGGCCATCAGCGACGCAAACGACCGATCAGCGCGGTCGATCCCGTTGAACCTCGCCAGCGTGGTCTCCATCGCCACGGCTAGCTCCTCAACGAGCCCCTCGACGTCGACCGGGCGCTTGCCGCCGGTCTCGGGGTCGGCCGCACGCAGCGCACGGGCGATCTCGTTGCCGAGCCCAACGTAGTCGACCACCAAGCCGTAGTGCTTCTCCTGCTCGGCCTCGGGGTGACGCCAGCGCCGGTTGGTCCGGGTGATCGCCTGAAACAGCGTGTGCAACCGCAGCGGCTTGTCCAGGTACAGCACACCCTCGATGGGCGCGTCGAAGCCGGTGAGCAGCTTCGCAGTCACGATCAGGAACCGCAGCGGGTCGGCGTGGTCGTTGAACCGCGCCTGGACCCTGGCCTCCTCCTGCCGGGTCAGTTCGTAATGCTCCCGCCACTGGGGCGGCTCGTCTTTGATGATGCCGACCGTCATCACCACGAGGGCCTCGGCCTGCTCGGTCAGGCCACGGCCGGCCAGCAGCCGGCTGATCTCCTGGTGATACAGGACGCACAACTCCCGGTCGAACGCCACCACCTGCGCCTTCATCCCCAGCGGGGCGACCTTGGCGAAGTAGTGCTCCACGATGTCGGCGCACACGGCAGGCACCCGGTCGGGGTTTCGCATGAACGTCTTGGCCGAGCTCGCTCGGTCGGCGAGCAGTTCGCGCTGCTCGTCGGTGAGCTGCTCCTCCCCCACCATGGACTCGAACGCCTCGTCCAGGGCCTGGCGGTCGATGTGGAAATCGACCAAGCGGGTCTCGACGTGGACGGGGACGCTGGACCCGTCGGCTATCGACCGTTCGATCGAGTATTGGTTCAGCACCCAGCCGGGGTCGTCGGGGTCGCCGAACAGCTTGAAGGTGTTGCGGTCCCGGTCGGCGATCGGTGTGCCGGTCAGGCCGAAGAACTGGGCGTTGGGCAGCGCGGCGCGCATATCGTCGCCCAGCCGGCCCTCCTGGGTGCGGTGGGCCTCGTCGACCAGCACGATGATGTTGGAGCGCCGATTGAGCAGCCGCGCGCCCTCGAACCGGAATATCGTCGTGACGATGATGCCGCGCTGGTCCTCGGCAAGCAGTCGACGCAGCTCCTCCTTGGTCTCGGCCTGCCGCATGCGTGGCAGGCCGGCGGTGCGAAACTGCCGAAGGGTCTGCTCGACCAGGTCGAGCCGGTCCAGCACGATCACGATGGTCGGCCCGCCCGCTCGCTCATCGTGCAGCAGCCGTAGCGCGGCGAACGCCATGAGCAGGGTCTTGCCGGTGCCCTGGTAGTGCCAGATCAGGCCCTTGCGCCGCTTGGTGTCGAGCACCCGACCGTGGATCGCCTCCACGCCCTCGACCTGCTGGTAGCGGGGGATCAGCTTGACCTGGATGGCCATGCCCTCACGGATCGGCCGGTCGAACAGCGTGAAGTCACGCAGGATCGACAGCAACCGCTGTGGTCTGAGCAGCAGCTCGACCGAGCGCAGGACCCGCTCGGGTCCGTCAAGGTCGAAAGGGTCGGTGGTGCAGCCCCACAGTAGCCACTCCGAGGGCGGCTGGCGGATCGCTCCGTAGTGAAACTCCTGGCCCTCGGTGGCGAACGACAGCACGTTGGATGCGAAGAAGGCCGCGCACTCCACCTCGTAGACGTCATGGATGTCGTGGGCCGCGTTTAGCCACGACACGCGCACATCGACCGGCGACTTGGTCTCCCCCACTACCAAGGGGATGCCGTTGACCCACAGCACCACGTCAAAGCGCCGCTGGTGCGCCCCGATCCCAAACGTCACCTCGTCGGAGACGACCAGCCGGTTGTTGCGGGGGGTGTCGAAGTCGATCAGCCGGATGGGCTCATAAGCGTCGGTACCGACGAACTTGTGGGCCTGAGTACCGCGCAGCCAGGTCACCATTCGCTCATTGGCCGCCGCAAGTCCGTCCGACACCGCCGACAGGCACACCGCCCGCAACAGCGGCAGCAGCTCGTCGACCCGCTCTGGCACCTTGTCGATCATCGGGTTCAATCGGCGCAGCGCTGCGACCATCTCTGAGTCGACCAGCACCATGTCCGTGGTCCGGTCGAGCTCCCGCCCCGGGACGTGTCTCCAGCCAAGATCCGGCCTAGCAAGCCGCCGAATGATCGCGGCCTGCACCGTCGACGACTCAGAAAAGCCGCCGCCTGCCGGAGTCATCCCACCGCCTTCAGGAACGCATCGTATGATGCTGCAATCGAATGCTCGCCAGAAAGCGTGCTGCCCAGGAGGACCGTGCGTAGCTCCATCACACAGATAGTTTCCTTCTGCACCTCCGCTCCAACGGCGTTCGCCGCCAAAATTACCTCTGCGATTCGCGACTGGTCCTCGCGCGGTGGTATTGGAACTGGGAGAGCTGAAAGGTCGTTGGAAGACACTCTTTGTCGCCCCGTCGTTCCGCTCATCAACGCCTCAGCCCTCTCCCGTGTGGTATCAGAAGAAGCCCAGCAATAGAGGTAATCGGGATCGAGTTCTGGTCCAGCGCGAAGAACGATAAATTCAGTCGATCCTCCGCATCGCTCCACGGTTGGCGGGACTTGAGCCACCTTCCCATTCTCCAAGCAGGGCGTAATCCGAGCGAAGAAGATGTCGCCCGCCCGACCACGGGCGCCATTGCGATCGCCACGGGGCTCGAAGTAGCGAATCCAGCGCTCACCTGCCACTACAGCGTTCATGGGAGCAAACGGAGACTCTTCTTGCAGAGGCGGCTCCTTCGGATTCACAAGAGCTACTCTAGAGAGCGGTACAGTTTCCCAACGGTCGTCACTGAGCAGTGCCCGACTGATCGCCTGCCTGGCAGTTGAGGCCAAGGCATGCACCTGTAGTGCCGCTTCACGTACAGCATCGACCGCCGTGATGAGGTCAACAATTCGTCTCTGTTGATCGAGTGGGGCAAGAGGATCGGCACGGTCAGGAGCGCTGATGGGCTGACCCGTTTGCGCCTCTGCACAGTTCCAGTGGATCGTTCCTTCAAAGCTAGCCAAAACGAAGGGCGCTGACATATCAACCGCATGAACTCAGGAAGGATGTATTCTTGGTTAAGAGTGAAGGTTGGGAATTCCGTTGAAACACAGAAACGATCGAACTCACTTGGTACGACCGTGACAGGCCCTTCCCAGGCCGTGAGCTTCCTCATCACAACCTGGCCGGCGCGTAGTCGATGAAGGAACGAATAATTTGTGACCCTGCCTGGCAGGATGCCGCGGTCGAACATTCCCTGCCCTGCGTTGAGAACCCCTGCGGTAGGATATTCCTTCTCGGGACTCACCCGCTCTCGCTCGATATCCACGCGTGCGACATCACCGAAGGCAACAGAGCGCCACCCATCACGCATACCCGGCCGCCTTCAGTCGTTCAGCGAGTCGTTGCTCGGCTTCTCGAAGCTGCTGTTGCGCCTCTGTGAGCTCGGCGAGGGCGGTCGCCACATCAATTGCTTCTGTCGCAGCAGCGGTGATGTAGCGGGCGATATTCAGATCCCAGCCGTGCTCCTTGATCTCGGCGTGCTCGACCAGGCGAACTGGGACCCCGCCGTTACCATCGACGGGTTCTCTGCTGCGGTAGGTGGCGACGATGGCACCGATGCCCTCAACGCTCAGATGGTTCTGGTTCTTACCCTTTCTGAACTGCGCCGATCCGTCCACGAACAGCACTGCGCCCTTCTGTGGCTCAGGCTTGGTCGCACGAAAGATCAGGAGGCATGCCGGGATACCCGTCGAGTAGAACAGGTTCGGCGGCAGGCCGATCACGGCCTCAAGCAGGTCGGACTGCACCAGGCCCTGTCGGATCTGCCGCTCGGCGCCACTCCGGAACAAAACGCCGTGCGGCATGACCACCCCAACCCGACCCGTATCAGACGTCATTGAGGCCACCATGTGTTGCACCCAGGCGAAATCCGCGCTACTCGCCGGCGGCACACCGAACAGGGCACGGGGGTCAGCAGCCCAGGTGTCAGCACCCCAGTTCTTGAGCGAGAATGGCGGATTGGCGATCACCACATCGAACTTAGCGATGGCGCCGTCAGGGTCGCGGAAGCGGGGATCACGCAGAGTGTCGCCGCGGAGGATCTGGAAGTCTTCGATGCCATGCAGGTACAGGTTCATGCGGGCGATGGAGGCGGTGGTGAGGTTCACCTCCTGCCCGTACAGCCGCAGGGTTCGGGTGTCGCCGCCTTTCTCGCGGACCTCGTGGATCGTTTCCACCAGCATGCCGCCAGATCCGCAGGCGGGGTCGTAGACGGTCTCCTCAGGCTGCGGGTCGAGGATCTTCACCAGCAGCAGCACGACCCCGCGGGGGGTGAAGAACTCGCCGGCCTTACGGCCCGACTCGTCGGCGAACTGTTTGAGCAGGTACTCGTAGGCGGCGCCGAGCATGTCGTTAGGCACGGCCTTGGGGTTGAGGGTGAGCGTGTTGAATGTGTCGATTAGGTTGAGCAGGGATGGTTCGGGGAGGCGTTCCTTGTTACCCCAGGCCACGTCGCCGAAGATGCCGGCGAGCTTGTTGGCGTTAGCTTGCTGGAGCCGGTCAAAGATACGCTGGAGCTTCGCCCCGACGTTCTTGGCGGTATTGCGCAGGTTCGACCAGTGACAGCCGTCGGGGACGACGAACCGGTGGTAGGCGGCCTCGTCCTCTGGAGCCACACCGTCGCCGAAGTCGACGATGGCCTCAATGCGTTCCATGTCCCAAGTGTCGCTGATCCACTTGTAGAACAACATCGGGAACACGTATGCCTTGAAGTCGGTGGCATCGACGGGGCCGCGGAGACTATTGGCCGCGCCCCACAGGCGGGTCTCGAGTTCGCGTTGCCTGATCGCCGACTCGGCCATCAGGCATGCCCAAGCTGTTCGAGTGCCGAACGGGTCACGTCAGTCTCCTCCCGAACCGTGACGGTCAGCGAGGACGAGCAGGGGAGGCGAACGTCAGCTCGCACTGCAACCCGGCTTCTGGTACCTCCCACGTGGATGCTCCAACATCCGGCCTTCTGCTGGCGTCCCCGTTGAGCGGCTTATAGCCTGCAAGTCAGATTCAGCCTGATTGCAGCGTGAAACACAAGTCATGCAAATTGCCTAACTGTGCCTCGATCAGCGGCAGCCAGTCACGTGCCCTGCTGCGTGAGACGTCATCACGGATCACCCCAGCGATGCCGCGTCTCCGACCCCGATCGCTCTGCGGCCTGTCGATGAGACCCCGACGCTCGTTATTCGTGGCGAATACCGGCAGTTCTGATCGCGAACATTGGGTCCTGCGCTTCATGAGCTATGGCTGCCTGATCCCAGCAGCTCGTTGAGGAGTTGGCGGGTGGTGTCGTCGGGTTCGGCGTCGAGGTCGTCGAGGCGGGCGGTGAGCTGGTCGTAGGTGCGTTGGACGGCGTCGGGGCGGTGGAGGGCGGTTTGCAGGCGCATGATGCGGCGATAGAGTTCTTCGGCTTGGGGGTCCCAGGTGACTGCCTGCTCGAGCGTGGCGAGGGCTGGGTCGAGGTGGCCGGCCTGCTGGTGGAGCTCGGCGAGGCGGGTGGCGGCGTTGATGGCGCGCCGGCGGAGATCCTCGCGGGGGGCTTCGACCCACTCGAGGCGTTCGCCTTCGGCGAAGGAGCCGTTGTAGGCGGTGACCGCCTGGCTGAGCGCGGTGGCCAATGCCGCGGGGTCGGTGGCGCGGGCGGCGGTGGCGAGGGCGGCTTGGAAGCGCCAGAGATCGCAGTCGATGAGGTTGGCGTCGATGGTGTACTGGCGCCCGGCGTAGGTGACGATCCGTTGTCTGTCCTCCAGGCCGGCAGCCGTCTTGAGGGTGGTGCGGAGGTTGCTGAGGACGGTCTGGAGTCGTTCTGCGCCGCGGGGTGGTGGGGCGTCGGGCCATAGGGTCTCGATGGCGAGCTCGGCGGCGATGCCGTCAGGGTGGATGAGCAGCAGGGCGAGGAGCTCGCGGGCTTTGGCGCGCAGGCCGGTGTTGACCTCGGTGCCGCCGGCTTCGATGCGGATTGGGCCGAGCGCGCGGACCTGGATCGGCGGTTCGGACCCCGCTCCCCTGGCGCTGATGTCGGGGACGGGGGTCGGCTGGAGCGCTGGGCTCGGTGGAACATCGGTGGTCTGGGTGTCGCTGGCGTCCGCAACGGGCTGCGAGATGGAGGAAGGCACCGCGGCGGTGTCCTGGAGCGATGGCGGAGGTGGGGGCCGTTCGCCGCGGCTGGTTGCGAGGAGTTGAAGCGTTTCGTGTGCCTGGGCGGGGTCGAAGGTGAACAGGCGAGCCGTGGTCAGAGGCTGGAGGGGGGCAGGTAGCTCGTGGTCGTCGGCATCGACGTCGCCGTCGGCGTTCACGGTGAGGGCTGCGGTGCCGGGAGCTTCGCCGAGCATGACTGCGCCGATGCCGAGCGAGCGGCCGGCGTGGAGGACCGCGGCCAAGCGGCCGGCGAGGATCGGCGGTGGGGTCTCGGCGACCAGGACGAGGAGCGGGAGCGGCTCGGCGGGGTTGCTGGCGGTGAACTCGGCCAAGGTGGTGACGTCGGCGTCGTCGAGCAGGCGGGTGCGCTCGAGCAGCTCGACCTCCACGCGACGGAGCGCGCCATCCAGGTCGTGGGCGACGGTGAGGCCGGGCACGGTGGGAAGGGCGGGCAGGAGCGTGTCGGCGAGGTCGGCACCCGCTACGACGACCTCGACGGCGTGCTGCGGGCCGCTGGCAAGCGCCGACACCACCAAGGCGCGGACGGCTGCTGGCGCGCCCGGACCGGTGAGGGCGAGCCCGCCCGTGGCGGGGAGGTCGAGGGTGACCTCCTCGCCGTCTCGATGGCCGATTGCGACGACACCGGGGGGGTGCGGCCGGGTCTGGTTCGGCGAGGCTGGCGGCACTTCCGCGGACCGGGGCGCAAGCGTCTGGTCGTCCTCGTCCTCGTCGGCCAACTCCCCTGCTGTGGTGGCGGTGTAGGCAGCGTGTTCCAGGCGACGGACGGTGTCGGTGACCAGCGGGTCGGTGTGGCTGATGCCGGGCGCGGGATCGGCCGGCCGCCAGCGTCGGCGTCGGTGGAGGCGAGCTGCGGCGAGCGCGGCGCTGATCGCCAGCGCCAGCGACAGGCCGACGACCGCTCCGGATGGCAGCTCGACGACATGGCTGCGGGGGCGTTGTCCGTCGTGGTTTGCTGCCGATCCGGTTGGGTGCTCGTGGTGGCGTTCCTCGCCCTGAGATGGAGCTGGCGGGTGTTCGCGCGTCTGGGCTGGGGCGGCCGGGCCCGGGTGGGGCCGTGTGCGCCGGACTGTGGGTTGTGGGTGGGTGGCGGTCCGGGTGCTGCGGCAGGCGGGACCGTCGCGGGCGGGACGGCGTCGGCGGGCAGTCGCAGGACCCAGCCGGGCAGGATCAGCCCTGGGCGGTGCAGGGTGCGCCCGTCGGGCATCCGCCGGTCGCGGTTGAGCTGCCACAGCTCCTGCCAGCGCAAGGGGTCGCCGAGCTGCCGCTCGGCGATCTGCCACAGCGAGTCGCCCGGCGCCACGACATAGGTCGGCGGTGCCGGCGTGGCGTCCCGCGTGAGGGCCGCGGGCGGGTCTGGCGTGGGCGCGTCGGCGTGCTGCGTGGCTTGGTCGGGACCAACGTCGTCCGTGGTGCGCCCGATGACGCCGGGTTGGGTGGCGACGCCGAGCAGGGTCCGGGGCAGGCGTGGCAGGGTGAGCCACTCGGTGGCCGCGAGCAGCGCGCCGGAGCCGGCAAGGTGCAGCCGGGCGGCGACCACCGCCAGGGTGCGCAGGGCGACGGTGAGCGCCAGGTACAGCCACAGCAGCCAGGCCAGCAGGGCGAGCAGTCGCAACAGCGGGTCCAGCGGCAGGTACTGGTTATGCATGCCGGTCCGCAGCCACGCCCAGGTCGGCAGGCCCTCCAGGCTCGGCGGGCCGGCCGCGGCCACCAGCACGAACGGCAGGCCGGCCACGCTGACGGTCAGGCCCACCGCGGAGGCGGCGCGGCGGAGCATCAGCTCCTCCTCATTGGCCGATTACCGCTTGGCTCTGGGTCACCGGCAGGAGCACCTGCGCTTGCCGGCTGATCGGGGCCAGCGGCGCCCACGGCCCGCCGTTGACGCGCCAGCGCACCGCGAACGCGAACGTGCAGGTGACCGTGTAGCCGGGCGCGGCCCGCTGGTAGGTGTGGGTGATGCTGGAGCGGG
>WNGE01006823.1_pt1 | contig 12602 bp, 13 predicted proteins | sample 5400651 | NCBI WGS metagenome assembly WNGE01 (sample SAMN13153370, study PRJNA577476) | soil metagenome | isolation source: 60 cm soil or saprolite under grassland replicate 2 | place: USA:California | collected 2016-06-15 | reverse complement strand
AATCGACGCGTTGGGCTGAGCAAATTTTCGAAAATTGTCGGCGAATGGGAGGTGCTGGGGCGTGGGGTCGCTAGAAGGTGATCTTTAGAATGCGACCATCCGTGCCCACCAGCCACCCGGCTTTGGGCGAGGCAAAAGCTACTGCCCAGTAGCCACTCACTCCGGGCAAAGTGAACCAGGTGTTCCCCTCATCGGGAGTCCAGGCAGCGACTCCGGTCGCAAATGTGGGCGGGTCATTGGCGGTGATCACCACTGCGCGACCGAGATTGTCTCCCGCGCCGCGACCAGTGCGACCTACGTAGCTCAGACCGAAAATTGCTCCGGTCACCGGAGGCGCAGCGGTGAGAGTCCATGTTTGACCGCCATCGCTTGAAACCGCAGTCCGCGCATTGTTGGGATCGCCGGGATCCAAATCACCACCGCCAACAATGCCATGGTGCGGATCGCGGAAGTCCACCGTGAACCCGCCGGCGCTCGGGGAGCTAAACAACGGCGTGTCATACGCATTCCACGTATTCCCTTGATCCGTCGTGGCCAACACGCGAGCGACATCGGCCCCTCCCGTTGCAATCCAGGCGTTCCGTCCACCCTGCGTTGTCACGCAAGTACCACTCGAAGCGAAGGAGAATTCACCCGGTAACGGCGGTGGCATGTTGGCGCTGATGTCCTGCCACGTCATTCCATCGAGTGTGCGGAAGTCCGGGAACACTCCGTTCACAGAGTCACCGTGCAGAATGCCGCGTTGCGGCGTCCAAAACGCAAAACCATCGTAGAAACCAGTCGGAATCTGATTCTCGAATTGAATCGTCCAAGTCGCTCCGCCATCCAGCGTCTTGTAGACGCGAAAATCGGTTGGGTTGTCTCCAATCGACATCAGATACGCGATGTTCGCGCTGAAAGCCTGCACATCGCGAAATTGCAACATCTCGGCGCCTGGCACCACACTGGCTGTCCACGTCTGTCCGCCATCGGTGGTGACGGTGAATGTGCCATCACGACCGCACGCCCAGACTATCTGCGGGTTCACAGGCCAGACTGAGATGAGGCCGCTGGTAGTGCCGCTGTTTTGCGGAGTCAGTGTTGGTTGATGAATTGTCGTGAGCTCCTGGGCGCTCAGGATTGCGCAAGCGAACTCCGAAATCAGTAGAGCAGTCAATAATCGTTTTAACATGGTAATTCCTCCAAGAGAGGTTCGTGCCGGCACTGCCCAGCGGTCGCGCCCTAGCGAAAATGCGCCCGGCGGGGGTCGAACCCACAGCCTTTGGCTCCGGAGGCCAACGCTCTATCCAGTTGAGCTACGGGCGCGATGAGAACGGGAATTAGCCACAGATTCCACAGATTTTCACAGACAATTTGTGCATCGTCTGATCGCTCATGATCGAGCTCGAGTTCTCCTTCACCGGGAGGAGCAGCAATTCGGGTTGCAAAATCGACGCCTCCGAATGAGAGTGTGCGCCCGCAGTCGCGCGGTCTACGGAAGCTTATGAATCGCATTATCGAAGTAATCGACAAAGAACAGCAAAAAGGCGATCTGACGCCGTTTTCTGTCGGCGATAGCGTACGCGTTCATACGCGCGTCGTCGAAGGAGACAAAGAAAGAATCCAAATATTCGCTGGCGTTGTGATTGGCCGCAAAGGGCGCGGACTCAACGAAACGTTCACCGTGCGCCGGATCTCTTACGGTGAGGGAGTCGAAAGGGTTTTTCCTCTCCATTCGCCGCGGATCGCAAAAGTGGAAGTGGAGCAAGAAGGTCGCGCGCGTCGCGCGAAGCTGAATTATCTCCGCAGTCGTAAAGGCAAGGAAGCGACAGCGGTGAGAGAATAACTAGCTTCGCGGCCCTCACTTTTTCTGGCCACTCGTCACATGTGACTTGTCACTCGCGCAAATTTGCCAATGATTTGCGCATGTATCGGCGCTGCGGATTTCGTTACGAAAAGAAATTGCGTGCCACCGGAGTTGTGCGCGTTGCGGGGATTGACGAAGCCGGCCGCGGTGCGTTGGCCGGTCCAGTCGTCGCGGCCGCAGTCGTTCTCCCCGAAAAATTCCGTCATCGTCGCCTGAACGATTCGAAACAGCTCGCGCCAGAATTACGCGAGGAAATCTATTGCGAATTGATCTCCAATCCCGAAGTCCGATGGGCTGTCGGTATTGTTGATTCCATCGAGATTGATCGGATCAACATTTTGCGCGCGAGCCATCGCGCCATGCGCCTGGCGATCGAAGCACTGATCGAACCGCCCAACCACGTCTTGATTGACGGGCTGCCTGTGATCCCTTTTCCACTTCCGCAGACGGCTATCATCGACGGTGATTGCATCAGTTTGAGCATCGCTGCCGCCAGCGTGATCGCCAAGGTCATGCGGGACCGGATGATGCGTGACTTTTGCGCAGAGTTTCCGCAATATTCTTTCAGCCAGCATAAAGGTTACGGAACCGAACTGCATTTGCTGAAACTCCATGAATTCGGCCCTTGCCCAATCCATCGCCGATCTTTCGAACCGGTGGCGCAACCACTTCTCGCGTTGGAGGAGCTTGCCCAAATCCGGTCATCTCCGGCGCGGCGCGCGCGGCGAGAAGTTAGCGTGCCGGTTTCTCAAGCGTAGCGGTTACAAAGTCTTGTTGCGAAATTTCCGCGGCCGCAGTGGTGGCGAAATTGACGTTGTCTGCCGCGACAACGACACGCTGGTGTTCGTAGAAGTAAAAACACGCGCACGCGAAGATTTCGGCCGGCCATTTGAGGCAGTAGACCGGGAAAAACAGAAGCGAATCTCGCGCGGGGCGCTGGCATGGCTGCGCATGCTAGATAATCCCGACATTCTTTTCCGATTCGATGTGGTTGAAGTAATCATTGCGGGCGATGCGAAACCGCGCGTTGAATTGATCAAGAACGCATTCCCGCTCTCGAAGCCCTACCTTTATTGATGCGAATGGCTAACAAGATCAATCATCTTGCAGTTTGGGCCCTCGTTGTGATTCACCAACTCATCGGCTGGGCGTGGTACACCGTTCTCGGCGAGAAGTGGTTAAACCTCCACGCGAGAACGATGACCGACATCGAGCGCACGCATAACGTTGGCGCGTACGTGCTCGCAATTGTGACGTCGGTCATCGTTAATTACACACTCGCGTGGCTGATCTCACGTCTCAATGCGACCAGCGCGGTCGCCGGGTTGAAAATCGCACTCCTTTGCTGGTTCGCGTTTTTGTTTGTCGAATATTGTACGATCGCCGTGTTCTCCGCGTTTGAAACGAACCCGTGGCCACTCATCTTAATCGATATGGGCCGGCCATTTGTCGCCTTCGCGATCAGCGGCCTCGTGCTGGGTGGCTGGCGCAAACGAACAGCTTAACAATCGATATCTATTCTATGCCAAACGAACCAATCCTCGTTGCGCAATCGAAGGAAGAAATTTTTCTGCTGCCGAAGATGACGAATCGTCACGGCTTGATCGCTGGCGCTACTGGAACAGGAAAAACGGTCACACTCCAAACACTCGCTGAAAATTTCAGCGCGCGTGGCGTGCCGGTGTTCATGGCAGACGTGAAGGGCGATCTCGCGGGGCTGAGCCAGCCCGGCGGAAATAATCCGAAGATTCTCGAGCGCGCGAAGGAGCTTAAGATCGACGACTTCAAAGGCGAAGCGTCTCCGGTTGTTTTCTGGGACGTATTCGGCGAACAAGGTCATCCCGTCCGAGCCACCGTTTCCGAAATGGGTCCGCTGCTGCTCGCGCGTTTACTCGAATTGAACGACACGCAGGAAGGCGTGCTCAACATCGTTTTCAAGATCGCGGACCAGAATGGATACCTCCTTCTCGATCTCAAAGATCTGCGCGCCATGTTGCAGTACGTCGCGGACAATGCCGATCAGTTCAAAACACAATACGGAAATATCTCCGCGGCCAGCGCCGGAGCGATCCAGCGCAGTCTCCTGGCGCTGGAATCGCAGGGCGCTGATAAATTTTTCGGTGAGCCGGCGCTGAATCTCGAGGACTTGATTCAAATGCAGGGTGGCAAGGGCGTCGTCAACATTCTCGCCGCGGACAAGTTGATGCAAAAGTCGCCGAAAGTTTACGCCACGTTTCTGCTCTGGATGCTCTCGGAGTTGTTCGAGAATCTCCCTGAAATAGGCGATCCGGAAAAACCGAAGCTCGTTTTCTTTTTCGACGAAGCGCATTTGCTTTTTACCGACATTGCGCCGGCGGTTGAACAAAAGATTGAGCAGATGGTGCGACTTATTCGATCAAAGGGCGTCGGCGTTTATTTTGTTAGTCAAAATCCGCTCGATATCCCCGATGTTGTGCTAGGTCAGCTGGGGAATCGGGTGCAGCATGCGTTGCGCGCGTTTACCCCACGCGATCAAAAAGCGGTGAAAGCTGCTGCAGAAACTTTCCGGCAAAATCCAAAACTCAAAGTTCAGGAAGTGCTAACCCAGCTCGCGGTAGGCGAAGCGCTCGTGTCGATGCTCGATGAGAACGGCAGCCCGCAGATCGTTGAGCGCGCAAAAATTGTTCCGCCGCGTAGCCAGGTCGGCGCGATTACACCCGATCAGCGAAAACAAATCATAAGTTCCTCGATCCTTGCCGGTCACTATGAAACGGCAGTCGATCGCGAATCGGCTTATGAAAAATTACAGGCCAGAGCAGGGGAGAAAGCGCAAACGGCGGATGCACCGCCTGTGGCAGCAGCCGTGCCACGTGCAGAAGGAACCCAGCCGTCGGCGCTGGCAGAAGCCTTGGGAACAGTCACGGCACCTTTTCAACCAACGATTGGGCCGCGCGGCGGTGTTCACGATTCACTTGCAACTTCAATGGCCAAGAGTGCCATGCGCGCGGCGAGCAGCCAAATCGGTCGGCAACTCGTTCGCGGGATTTTGGGAGGAATTCTCAGCGGCAGCACGCGGCGAAGATAATTGTGGCCGCGGTCTGTGGCCGCCGAATCTGCCGGGGTTAATGAGCTGCTTACGATGCGGCCAATCGGCAGCGTTGTAGCGGCGTTTGTATCAAACGCCGAAATAATAAACAGGCGCTTGGCACAAGCGCCTCTGCAATAAAAAAATCGCCGGATAGGTTTTGCGCAATCCGGCGATTTGAGTCGTTCTTCGTTTATTGCTTGGGCGAAGCCGCCGGACTGGCTGCCCCTTTCTTTCCGCCTTTGCCGGCCTTCACTTCCACGTCTGTGGCCGACATCGTATAAGTAACCGTCACTTTCTCGCCGACCTTAAGATCACCGGTGACCTTGGTGTTGGCGTCACGATTGATTTCCCAGCGGTCCTTGCCCTTTTGGACCGCAATCATCGAATCGGTGACCTCGAGAACCGGCCCGGTCACTTGGTAAGTCTTCGCACCCGCGGCAAAAGCTGCGCTGCTGAACGCGAGAGTCGCTGCGGCCAATAAACTGAGTGGTAACTTTGTTTTCATGTGTTCGATTAGACTCCTTCCGGTCCCTTCTATTCAAGCGTTTTGTAAAACCGGAATCTGCTAAGGAAAGCAGGAACGCAGGAAAAAATTGGTAGGGCGCGAGCCTTCGCTTTAGCAGCTTGGGCTGCGGCGGCTGAACCGCGAGGCGCGCATTGCTACCTTCGAAGTTGGACGCAGGACGCCTGCTCGCGAAAGCTTTCGGAATTCCGCCTTTTCTTATTGCGCCGTCGCTCGGGGGTCGCCTTGAGGCCCACCCGCAAGATCAGCGGCCAGACAACCTTCCGCATTTGTCCGGGATCGCCCCACGCGGCGCGGAGATCATCAGCAATCGCCTTCAGAGGATCACGTTTGTTCGCCGCAATGAAACGTTGCGTCGCCGACCACGACCGCAGATAACCCAGCAGATGTTTCAGGTTCCATTGCGCGATCATTTCGAATGAAGGCGTCTGGATTTCCGAAAAAGGGAAGGGGAGTTCTTCGAATTTTTCAACGAGCGCGCGTTCTGCCGGCCAGAACGAGCCAACTACTTTGTCGTAATAGCGATGATTTACCAGTCGGTCGATTTCTGGCGTGATGTGGAAAAATTTGTACGCTGAGGCAGCGAACACGCCGTTGCTCTTCAACACACGTGGCACTTCTTCGTAAAAGCGTGGCAGATCGAACCAATGCAGCGCTTGCGCGACCATGATCAGATCAATGGTGCCGGATTCGAGGCCGCTTTCTTCCGCCGACGCAACGCGATATTCCACACGCTCGTGTGGCTGCGCATTCGCGATTTGCTTCTCGCTTGCATCAGTCGCGATCACGCCATCGAACACTTCCGCGAGTTCAACCGCAGCCTGGCCGTTTCCAGTTGCGCAGTCCCAAGCCAGCGCACGACTCGGCGCAACACTGCCGAGGTATTCGAATAGCTCGCGCGGATAACGCGGTCGAAATTTCGCGTAATCAGCCGCCTGTCTCGAAAAATGATCTTTGAAAGTCATACCAGCCTCCGCGTTGCGGCCGCACGCCTTGTGATCCGCTTCCTCTATCGACGTCGTCACCGGCCCCTTGTCATTCCGAGCGGCGTGGAGAATGGAGCAACCGGGACGAGTGACATGGACGGTTCAGCCGCGAGGTAGCGGCGAGAGAGTCGGGAGACGAACGAGTTCAAATCTCTAATTTTTTTTTGGCCTTTCGCCCGATCATAAGCCGCCTACGGTGGGTGAGATCGTCGCTTGGGAGGGACGCACCTCGTCGGCGTCCCATCATTTGGGACGATAGAGACATCGTCCCTCCAAGTGGTCTATTCACCTATGGTGCAGGACTAACAGCCGGCACCTCTTTTTTCTGCGAACCGGGTGCTACGCTCGAAGTGACTGGAGCTACTGCTTCGGCAGCGGCTTTGAGTTTTGGTAGGGGACCTGCGTCAATCTTCGCCGCGCTCATCGTGTAGGTGACGGTTACTTTTGCGCCGACCTTTATTTCCCCACTGACCTTGGTCTGCGGATCGAGATCGATTTCCCATCGCTCCGCGCCCTTCTGAATGACGAGCTTCGTCGGGGTGGTCGCAAGCACAGTTCCCGTGACTTCATGCGTCTTTGCGCCAGCGGTGAAGGCCGCGCTACAAAAAACAAGATTCGCAGCCGCAATCAAACTGAATGCTGTTTTCGTTTTCATGGATGAACAACGCCCTCGCACCGTGCCGGCGCAAGCTTTTTGGCGGATATGCGAATATCGAGGATTAAGGTAAGGAAGATTGACCTCAATCGCCTCGAGCCAGAGAGAGGGCGGAGGCCAGGGGGCGGCGGTTGTAAACCGTAGCCTAACGCGAACGATGCTTTAGACAGCGCCGCTCCTTGAGATGGCGGCGAGGATCACCCCGCTATTTCGCTGCTATCCTCACTGCTTCGGCGGCTCGGGCATTGTTCTCAATCCTACCCGAGCGAGGTATTCGTCGGCTTGTAGAAGATCCGTCCCCGCACGCTCGATGATCTTGAGCAGATTATCCATCGACGAAACTTCCTCGAGCTGCTCGGTCAGGAACCACTGGAGGAAATTGATCGTGATGTAATCGTTCTGCTTTCGGGCGAGTTCGACGAGCCCGTTGATTTGCTGGGTGACATGAATTTCCTGGTCGAGCGAAAGTTTTATCGCGTCCCGCGCCGTCTTGAATTTCGATTTCGGCGCATCGATTGCCGGGATCACCACGCGCCCGCCGGCATCGACCACATATTTGATGAAGCGCAGCGCGTGACCTTTTTCTTCCTCCGCCTGCTGGAAAAAATGCTGCGACAACTGCGGCAACGCTTCCGACGCAAAATGCGCCCCGATCGCGTAATATTGCAGCTCCGCGCTGAATTCGTATCCGATCTGCTCGTTAATGGCGTCTATAACCTTCTGACTCGTAAGCATGGGAACAAATTACCGCTGATTACGCGGATGCAAACTGATCTCACTAAATCCCCGTACGCTTGTCACGCGGCTTGGTTGTGACAGGCAGCTCCGGCACGGCCGAGCGTGCGTAGGCGAAAAACCAACCCCTTAAGGCACCTTTACAGGCCGCGTGGAACTCAGGTAATCTATCGCTTTAAGCCTCATGGGACACGAACGCGTTGGAGCTCTTCCAAAAACGAAACCATGGCGAAAGGTCGTTAAGGGCATAGCTAGCTACAATGGCGACGAAGAGCAATCTCGACGAATCGCCAACCAGACCCTCGAGAATGTTCGGGATCGTTTTGAATCAATTCAACGAGATCCGAATGTGCGTGCTGCTTTCAAGTTTTTGACGGAGCTTGCGGTCGCGGGCGCAGGTGGACAGGCGATAACGTTCCAACTACCTGACAATCCAACAGCTTTCACGATTGCTAGGACGCTCGACAGCGCTGTGCCTGCACATACTGGCTCATCGGAATATGCAGCGCTCGCCAAAGCCGCGGCGACGGATGCGATCGCGAACTGGTACGCGCAGAACGCTAGGCAGCCATCGTTGTTCGGAACGGCCGAACAGAATTCTGAGATCTGGAAAAAAGCCGGCACAGCAGGTGGCTTCTGCGAAATCGCCCGCCTTTTCTTCGCGAAGTTCACCGAGCGATATCTTAACTACTTTCTAGAGCGCGACGCCTCCGCTATTTCCCCTACAATTGAACGGCGCGAATTACTTCAAAAGCAAATTAGAGATCAGATAGATGCCGTCTCCAAACACGCGTTTGAAACGGCGCGGATCACGCAGTCTTTCGCGGCAGGTTGGTACAACCGTCATGCACGGGAAGGAGTGCCGACAGATGAAGAGATTACTGGCTTCCTAGCAATAGCATTTGGAAAGCTCCGGGAAGATCTGCGGCGGGAGAAAATGGAATGACACGATGGCGGAACGCATACACCATCTCCTGTGCAACGGCGCAGATTTTCTAATCGCACCCGACGCAAAGGCCTTACGGCTAGATTACAGACTAGGGAACCGGCCGAACGTCAGAATTGAGTTGCCGAAATTTGTAGAGCGACTACTGCACATTCCACGGCGCCTGCTCGATCTTCTTGAGATAGCTGCATATATTTATTGCGCTGATAGATGGAGTCATCGCGGCGGAAAATCCGCAGTTGAATATCAATCCTGGAGTCGCGACTTTTTCTTTCATGTGAAGGTTCGCGATTTCGATTTCTGGTCGCAGCCTGAGGTCGGCGAAAAACTGAACGCCGCGCTTAGCTTCCTATCCGGCGATCGCAGCTTTGCATTCGACTTTCAATCTGGTCACGAAACCCCACCCACCAGTCTGTTTGACCTACAACAAGTTTCAGTGACGAACATGAACACCGCGCGGATTACTCTTTTTTCTGGCGGCTTGGATTCATTGGCCGGTGCTTATGAGGTCTTGAGTCGAACGACCGACGATGTCTGTCTCGTCAGTCATCGATCATCTCAGCCGCAAGTCGGTCGGACGCAGGATCGCTTGGTAGGCTCACTGCAGTCGAAGTTTCCTGGTCGTGTTCAACATTACAAATTTCACTGCAACCTTACGGGCGAGCGCGCGGCGCAGGAGACGCAACGCACGAGAATGTTTCTCTACTTGGCAATTGCTACAGTGATTGCGGCCACGGTGAGTCTGAATGAGGTAACAATTTTCGAGAACGGCATCACGTCTTTCAATTTTCCTCGAAGACAAGACCTCATGAATGCACGTGCGACACGCACGACGCATCCGAAGGCGATTTCGCTACTACAGGATCTCTTCCGAGCAATCACCTCGAACGAGTTTAGCATTGCGACACCGTTCATTTGGAAAACCAAAGCCGACGTTGTCGCCGCACTTGTAGATGCTAGCGGACGCGAATTAGTCCCGAGCGCGGTCTCATGCAGCAGGACATTTCTTCCGATTGGTAGTTCGACTCATTGTGGAGAGTGCTCGCAATGTATCGACCGACGGTTCGGTAGCTATGGGGCGCAAATCGACGATATCGATGACGCGGTTCCTTACGCGGTCGATTTCGTTCGCAGCAAAATTTCAGGTGAGGAAGCTCGTACTACGCTGGTTGACTACGTCCGACAGGCATATGAGTTCGCAACTTGGAACGTGGATCATTTTGCAACTCAGTTATTCGGTCCGATTTCAGAACTGCTGGACCACGTTGGCGCCACAGGTGAAGAGGAAGCTTACAGTCGCATTGCAAAATTATGCCGACGACACGGGAAACACGTGATGAATGCGATGGCAAGGATGCGCGACAAGCATGACAGGTTGGAAGAAAAAATCACGAAGGGATCATTGTTGTTACTGATTGCCGAACGTGAATACCTGAAGCCGCCTGTGTTGCGGCTGGTGCAGGCGGTGTGTGAACGGCTCAGCGTTGCTATCCCGCTGGCGTTTCAAACCAATCCTCCGAAAGATGAGCCCGATTTGAATGACAAGATCAGCGCGATCCTTAATTCAGATCGCGACACGTTTGCTCGGGAACATCCGGCAGTTCGTTTCGGTCTCGCGACAGCAATTCCTGACCACTCTGCTATGCAAGATGATCTAGTCATCGAAACGAAGTATTTGCGCGGCTCCACAACACCGAGTCGAGCGTCTGACGGCATGGCTGCGGACCTGATAAAGTATCCTCCTACAGCGCACATTCTTTTTGTGGTCTATGATCCAGGGCGCGCAATAAGCGATGACCAAACATTTCGCAATGCGTTTGAAGACAAGCGGCGTCGTACGGTCTTTATCATCCGGTGATTCACAAGATGGCCAAAAGAGCGAGCTGAGGAGCAATCTTAATGAAGGGCCTATCTACGAAGCGAAGTATTGATCGCGTTTACGCGGATGCCAACTGGCGCGTATTGCATGGACGCTTAGTCCCGGGACAAGACTCCAAATTGCGATAGGAGGAGTGCGAGCCACTGATTGTGGCACTGATTGCGGAACAGGCGGCGGTGGCGGTGTTGTTTCCTCAGCCATCGCGCCGTTGTACAAAATCTAAGAGCAAAAGCAAGACGCACTCCAGACCACTGCGGCTGATACTCCAAAGGTATAAGCCAGCAGGCAGCCGCCAGGACAGTTTCAGTGCTGTGTTCGGAATGGATTGACGACACGTGCTGAGCCGTATTCCTGCTCGTGAGTGAGATCTTCGGAGTAAATGATTCTTGCGCCAAGCCGGTGTGCTGCTGCGACGATTGCCGCGTCCCAATAAGAAACGCGGTGTTCCTGTTTTAGCGTGATCGCTTCGAGAACCAGATCGGCGTCGATTCCAACAACCGGGAGACGACTCAACCGGACAATGAACTGTAGCGCCTGCGTGTCCGAAAGTGGTTCCGCAATTTTTTGAGTGGCCGTTACGTAGAACTCACCGAGAACTTGCGCGGAAGTCCCAAAATCCACCGATCCCAGCAAAGCGCGCGCTTTATCGCGCTTTTCTTTCTCTGAAGCGTGCGACGAAACCGAATAAACGAAGATGTTAGTATCGATAAACGCCTCAACGGGCATGGAGCTCCTCTCGCGTCCAACGGATGCGGCCGACCCGCGCCTTCATTTTGGGTAGCAACTTGAGAAGATCGCGGCGGGCTTTCGCTCTTTTTTTCTTCTCGCCTGCGAGCTCGTGGAGGTAACGCCGCACGAGACCGTTGACGGTTGTGTCCTGCTCAACGGCGATTCGCCGTACCTCCTTTAAAACTGAGTCTTCCACAGAAAGCGTGATGTTTCTAGTCATGTGACCACAGTAACTGTGTTCCTGTGTTTCCGCAACCGCGCACAAATTCTGCGAGAAGTTTGTCGCAAATACCGCGCGCTCCAGAAAAAGAAAAGCCAGCACTTTGGCTAGCAAAGTGCTGGGTTCTGGCGACGTCCTATTGACTCGTGCCCTCCCGCGCGCTCGCCCGCCACCCTCGCGGGCTTGACCGTCTATCTCGCGGTTCCCGACCGCTCGGTTCTCTTACGGCATGCGGCGTGCCGCCGCGCCGTGCTTCCAGTAGGCCACACAATATAAAAACCCCGATGAGCTAAACTCACCGGGGTTTTAGTTCTGGCGACGTCCTACTCTCGCACGGCCTGTCGCCGTACTACCATCGGGGCTGCAGCGTTTCACTTCCGTGTTCGGAATGGGAACGGGTGGGGCCACCGCGCTAGGGTCACCAGAGTGCGGAACCGCACCGGCGGTTTCGCTGCGGTCGCAGCGACGCAAGCGCGAAGCCGAATCTCTAGGGACGATATCGAGCTTTCAAAGAACGCCAGTTTCTCTGGCATCTACATACAGGAGTTCATTTCGGCTGAGGACAGCCGACGCTACAACTTCACCTGAGTTTTATATGAGATCTTTTGTCTTCTCTGATTGCCGTCCCGCAAAGGCGCGGAACGGGTTAACAGAAAAGTAAAAGATCAAGCCGAACGGGTTATTAGTACTCCTGAGCTGAACATGTTACCATGCTTACACCCGGAGCCTATCAACGTGGTGGTCTACCACGACCCTTCAGGGAGAACTCATCTTGGGACAGGCTTGGCGCTTAGATGCTTTCAGCGCTTATCCTCTCCGAACATAGCTACCCAGCACTGCTCTTGACAGAACAACTGGAACACCAGCGGTTCGTCAGACTCGGTCCTCTCGTACTAAAGTCTGAACCCCTCAATTCTCCTGCGCCCACAGTGGATAAGGACCGAACTGTCTCGCGACGTTCTGAACCCAGCTCGCGTACCACTTTAACCGGCGAACAGCCGGACCCTTGGGACCTT
>WNGE01006822.1_pt1 | contig 12603 bp, 9 predicted proteins | sample 5400651 | NCBI WGS metagenome assembly WNGE01 (sample SAMN13153370, study PRJNA577476) | soil metagenome | isolation source: 60 cm soil or saprolite under grassland replicate 2 | place: USA:California | collected 2016-06-15 | reverse complement strand
CCACCCAACCAGGATATGGCTATTGCAGATGGGGTGCTTACTTTAAGCCCAAGAAAAGAAAAACCTATGTCACATTTGCCTGTTGATAAATTTTTTATTTCGCTGGCTGAACAACAAAAAGAACTTTCCATCGGAATTATCTTATCGGGCAATGCGAGTGATGGTACCGTGGGATTGAGGGCAATAAAAACAGCAGGGGGCCTTACGTTTGCACAGGACGATTCCGCTAAATTTAAAAGTATGCCTGCATCAGCCATAACGGAAGGCGTTGTTGATGTAGTGCTGTCTCCAAAGGAAATGGCAAAGGAACTTGAGCGTATTAGTAAACAGGCAAATATTATTCAAACAACAATAAGAGATACAGATGAAGATATTGAAACCGAAGCAGACGAGGATATACGGAATATAATTCACTTATTAAGAAAATCTACGGGTGTAGATTTTACCCATTATAAGATAACTACCATCAGGCGCAGGATAATAAGGCGTATGTTATTATACAAGTTGGAAACACTAAAAGAATATACCCAATACCTGAGGCAACATGCGAACGAGGTGAATGTTCTTTACCAGGACTTGCTTATAAACGTAACAAATTTTTTCAGGGACGGGGACATGATGGAATATGTAAAAAAATCATTGCTGCCTGATATTCTTAAAAATAAAACATCCAACTCTCCTGTAAGAATATGGGTGCCCGCCTGCTCCACCGGTGAAGAGGCATATTCACTTGCAATTGTGTTGATGGAAATCCTGAGTGACAAAGCATTAAATATTCCTGTACAAATATTCGCAACTGATTTAAGTGAACTCTCTATTGCCAAAGCAAGACTCGGTATTTATTCACCTACTGAACTGGCAGATGTTTCTCCACGGCGTCTTGAACGTTTTTTTATAAAAACGGATGGAAGTTACCGCATCACAAAAACAATACGTGATCTCTGCGTATTTGCTCCGCATAATATTTTTAAAGACCCTCCTTTTTCAAGGATTGACCTTGTAAGCTGCTGCAACCTGATGATCTATCTTGACAATGTTTTACAGAAAAGGATGCTTGCTATTTTTCATTATGCTTTGAACAACAATGGATACCTCGTGCTTGGTAAATCAGAAACAATTATGGCCTCACCACATCTTTTTCTGCAGGTGGAAAAAAAATATAAAATATTTATCAAGAAAAAGGACACGGCAGACAAAGCTATAGTGGAAATGACCCATAGTCTTCCGGTTTTTGAACGTTTGGATGCAGATAGCGCAAGGAAAACTGAACAAAAAAATACAGGCAATGTGTCAGACCTGGATAAGTTCGTAGATAATGTATTGCTTACAAATTTTGTCCCGGCTTGTGTAATCGTGAATGCAGAAATGGATATACTTCAATTTCGCGGCTCTACCAGTTTATTCCTTGAACCGGCCTCAGGCAAAGCAAGTTTGAATTTAATGAAAATGGCGCGCCCCGGACTGGCATTTGAATTACGTAATGCCATTCATAAGGCTAATAAAATCGGGGAGTCCATTAAAAAATCAGGCATCGCCGTAAAAAATAAAACAACCACAATTAATGTAAGTATAGAAGTTACTCCCTTAAAGATAAATACCGATGAAAAACTATTCATGGTAGTTTTTGAAGAAACAAAAGAACCCGCAAGTCCCAATCTCAAAGCTTCGTTTGCCAGGGACAAATATGTTAAACAATTAGAGGATGAACTAACTTCTGTCAGGGAAGATATGCATGCTGTAATAGAAGAACAGGAGGCAAGTGTGGAAGAGCTGCAATCTGCCAATGAGGAAATAGTTTCCAGCAATGAGGAACTGCAAAGTATTAATGAAGAACTGGAAACCTCAAAGGAGGAACTGGAATCAGCAAATGAAGAGTTACTGACCATCAACAGTGAACTCAACCTGAGAAATGAGCAACTGACTGAATCGAATGAATATGCTTCTGCCATCTTTAGGATAATAAGGGAAGCAGTGCTTATACTTGACCAGAACCTGAAAGTGAAATCAGCCAATCGTGCTTTTTATAAAATGTTTAATGTTTCAGAAGGAGAAACAGAAGAGGTGATGATTTATGATCTTGGCAACAAGCAATGGGATGTTCCTGAACTTAGAAAATTACTTACAGATATTGCTTCCCGTGATAAAGAGCTGGAGAATTTTGAAGTGCACCATAATTTCCCTGGCATTGGTGAGAAGTACATGCTGCTGAATGGAAAAAAAATCATCCGTAATGGACAGCAGTTGATACTGCTTTCCATTGAAGATATTACAGAGCATAGGGACGCCGAAAAATTAATTACCGAAAGGGAAGCATGGTTCCATAATATGGCGGACAATGCACCGGTAATGATATGGACAGCGGATGCTGAAAAGCGCAGAACATTTTTTAATAAAACCTGGCTTCATTTTACCGGGCGAACAATTGAACAGGAAAGGGCAAATGGCTGGACAGAAAATGTGCATAAAGACGATCTTGATCGTTTGCTTAAAGTGTATTATTCCAGCTTCGATGAACAAAAACCTTTTCAGGCCGAATACCGCTTAAGACGACATGATGGTGAATATATATGGGTGATGTCCATTGCCAAACCCACATACTCACTGCAGAGAGAATTTACAGGGTATATCGGGACCGTTACTGATATCCATACGCAAAAATTGCTGGCTGAAGAATTGGATAAGCGAGTGCAGGAAAGAACAAGATACATTGCGGAAATGAACAAAGAACTGGAGCGTTCTAACAATGAACTGCAGCAATTTGCTTATGTAGCCAGCCATGATTTGCAGGAACCTCTGCGTAAGATCATGACTTTTTCTGACCGGCTTGAAAGTTATAAGGAAAACCTGCCCGACCAGGCGAGAATTTATATTGAAAAAATTGCTTCCTCTTCGCAACGTATGGCGCGGCTGATTGATGACCTGCTCAATTTTTCAAGTACTATACGAGACACCAAAAAGTTTATAAAAACTGATTTGAATGAGATTCTGAAAAATGTGCTTGCGGATTTTGATCTTATCATTAGTCAAAAAAAAGGAAAGATTAATTATAATAATCTACCTGTGATACGCGCTATTCCTGTTCAGATAGAACAGCTTTTTCATAACCTTATCAGCAATGCGCTGAAATTTTCAAAAAATGGTGAATCGCCTGTAATAACAATTACAACAAAGAAAATTTCCCGTGAAGAAATAGACAGACCACTTAATATTGAAAAATCTGATGCTTATCTTGAGATTATTTTCCGTGATAATGGCATTGGTTTTAATGAAGAATTTGCGGACCAGATCTTCGTAATTTTTCAGCGTCTTAACGATCAAAAAAATTTCCCTGGCACCGGCATTGGTTTAGCCCTTTGCCGCAAAATCGTTAATAATCATGGCGGAGAAATTTATGCCGAATCTAAACCAGATGAAGGTGCGGAATTTCATATAATACTTCCTCAAAAAAATTCCCCCCCGCCGCATAAGGAAAATTAATAGTGAAAATAATTATGCGCATTCATTTATTGTTATATTTTTTGAGACGAGCTTTATGTTCTTTACTCATCTTAGTTGTGTCACTCACTTATACGCCTTTATCGCTGCGCAGCATTCCGGATTCTGATCTTTATTCAGGAAATGCAGATATGAAGGTGGCCTGCACTTTTAAGGCAGGCCACCATTACATATCTTTATTCAGCAGTCCTTGAAAAAAAATGTATAGTGAACCTATAAACATAAACCTTATCGCAGTCAATCTAAAATGTAATTCATTCACCGCATCAATGATCTATTTCTTCCAATTTTCCTTTTAAAACATCTGAAATAATTTTTACTATGCCATGAAATGAGTTTGGCTTGGTAAGAAAATGTGTAGCACCCAATTTATACACTTCTTCCATATCTGTTTTAAGTTTTGAAGTGCTGTAAATAATAACAGGGATATCAGCAAATCGAGGTTTCTTTTTTATTTCCCTCAAACATTCTTTGCCATTCATAACGGGTAAGTTCAAATCCATAAATATGTAATGAGGTTTTACAATTGCATTCTGCAGTAATTGCAATGCTTCTTTACCGTTAGAAGCAGTAATGCAGCGATAACCTTTATTAATTTCATATACGGCTTCGGAAAATAACCACAAATCATCGGGGTCATCATCTACAATCAACAATGTAATCTGCATACAATAGATTATAGGGTTTAATAAAAGCTAACTTCCCTAAGGTTAAGCAACAAACAGTAGTTTATCAGGACAATTGGAATTAATGATAGAAGGACGAAATAAAAGGTTTAAATTGTTTCCTTTAACCGGGTTCAAACGTAGGCATTTATATTTTCCATCTTTTAAAAAAACCTGATTGGGATAAATAAAAACCTTTTGGCAGCAAAAGTAATATTGAACATACAAAATTGATGTATAAAGGTCCTTTAGGCACAGGTTGGCGGTAAATGATGGAGATTGATTATTGCTCTGTGGTGAGATTAATAGTTTGCATTGAAAATAAAGCTTCTTTCAGCTTATCAATATGTCTTTGCAAGTCTTCCCTTTTTTGACGATGATCTTTTGATATTCGTATAAATCCCTTTCTTATTGCGTCTTCTTCTACCCGCTTAAGAAGATTTCTGCGCTCTTCCATCATGCGCAAAGCAACCCAGAGCGTTGCTTCCATATTTTCGGCTTGCTTAACCACCAGATCACTTTCGGTATAAGAATGACCTGTGAAGCAACGATACCTCCGTAATTTTTCGTCGGTAATTTCCCAAAGACCACCACCGCAATCAGGGCAGCTATATACGCTTTGCTCACCAAGCTCTTTTACATTATCAATACCAATAGCTACTTTTTCCGCAATCTCACTTTCTGCTTTTATATCATCAGGAACGTGAAATTCCTGCTGCACCGGATTGCTTATTATTTCTGCAATAACATCACCAATCTCCGCAAGAGAAATAACAAAATGCACTTCCATATTATTAAGCACAGAAAGCGGCATATCAGGATATTCTGCTTCATTGGGATCCTGTGCGATGCAGACTCCGCCGCATCTTTTAATGGCAAGCATGCCCGCAGTGCCATCATCAAGGAAGCCGGTTAATATAATGCCTATTGCTCTTGTATTGAATGCAACTGCAGCAGAACGAAATAATACATCAATAGAAGGTCTCCACCGGTTTTCGAATGCACCTTGCCCAATTACGATGCTATCTTTTTTCACCAGCAAATGCCTGTTGGGTTGGGCAATATAAATAAAGCCTTTTTGAATTTCTTCGTCATTCACTGCCTTTTTGCATGTTAATGAAGTATATGATTGTAGTCGCTGAACGAGATAATCACCAATTGCTGTATTTGATAAATGCAGTACAATAAAAACTGCAATGTCCATATCATTATTCAATTGACCCACCAATTCAGTGAGAGCATTTAAACCTCCTGCGGACGCACCAATCACAACCGCAAAAGCTGGCTGGTTATTTATATTAGTTTGCATTAATGCATTTTGCTGCAAATGTGATGCCTGCAAAATTTTTTCAGAAGAGATTCGAAGTATGGTGAAATAAAAAAGCCGCCCAGCAAAAGCCCGGCGGCCGAAAGTGGAGAACAGGGGAGTCGAACCCCTGACCTCTTGCATGCCATGCAATATTTTTACCGCCCAGAAATTGAACTCTCATTTTATTAATTATAATTTGAAACTCAATACAGATAAACATTTCAGCAATTTTTTATTTATCAAATAATATCAAAGAAACTCATCTGTTAGTTTTAAATTAGTTTTAAAAATACCAAAAATAGCATTCGCACGCAAGTGGTCACAGAAGCGATACTTTGGAAGTATCATATGTTGAAGAATGGAGCTTATACGGTAAAAGTGCGTATTACCAATTACAGAAATGTTGAGTATATAAACACTAAACTTACCTCCCTGGAAAATCATTGGAACGCTTTACTTGGTCTGCCCACGCGGGCACATCCTGAATTCCGAAAGTTGTTCAAAAGGATTGAGGACATAAAGGAAAGTGTGGAATTTGAATTAAAACTTGCAAAAAGAAATCATGAACTTTTGTCAATGGCTGAGTTAAAACAGAGAGTCGAACAAAAGGATCAGGTTGAAATTTCACAAGGGGCAAAAAAAGCTTCTCGAATTTTATAATGAAGTGTTACAAGAAATGGAAAATCAGGGACGGCCGGGATATGCTGATGTTTTCGAGAGCAATAAGTCATTTATTTCCAAAATAATTGGTGGAAAGGATAAGGCTTTTTTAGCATTCAATGACAAAGACTTCAAAAAAATTGAAGAATATATTCATATACTGGAATCTGAAAGTACAAAGAGTCTTCACGGTTGTTTAGGTCTCAACAATACTTTGTATTCAGCTATTATGCAAGAGGAATTAATTTTAGCGATTTCGCTAAACTAAAAAAGGTTTTAACATAAATAAAGGATATATTTATTAGAAGGTGAATAAGAATCCGTTGAGGTGAATAGTTTAATTAACACAGCATTAAGGTGAGGTTCTGTATCACTCAACGATTTTTCTTTTAAGTTAATTCATTATTACCAGGTTCACTGAGAAACTGCTATTTACTTGCCAAAAATTTAGTAATCTTTAAAGTCATACTTCTCAAAGAAAATCTCGGTGCATTTGCCAAAATTTTATTTTGCAGCCCAATAATTACAGTTCCTTTTCCTTTTAGTAAAGCATCAACACCTTTTCTAGCTACTTTCCGGGGCTCGGAAAGTTTTAAGCGTTTGTAGGTCTTTGTTTTCATCATTTCTTTTGTAGTAAATTCAGAATCAGTAGGCCCGGGGCATAATGCAGTAATGGTAATTTTAGTATTCGATAATTCCGCCCTGATTGCTTCAGTAAAGGATAATACAAAAGCTTTTGTAGCCGCATAAACTGAAAAATAAGGGAATGGAAAAAATGACAGCAGAGATGCCATGTTCATGATTCTTCCGTAGTTTCTGTCCTTCATATCCTTTAAGAATAGTTTTGTAAGTACCACCAAAGAAGAAATATTCAGCTGAATCATCCGTATTTGTTTTTCAAGTGATATCTCAATAAACTCTCCGTATTCACCTGTACCAGCATTATTTATGAGTATTGTTATATCCAGCCCCTTGGCTTTAATTTCATTGTACAAATCCACCGCATTTTCGGGATTAGACAAATCGACTGAAGATATATATACTGTTATACCGTAATTATTTTCAAGTTCAGCTTTTAAGGCTTCTAATTTATTCAGTCGCCTTGCAACAAGTATTAAATCATATTTTTTTGCGGCAAATAGTTTCGCCATTTCATAACCAATACCTGATGACGCACCAGTAAGAAATACCAGCTCTTTCATTTTTTTCATTTTTTTTTTGAATGAAATTTAATTTCCTATTAAATAAAATTGTAAGAACGAATTATTGTAATCGGACTTACAACTGGAAGTTCTTTTGATTTTAATTATATAATTGTCATGAAATATTTATAATGTTATCAGCTTTCGCCTGGCTTTTTATGGTCGCCAAAAATCCTGTCAACTAATTTTCTTACTATGGGCCCCGTAATTAAAATGAACGGTAATATGATGATGTATGCTTTTGGAATTAGTCTTAGCCAATTGATCCAAAAACCATCCGTCAAAAATCCCTGCTTCAAACCTGTTCCGAGAAAGGTTACATAAGCAGAAGTGAGTACTGCTATGATAATTCCAAATAGTGCTAATTTTTTAAGTTCCCTGGACATAGTTTATTGATTTTGTTGTTGTGTTTTTGCTTCAGCTATTCTTTTTTTAGTAGTTTCCAAAAGTTGCTTAACAATAATTTCACGACTCTCAAAACTTGTGAGGGGAATGACCGTAGTCTGCATTCTTGACCAAACCGGCAAACTGTCAATGATCCCGTCCAGTTCCTGCGCTGAATCTGCTTTTATGATCATTGCAATACCAACCTTTCCCACCATGAGGCCGCCGGAAATAATTTTGTTTTCCTGTTTTAGTTTTTTAGCAAGCGCCAGTGTTGGTAATATATAAATTTCCATAAGAATAATGCCCTCTTCAGGTGTCTTGGGGAGTGCTGCCAGTGTCATTTCAACTAAATATTCCATTTGTTTATTTTTTTATTAGTTAGAAATTATTGTTTCATATTATTTATTGGTTGTTTCAATTTTTGGAGGAAGAAGTTTATAAACAACCGGTGTTACAATCCTTGACAATATTGTTGAACTAATCAATCCCCCGATAATTACCAACGCCAACGGAGAAATAAGCGGATTAGGATTTAATGCAATGGGTAATAAACCGCAAATTGCAGTAAGCGAGGTTAACACTACCGGCAAAAACGGATTTCACCTGCTTTCTCAATTGCTTCATTTAATTCCATTCCCTGTTGCCTGAATTGATTGGTGAAGTCAACCAACAGGATAGAATTTTTAACTTCAATGCCGGCCAAACCGATGAAACCAATGATGGCGACATACGACATAGAATTACCGGTGAGAAATAAAATAATTGCCCCACCCACAACGCCAAGCGGAATTACTGACAGCACGATCAGTAACCCCTTGAATGTTTTAAATTGTAAAAGCAAAACAACAATGAACATAAAGACAGTGGCAATAACTACAGTTAAAAAACTTCCACCAAATGCATCTTCTTCGCTTTCAGCTTCACCAGCCAGTTTGTAATAATATCCCCCAGGCATTTTAAGCTTATCAAGTTCAGGTACTATTTTTTTCAATACATTATTTGCTAATATTCCTTCGCTTGTTGATGCAGTAATTTTTGCAAACCGGTTCTTATTAAAATGATTGATGGCAAGAGGCGAACTTTCAAAAGTCAGTTCTGCTACCTGGTTCAGTGGAACAGGTGTACCAATCGCATTGTTGACAAATAAATTTTGAAATGCATTAAGTGTGGCAAATTTATCTTTTGGTGCATTAACTATAATATCATAGTCATCACTTTTTTCATCCGTGTACGAGCCTGCGTTTAATCCGGCAACCGCCAAACGTATTGTTCTGTCAATATCCACAGTAAGTATTCCAAGCGTCCTTGCTTTCTCTTTATTGATCTTTACCTTAAGGTCTGTTTTCAATGAATTCAAATCGTTATCTACATTTACCACTCCTTTGCTTTTAAGTAATGATTGTTCTGCTTGCGAAGCCAATGGCCTTAATGTATCAATGTTATCACCAAAGATCCTAATAGCGATAGGCGCTTCGAGAGGAGGGCCTTGCTGAAAATCGTTTATTTCAATTTTTGCAAAAGGAAAATTGTTGAACTGTTTCCGCAAGTCTTCAATGATACCGGTTTTCTTCGCAGCCCTGGTATCTGTTTTTAATTGAACGAAGAATTGAGCAAAGTCAGCCTTTTCATTTTGTGGTGTGATGTTATAATAAATGCGTGGATTGCCTTTGCCAACATTAGTTGTAAAATATTCAATCGCTTTATTTTTCTTCAAACTGTCTTCTACCATTTTTGAGATTCGGTCGGTTTCATACAAATTACTTTGCAATGCAGGTTTTATAGTTAAAAAAAACATCGGTTTTTCAGAAGATGGGAACAGGCGAAACCCCGTTAGCCTGAATAAAAAAAGCGAACCGGCAAAAATCAACAGAGCAATGAGTAAAGTAAGCCTCGGGTGTTTGAGTGCTCTGTCTAAAAGCGGCGCATAAGTTTTATGTATGCCTTTTTTTAATCCACGAAGAAAAATATTGCCTTCAGGATTAGTATGTTTTTCTGAAACACGGCTTGCCAAAAACGGAACAATAGTTAATGATACGAGCAAAGAGGCAAGAACAGAAGTAATAACTGCCAGTGGTAAACCTTCTGTAAACTCACCCGGCGCCCCGGTAAAAAAACCAATGGCAGAAACGCAATAACCAATGAAGCGGTACATCCCAATACTGCCAGCCCGATTTGCTTTGTGGCTAAAACTGCCGCTTCTCTTTTGTTGTGTCCTTCCCTGAGCCAGCGTTCAATATTTTCAATTACCACAATGCTATCATCAACCAATAAACTGAGGGCCACTACCAAACCAACAATGCTCAACTGATTAAGTGAAATATTAAAATAGTTTAACCCAACCAGGCCCAATGCAAGTGAAAGCGGAATAGCAACCATCACAATTAAAGACGAACGAAAGCCAAGTGGCAATAAGGTTATCAATACTAATAAAATCGCAATAAGAAAATCCCTTCCCAAACCTGATAAGCGGCGGGAAACATTATCAGCCTGGTCAAAATTTTTAATAAGCTTAATATTAGGCGGAAGCGTTCTTTTAAATTCATCAATCACGGGATTAAACTTCTTTTGGGTTGCTGCAATATTTACTTCGCTCTTTTGCGCAGCATTTACCAACACACAGAGATGCCCGTTAATGCGGGTGATATGTTTTTCTTCTTCATACCTGAAACCAACCTGTGCAATGTCTTTGAGATAAATAATTTTACCATTGGCATTATAGACAACTGTATTGGCAATATCATCAACACTCTGATACTTGCCGCTTGTTTTGATATTAAAAGCTTTGGATACAATGTTAATGCTGCCGCCCGGAATATCGGCTGCTTCACTTTGAATACTCCCTACAATTATATTGAGTGGAATTTTTAATTGTGCAATTTTATCTAACTGAATGTCCACTCTTACCTCTTGTTCAGGGAGGCCTGCGTATTCGACATTTTTAAGTTCAGGAATTTTTTCAAGGTCGTCTTTCAGATCATCTGCATAGTCTCTTAAAGTTTTGTATGAAGCGTTTTCAGATACCAAAGCAATTTGTAAAACACTTACTCCGGATGGGTCAAACTTATTTATCTTTAAACTGTATAAATCTTTTGGTAATTCTGACTGAAGACCATTTACTTCACGAACAACATCCTGGTATTTCACTTCCCAATCTGTATTGTAATCAAAATCAACACGTGTTATTGAAAGGCCATCTTCAATAGTTGTGGTTAGCTTGTCAACATCTTCGAGGTCATAAATTTTTTTTTCAATTGGCTTTGTTACCAGTTCTTCCATATCCTTTGGACTTGTTCCCGGATAGACAGCAACAATAGAAAAACTGGGGGGATATATTTGCACAGCAATATTGCCCGGAGGGAAAAAATTTACTCCTGTTTTCGCCAACTGGCATATGCTCAATGGAAACGGAGATATGACAGGCACACACTGGATAACTGAATCTGGTTTTTTAGAAACGCCCATTCTTATTACTAATACAAGCAGCGTGGGAACAGTGCGTGACGCTGCTCAGGAATGGATGGATAAACATCACTATTATAATGCAGATGAAGATGGATTCTGGTATAGTTATCCTTTGGTTGCAGAAACATGGGATGGAATTTTAAATGATATCAATGGTTTTCATGTAAAGAAAGAAGATGCGTGGGCTGCCCTGGACAGTGCAGCAAGCGGCCCTGTAATGGAAGGCAATGCTGGCGGCGGAACTGGAATGATCTGTCACGGATTCAAAGGTGGCATTGGCACAGCATCACGTGTTGTTGATAAAAAGTATGGAGGCTATACGATCGGTGTTTTAGTGCAGGCAAATTATGGAAGCCGTTCACAGCTTACCATCGCAGGTGTTCCTGTTGGAAAAGAATTACTCGACACTTTGCCCTTGCAAATAAAAAGCCAGGCAAGTACAAAAGTGAAAATGGGGAATGATATTAATAATGAAACAGGTTCAATTATTGTGATTGTTGCAACAGATGCACCTTTATTGCCACATCAGTTAAAAAGAATAGCACAAAGGGTTTCACTTGGCATTGGAAAAATGGGCGGCATTGGTGGCAATGGTTCCGGTGATATTTTTCTCGCATTTTCCACGGCGAATAAAAATGCATTTGACAGAAACAAGAAAGAAACTGTAACAATATATCCAAACGATAACATGAATGTTTTATTTACTGCCACTATCCAGGCAACGGAGGAAGCAATAATCAATGCATTGATAGCCGCAAAAACTATGAAAGGAATTGATGATAATACAGTGCCCGCCCTGCCTCATGAAACTGTAATAAATATTTTAAAAAAATATAAACGCATACCATAAACATAATTCATGTCTTTTAGTTCAGGGATTTTGGGGGGACACAAATTCGCGCAGAAAACATTTTAAAAAATTAAACACCTACCTAACATCAATAGTCCGTGAATTTTCTTAGGGATATAAAAATGAGAGAGTTCTTTGAGTAGAATGTGGATAAGTGGATAAAAAGAGTTGGTGAGAAAAGAGAAAAGCATCGGAATTTTGTATGCTTAACAACCATTCTGATGCTTTCGAACATGCAAGTTGCATGTTGAATACAATATTACAAAATCTTCAAAAGATAAGCAAACCTCAGTTCAAATTTTTATCTACTTTGTTTCCACTATGGTGGGGCATAAGCGGGAGATATAATTTTTTTCAGATGAGCCGCTATGGCAACTATCATGAACAAAACTACCGTCTGCAGTTTGAAAAGAAAATGGATTTTGTGCAGTTTAATACTGCCTTGATGCAGCAACACAGTTCAGGAAAATACATAGTAGCCTTTGATCCAAGCTATATCAGTAAAAGCGGTAAGCACACAGCGGGCATTGGTACATTTTGGAGCCGTAAAGACCAATGTGCTAAAAGAGGATT
>WNGE01011027.1_pt1 | contig 12604 bp, 11 predicted proteins | sample 5400651 | NCBI WGS metagenome assembly WNGE01 (sample SAMN13153370, study PRJNA577476) | soil metagenome | isolation source: 60 cm soil or saprolite under grassland replicate 2 | place: USA:California | collected 2016-06-15 | reverse complement strand
CGCACGGCAGGGTACCAGATAGCCGCAGTTTTCGGGAACTCACGCGATCCCTTCTGCAATAAAAAATCTCTGCTGCTCCTGCTGATTCTTGTTTGACACTCTTCCGAACCGGTTGCTATAGTCGAAGAGTTCACCTTTGGACGCGGGTTCGCTTTAACAGTCCGGCCGCTGGGATTGTCCAGTTCGTCCGCCAGGACGGGCTCAACATAACCGTAGACTCACGCCAGCAGTCCGCAGAGTAACAGCCCGCATCCGAAATGCCGCAGAGAGGCCATTAATCTTGTTCGACGATAATAGCGCCCATAGCCTGGATTCCGCGACCACCGAAGTAGCTGAGCATCCCGCGGATTCCTCCGAAGGCTCGACCCTGCACAGCGTCCCGCCCCAGCCAACAGCGACTTCCCAGCCTCAAGACGAAAAACCGCCCGGAACCAGTGACGACTTCGCCGCCGCCCTAGAGAATTTCACTAGCGAGAGCGAGGAAGCGGTCAGCGAAGATCACGTGCTCAAAGGCACCGTGCTGAAGCTTACGCCGACTCACGTCGTGGTCGATATTGGCGCCAAATCCGAAGGCATGCTGCCTATCGCCGAGGTTCTCGATCACCAGGGCAACCCCAAGTTCCAGCCCGGTGATGAGATCGACGTCATGCGGGAGAAGGGCGAGACTGAGGAAGGTTATATCAATCTCTCCCACCAGAAGGCGCAACGACTGCGCGCGTGGGATGAAATTGAGAAGGCCTACAACGAAAACAAGCCCATCACAGCGCGCGTGGTTGAGCGGATCAAGGGCGGTCTTACGGTTGATATTCTCGGCGCCCAGGCATTCCTGCCTGGCTCACAAGCCGACTTGCGCCCCGTGCGCAATCTCGATGCCCTCAAGGGTCATCCGCTCGAAGTTGCCGTTATTAAGCTAAACAAGAAGCGCGGTAACATCGTTGTCTCCCGTAAGCAGATTCTGGAGCAGGAACAGAACGAGAAAAAATCCAAAACGCTGGAGCATCTGGAAGAGGGCGCGATGCTCACCGGCGTAGTCAAAAATCTTACTGAATACGGCGCGTTCGTCGACCTCGGCGGCATTGATGGTCTGTTGCACATTACCGATATGTCCTGGGGGAGGCTCACGCATCCCCGCGACCTGGTGAACGTAGGCGATCAGATCCAAGTGAAAGTGCTGAAGTTTGACAACGACAAGCAGCGCGTTTCGTTGGGATTCAAGCAACTCACTCCTGACCCTTGGCTGGATGCTTCGCACCGCTATCCGGTAGGCGCGCACGTTTCCGGGCGAGTGATCAGCGTTACCGACTACGGCGCGTTCGTAGAGCTGGAGCAGGGAATCGAAGGGCTGGTTCACGTCAGCGAGATGACCTGGTCCAAGCGCATGAAGCATCCCTCGAAACTCGTCAATGTTGGTGATCAAGTCGAGTGCGTGGTGCTTAACGTGAACCCGCAGGAGCGGCGCATCTCGCTAGGGATGCGGCAACTCGCCCCAAATCCCTGGGATGCTCTGCATGACAAATATCCCGTGGGCGCGAACGTCGAAGGCCGCGTGCGCAATTTGACGGACTTCGGCGCCTTCATAGAAATTGAGGACGGTATCGACGGCTTGGTCCACGTCAGTAATCTAAGCTGGACTAAGCGTGTGAAGCATCCGTCAGAAGTGCTGAAAAAAGGCGACCGCGTCAAAGCAGTCGTTTTAGCCATTGAGCCCGACAAGCGGCGTCTTTCGCTCGGTGTCAAGCAGCTTCAGCCCGACGTCTGGGAGACGTTCTTCGAGCAGCATCATGTCGGCGACGTTTTGCATGGCAAAGTGCTGCGCGTAGCCAGCTTCGGCGCGTTTGTCGAACTGGCCGACGGAGTTGAAGGTCTCTGCCACAATTCCGAAGCCGTCGATGCCAACGGCCAGCCGGTTCATCTGGAGCCAGGCCAGGAACACGACTTTAAGATCATCAAAATGAACCAGGATGAAAAGAAAGTCGGGCTCAGTATTCGCGCGGTGGGAGAGGAAGCGTCGCGTACCGAAGTGGAGGCGTACAAACACCCAGCCTCCAGCACCGGCGGATCGACGATTGGCGAGTTGGTGTCCTGGAAACGCGCCGGCAGCGAAAACAACTGAGCGAAGGATCTCAAATGTGGCGCGGGCGCCCTCGCCCGCGAAAAACATGGGGCCGCCAGAAACGGCGGCCCTTATTGTTTGTCTCAGCTGAAAGTGGCGAATCGTGGCTGCACGCGGGCGAGGGCGCCCGCGCCACACTTGGTTATTTTGTATCAATCCTCAGATTTATGTTCACGGTTGGCCGCGTATCGAACTGACTTACCGTTTTGGTGTCGCTCTTGTGCCCATCGAACTGCGCGTAAACTTCGTAATCAATGCTGGGGGAAAGTGCGGGGAAGCGGTAAATTCCGTCCTGCCCGGCGATGAATGTCTTCACCGCGCGCGTACGGGTATTTGAGAGGTATACAACGGCACCGGCAATGGGCGCTTCCTGCTTGTCGGTTACTCTGCCCGTGAGTAGCCGACCGGACTCCCCCTTATCTTTATCTTTGGCATAGCCATGCACGCATGCGGCCAGGCTGATAAGTACAGCTAAAGCCAGGATTCGACGTGTTCTCATGAGGTCCTCCCCAACTCCTCATTCCACACTGATCATTTATGAGAGTCTCTGCTTATTTTAGATGCAAACCAATATCTACCCGCTCGTCACCTTCAATGTGCACCTTGACTTCCTCGCCCGGTTGTAACTGCTTGCCAACAGGAGGTTTGTATCCCTTCAAATCCGGCAACACAAGGTAATCGGCCCTGCCCGGAGGTAACCGCTGCGCAAACTCCCCGTTGCGATCGGAATATAACTCCCAACGCGCCTTCTTTTGATCGGCGTGGCGAATCTTTATTTTCACGCCGTACAGTGGCCGATTGTCCGGTGCCCAAACTGTTCCGAAGATCAGGGCGTAGGGCTTCGGTTTGTCGTGGGGACCTTTAGCGGCAGCCGTTGCTGGCCACACCCATCCAAAGCACAGCACGCAAAGTAGGAACCCGGAGAGAACCACGCGAAAAAGACTGCGGAGGGTCGAAACCTGAAGGAAAGGAAAGCCTGTGCGGAGCCTAGGCGTTGTCACCGTCGTCAGCTTCCTCTTCCTCCTCTTCTTCTTCCTCGTATTCTTCTTCTACCGGTTTCAGCTCAACCGGGTTGATGGTGATGACTTCGAAGTCGCTGCCACACTCCGGGCAGGAAACGACCTCGCCTTCATCGATATCATCTTCCTCGATGTCGAGATCGGTTTCGCATTCTGGACAAAAAACCATGATTGCCTCCGCCTGGATTCAGGACGTCACCTGTTAATATTTAGTTTCTCCGCAGCCAGAGGTCAAGTGGCTGGGAGGCCGCGATTTTTAGCTGTCCTAGCATGGTCTCTGGATAAAACATGCATCATTTCAGAATTTGCTCAGTGCTGACCCTGCTTCTCGCACTTGCCACAATTCCCCTTTGCCTCGACGCACAAAAGAGGGAGTTCCCGCAGCCTAAGTTGCCCGCTGATCCGAAAATAGCTGCCGCTTTGAAGGAAATATCGCCGCAGCAGATTCAGGGCACCATTGAGAAACTGGTGAGCTTTGGGACTCGGCTGACGCTTTCCGCACAGGATCCAGGTTCCATTGCACCGGGTCACGGGATCGGCGCAGCACGTGAGTGGATTAAAAGCGAATTCGACCGCTACTCGCACGATTGCGGCGGATGCCTCGAAGTAAGGACCGACACGTTCACCCAGCCGGCCGCCGATCGCATTCCCAAGCCGACGGAAATCGCCAATGTTTATGCGGTTCTGCGCGGGACTGATCCGGAGAACGCGAAACGAGTCGTCCTGGTCACCGGCCATTATGATTCGCGCAATAGCGATACATTAGATGTAACCGGAGGCGCTCCGGGCGCAAACGACGATGGCAGCGGTACGGCTGTGAGCCTGGAATGCGCTCGCATTCTCAGCAAGATGAAATTCCCGGCGACGATCATCTTTCTCACCGTCGCAGGCGAGGAACAAGGACTTAACGGAAGCCATCATTTTGCGTGGATAGCAGATCAAAAGCGGGATGAATGGCAGATCGAGGCTGTGTTGAACAATGACATCGTGGGCGGCGACAAGAATCCGCAACAAGATCCCCGCACCGTGCGGGTCTTTTCAGAAGGCATACCTTCGGACACGCTAAATCCGATGCGCGGCCCAGCATCCCTAGAGACGGAGGCAGTGTTTGTTGGAAAGAATCTTAGGCAAATGCGAGCCCTCGGCGGAGAGAACGACTCATCGTCACGCCAATTGGCCCGCTACATAGCGGAAGCCGCACGGGCCTATTCGCCAGATGTTTCTCCGCTTCTTATATTCCGGCCTGACCGCTATCTGCGCGGGGGCGATCAGACCTCTTTCAACCAATACGGCTTCGCGGCGGTCAGGTTTACCGAATTCCGCGAAGATTACCACCACCAGCATCAGAACGTGCGCACCGAAAATGGCATCGAATACGGCGATTTGACCAAGTTCGTCAACTTCGATTACGTGGCCAGTGTGGCCCGCCTGAACGCCGCAACGCTGGCATCGCTGGCGTCGGCGCCTGCCCCGCCACAGAATGTTCATCTGCTGACCAAAGAGCTGGAAAATGACTCGACGTTGACCTGGGACAAATCGCCGCGTGCTTCGGGATACGAGGTTCTGTGGAGGTCAACTTCTAGTCCAGATTGGGAACACGCGAAGGATGTGGGCAATGTAACCCGCGCCACACTCCCGATCTCGAAGGATAATGTGATTTTCGCCCTAGGGGCGGTGGACGGAGAAGGCCATAGGAGCCTTCCAGTGACACCCATGCCAGAGCGCTGAAGCGCAAACTGGTAGGATTACTTGATGGGGCGGTGGGCACCTTCGACGGCTCACTGGCAACTGACTACTGAGAACTGACAACTTTTCATGTATCGCGGGCGAACACTCACGCTGAGCTTTCCTCCCTTTACCTTTTGGGTGAAGCGCATCATCATCGCCAGCGTCGTTATTTATTTTCTGCAAGTCCTGCTTGGCGCCTTCTTGCCGCTTGGCGGGCGGTATTTCGAACTCTATGCGGGCCTGATGCCTGGTCTGGTAATCCACTATGGGATGATTTGGCAACTCCTGACGTATTCCTTTCTGCATGGCAGCGTTGGCCATGTCCTGATCAATATGCTGATGCTGTGGATGTTCGGCGCTCAAGAGGAGCAAGACTGGGGACCGAAGCGTTTTATCGAGTTCTATTTATTCTGCGTAGCAGGCGCGGGGCTGGTGACAATTGCCGTTGCCTATTCGCCACTGCCCGGCGTCACCCCTGCGACAACTACCCTGGGCGCTTCCGGAGGCGTTTACGGCATCCTCATGGCGTTCGGCATGCTTTACGGCGATCGCGAGATCATCATGTTTCCGTTGCCCTTCATGATGAAAGCCAAGTACATGGTGGCCATCATGATTTTCCTGGTCATCATCGCGACTTTTCAGCCTTCACAAGGCGGCATAGCCAACTTCGCCCATCTTGGTGGCCTGCTGTTCGGGTTCCTGTATATCAAATTTTTCCCAAAACGCGGCCTGACGCTTGGAATGAGCGAGCGCTACTTCAGTCTGCGAAATGCCTACTACCGCTGGAAGCGCCGGCGAGCCGCCAGGAAGTTCGAAGTCTATATGCGGGAGCATAACCGCACCGTGGAATTTGACGAGCATGGAAACTACATTCCGCCCGAAGACTTGAACAAGAAGAATGGTGGGTCAAAATCTGGCTGGGTAAATTAGCGATCGCCATCCGGGGACAACCGTCACACAAAGAAGATCTGAAAATTCCTCTAGCACTTTGCCAGGCAACTCCTCATTTCTCGACTTCCCTTTGAATCCCAAATCGTGTCCGGCATTATTCACGGGCAAGAGCTTCGTTTTCGCGGGAATCAGCTTCAAAGCCGATTGCATCTCTTCAATCGATCCAAAAGGATCGCGCGTACCATGCACGAACAACGCAGGCGTTTTCAGGCTTGGCAAGTGTTGAATCCGCGGCCGGTCCGGCCGGCTCGGTGCGTGCAGCGGATAGGAGAGCAAGAGTAAACCATCCACCAACTCGGGTTCGTCGGCGCACAGCATCGTAGCCTGCCGCCCACCATAAGACTGGCCACCAAGAAACATTCTTCCGGAAACAAGCTTGCGTACGGCCGCCGCCGCATTTTTCAGCCCAGAACGATCACGCTCCGCATCGCCCGGGCGCGGGGGACCATAAGGTCTTGCTTGCCGATATGGCAAGTCGCATCGCAAAACCGTGATTCCCGCGCCAGCAAAGACGTCCGAGAGAGCAATTAAAAGTGGAGATTTCGAATTTGAGCCGGCGCCGTGGGTTAGGACCAGCGCGTCTGCGGCGGAATCGGCAGCACGATAAGCAAATCCGCTGACGGCTGGATCCAGCGATTTGTCTTGGAAGAATTCTGCAGCCATGATTCCCGTCAGATTATTTCAGACTCACTTGGTCCAGCGTTTCGTAAATCTTGATGACTCGAATCTCATTCCCCAGCTTCGCCCAGCACCGCAAGACGTCCGCATCTTCATGTGCCGCCTGCCGCGTTGCTTCAGATGCCCACCATCGGAACAACACGTAATGTCCTGCACCATCTCGATAAAGCACGTCTCGGCTGTAACCACGGGCAGCGAGCACCGCCACCAGATCGCGCATGGTTGCCAGGGAGGCCTCCTCTTCTCCGGGCACAGGCTGATAAATTGCTAATGAAAGTATTTCCTGAGCCATTTCGCTCAATCTTTCTGCTTACCGCCCCGGCGCTTTCGGCGCGCCGCCTTACGCTCTTCCTCGGCGGTGACCACGTGCAAGCGCATAAAATTCGTTGAGCCCGAGGCCATTTGCGTACCCGCCACGACTCCCAGCACATTACCGCTTTTCACGCTTCCGCGGCGCAGCAATTCCTGCTCGGCAGCGGACAGCATTTGCTCGGCCGTAAGCGAATAGCCTCTCCGCACCGGCTGTACTCCCCATAACAGGTTCATACGGTTGCAAACTGCGGGCTTATGGCTGAAAGCGTAGATCTCAGTCGGCGGCCGGTACTTCGAAATCAAACGCGCGGTGTTCCCTGACTCTGTAAACACCGCGATGGCCGCCATGTGCAGGTCTTCAGCCGCATGGGCTACCGATTCGCAAATTGTTTCCGCAATCGAAAGCCGCCGCTGCGCTCGGCGTCGAGGCTGAGTAAACTCAGCCATATTACTCTCTGCCTCCTGCACAATCCTGGCCATCATCGCCACCGCTTCTCGTGGATAAAGGCCGCTGGCAGTTTCGGCAGAGAGCATCACGGCATCTGTCCCGTCGAATATCGCATTCGCCACGTCGCTCGCCTCAGCCCGCGTGTGACGCGGATTTTCAATCATAGATTCGAGCATCTGCGTGGCGATGATCACCGGCTTGCGCCAATCCGAGGAGCGGCGGATCACATATTTCTGAATTACCGGAACCTTCTCTGCTGGCATCTCCACACCCAAATCCCCGCGCGCAACCATGATGCCGTCGGCTGCCTCGAAGATTTCTTCTAGTTGTTTCAGCGCCTGCGGCTTCTCCAACTTGGCAATCACGGGAAGGTCGCTGCCGCGGCCAACTATGATTTGCTTCGCCATGCGGACATCACTCGCCGAGCGGACAAACGAAAGCGCAACCATGTCTACACCCTGCTTAAGCCCAAACTCCAGGTCTTTGTGATCTTTGTCAGTGAGCGCGGGTATCGACAACGCAATGCCCGGCAAATTGATTCCCTGATGCTCGGCCAGGACTCCGCCGTTGATCACCTCACATTCCACGTCGTCACCGCGAACGCGCGTGACACTCAACTCGATCAATCCATCGGATACAAGAATTCGCGCCCCGGCTCTCACCTCGCGTGCCAGACCCTCGAAAGTAGTCGGGAGCAGGGTTGAGGTCCCGGAAATGTCACGCGGAGTGATTGTCACCCGCGAGCCTGTTTTCAATGTGACCGGCTCATGCCCTTTCAGGCTGCCAGTGCGGATTTTGGGGCCTTGAAGATCCTGGAGAATGCAGATGGATCTCCGCTCAAGCCTGGCCGCTCGGCGCAGCCGCGCAATGTTGCGCGTGTGCTCGGCGTGTGTCCCATGAGAGAAATTCAGGCGGGCGACATCCATCCCCTGCCGCATTAAGTCGCGAAGCATGGCTTCGGTATTGCAGGCAGGGCCTATGGTGCAGATGATCTTGGCGCGGCGCACAGATGGTTGGGTAGAACTGGAAGACACATCGGCAGGAGCCGCGTCCAACTTGCTTCGTTCCAAGTTGTCCTTAAGGCTAAGCACATTGCGGGGTGAAATTAGAGAATCCTCAACGAGCCCGGTCGCTACTGCCGTTTGTCAGGGTCCGGCTCGCCATCGCAACCAGTTCCTGCCCCAGGCGCGAACGCGGAAAGATCATAGCGTTGAATTCCGCTCCCACCAGAATGATGAGTGAGATCATGTACATCCACACCAGCAGCGCAATGCCAACGCCGAGCGATCCGTAAATGATGCTGTAGTCGGCGTAACGTTGGAGATACCAGCCGAATAGAGCGGTCGCCGCGAACCAAACGGCGGTAGCCAAAGTCGCTCCTGGAAGAACGCTGTGCCAGGGCTGGGTGCGCGGCACGGCATTGTGATAGATCAGCGCAATCACGGCGATACTCGTCAGCCCCGCGATCAACCAGCGGATCACTGTCCACATGAACAGAATGAGGTAACTGTACTCGTGATTCAGATGAAATATGACGCGTGCTTCGATGCGGCTTCCGAACGCGACCAGCACAGTCGCGAACGTGAGCGGAGTGCCCGCCAGGATCACCAGCGAAAATGCAATTAGACGCTCTTTCAGCAGTCCCCATATTTTGGGCAACTCATAAGATCGCCGAAAACCTTCCATCCAGGAAATCATGACGCCGGATGCGGTCCACAGAGTAATCAACGAAGCAGAAATCAGCACTCCGACAGGTCTTTGTGCGCTGCCCTTCAAGTAGGCGAGCGCCGTCCCGCTACCTGCGGGCAGAATTCGTCCAACCGCATAGGAAATCTCGCGCAGATAAGCTTCAGTTTTGTGTGAGGTCGCGAGCACCGAGCCAACCATCGTGCTGAAACGCCCGCCAGAACGCCAACCGTAACAAGCGCATGAAACGCAACACGAGTGCGCCCAGAGTATCCGGAGAGGGTACTGGCTGCAACTCAGAAATGTGGTTGCGTTCCTGATCTGGCAATCGTTTGGCGTTGGCGTGCATGGGGAACTATGGGGCTAAACAGGAAAGCCAAAGGGCGGATCGCTCCGCCCTTTGCGCCTTGCTGAATCATTCCGCTGTCAGTTCCTCGGTCTCGCCCTCGTGACGCATCAGCTCGAGCGCGCGCTCGGCCTCCTCGTAGGCGGCAGAGACCTCTTCTTGCACCTTGGCGGCGGCCTCTTCCATTTCTGGCGAGAGGCGCACGTTGCGGTAGTACTCCATGCCCGTACCGGCAGGGATGAGGCGTCCAACAATGACGTTCTCTTTCAATCCTCTCAGGTGATCAACCTTACCCTGAATGGAGGCTTCGGTGAGAACGCGCGTTGTCTCCTGGAACGACGCTGCAGAGATGAACGAATCTGTCGAGAGCGAAGCTTTCGTGATGCCCAGCAGCAGCGGCCGGCCCGTCGCCGGACGCCCACCCTCTTTGATGACCCGCTCATTCTCCTCGGCGAATGCGAACTTGTCCACCTGCTCTTCCAGAAGGAACTTCGTATCGCCAACGTCTTCCACCTTGCGCCAACGCATCATCTGGCGAACGATCACCTCGATGTGTTTGTCGCTGATGTTAACGCCCTGCAGGCGATAAACTTCCTGGATTTCGTTTACCAGATAAGCCTGCAGTTCTTTCTCGCCGAGCACGGCCAGGATATCGTGCGGGTTGAGCGGGCCATCCATGAGCGGTTCTCCTGCCCGGACGCGTTCGCCTTCCTGCACATTGATGTGCACGCCGCGCGGCACCGAGTATTCCTTCTCCGTGCCGTTATCGGCTTGCACATAGAGTTTGCGCTGGCCTTTCGCGACCTCGCCGAACTTGACCGCGCCATCGATCTCGCTGATGACCGCGGTCTCATGCGGCTTGCGGGCTTCGAACAGCTCGACCACGCGCGGCAGACCTCCGGTGATGTCTTTCGTCTTGGTGGTCTCGCGCGGAATCTTAGCCAGCACGTCGCCCGGGTAAACAGTATCGCCGTCCTGCACCATCAGGTGAGCGCGTGAAGGCATGAGGTAGCGCTTGCTGTTCTTGCCTTTGATTACGATCGCCGGCTGCCGCTTCTCGTCGGGAGAATCGCCGACCACGTGGCGTGACAATCCGGTGACTTCGTCGACTTCCTCGTGCAGCGTGACCCCTTCCTGCAGGTCTTTGAACTGCACTGTGCCACCGATTTCGGTCAGGATGGCAAAGGTGTACGGATCCCACTCGACCATCACTTGCCCGAGCTGGACCTGATCGCCTTCGTTGACTTTGACCTTGGCGCCGTACACTACTGAATAGTGTTCGCGCTCCCGGCCCTTCTCATCGACAATAGCGATCGAACCCTGGCGGTTCATAACTACCAGATCGCCGGTTTTGGATTTCACCGTTTGAACATTAATGAACCGGACCGTACCGGTGTTTTTCGCGTCCAGCCGCGACTGCTCGGAAACTCGCGATGCTGTACCGCCGATATGGAAGGTACGCATCGTGAGCTGCGTTCCAGGTTCGCCGATAGACTGTGCTGCGATCACGCCAGTGGCTTCTCCCAGCTCAACCAGGCGTCCGGAAGCCAGGTTGCGTCCGTAGCACATCACGCAGACGCCGCGTTTCGATTCGCAGGTGAGCACCGAGCGAATCTTCACACGTTCAATGCCGGCTGCCTGAATCGAGCTAGCCAGTTCTTCCGTGATCTCCTGGTTAATGTCCACCACCACGTTGCCGTCGTAGTCCTTGATCTTCTCCAGCGATACGCGGCCAACGATGCGGTCGCGAAGCGGCTCGATAATCTCGCCCGCTTCCACGATACCGGAGACGTAGATTCCATCTACCGTTCCGCAATCGTATTCGCTGATGATGACGTCCTGCGCCACGTCAACCAGACGACGGGTGAGGTAGCCTGAGTCGGCGGTCTTAAGGGCCGTATCAGCCAGGCCTTTACGGGCGCCGTGTGTGGAAATGAAGTACTCCAACACGGTTAAGCCCTCGCGGAAGTTGGCCGTAATCGGCGATTCAATGATCTCGCCCGAGGGCTTAGCCATCAGTCCACGCATGCCGGAGAGCTGGCGGATCTGCTGCTTCGATCCGCGAGCGCCGGAATCCGCCATCACGTAAATTGGGTTGATGACGCCTTCCTTGTCGTGCTTTTGCATGTCACCAAACATTTCATCAGCAACCTTTTCTGTGATCGCCGACCAGATTTCGATGACCTTGTTATAGCGCTCACCATTGGTAATTGCACCGTCAAGATATTGTTGCTGAACGCTTACCGCCTGCTTCTCGCCGTCGCGGACAAGAATCTTCTTGTTGTCCGGAATGACCATGTCATCGATACCAATTGAGAGCCCCGCCCGGGTCGCATAGCGGAACCCCAGCTCCTTGACTTCATCGAGCATCTTGACCGTAGTCTCCAGCCCGAACCGCAGATAGCAATAGTTCACCAATTGTCCGATGCCCTTCTTCTTCAGCAGGCCATTGATGTACGGCATGCTTTCGGGAAGGTGATCATTCAGAATGGCGCGGCCAACTGTCGTGCTCAGGAAACTGCGATCGTAATTTACCGGATCAGTGTGGATGATCTCCTGATCGTCGTACGCGCTGGTCAAGTCGATCACTTCGCCCGTGTAGCGCAGACGAATCGGGCTCAAGGTTTCGACTTCTCCGGCTTCGAGCGCCAGCACAACCTCGTCAATATTGGCGAACGAACGTCCTTCACCCTTCGCGCCCGGCTTTTCTTTGGTCAGATAGTAGAGTCCAAGCACCATGTCCTGTGTCGGCACAGTAATGGGCTGACCCGAAGCCGGGGAAAGAATGTTGTGCGAAGACAACATCAGTACGCTGGCCTCAACCTGCGCTTCCGGAGACAACGGAATGTGAACCGCCATCTGGTCGCCGTCGAAATCAGCATTGAAAGCCGTGCAGACCAGCGGGTGGATCTTGATCGCCTTGCCTTCTACTAGCACCGGTTCAAAAGCCTGAATACCCAGCCGGTGAAGAGTGGGAGCGCGGTTCAAGAGCACCGGATGGTCTTTGATGACCTCTTCCAGAATGTCCCAGACAATCGGTTCCTGCTGCTCGACCATCTCTTTCGCTTGCTTAATGGTCGTGCAGTGGCCGGTCTGCTCCAGCCGGTGATAGATAAATGGCTTGAACAGCTCCAGAGCCATCTTCTTCGGCAGTCCGCACTGGTGCAGCTTGAGCTCCGGACCGACTACGATAACGGAGCGGCCCGAGTAATCCACGCGTTTACCCAGCAAGTTCTGGCGGAATCGGCCTTGCTTGCCCTTCAGCGTGTCGGAGAGCGACTTTAGCGGACGATTGTTCGCGCCACGCAGCACTCGCCCACGGC
>WNGE01006820.1_pt1 | contig 12604 bp, 9 predicted proteins | sample 5400651 | NCBI WGS metagenome assembly WNGE01 (sample SAMN13153370, study PRJNA577476) | soil metagenome | isolation source: 60 cm soil or saprolite under grassland replicate 2 | place: USA:California | collected 2016-06-15 | reverse complement strand
CTGGTTCGGGTCGAGCTCTCGTTGTTCGTCCTGCTTGAGCAGGCCGAGCATCTTGCGCATTTCAGTCAGTGAGGCGCGGCCGGTGTCGCCGATGGTGGCCAGCGCCTTCTTCGCCTGCTCGGGTGAGGCGTCCGCGGCGTACAGACCGCCGTCGGCCTGGACGATCATGATCGACAGCCCGTGCGCGACGACGTCGTGGATCTCGCGCGCGATTCTGGTTCGCTCGTTGGAGACGGCGAGCTTGGCCTCGCGATCGCGATCCCGTTCGAGTTGCGCGGCGCGCTCTTCCAGCTGGGCGACGTACAGACCTCTGGTACGACGCCGTTCGCCGACCGCCCAGACGCCGAACACGAGGGCGCCGAGGGCAACCGTCATGGTGACCTGCTGGCGCCAGTCGCTGTAGCTGTAGTACCGCGCTATCGCCATCAGCACGCCGAGACCGCCGATGCCGAGCGCGATGCGGCTGTAGCGGACTTCGCCGTACACAGAGATCGCGTACAGCGCGACGAGCAGACCGACGTTGCCGGCCATGAGTTGGGTGCCGGTCAGCCACTGCAGTACGGCGACGGACGAGACGGCGAAGAGGACGAGCTCAGGGTGGGTACGGCGCCAGATCAGCGGCACGAGCAGGCCAAAGGCGAGGATGCCGGCGAAGCCGGTCTGCGCGAGTGACACGAAGCCGACGGACATGCACAGAGCGCCGGCGAGCAGCAGGTCGAACACCTTGCTGCGGGCAGGCAAGTGCCGCGCGGTGAGGATCCCCGTCATGCGGGCCAGGGTACGGCGCAAGACCCGCACGCGAAGTCATGCCACAGGCGGAAGTTGCCTACGACCGCGGTCGGCTATTTGTGCGGGCGGGTCGACAGCGTGGGCTTGGCTTCGAGGCCGGAGAGGCCGTTCCAGGCGAGGTTGACCAGGTGGGCGGCGACGTCCGGCTTCTTCGGCTTGCGCGCGTCGAGCCACCACTGACCGGTGAGGGCGACCATGCCGACCAGCATCTGCGCGTACATCGGCGCGTTCTTCGGGTCCAGGCCGCGGCGCTTGAACTCCTCGGCCAGGATGTGCTCGACCCGGGTGCCGACGTCGCTGAGGATCGAGATGAAGGAACCGCTCGACGAACCGACCGGCGAGTCGCGGACCAGGATGCGGAAGCCGTCGGAGTTGTTCTCGATGTAGTCCAGCAGCGCGAGCGCCGCCTGCTCGACCAGTTCGTGCGCGCGACCGGCGGTGAGCGACTGCGTCACCCCGTCGAGCAGCGCCCGCACCTCGCGGTCCACGACGACGGCGTACAGGCCCTCCTTGCCGCCGAAGTGTTCGTAGACGACCGGCTTCGAGACCTCGGCGCGCGCCGCGATCTCCTCCACCGACGTCGCCTCGAAGCCCTTCTGGGCGAACAGGCCGCGGGCGATGGTGATGAGTTGTTCGCGACGTTCGGCACTGGTCATCCGGATCCGGCCGGACCGCCGCGGTTTGGGTTCCGTCACGTCGAGATCACGTCAGCATCATGCCGTACTTCGGGTGCTGCAGGTGGAAGATTAACCGGCTCCCGCTGCCGCGGAGTGCCTCAGGCCGCCGCCTTCAGCGGCGTTTTGTCGCTCGCGTCGACCCGCCGGGCCTCGAGCCGCTCCCGCACCGGCCAGCGGACGTCGCTGACCCAGCCCATCTTCTCGAAGAACCAGATGGTGCGTGCGGACGTGTCGAGCTGGCCCTTCAGTACGCCGTGCCGCGCGCAGGTCGGGTCCGAGTGATGCAGGTTGTGCCACGACTCGCCCTGGCTCAGGATCGCCAGCCACCACACGTTGCCGGACTTGTCCCGGCTCTTGAACGGCCGGTCGCCGATGGTGTGGCAGATCGAGTTGATCGACCAGGTGACGTGGTGCAGCAGCGCGATCCGGACCAGGCTCGCCCAGAAGAACGCGGTGAGTGCGCCTCCGATCGACCACGACCACAGCCCGCCGATGACGGCCGGCGCCAGTACCGAGATCGTCACCAGCAGCGGGAACATCCGCGACACCTTGACGATGTCCTTGTCCCTCAGCAGGTCAGGCGCGTACTGCCGCTGCGGGGTCTGCTCGGTGTCGAACAGCCAGCCGACGTGCGCGTAGATGAACCCCTTGGTCAGCGCGCCTAGGGTCTCGCCGTACCGCCACGGGCTGTGCGGGTCGCCTTCGCGGTCGGAGAACTTGTGGTGCTTGCGGTGGTCGGCCACCCAGCGGATCACCGGACCCTCGATCGCGAGCGAGCCGGCGATGGCGAGCGCGTACTTCATCGGGCGGTTCGGCTTGAACGACTTGTGCGTGAACAGCCGGTGGAAACCGATCGAGATGCCGTGCCCGGCGATCGTGTAGAAGACCACCGCGAGTACGACGTCCCGCCAGCCGAGGAATCCACCCCAGGCGATCGGCACGGCGGCCAGTACGGCGAGGAACGGGATGCCGATGAACAACGCCAGCGCCACCTGCTCCCAGAGCTTCTTCTGCTCACCACCAAGCGTTCCGGTGTCGACGTCGAAGTCGTCGGCCTGCTGGGCGCCGGTGGGCGCCTCCGGTGCGGCTACGGCGGGAGGAGTCATGACGTTATTCCCTCGGGTGGAGGACTGCTTACCTACGCTACCGTAACCTACGGACCCGTAGGTAAGGAACCCCTCAGCGTGTCGCCTACCCCACTCATGGCAAACTGTCCCGGCGACCACGATCCCCCGTGGGGTACTCGGCAGCCCGCGAGACTTTGAATCTCGAAGACCTGGATCGAAACCAGGCGGGGGAGCAACCAAACCCCAGGTCAGACACCGTCCAGCCTGGGGTTTTGCGACTCCCGGGCGGAAGCCCACGGTCACCGCGCCAGCCACCGCCATTTCAGGGGAGAACCCTCGATGGTGTCGGTTCCAGCCGAGCGCCGGCGTACCGACGAACGGGTGGTGGTCGGCCGCTGCGAGGTCCGGCGCGCCCTGAACGATCGGGCGTGACCCTGGATGTGTCGGCTACTACTCGTTCGTCGGTACGGCGGCGCCCGCGCACCTCGCTCTCCGGAGGCTGCTCATTTGATGATGCAGAACAGGTTGCCGTCGGGGTCGGCGAGGACGACGAAGTCAGCGTCTGGGGGGTAGGTCCAGTCGACGCGGCGGGCGCCGAGGGCGATGAGTCGGTTGACCTCGGTTTCGAGGTCTGAGGTGGTGCGGTCTACCCAGAGGTCGAGGTGGGTGCGGTCGGTCTCGTCGATGTGGAGGCGAGGGCCTGGGCCGTTCTTCGGGCCGAGGAATGCTGGGTTGTCCGGCTGAGCGTCGTACCCGAGGGCCTTGCTCCAGAATTCCGCGGCGCGGTCGATGTTCTTGACGTTCAGGACAACTGCTCCGAGAGACAAGGTCATCTGTGCTCCTTGGTGTGTTGTACGTCAGGCCGGGGGATTGAGATGTGCATGACCGAGTGGTTCTTGCCTTTGGGGCGGTCGTAGGTGAAGTCCACACCCGTTATGCCGCTCAGCCAGCCCCGCGAACGCTTCCCAAGTCTCCGGGCTCAGCGGCTTGATCGTGTAGCTGCCCACCAGTCCGCTCATACCAACACCGTAGGACCACATCCGGACGATCCCCGTCCGGAACTACCAGTACGACGAGGTCGCGTGACGGGAAGGGTTGGTGGAGGAGCGCCGCGGGGGAGCAAGTAGGCTTGCGCGGGCACCGTTTCGAGTGTCCGTGCTGATACTTGTTCCAGAAACTCGCAGGGAACTCGAGGAGAAGACCGCGTGACTTCCCAACGTCCCGCGGCGGTCGTGATCATGGCCGCCGGTCTGGGAACCCGGATGAAATCGGCGACCCCGAAGGTGTTGCACGAGATCGGCGGGCGCAGTCTCGTCGGGCACGCGGTGGTCACCGCCCGTGCGCTCGCACCCGAACACCTCGTGGTCGTGGTCGGCAACGGCCGCGAGTTGGTCGAGGAGCACCTCAAAGACGTCGACCCCGACGCGAGGACCGCCGTCCAGGAACAGCAGTTGGGTACCGGTGACGCGGTCCGCGCCGGACTGACCGCCGTACCGGAGGAGTTCGACGGCTCGGTCGTCGTCACGTCGGGCGACGTACCGCTGCTCAAGGCCGAGACCTTGCACGAGCTGATCGCCGAGCACGAGAAGCAGGGCAACGCGATCACCGTGCTGACCGCGCGGGTGGCCGACCCGACCGGGTACGGGCGGATCATCCCCGGCGAGGACGGGACTGTCGCGGGGATCGTCGAGCACAAGGACGCGACGCCCGAGCAGCGGCAGATCGACGAGATCAACGCCGGCATCTACGTGTTCGACGCGGCCACGCTGCGCGACGGGCTGAGCCGGATCACCACGGACAACGCGCAGGGCGAGCTCTATCTGACCGACGTCCTCGCGATCGCCAAGAAGGACGGCAAGCGGGTCGGCGCGTACGTCACCGACGACGAGATGCAGACCGAGGGCGTGAACGATCGCGTCCAGCTGGCGGTGCTCCGGGCCGAGCTGAACCGCCGTACGCTCGACAAGCTGATGCGCGCCGGCGTCACGATCGTCGATCCGAACACGACCTGGGTGGACCAGACCGTCCAGCTGGCCCACGACGTGACGCTCCTGCCGAACACCCAGCTGCACGGCGCGACCACCGTCGACGAAGGTGCCACGATCGGCCCGGACACCACGCTGACCGACGTACAGGTCGGCGCCCAAGCGACCGTCATCCGCACCCACGGATCCAGCTCGGTGATCGGGCCGCAAGCGTCCGTCGGTCCGTTCGCCTACCTCAGGCCTGGTACGTCGGTCGGAGTGAAGGGCAAGATCGGGACGTTCGTCGAGACCAAGAACACGAACATCGGCGACGGCGCGAAGGTGCCGCACCTCACGTACGCCGGTGACGCGACGATCGGCGAGGGCGCGAACATCGGCGCCGGCACGATCTTCGCCAACTACGACGGCGTCGCGAAGCACCCGACGTACATCGGCAAGCACTCGTTCGTCGGCAGCAACTCGGTGCTGGTCGCGCCGCGGACCGTCGCCGACGGTGCGTACCTGGCGGCCGGTACGGCGTTGACCGAGGACGTCGGGCCGGGTGAGATCGCGGTCGCACGGGCCCGTCAGCGCAACATCAAGGGCTGGGTCGCCCGCAAGCGCGCCGGCACCAAGACCGCGAAGGCGGCCGAAGAAGCCCTGGCTGCACAGCAGACGAACGAAGGTGCTGTGAGCGACACTGGCGAGAAGGCGTAACGGGAGGCCGGCCATGAGCGGGATGAAGCGAACCACCGAGAAGAACCTGATGGTGTTCTCCGGCCGGGCTCACCCCGGTCTGGCCGAGGAGGTCGCCGAGCAGCTCGGGGCCGGCCTGGTCCCGACCTCGGCGTACGACTTCGCCAACGGCGAGATCTACGTCCGGTTCGAGGAGTCGGTCCGGGGCAGCGACGCATTCGTGATCCAGAGCCACACGTCGCCGATCAACGAGTGGATCATGGAGCAGCTGATCATGGTCGACGCGCTGAAGAGGGCGTCGGCCAAGCGGATCACCGTCGTACTGCCGTTCTACGGGTACGCGCGGCAGGACAAGAAGCACCGCGGCCGGGAGCCGATCTCGGCCCGGCTGATGGCCGACCTGTTCAAGACCGCCGGCGCGAACCGGCTGATCTGCGTGGACCTGCACACCTCGCAGATCCAGGGCTTCTTCGACGGGCCGGTCGACCACCTGATGGCGCTGCCGATCCTGAGTGAGTACGTGCAGAACAAGTACGGCGACCAGCAGTTGGCCGTGGTGTCGCCGGATGCCGGCCGGATCAAGGTCGCAGAGCAGTGGTCGGCCCGGCTGAACGGCGCGCCGCTGGCCTTCATCCACAAGACCCGCGACATCGACCGGCCGAACGAGATGGTGGCCAACCGGGTCGTCGGTGAGGTCAGCGGCCGGGTCTGCATCCTGGTCGACGACATGATCGACACCGCGGGCACCATCACCAAGGCGGCCGACGCCCTGATGAACGACGGGGCCGCGGGAGTGGTGATCGCCGCGACCCACGCCATCTTGTCCGGTCCGGCGGTCGACAGGCTGAAGAACTGTCAGGCCAGCGAGGTGATCGTCACCAACACGCTGCCGATCCCGGACGACCGGCGGTTCGACAAGCTCACCGAGCTGTCCATCGCACCGCTGATCAGCCGGGCCATCCGCGAGGTCTTCGAGGACGGCTCGGTCACCAGCCTGTTCGACGGCCGCGCCTGAGCGTCAGGCGTTGATCCGGTGGCCGGTGAACTTGCCGGTCCCGGAGTCGACCACCTCGGTGTCGCTGCCCGGCGCGAACACGGTGAACCGGTAGGTGCCGCTGATCGTGCCGTGGGACAGCGTGCCCCGGAGCCTGACCTCGACCGTCGGCCCGACCGATTCCGGTCCCTGCTCGCCGGGGAAGCCGGTCCAGAAGGTCGCACGGAACGACTTGCCCTGGCGTGCCCACGTGCCGGTGAATGGCGGTCCGGCCGGGCTGATGTCGTGGGACACGAAGACGCCGCCTCCGGCGAAGCTCAGCACCAGCCGAAGCTTGTCGGGTGAGCCGTCGTCCTGCCGCACGGACAACCAGCTGCCGAGTAGCCCGTTGTCACTGTCTGCCATTGCCGGCGTAGCCGTCCCCAGGCCGACGATCGCCACACTGCCTGCAGCGATTCCCGCACCCCTCAATGCCTGGCGACGCCCCACTGCGTTCTCACTCATCGGAGTCCCCCTCCCCAGAGATCCATGGATGTTCCCAAGCTGCACCTGCTCGGGAGATGTGGCAACAGTTCGGTTGCTGGGTGACGAGGAGTAGCGTCGCGGCTTCTCGTCGTACTCGAATATGTTGGGGGCATTGACCGGCTCGACGATCGGACGTTTCATGCGGATCGCTGTGTTCCACCCCGGTGCGATGGGGTCGAAGCTGGCCGGGCAATTGGTTGCCGCCGGCCACGAAGTGCACTGGGTCCCGGAGGGTCGGAGTGCAGAGAGTACGGCGCGTGCCGAAGAGTCCGGGCTGATCGGTACGCCGTTCGCCGACGCGGTCGGTAAGGCCGAGGTCGTGTTGTGTTCGTGCGCACCACAGGGAGCCGTGGACGTCGCCGTACAGGTGGGGAACGCCGGGTTCGCCGGGCTCTACATCGAGGCGAATCCGTTGTCGCCGAAGTCGTTGCGGGATGCGCAGGCGGCGGTTCAGGGTGCCACCTTCGTGGATGCGGGCGTGGTCGGTCCGCCGCCGACGGGCGGGCCGAGTCCGACGCATCTGATGCTGTCGGGCAGCGCGGCCCAGCAGGCAGCCGAGTTGTGGGCCGGGACGGCCGTCACGCCGATGGTGGTGGGTGATCAACCAGGTGCGGCCAGCGCGGCGAAGTCGTCGTACGCCCTCTACAACAAGGGCAAGGCAGCGCTCGCCGTACTCGCGTTCCAGTTGGCGGAGAAGCACGGGGTCACGGACGCATTGACGGCGCAGCAGATCCGCGCGGACGGCGGCTCGCTGAAGGACCCGGCGCTGCCCGAGCAGTTGCGCCGGGTTGCCTGGCGATGGGGCCCGGAATTCGACGAACTGGCCGAGACTCTGGACGAGGCCGGGCTCGAGGGTGATGCTGCAAGGGCGCTCCGACACGTCTGGACCAGACTGAGCTGAGCCGCGGAGGAGGGCGGCGGAAAGTCACCGTCCGGGGGGTCTGAACTGCAGGTCAAATCCGGATTTCCCGTCTGGGCGGGGTGGTGGGTAGACTAATTTGGTTGCCGCGGCGAGGGACGCCCCCCGCAACTGTTGGGCGCGGCTCCGTGATCGACGCGGTGGTTCGTTGCCTGACGCCTTGTCCGGGGTCAAGTGCGCCCGCTGAGGCCGCAGCAGAGTTCCACCTAGACAACAGATCACCGCAACGCACTTGAGGAGTTCATCTCGTGGCCGAGGTCAAGATCCAAGCCGAATCGCGTACGGAGTTCGGCAAGGGTGCTGCCCGCCGAATCCGCCGGGACAACAAGGTTCCCGCCGTCCTCTACGGCCACGGCAGTGACCCCGTGCACATCACGCTGCCCGGTCACGACACCATGCTGGCCCTGAAGACCGCCAACGCCCTGCTGATGATCGAGGTCGAGGGTGGCGAGAGCCACCTGGCGCTGCCGAAGCAGGTCCAGCGCGACCCGCTGAAGGGCTTCATCGAGCACGTCGACCTGGTCATCGTGAAGCGCGGCGAGAAGGTCCACGTCGACGTCGCCATCCACCTCGAGGGCGAGGCCGTCAGCGACACCCTCGTCGTCACCGAGCACCCGACCGTGCAGGTCGAGGCCGAGGCCACCCACATCCCGGAGAACATCGTCGTCTCCGTCGAGGGCCTCGACGTCGGCGCCCAGATCCACGCGTCCGACCTCAAGCTCCCGGTCGGTACGACGCTGGCCATCGAGCCGGACACCCTGATCGTGAACGTCACCGCGGCCCAGACCGCCGAGGAGGTCGAGGAGGAGCTGTCCGAGGCCGAGGCCGAGGCGGGCATCGAGAGGGACGAGAAGGCCGAGGAGCCGGTGGCCGCCGCCGCGGAGTAATCTCTTCGCACCAGAACTACAGGAGGGCCGGGATCCGTGGCGGACGACGTGTGGTTGGTCGTCGGACTGGGGAATCCCGGCCCTTCGTATGCACGCACCCGGCACAACATCGGTCACCTGGTGGCCGACGAACTGGCCGCCCGCACCGGCGGCAAGTGGAAGCAGCACAAGCAGATCCGGGCCGAGGTGATCGAGACCCGGATCAGCGGGCTTCGGACCGTGCTGGCCAAGCCCCGGTCGTACATGAACGAGTCCGGTGGGCCGGTGTCCGGGCTGCTGAAGTTCTTCAAGGTCGAGCCGACCGGCCTGGTCGTGGTCCACGACGAGCTGGACATCGACTTCGGCACCCTGCGGGCCAAGTTCGGCGGCGGCGACAACGGCCACAACGGGCTCAAGTCGATCCGGAAATCGCTTGGCACCGGTGAGTACTATCGAGTGCGGTTCGGTGTGGGTCGTCCGCCGGGCCGGCAGAACCCCGCCGACTTCGTCCTGAACGAGTTCTCCTCGACCGAACGCAAGGACTTGCCGTTCGCGGTCGACCGAACCGCCGACGCGGTCGAATCCCTGCTCACCGACGGCCTGGAAGCAACCCAAGGGAAGTACAACTCGTGAACCTGAGCGGTCTGGTCGACACCCTGATCCTCGATCCGGTGGTGGCCGAGGCCGTTCGTGATGCCAAAACGGACGGCGTCACGACACTCGACCTGAGCGCTCCCATGCCGGTGCGCCCGATCCTGCTTGCCGCGCTCGCTTCCGAGCAGAACGGCGCCGACCGCCCGGTGCTCGCTGTGACGGCGACGTTCCGTGAGGCCGAGGAGCTCACCGAAGCCCTGCAGTGCCTGGTCGATCCGGCGACTGTTGCGTACTACCCGGCCTGGGAAACCCTTCCGCATGAGCGGCTCTCGCCCCGGTCGGACACGGTCGGCCGGCGTCTCGCCGTACTGCGCCGATTGGTGCACCCGGACCCGTCGGACGAGACGACCGGGCCGATCAAGATCCTTGTCGCGCCCGTGCGTTCCGTCCTGCAGCCGCAGGTCGCCGGGCTCGCGGATCTCAAGCCGGTGCAGCTGCATGTGGGCGACACGGTCGAGCTCGAGGATGTCGTCGAGCAGTTGGCCGGGGCGGCGTACCACCGGGTCGATCTGGTCGAGCGGCGTGGCGAGTTCGCCGTACGCGGCGGCATCATCGACGTGTTCCCGCCGACCGAGGAGCACCCGCTGCGGGTCGACTTCTTCGGTGACGACGTGGAGGAGATCCGGTACTTCGCGGTCGCCGACCAGCGGTCGCTGGAGATCGCCGAGCACGGATTGTGGGCGCCTCCGTGTCGTGAGTTGCTGCTGACCGACGAGGTGCGCTCGCGGGCCGCCGTACTGGCGAAGGAACATCCGGAGCTCTCCGAGCTGTTCGAGAAGTTGGCCGAAGGGCACGCTGTCGAGGGCATGGAGTCGCTGGCTCCGGTGCTCGTCGACGAGATGGAGCTGCTGGTCGACCTGATGCCGGCCGGTACGCACGTAGTGGTCAGCGATCCGGAGCGGGTCCGGGCCCGGGCGCACGATCTCGTCGCGACCAGCCAGGAGTTCCTGGAAGCGTCGTGGGCGGCTGCGGCCGGTGGCGGCGAGGCGCCGATCGACCTGGGTGCGGCCGCGTACATGTCGCTGGGCGATGTACGGGCGCACGCCCTCGGCAACGGGCTGGCCTGGTGGAGTATGTCGCCGTTCTCGGCGGGGCCGACCGACGCGCCGGAGCTGCGCGACTCGATGGGCGAGCGGGTGTCGTTCGACATCGATACGGACAGTGGCGCGGTCCGGAGCCGCGCGATCGCTGCACACGAGGTCGATCCCTACCGCGGTGAGACCACTGCTGCCGTCGAGGACATCCGCGGCTGGCTGCGGGACGGCTGGCGCGTCGTCTGCGTCACCGAAGGTCATGGTCCCGCGCAGCGCCTGGCCGAGGTGTTCTCCGAAGCGGAGCTGCCGGCTCGTGCGGTCGAAGGCATCGCGGAGATCCCCGAACCGGGCGTCGTACTGATCTCCCAAGGCCAGCTGGAGCAGGGGTTCATTGCCGACGGCATCAAGTTCGCGGTGCTCACCGAGAACGACCTGGCCGGGCAGCGGTCGGCGGCCGAACGGCGTTCGCAGCAACGGATGCCGAGCCGGCGGAAGAAGACGATCGACCCGCTCGAGCTGCAGCCCGGCGACTTCGTCGTCCACGAGCAGCACGGCGTCGGCCGGTACGTGGAGATGATGCAGCGGACCGTCGGCACCGGCGCGCAGAAGGCCACCCGCGAGTACGTCGTGATCGAGTTCGCGCCGGGCAAGCGCGGCCAGCCCGGCGACCGGCTGTACGTGCCGACGGACCAGCTCGACCAGGTCACCCGGTACGTCGGGGGCGAGCAGCCGACGCTGGACAAGATGGGCGGCGCCGACTGGGCGAAGCGCAAGGGCCGCGCCCGCAAGGCCGTCCGGCAGATCGCCGGCGAGCTGATCAAGCTGTACGCCGCTCGCCAGGCGACCAAGGGGCACGCGTTCGCCAAGGACACGCCCTGGCAGCGCGAACTGGAGGACGCCTTCCCGTTCGTGGAGACGCCGGACCAGCTAGCCACCATCGACGACGTGAAGCACGACATGGAACGCGTCATGCCGATGGACCGGATCGTCTGCGGCGACGTCGGCTACGGCAAGACCGAGATTGCCGTACGCGCTGCTTTCAAGGCGGTGCAGGACGGCAAGCAGGTCGCCGTACTGGTGCCGACGACGCTGCTCGTGCAGCAGCACCACGCGACGTTCGCCGAGCGGTACGCCGCCTTCCCGGTGAACGTGGCGCCGCTGTCGCGGTTCCAGACCGACAAGGAGGCCAAGGCCGCATCGGACGGGCTGGCCGACGGGTCCGTGGACGTCGTGATCGGCACGCACCGGCTGCTGTCGGGTGAGGTGCAGTTCAAGGACCTCGGGCTGGTGATCGTCGACGAGGAGCAGCGGTTCGGCGTCGAGCACAAGGAGCAGCTGAAGCGCCTGCGTACGGCGGTCGACGTACTGACCATGTCCGCGACCCCGATTCCGCGCACGCTGGAGATGTCGATCACCGGCATCCGCGAGATGTCCACGATCGCGACCCCGCCGGAGGAGCGGCACCCGGTGCTCACCTTCGTCGGCGCGTACGACGAAGGCCAGATCACCGCCGCGATCCGGCGCGAACTGCTTCGCGAGGGCCAGGTCTTCGTCGTCCACAACCGGGTCAACACGATCGAGAAGGCGGCCGCCCGGATCCGCCAGCTGGTCCCGGAGGCGCGGGTGTCGGTCGCGCACGGCCAGATGAACGAGCACACGCTCGAGAACGTGATCCAGGACTTCTGGGAGAAGCGCTCGGACGTGATCGTGTGTACGACGATCGTCGAGTCCGGCATCGACATCTCGAACGCGAACACGATGATCGTCGAGCGGTCGGACCTGCTCGGCCTGTCCCAGCTGCACCAGCTCCGCGGCCGGGTCGGGCGAGGCCGGGAGCGCGCGTACGCGTACTTCTTCTTCCCGCCGGAGAAGCCGCTCACCGAGACCGCGCACGACCGGCTGGCCACGATCGCACAGCACGCCGATCTCGGTGGCGGCATGGCGGTGGCGATGAAGGACCTGGAGATCCGCGGCGCCGGCAACCTGCTCGGCGGCGAGCAGTCCGGCCACATCGCCGACGTCGGCTTCGACCTGTACGTGCGCCTGGTCGGCGAGGCCGTGGCGGAGTACCGCGGCGACACCCAGGCCGAGGAGCCCGAGGTCAAGATCGAGCTGCCGATCGACGCGCACCTGCCGCACGACTACATCCCGTCGCAGCGGCTGCGACTCGAGATGTACCAGCGTCTGGCCGCCGTACGTGACGACGAGGGCATCGCCGAACTGGTCGAGGAACTGCATGACCGGTACGGCGACATCCCGCAGCCGGTGCTGAACCTGATCGAGGTGGCGAAGTTCCGCAACCACGCCCGCCGGGCCGGTCTGCACGACGTCACCCTGCAGGGCAACCTGATCCGGTTCGGGCCGGTCGAGCTGCCCGATTCGAAGGTGCTCCGGCTGAACAGGCTGTACCCGAAGAGTC
>WNGE01006819.1_pt1 | contig 12604 bp, 12 predicted proteins | sample 5400651 | NCBI WGS metagenome assembly WNGE01 (sample SAMN13153370, study PRJNA577476) | soil metagenome | isolation source: 60 cm soil or saprolite under grassland replicate 2 | place: USA:California | collected 2016-06-15 | reverse complement strand
TGTGCACTTCCTGCGCTTTGTGCGACGTAATGTTTGATGAAGCACTATCTCGATACCGCCGAGCGCGCTGCGCGCGCGGCTGGAAAATTGCTTCGCGAGAATTTTCGGCAGCGGCAACGGGTGAATGCCGTCGCCGCGCACGATGTGAAACTAGAGATCGACGTTCAGACGCAGGAGTTGATTACAGATTTGCTGCTAAAAGAATTTCCCGGGCATGCCCTGTATGGCGAAGAAGGAGTCGCTGGCGATCAAAACACCGAACATCAATGGGTGGTCGATCCGCTTGATGGCACCGTCAATTATTTCTACGGCATTCCGCATTTTTGCGTCTCAATTGCATTGCGACTGCGCAGCGAGATCTTGGTGGGCGTTATCTACGACCCAATGCGCGACGAGATGTGGGCTGGACAAAAAGGCGACACGCCGAAATTAAATGGCCAGCCGTTTCATGTAAGCGATCGAGCGGAGCTCGCGGAAGCTGTGATCTCGATTGGACTGGCCAAGACCGGAGAAACGATCAACGCGAATTTCCCGTTGCTGCAGGCAATGATTCATCGCGTGCGCAAATGCCGCGTGCTCGGCAGTGCTGCGCTCGACATGGCTTACGTCGCATGTGGACGCTTCGATGCGTACATTGAAACGGGAATCAGCTTATGGGATATCGCAGCGGGCTGGCTTCTGATTGAAAATGCCGGTGGAACTGTCGATCTTCGCCCGCTCGAACACATGAAGGAGAAATACAGCATCGTCGCATCCAACGGCATTATCGATCTCAAGCTGTAATGACGAAGCCCAAAGCCCGAAAAGAGAATGTAGCCCAATGTCTGCGGGCTGTAGCGTCCGCTGTCCTCAGCGGATTTTGGCATTCGTCATTTGGATTTCGTTCGTCATTCCTCATTCGGCATTCATCATTTGCGCCATGATTCGTTGCGGCATCGGCTACGACATTCATCGTTTCGTGGAGGGACGAAAACTGGTTTTGGGCGGCGTCGAGATTCCGTACTCGCGCGGGCTGGAAGGACATTCCGATGCTGATGTGCTAGTGCATGCGGTTGCCGACGCCTTGCTCGGAGCGATCAGCGCCGGCGACATTGGCCAGCATTTTCCGGATACCGACAAGTCGATTCGCGGTATCAGCAGCATCGAAATTTTGAAACGAGTGAACGAATTGCTCGCGCAAAAAAGCGCGCGAGTCGTGAATATCGATGCAACGCTTCTCGCCGAAGAACCAAAATTCGCGCCACACGTTGAAGCGATGCGAAAAGTAATTGCGGACGCACTCGGCACTTCGGATTCGAACATAAGTGTGAAAGCGACGACGAATGAAAGACTCGGCCCAATTGGACGCGGCGAAGGCATCGCTGCAATGGCCGTGGCAACCGTGGAAGTGGAATGACGTCTTGGTCTACAGCCGCGCGCACTTAATGGTCATGGTGAGCGAAGCGAACCATCTCTCAAGCGCACCGATGACTTTCCGCGAAGAGAAAGCGTGCCGTTCTTATGTAAGGTTCCTCGCTCCGCTCGGGATGACACCGGAGTAGCAAATGCCGCTGCGCTTCTTCAACACGTACTCGCGCGAAGTCGAAGAATTCGAGCCGCGTGATCCGAGTGCGCGCCAGATCTCTATGTACACCTGCGGACCGACCGTTTACAGCCGCGCGCACATTGGAAATTTTCGCGCCTATATCTTCGAAGATTTGCTTCAGCGCCATCTCGAATTGCGCGGTTACAAGGTGCATCGCGTGATGAACATCACCGATGTGGACGATAAAACGATTCGGGGGGCAGGCGAAGCCGGTATCCCGCTGCAAAAATTCACCGAACAATTCAAGCAAGCGTTCTTCCAAGACGCGGATACGTTGCGCATCAAACGCGCGAACGAATATCCGGCTGCGACTGACCAGCGATACATCGACAGAATGATCGAGATGATCAGCACGTTGATTTCGAAGGGGCTTGCGTATCAGGCCGAGGACAAATCGGTTTACTATCGCATCAACAAATTTCCGAATTACGGAAAACTCGCGCACATCGATCTCAGTCAATTGCAATCGACGGGGCGCGTGAAGCACGATGAATACGATAAGGAACACATCGGCGACTTCGCGTTGTGGAAAGCCTGGGATGAAGAAGATGGCGACGTGAAGTGGGATTCGCCGTGGGGTCCGGGCCGTCCCGGCTGGCACATCGAATGCAGCGCCATGTCGACCGCACTGTTAGGGGATCGGTTCGATATCCATTGTGGCGGCGTCGATAATATTTGCCCGCATCACGAAGCCGAGATCGCGCAGAGCGAAGGCGTGACGGGAAAAAAATTCGTCCGTTACTGGCTGCACTGCGCGCATCTGCTCGTGGATGGACAGAAAATGGCGAAGTCGCTCGGGAATTTTTATACTGTGCCGGATGTCTTGGCGAAAGGTTACACTGGGCGCGAGCTCCGTTACGCGTTGCTGCGTGTGCACTATCGCGTGCCGCTGAATTTTACATGGGAAGGAATGAATGAGGCGCGCGAATCGCTGGGACGCATTGATGAATGGCTTGCGCGGCTGCGGGAAATCGCGCACGAAGAAAATGTCCAACACTTGCCCAACGTCCAACGCGCAATTGAGAAATCTGGCTTCGAGGATGCGCTGGACGACGATCTGAACATTTCCGCGGCGCTTGGATTTTTGTTTGAATCGATTCGCGAAACCAATCGCGCGATGGATCAAAATGAAATGGACGCAGCGACCGCGAATGCGTGGCTGGACTGGTGGAAACGAATTAACACCGTTCTCGATCTCGAAGCTGAGTTCGAAATCGTCGTTCCGCCAGAAGTCATGCAGCTCGCCAAGGAGCGTGAGAACGCGAGGCGCGAAAAAAAATGGAAACGCAGCGACGAACTACGCGAACAGATTTCCAAGCTTGGCTGGGAAGTGCGCGACACCAAGGACGGCCCAAAACTCACGCGGCGCGGCGTGATCTGAGGAGCATACGCGTCCCGCGTGTTGCTTTCGGCGTCGCGCCGAAACGAACTTTTGTTTTGCCAGGTTCGGCTTTTGAACTGTCCTGCTAGAAAAAGTTCGCGATCGCGAGGACGCGCTCGCCAGCACGCGAGACGCGCGCGCTCCCCGGAAAAATGCGCTCGCAACTCGGGGAGCGATTCGCCATGTTGAGCACTGAAAATGTTTGCGCCTGCCGATTTTCTCGACCTCGAACACACGGCCCATCCGAAGTTGTTCGAGAACCAGAATTACGTCTGGGACGCGCTCAAACAAATTGCGAGTTATCTGCAATTTCGCTTAAAGCCCGCGATCCTCGGCGAGCTCATGGGCAAGCCTTTCATCAGCAACCATGTTTTCATCGGCAAAGGAACGATTGTCGAGCAGGGCGCCATGTTAAAAGGCCCGGCGTGGATTGGCGAAAATTGCCGCCTCCGCAGCGGTTGTTACGTGCGCGAGAACGTGATCGCCGGCAACGGCGTGGTCATGGGGAACTCATGCGAGTTCAAGAACTGCATTCTGTTCGACGAGGTACAGGTGCCGCACTTTAATTACGTCGGCGACTCCATCCTCGGTCATCACGCGCACCTTGGCGCGGGGGTCATTCTCTCAAACGTAAAACTCGATCACAGCGAAATCGTGGTGATCACTCCAGACGGCGACATAGCCACGGGTCTCAGAAAATTCGGCGCGATCGTCGGCGACCGGACGGAAATCGGTTGCAACGCCGTCATCAATCCCGGCTCAGTCATCGGCAGCGACTGCATGATCTATCCCGGCGTAAACTTCCGCGGCGTCCTGCCGCACGGCAGCATGGTGAAGTTGCGACAAGAGCTGCAACTAATCGAGAAACGCTGACGAGCAAGAGTAAGAGCAGCAGGAAAAGCAGGACGGATGGGGGGGGATTCGAACCCCCGGTGCCTTTCGGCACACACGCTTTCCAGGCGTGCACAATCAACCACTCTGTCACCCATCCAAACGTTGGATCGATATCTTACAATATCGATGCTCACTCCGCGAATCACCTGTAGTAGCAAAAGCGACGCGAGGACGCGGTCGCACTCCGAAAGCTGCGCGAAACGGAGCGACGCCTCTTGAGCATTTCGCACGAAGTGCTTTGGAGTGCGGGGCGTTTTCGCACCGCTTTTCGAGCGGACAGTCAGAGTTGCAAGCGCCGAAATAATTCGTCTAGCGGCAATTGGATGCCGATGTAAAATTCGCCGAAGTCCGCGTATTCGGCGCTGACCGGATCGAAGCGCATCTTGTAGACAATCGCTTTGATCTGAAACGTGTCGCGTGCGAACAGCGTCACGCCCCATTCGGCGTCGTCGAGGCCTGTCGAACCGGTGATCAGCTGTTTCACTTTGCCGGCGAACTCGCGTCCAACGCTCGCATGGCCCTTCATTAATTTGCGGCGCTCATCGTACGGAAGCGCGTACCAGTTCCGCTGTTCGCCGCGGCGTTTGCTCATATTGTAGAAACAAACCACCGGCCAATCCGGAAGCGTGGGATAAACCCGCTCCTGCCGGTAATGCTTCATTCGCTCGCGAAACGAATTCATCGCTTCGGCGAGTTTTGCGGGATCGTTAGAGACACTCGGCTCGAGCGTTTGCACGTATTCGTCTTCGTTCGTGATGTATTCGCTTTCTTCGGTCAGCGACAAATAACTGTAAACCGGCGTCAGCACATCGGCCCCTAATGAGAGCGAGAGCCGCTTCTCGATCCTGTTGGCGTTGTGCAAGTCTGGTGTGATCAACATGAACCCGAGGTCCGCCTTCGGGCTCACCATGCTTAGCGTAAGCAATTGCGTTGACTCCATTGCGCGCACTTCCTGCACCAGCGACGAAAGATTGGTCTTAGCAGCATTTTGCTCTTCGCGGCTCAGCAATTGCCATTGCCCATACTCGATGTGGTAAAACAGATGCAGGCAATGCCAGCCTTCTTCGGGCACGAGCGCAGTGTTCTTGTCAGTCATCGCGCTAGTTTAAACCGCGAACAAAAGATGTCGATCTGGCGAACCGATCGCCGCCAACGGTGTCATCCCGAGCCCCCCGTTTGACTCAGTTCGTTCGCTCAGGGCAGGCTCCGACGGCGAGAACCTCGCACCATCTGATCGATCACCCAAAGTACGTTTGGATAATGCTCGCATTTTATGTGAGGTCCTTCGCTTCGCTTAGGACGACATTGCAGCTCAACCCGCGGGCGTTTGCGTCTTTGGCAGGTGGGCCATGCAATATTCTTCGCCATCGCGTGCGACGCGGAAATCCAGATTCGGATCGGTCAACTCAGTCGCGCCGCAGACCGCGCAGCGATGGAGCGCCTCATCCGCGTTGCGAGAGTGCGTTTCAAACCGTCTTCGCCGGGTTGACACCTCCTGGCGATGCGTGGCCTGACGAACAATTTCCAGGCCGAAAAATATGAAATAATTCGCGAAAGCCGCTATGAGCGCGGCGCGGTACGAATTCGAATTCAGCACAAATCCTAGCAGCAAGAACGCGGCAAAAACCCAGGCGAGCCATTTGATTTTTACCGGCAGAATAAAAAGGATGTAAATGACCTCGTCGGGATAAAATCGTGCAAAGGCGAAGAACAACGACGCGATGAGCATGCCGTTCGAAAAATTGCTGCCGAAGAAAAATGCCGCAACCGTTGTGCCGATCATTCCGACAAAGAAGTAAAGTGTAAGCCGGAAAGGGCCCCATGCGCGTTCGAGACCTTCGCCGATGAACCAGAGAAACCACAGGGCCAGCACGATCCAAAAACTGAGCGTTTGCGGAACGAAGATATAAGTGACCAGCCGCCAGACTTCCCCGTGCCGAATGCGCGCAGGATCGAGATCGAGGGCAAAACGAAAATTCGGATTTAACCACATCAGCGCCCACGCCAGCGCTGTAAAGGCAATCACGATTCGGATTAGTCCCGGGATGGCGAGAAAACCAAAGCGCCGTTCGAGTTTGTCGAGCCACGTCATCGCTGGCCGAAAGTAGCGCATGCGTCCTCGCTTGCGAAATTGAAAGCTCGGAATCCCGGCGTAGACCTACGAACGTCCATTATGAAAGCGCTTCGTGCGAAATTCATGAAAGCGGGTCTTTGTTTCGCGAAGCTTTGGGAGTGCGCACGCGTCCTCGCGTCGCTTTTCGGCCACTCCCAAGAACATTGTGCAATGAGTGTCGGAGTGTGTTCCAGCGGTAAAGAAGCCGCACGCTTGCGCTAGCATTTGCGACATCTAGTTTGCTGCATGAGCGAGATCGCGCCAAAAAAAACGCCACTTTATGAGGAGCACGTGCGGCTCGGCGCGAAAATCGTTCCATTCGCCGGCTGGCTCATGCCGGTGCAATACACCAGCATCATGGAGGAACATCAGGCGGTGCGAGACAATGTCGGCATGTTCGACATATCGCACATGGGACAATTCATCGTGGCTGCGACGCCCTCGTCGCAGAAAGTCGGCGGCGAGGGCGCCGCCGCCACCTGGCTCAACACGATGCTCACGAATAACATCGACAAACTCGATATCGGCATGGGTCAATACACTTTCCTGCTGAACGAGCGCGGCGGAATCATTGACGACCTGATCGTTTACCGGACAGACGAGGACACTTTTCTGCTAGTGGTGAACGCCGCGCGCACGGAAGAAGATTTTGCCTGGCTGCAAAGTCACCTCAAGGCGGGTCGATCTCCAGATCGCCCCAGTGGCGGACTGCCCGCCTCCGGCAAGCCTACGGCGGGCGGAGAGACCGCCGCTCCTTGCACGCTCGCAAATCGAAGCGCGGAGTTCGGCGGCGTCGCGATTCAGGGGCCGCGCGTGGTGGAATTATTTCATGCACTCTTCGGTAGGGACACAGAGCCGCCGGCGCGAAACCACATCGTCGATTTTCCATTCGATGGGACCGCAGTATCCGTCGCGCGCACAGGCTACACCGGCGAAGATGGCGTCGAAGTTTTCTTTCGAGCAACCGATGCCGTTAAATTGTGGAATGCCGCGCTCGAGAAAGGCAAAACGTTTGGCATTAAACCGTGCGGCCTGGGCGCGCGCGATACATTGCGCCTGGAGATGTGTTATCCCCTAAACGGCTCTGATCTGTCACCGCAACGAAATCCGATCGAGGCGGGATTGGTTTTTTTTGTAGATCTAACAAAACCACGTTTCATCGGGCGGGATGTTCTTTTTCGCGCGAAAGAGAACGGCACGAAGGAAAAGCTCGTGCCGTTTCGAATGAAAGAAAAAGGTCCTCCGCCGCGGCAGCACTATGCGGTTTTCTCCGGCGGCTGCCAGAGCGAGCGGATCGGTGAAGTAACTAGCGGCACAATTTCTCCGAGCTTGAACTGGGGCGTAGGAATGGCGTATGTCTCGTCGGCGCACGCGAAGATCGGTACAGAAATCGACATCGAAATTCGCGGCCAAAAATTTCCGGCCACTATCGAAAAGAAACCGCTCTACAAAAAATCAGTATCATGAATGTTCCTGACGATTTGCTTTACACCGACACACACGAATGGATTAAGCGCGAAGGCGATAACGTCCGCGTGGGTATCACCGATCACGCGCAATCGGAATTGACGGATGTGGTTTATGTCGAGTTGCCGAAGATGGACCGGCAGGCGAACGCAAAAGAAGCGATCGCTGTTATCGAATCGGTGAAGGCAGCGAGCGACATCTACGCGCCTGTGAAGGGAAGAGTTGTCGAAGTGAACAAAACGCTCGAAGCCGACGCAGGTCTAATCAACCGCGAACCGTACGGACAAGGCTGGATATTCGTTCTCAAGATCGAGAATCCCGACGATTTTAAAAATCTCAAAGACGCCGCCGCTTACAAAACGCAGATCGGTTGAAACCGAAATTTTTTCGAACGACCGGGGATTTCCGAATCTGGCTGGAGAAGAATCACGCGATCGCGGCTGAGCTTTGGGTTGGCTTCTACAAAAAGAATTCGGGAAAGCCGAGCATCACATGGCCAGAATCGGTCGATGAAGCGCTTTGTTTCGGTTGGATCGACGGTATCCGAAAACGAGTTAACGAAATCAGTTACCAAATTCGATTTACGCCGCGGCGGCGCGGCAGCATTTGGAGCACGATCAACATCAAAAGGGCGAAAGAACTCGCGAAAGAAAAACGGCTGCGGTCAGCCGGATTAAAGGCGTTCGGCGCGCGACGCGAATACAAATCCGGAATTTACTCTTACGAACAACGGAGCCCGGAATTACCAGCGGCGTACGATCGACAACTGAAAAAGAATAAAGCAGCGAGCGATTTCCTTCACGCGCAGTCGCCTTCGTATCGCAAAATGATCAGCTGGTGGATCGTCAGCGCAAAGAAGGAAGAAACACGAATGGCTCGCCTAGCAAAATTAATCAGTGAGTCTGCGAAAGGAAAACGCCTGCTTTAATAGCGGTCAGCTTTTGCCGAAAAGCAGCCCCAGCTATAACAGACCTGACACGGTGTTGATCAGCAGCGCCAGAATCATTGTGTTGAACCCGAACGAGAGAACGCTGTGGAACAGAGTGATACGGCGCATGCGGCGCGAGGTAATCTGCACGTCCGACACCTGACAGGTCATACCGATCACAAACGAAAAATAAGCAAAGTCAAAGTAGTCCGGCGGCCGATCGCCGGGGAAAATCAGTCCGCCAGCATGCCGATTCATGCCAGGTTCGTCGCTATCTCCGTAAAATGCATGCGCATAACGCAAACCATAAACCGTATGAACCAACATCCAGGAAAAGATCACAGTCAGCAACGTGAGCAACAGATGAATAATGAAATGGCCGCCGCTTTGACTCCTTTTCACGCTGACGAGAAATCCGACTGCCAACAGGGCAGCGGATGACGTGACCACGACAAAAATGAAAACCAGGAAACGGCTGAGATCTTGTTGCTGCGCTAATTGGCGTATTTTGCGCTGCGGTGTCGTCCAGATTGTCACCCAATCAAGCGCAAGAATAACGACAGCGACTGCATTCCAACCTGCAATTGCCGCACTCCAGGGCCGAAGATGTCCCCGTACGGCAAAGAATACCGCCGCACCGGCGGCCAATCCCAGGACGAGGCGATGCCGCGCGTCCTGCCGCGAAATAAGATCGATAACGCGCACGTTAGTGGTTGGCTTTCTTAATCGCGAACCCGATGTAGCCCCAGCGGCCCCATTCATAATGCGACGTGCGCTGCGCATCGCGGCGTCCGGTTTTTTTATCGTGCGCGTACGTGCTCGCAATGAATTCTGGAAACGCGGAGTTCATTTGCACGTCGTGCGACATAAGCAATCCGCCGTCGCGCAGCCGCGGCCAGAATTGACGAAATTCCCACAGCATGTGGCGATAGCTGTGCGAGCTATCGTGCACGAACATGTCGATGGACTGGGGTAGTTGATCGCGCTTCAGAAAATCTTCGATTCTACCACGCATCGGGACAAACGACGCTCGCAATTCCTCCGGAATTAAAGCGCCTTGCTGGCAGTCTTCGCTTAGCTCCACGCTGTAAAGTTTGGCTGCGGCGAGTTGTTCGTCGGCGAGCGCTTTCAAAACAAACGCCGAAGACATGCCGATGAATCCACCCGACTCCACCACCACCGCCGGCTGGAGCCAGCGGGTCAATCCGTAGAGCGTTGCGCAATCCAGTGCTCCCATCACGCCTTCACTGCCGTACGCGTCGCGGCGCCGGATCATTTCCGCCGTGAAATCGCTGGCTCGAATCTCCTGCGCGAAACGCGCCACGGCGTCCCACATCGAGTAGAAGAATGAAGGCTGGATCATTTGGCTTGGCCTTTTCCAGACGACTGAAATACGCGCATCGTAAGGAATCGCAACATTGGCAGCACTTTGAGTCGAGCCGACTGTCAATTTCGTGCGGCTCATTCCGGGGAGCGCACGCTTCCCGCGTTCCGCGGTTAGGCATCCTGCCGAACGAATCGCCCTGGAGCCGCCGGATTGTTGGAATCGCCAAAAGCAGGATGCTTTTCGCTGCACGCTGGAAGCGTGCACTCCCCGCAACTCGGCTTTTAATCCCGCTTAAGCTGTGCTAATCCTTGGGTTTTCCCCATGAGCAGCAAATCAAAGCCGCGTGAGGCAGAGCTTAACTTCGAGGGCGCGATGGATCGGCTCGAAAAAATTGTCGAGCAGATGGAGTCGGGTAAATTGCCGCTGGAAGATCTGATCGTGCGCTATGAAGAAGGAATGAACCTGGTAAAAATTTGCCAGGAGCGACTTGCTAATGCCGAGCAAAAGATTGAAATCATTGCTCGCAATAGCGGTGGCAAGCCGGTAGTTAAAGACTTTGAGCCAACACCGGAGACGACCGAGCAGGCGGCCGGTGCCGATGACTCCCAGGAAGCAAATGACGAAATCAAACTCTTCTGATAGTTCTCAGATCGCCGAGGCAACAGCCGCGCCCAAGGGTCTACTCGATGGAATCCGCTCGCCTGCTGACATCAAGGCTCTTCGCGAGCAGGATCTGCCGCAGCTCGCGCAGGAAGTGCGCGATGAGCTGATCAAAGTTCTTTCCCAAACCGGTGGACATCTCGGGCCGAACCTTGGCGTGGTTGAGCTGACGATTGCGTTGCATCGCGTGTTCGACACGCCACGCGACCGCTTCGTGATGGATGTGAGTCACCAGGGGTACGTGCACAAAATGTTTACCGGCCGACTCGATCGTTTTCACACGATGCGCCAATTCGGTGGACTGAACGGTTTTCTTTTACGCACCGAGAGCGAACACGATTGCTACGGCGCGGGCCACGCGGGCACAGCGCTTTCTGCGGCGCTTGGAATGGCGGTCGGGCGCGACCTGCGCGGCGGCGATGAGAACATCGTCGTGGTCGCGGGCGATGCAGCATTCACCTGCGGAATCAGCTACGAAGCGCTCAACAACGTGAAAGCGCATACGAAGCGATTCATCGTGGTGCTCAACGACAACGAATGGTCGATTGCGAAAAATGTCGGCGCGATCGCGAGCTACCTGAACACGATCGTGACCAGCCCGACATTCGCTCACCTTCATGACAAAGCGCGCAATTTTGTGCAGGCAATTGCCGGAAAATCGGTGGCGGACTTCGCGCATAAAGTTGAAGAAAGCGTCAAAGGCTTGCTGGTACCGAGCGTTATCTTCGAGGAACTCGGGTTGCGTTACTACGGCCCAATTGATGGGCACGATATCGCCCTTCTCATCCGGACATTTGAGTTCTTAAAGACGCAAGAAGAACCGGTGCTGCTCCACATTCTCACCCAGAAAGGCAAAGGCTACGCGCCGGCGCTCAAGCAGCCGGATAAATTCCACGGACTCGGCAAATACAAGATCGAAAGCGGCGAAACCGCCCCGACGCCTACTCCGACCTATTCGGAAATTTTCGGCAAGACGCTGGCGAAATTCGCGGAGACAAATCAGAAGCTGGTCGCCATCACCGCGGCGATGCCGAGCGGCACGGGCCTCTCGCATTTTCAGAAGGCGCATCCGGGTCGCTACTTCGATGTCGGCATCGCGGAAGAGCACGCCACGCTTTTTGCCTGCGGCCTTGCCACGCAGGGGTTGCAGCCGTTTCTGGCAATTTACTCAACGTTTTTCCAGCGCGCGTACGACATGGCGATTCACGACATCGCCATCCAAAATCTGAATGTGAAGCTGTGCATGGACCGCGCCGGCTTAAGCGGCGACGACGGCCCGACGCATCATGGTCTGTTCGATATCGGTTACCTGCGACACGTCCCAAACTGGATGCATATGCAGCCGAAGGATGAAGACGAATTCGTCGACATGCTCTGGACGATGTTGCACCACAACTCCGGTCCGATCGCCATTCGGTACCCGCGCGGCTCGGGGACGGGTGCAAAAATTAAACCGGAACCGCGGCTCCTCGAGATCGGCAAGGCCGAAGTCGTGCAACACGGGCGCGACGTAGCGATCTTCGGCTTGGGCGCCATGTTTGAAGTTGCCCAAGAAGCCGCGCGCAAACTTGAAGAGAAAGGAATTTCCGTCGCGCTGATCAATCCGCGCTGGATCAAGCCCATGGACACCGGCACGCTCGAATTCTTCGCGCGCAGCGTGGAAGTCGTCTGCACGATTGAAGATCACGTTTTGCACAACGGTTTTGGCTGCGCAGTGATGGAACATTTGCACTCACAAATGATCAATACGCCCGTTGTGCGTATCGGTTGGCCCGATCAATTCATCGAGCACGGCGCAGTGCCAATCCTGCGAAAGAAACACGGCATCACAGCCGAAGCGCTGGTAGAAAAAGCTCTGCCGTTGTTACGCAAGAAATCCAGCCTCCGCCCATCGGTGGCCTGATAAAAGCGAAGGGCGCCTTCGTTTCCGAAAGCGCCCTTCATAGTTTCGATGGCGATAAGCCGAATTCTGTCTCCCGAATTTCTTCGGGACGATGATCATTTATCTTAGCGACATACCCGAGGATTAAATCGGACCGGCTGCCCTTCCTCTGTTTTGTCTTGCACCGCATGGGGTTTTTCGTGCCTCGCGAATTACTTCGCGAGCGGTGAGCTCTTACCTCGCCTTTTCACCCTTACCTGCGCTTCTTTCAAAGAACCGGCGGTGTCTTTTCTGTGACACTTTCCGTCAACGTTTGCTTTCGCGAACGTCGCCCGCGTATTTTACGCGGCATGCTGCCGTATGGTGT
>WNGE01006817.1_pt1 | contig 12606 bp, 11 predicted proteins | sample 5400651 | NCBI WGS metagenome assembly WNGE01 (sample SAMN13153370, study PRJNA577476) | soil metagenome | isolation source: 60 cm soil or saprolite under grassland replicate 2 | place: USA:California | collected 2016-06-15 | reverse complement strand
TTCCCGGACGCCACCTGAGCCGATGCCCGGCCGGCGATACCAGCAACCGATCGCACGCCAGGCGCTGCAGCTTGCCCGGGCAGCCGGAGCTGCCGGAGGCCACCCCACCAGATCAACGGTTGTTCAGCGCGGTCCTAGGTCATGCCGCCGGCGAGGTCCGCGGCATCGCGGCACTGACCGGGCACCGTGACCGGCCTGGCGTCGGACCAGCCGATGGGTACGTACTGCACGATTACCTCGATCAGTATTCGCGGACGGCGCGCCGCGGGGTGCTCATACCGGCGGCGGTGTGGGACGCCCTGACGGCCTATGCGTCTAACCCAGCTGACCGGACCCGGCTTGCCCAGGAAGCCCAGCGGCGCGGCTTGTACCGCTACGCCGTTGAGCTAGCACAACCCGCAGCAGAAGCTGGCGAGAGCACCGCGATGCAACTCTTGGCGGTTCGGCTCGACGAAGCCGGTCATGCCGAGGAAGCAGAAGCGTGGCTGCGCCGCGCCGCCGAGGCGGGCAACCCCAACGCGGTGCAACTCCTGGCCAAGCGCCTTTACGAGAAAGGCGACGCAGAGAGAGCCGAAACAATACTGCGCACCGCCGCCGCCAGCGGCGACACCTCCGCCATATTGTCCATCGCCGGGCAACTGGACCAGACCGGCCATGGCGAGGAAGCCCAGCAGCTATTGGTCCAGGCCGCCGGTTCCGGCGACACAGTGATCATGGAACGCCTCGCCGCGCGCTTCGACGAGGCCGGTCGAGGCGAGGAAGCGGAGGAATGGCTGCGCCGAGCCGCAGAGGCTGGCGATTCCATTGTCATGCAGCAACTGGCCGACCGGCTCGACGAGGCTGGCCGGGCTGAAGAAGCCGAAATGTGGTTGCGTCAAGCCGCGGAGGCGGACGGCCCCTTCTCCCATTTCGTCAGACTGCGTCTGGCCCAGCGGCTCGATGACACCGGCCGACCCGGTGAGGCTGAGGAGTGGTTGCGCCGGGACATCGAGGCTGGCGAGATCTCGGCCACCAGGTGGACCTTGGCCGGGCGGCTCGGCCAGGCTGGCCGGGCTGAGGAGGCCGAGGTTTGGCGGCAAAGGGCTCGTGACGCTGGCGAATACTTCGCCTTGTGGTTCGCGATCGCGGAGATCGAGCAATCCGGGGGCGGCCTTGACGATTTCGAGGCGTTGCTGCGCCCTCCCGCCGAGGCCGGTGATCTCTTTGCAATGCGGACTCTGGCGGAGCGATTCGACGCGGCAGGCCGGGGTTCCGAGGCCAACCGGTGGCTGAGCGATTCGGCCGAGGCCGGCAATCTCAACGCTCTCCATGTCCTGGCCGGACGACTCCAGCAGGCGAGCCGAGGCGGGGAAGCTGAGCAGGTTTGGCGCCGAATCATCGAGGCCGGGAACTCTTTCGCCGTGCACTCGCTAGCCCAGCAATTTGAAGGGACCGATCCCACCCGCGCCGACAGCCTGCGACGTTACGGCATCGAGCCGGGAGGTAGCACAGCCGCCCCGTGGTGAAAGGCACCGTCTCAGAACCGTCGTTGTTAGGGGTCTCAGCGCAACCGCCGGACCGCCTGCTTCATACCCCGCTGCTCGGATTGCTGGCGCCGGCTCAGGTGCGACACCAGGTGCTCGGCCGCGCTCCGAGCCGTGCCGATGAGTTCCAGGCTGTCGTCTTCCACGGCGGCCGCCGTGGCGGCCATGGTGTCGATCCGGCGCAGCACCGAGCGGGCTTCTCGGAGCAGCGCAGCTGTGCGCTTGCTCTCGGCCAGCGGCGCGCGCGGATCGTTTAGTTTGCTCATGTGGTCGAGTATGTCGCCCCGTCAAACGGGCGGGCGTCCAGTAGGACCTGGCTGGTCAGGGCGGAACATGGCCGACCGGCCCTGTCCGTGGCCATGAGAAAGTGGCTCTGGCCCAATTTCCGTGACGGTCCTGGGTCCGGCGGCGTGTCTCGTGGTGTCGTGATCGCCACTTTTGTGATCATGCCGGGCGTGCGATCTTGAAGCTCTCAGCGTCCTGTTCCCTCACCTGGCCGGCTTGTCGGTCGAGCGGGTGTTCCCGGCGGGAAGGTCGGTGCGCGTCCTGGCCGGGACTCGCGCAGGCGAGGCGGCCTGCCCGGCGTGCGGCACCGTGTCACGGCGGGTGCACAGCCGCTATCAGCGGCAGCTGGCCGATACCGCGGTGGCGGGCCGGGAGATGTTAATTCATCTGCAGGTCCGCCGGTTCTTCTGCGGCAGCGGCGGGTGCGCCAAGACGACGTTCGCCGAGCAGGTCCCGGGCCTGACCATCCGTTACGGACGCCGGACCCGGGGCCTGGACCAGATGCTGCAGGCGGTCGCACTGGCCCTGGGCGGCCGGCCCGGCGCGCGGCTGACCGGGCGGCTGGCCGCCGCGGCCAGCCGGTCAACCCTGCTGCGGCTGATCCGCGCTTTGCCCGACCCTCAGCCCGGGCCCGTCGCGGTCCTCGGGGTCGATGATTTCGCGCTGCGCCGCGGGCACGTCTACGGCACCATCCTGGTCAACATCGAACCCGCCGGCCGGTGGACATGCTCCCCGAGCGGTCCACGGAATCCTTCCGCGGCTGGCTGGACGCCCGCCCCGGCGTGGAGGTGATCTGCCGGGACCGGGGCGGCTGCTGTGCCATTAGCGCGGACTTCCGCGCAGCTTCTTTAACCCGGTTATGTCCGCCCGTCGGAGTTCCCTTCGTTGTTGTGGCCTGTGCGGACGAACTCCCTGGCCTCCCGTCCCGGGCCTGCTAGCTGGGCGCATGAAGCTGCTATATAGTAAGCTAGCGAAGTTGTTGTTGATCTGTGATCTAGCCGGGTTCCGTGCCAAATGCCCGTTCCAGGTAGCCGTCAATGCGGTCAACTTGGCAGCCCAGCGGACAATTCGGGCCTGGACCCGCGCCCGCTGCCCCGGCACCCGGTCTGCTACATCGGAGCTATGGCAGCGCAATCGACCCGGCGCAAGGGCTGGGAACTGTTCGCCCGCCCCGCCGGCCAGAACCAGCGCAGGTACGAGGCGCTGCGCGCCTACGTGTACGACGGCGCACCCCTGGGCCAGGCCGCTGCCGCGTTCGGGTACGCCCCCGCCACGCTGGAATCGCTCGCCCGCGACCTGCGCGCGGGCAAGCTGAACCTGTTCGCCGAGGCCGGCCGGCCGGGCCGCAAGAGCGCGCCGAAAAAGACCGCGCCCGCGCGCGGGTGATCGAACTGCGCCGCGAGGGCCTGTCGGTGTATGAGATCAGCACCCGGCTGGCCGCCGAGGGGACTCCGCTGAACCGCACCGGGGTGGGCCAGGTCCTGGCCGAGGAAGGATTCGGCCGGCTGCTGCGCGGCCCGGACCCGGCGGCCAGCACCTCACCGGCCACCAGCGGCCGTGACACCCGCCTGCCCCGCACCGCCATCGCCGACTTCACCGCGCTGCCCGGCCGGGTGCACACCTCCATGGCCGGGCTGCTGCTGGCCATCCCCGACCTGGTCGCCCTGGACCTGCCCGCCCTGATCAGCTCAGCCGGCTACCGGGGCACCAAGGTGGTGCCCGCCGCCAGCTGGGTCCTGTCGCTGCTCGCCCTGAAACTGACCGGCACCCGGCGGGTCTCCCACGCCGGTGACCTGATCACCGAGCCGGCCGCCGCCCTGTTCGCCGGCCTGTCGGTGCTGCCGAAAAAGACCGCGCTCACCGACTACTCCTACGCCACTTCCCATGACCACCAGCGAGCGTTCCTGTCCGCCCTCGACACCAAGATGATCGCCAGCAGGCTCGCCACCAGCGACGAGGCAATTTTCGACCTTGATTTTCACGCCGTGATGCACTGGGGTTCTGATCCCGCCCTGGAAAAGCACTACGTGCCCACCCGGTCTCAGCGTTCCCGCAGCGTACTGACGTTCTTCGCGCAAGACTCCGGCACCCATAACCTGGTCTACGCCAACGCGGACCTCACCAAGGCCACCCAGAACCGCGAGGTCATCGCCTTCTGCGATCACTGGAAGCAAGCATCCGGCACCGACCCCCGCATGCTGATCATGGACTCCAAGGTCACCACCCAGCCCGTCCTCGGCGAACTCGACGACCGCGGCGTCAAATTCCTCACCCTTCGCCCCCGCTCACCATCCCTGGTCCGCCAGATCAACGCCATCCCAGCCACCTCTTACACTCCCGTCACCCTCAACCGCACCGGCAAGCACACCAGGCCGAAAGTCCACGAGATGACCGGCGTCAGGCTCAGCAGATACCCCGGCACCGTCCGCCAGCTCATCGTCACCGGCCTGGGCCGCGACGCCCCCACCGTGATCATCACCAACGACCACGACAAGAAGACCAGGGAACTGATCGAGCACTACGCCCGCCGGATGACCATCGAGCAGCGCCTCGCCGAGATCATCCAGGCCTTCTGCGCCGACGCCCTCTCCTCCACCGTCAACCTCAACGTCGACCTCGACGTCGTCCTATGCGTCCTGGCCCAGGCCCTCACCGCCGCCTTCCGGCTCCGCCTGCCCGGCAACTACGCCACCGCCACCCCCGACACCCTCCAGCGACGTTTCCTCGATACCCCCGGCGAGATCATCAACACCGCAGACGCCACCACCATCAAGATCAAACGACGCGCCTACTCGCCCGTCCTCCGCGGCGCCGACCTCCCCGCCGACATCAACGTCCCCTGGTGGGGCGGACGCCGCCTCCACTTCGAGTTCGACTGAAACCAGGCCCAAGTCGCTGTGCGGAAATCCGCGTTAGAGGGAGCAGCCGCCGGCGCGCCGCTAGCGGTCCAGGTCGCCGACCGGTGGCATCTGCTCCACAACCTGGCCGAAGCCGTCGAGCGCGCTACCGCCCGCCACCGCTCCTGCCTGCAAGAACAACCAGCCCCGCCCGGGCCCGGGGCGCCGCCGGCCACGAGCGCGCCTGACGGGCCGCGGGTGCTGCGGACCCGGGCCCGGCACGCTGAGATCCACGCCGCGCTGGGCTGCGGGCTGACGGTCACCGAGATCAGCCGTGCCCTGCGGCTGGACCGCAAGACGGTGCGCCGCTACGCCAGCGCCGCCAGCCCGGATGAGCTGTCCGCGGACGCGCCGGCCGCGCGGGCGAGCCTCCTGGACCCGCACCTGCCCTACCTGCACAAGCGATGGGAGGAAGGCTGCCGCAGCACCGACATGCTGCACCAGGAGATCCGCGGCCGCGGCTACCGCGGCAGCCTGCGCACGCTGCGCCGCCACACCGCGCAGCTGCGCCAGGCCACCGCCCGCCCCGCGCCGCCGCCAGCACCCGCATCAAAGAAAGTGGCCAGCTGGATCCTCACCCCGCCCGGCAAGCTCACCGACACCGACCACGCCGCCCTCGCTAAGATCACCGCCCGCTGCCAGGAGCTGACCATCACCTGCGCCCTGGTCCGCGAGTTCGCCGACATGCTCTGCCACCGCAAAGGCAGCCGCCTCGGCGCGTGGGCCGCCAGCGCTGAGGCCAGCCCCGTCCCCGAACTCCGCGGCTTCGCCAAAGGACTCCGCAAGGACCAGGACGCCGTGACCGCCGGGCTCACCCTGCCCTACAGCTCAGGCGCGGTTGAAGGCAACGTCAACCGGATCATTCTGTGGAATCAAATTGTCCGGGTTTGCTCAGGTTCCGCCGTGGCGGACGGCGATGACCGGGAGCAGCCTGCCCGTGCCGGGCGTGGCGAGCTGGCGTGGTGTCGGCCCGGCCGGGGTGGGCGTGTCTGCGAGCTTGGCCAGGAGGCGGCCGATCGCGGCCTGGCCGTCATCGACGGCAGCCCGCTCATCGTCGGTGAGCGGGATCGCGGCGGTCATCTTCTGCAGGTTGCTCTTGGCTTCCAGCAGCTGGGCCGCGGTGGAGTCCTTCGGGGTGTAGAAGTCGCAGCGGGCGCAGGCCATCCGGTGCGGGCACTGCTCGAAGAACGTGTAGGTGCAATACCCGTGCCCGAGGTCGTAGTGCTGCCATGGCTCGCCGGAAGCAGCTGCTCCGGAGGCGATGGCGTCGCGGTCGATGAGGACTTCGATAGCCCGGACGTTGCGGGAGAAGTACCCGGCGTCGGCGTAAGCCCGGGTGAGCGTCTGGGCGCTGATCTTCGCGTAGAACTGCGTTGATTGCGGCGAGCGGTGACCGAGCCAGGCTTGCAGCTCGAACAGGGTCATCGGCTCCTTGGCGTTGTAGAGCTGGCTGGCGATCGTGGAACGTGCCCGGTGGCTGGTGATGCTGCCGCGCACGTCGGCGGCCGGTACCCCGGCCTTGCGGCAGAGCATGGGGATGACGGTGTTGTTGATGTAGGGGGTGGACACGCGGCGGGCGCGGAAGGCGAACAGCAGGTCTGCCCGCTCGCCGGTGCGCCGGTCGATCAGCTGCGGCTGGCCGGGGCGGATGGCCTGCCACGCCTCGATGGCCTGGCCGAGGATCGGGTCGACCGGCTTGGTGAACGAGGTGCCGGTCTTGTGCGCTGGGACGTCGAGCAGGCAGACCGCGTCACGGGCCAGGACCTGCGGTGAGTCCCCGGCGATCGGGTCGGCGTCGTGCTGCCAGCGGATGCAGCCCACCCGCAGCCGGGCGATCTCGTCGCTGCGCTGCCCGGAGAACAACCAGGTCAGCGTGATCGCCCGGACCAGCTCGAACGGGTAGAAGTGCCCGGCCCTGGTTTCGGGCAGGTCGGCGGTTCCCAGGTTCAGGCCGGCCCACAGCAGTTTGGCCCACACCTCATCGGCGATCACCCGCGGGTTCGGGCCGAGCAGGGCCGCGATGCTGCGCGGGGTGCCGAGCGCCCGCTGCGGGTCGAAACGACGGGGCAGCCATTCCCGCTCCTGGCAGTCGCGGAAGAACGTCCGGACCGCCGAGAGCTGGGCTGCCTTCGCCGATGCCTGCAGCGGTTTGCCGATGCGGTCGCCAAGCCCGGCGGTGCGCTGTGCGTAATCGCCGACGCTCATCCGGTCCAGCGCGGCGATCCAGGCGGCGCAGGTCTGCCGCGTCCACGCAGCCGGGTCGCCAGCCTCGGGATGTTCTGCCTCCAGCCAGCGCCCGGCCTTGAGCAGCGTGGCGCGGATACTGCCGCGGACCCCGGGAGTGAGCGTGGAGGTGGAATACCACCGGTCCGCCCACCGCGCCCATTCGGCCGGGCCACCGCTTGCCCGGTCCGGGCGGCGGCCAGCGCGAGGAGCTGGCGGATCGCAGAAGCCCAGGTAAGCCACGGCTCGCTGCATCGCATGCAGCGTGTTCAGCCGCAGGCCGGGAAGGAGCTGTTCGCTGCGGATCCGGTCGAACAGCCCGGTGCCCAGCTCCTCGATGTGCGGGCTGCGGTTGAGCAGGAACACCTGGCAGGCGACCATCGGCAGCAGCGTGTCGTCCTCGCGGCCGAGCCGGTAGCCCCACTCGGCGAGCACCGAGCGGATGCGGCGGATCTCACCGTCCACCCGGTCGCGGCCAAAGACCCGCCAGGCCAGGGTGAGGCGGCTGAGCCGGCCGAGCTGGCAGAAGGCGGTGAAGCCGCCGAGCAGGAAGGCGTGCGCTGCCAGGTAGGGACGGACCGCATCATCCGCCCAGGCAGGGGCAGCCTTGCGGAAGCCGTCCTGGTCGCGGCCGAGGAGACCGGCCCACTCCTCATCCGTCCATGCCCAATACGACCGGCCGGCCTGCGCACACCGCAGCAGCACCACCGCGCTCGCATCCAGCACCGCCCGGCGGCGATGGGATGTGGATGGTGACTCCAGCGCGGCGCCGGCGTCATCCAAGGGCCGCAGCAGCCGCCGGATCAGCTGCCACCCTCCGGCGGCCTGGTCGTAGCGGCCCAAGCGGCGCAGGTTGCCCACCCCGAGACCGGCAATGGCTGCTGCCTCAGTGGCCCGCACGGCTGGCGTGGTGTCGTAGCTGCGTGGATCGATCGGCCAGCACCAGCGCCCGTCACCGCCTTCTGCCGGCAACACAGCCAGCGGTGCGCTCACCCCGGCACCTCCGCCACTTCGCCGGCGCAGGTAAGCATCCGCAGACGCCAGGAGTGGATGTGATCCATGCCGCTGCTGAGCTTGCCGGCCAGATCACGGCCGGACAGATGAATATAAGTAAGCGTGGAGTCAGTGTGACGATGCCCGGCGAACGCCGCGATCGCGTGCAGTTCCCAGCCCATCCGCGCCAGATCGGTCAGGCACAGATGCCGCAGGGTATGAGTGGAGAACTGCGGAACACCGGCGCCCAGCGCGATCTGGCGCACCACCTTCGACCAGGTCCACAAGCTCAGCGGCTGGGCATGGTTGCGCCGCGACTCCGACAAGAACAACGGCCCGCGGGCCCGGCTGATGGAAGACCGGCGGGCCAGGTAACCCGACAGCAGTTCCCCGGCCGCCGCTGAGTACGGCACCACCCGCTCCCGCCGGTTCTTGGTCGTCTCCGCGCGCACCCGCAGCGTGCGGTGCGCCGGGTCCAGGTCGCTGGTCTGCAGCGAGCACAGCTCTTCCCGCCGCAGCGCAGCATCGTAAGCCAGGGCCAGCATCACCCGGTTGCGGACCGGCTCACCCCTGGCGACCATCAAGATGTCCAGCCACTGCTGCTCGCCGGGAATCCACGGCAACCGGGTCATCCGGGGCACCAGCCCCCGCCTCCCGCCACCGAACCCGCCGCGCGGCGTGTAACGGCCACGGCCGACCGGGTTGGACTCGCGGAGCCCCTCCTCCACCAGGAACTCATAGAACAGCCGGACCGCGACCAGTCGCTGCTGCAACGTCGCGTTCGCCAGCCCCGCCCCCGAATCAATCGACAGCACGTTCGCGCCCCGCAGGCTGGGCCGGCTCGCCAGTTCCCGGACGAACGCAGCCACCTGCGCCCGGCCCGCAGCCAGCGGATCCACCCCGTCCCGCTCACAAACCTGCAGGTACTCCGCCAGCCCTCGGGCATAGGCGTCAATCGTCCCAGGCGCACGGCCAAGATCAGTCCATACCCGCAGCCACTCGGCGGCCCGCTCGTGCCTGCCCAGCACCGGCCACCTGTCCACCCACGTCGCAGCAGCCACGCCCCGCAAGACCCCCGTCCCCGTCAGCTTGCGGCGACGCTACCGTGCGCAGCCTCCTCGGTACGCAGCGACACACGGCGGTGATTCCAAGTAACTAACAAGATGATCAAAAGGCAAATGTACGGACGAGCAAAACCCGACCTGCTGCGCAAGCGCGTGCTGCTCGCCGACTGACCTCATCACGGAAAGTGGGCCAGAGCCACCGCAACCTGGCCATTGACAGGCTCGCCGCGCTCGGCGGCCGGCTCGAGGGCACCACCATCACCGGGCACCTCCCCCACCGCAGCGGCAGCCATTAGCGCACGGCAGTCACCACTGGCGCCAAAGGCTGCCCATCCTGTTGCAAAGGCAGCCGACGCGAGCACATCACTGGTCCGCCCCGGCGACCGCCCATCGGCTACGATCAAGCGCTGATCAGCCGCGCCGACCGCGCGCGTGGCGGCACGCAGATTACCCCGATATGGCACCGCACCGGGGCCAACGGCGAGGCGGTCTGAGCCGCGCACATCGGCGGCTCGGCGCGCGTTCTCGTTGACCTGCCGTGTCGCTCAACGTGCTGCTGAAATAGTCGCGTGGAGGTTCTGAGCAGCCGGATTCTCCTGCGGCCCAGCGACTTGGACCGCAGCCGCCGCTTCTACCGCGACGTACTGGGCCTGGCCATCTACCGGGAGTTCGACCCTGCGGACGATCCCGGGGTGGTGTTCTTCCTCGGCCCGGGATTGCTCGAGGTCTCCGGGCACCTGCCGGCCCTCCCGGACAGTCGGTGATGATCTGGATTCAGGTACGGGATGTCCACGCCGAGCACGCCCGGTTGGCCGCGGCCGGAGTGCCTATTATCCGGGGGGCTTGATCGAAATGTGGATCCGGGACCCCGATGGCATCCAGATCGTCCTGGTCGAGGTTCCCGCCGATCACCCTCTCCGCCGTGACCCGCGATCGGCGTCACCGCCAAGATGACGAACACTACTAGTATGCGGCAGAAGAGCACGGCTAGTGGGCCAAGAGCAAGACGAGTAGACTAGGACGTCGAGACGGTCGCCGGACAGAAACTGTTTCATGGGTGATCCACTGCGGCATCGTCTGTGAGGGGGCGCTCGCCGATGGAGTTCTCTGGGGAGCGGCCGACAACCGCGCATCCGCTGCTGGCTGGCATCTTGATCGACGTTTCGGCCTCTATGGTCTCGTCTTCTCTTCGGTCCGAATCGGGTAACCGAAATAGGACCGACCCTGAATCGCCGACCGACGGTGAGCCAGGGATTATGACTCGAATTCAAAGCGTTAGTAGGGCGCTTGATGACCTCGTGGCGCGCGGAGCCGAGCTATCCAAGCAGGAGGCCGCTGGCAGGATCGCGCCGCTTCTGAAATTGTTTATGTATGGCTTCGGCTTTGGTGGAGTATTTTCGACGTTCCTATCTGTACTTCTTGGCGGTGGAAGGGTCGAGAGGTCCAAGGTGCGGGATCTTCTCGCGTTGCCGGGGGAGTCCAACTCGACTATAGGTATCGATCAGCTTGCTCAAAGATGGCTTGAATACCGGAGCAATATTGAAAATATGTTCCCTGATATGCTGGGGGACACCCCGATGGCCTCAGCGATGCAGATGGCCCGAGATCGTCTTACGCGGGAGCTTGCCACGACCAAATATGCTGGGAACCCGATATTGCTGATTGTCTCAGATGGGGAACCCACGCCAGAGGACGGGTTCCCCGATCCAGCTGTTGCCGTTCGCGAGCTCGCCAGCGAAATGAAGGCGGCAGGCGTGACGATCATTTCCTGCCTGCTGACTAAAGATGATATCCTCGAACCCCGACGACTCTACACATCGCCGGATGCTAGCTGGCCAGCTGGCGCGCGACTGCTATTTGATTGCGCTTCCGAAGTGCCGCCTGCGTCCCCATTTCATTACTTGCTCTCAGAATTCGATTGGACGCTAGACCGGGAGCCCGCCTATTTGCCCAGATCAACCACACAGATGTGTTGTCTGAATTCAGCAAGCTAGTGCTCAGTCGACTTCCTACAGCACCGGCTATAGATGGCAATCAGCAATCGGAATCTCTTCCAAGCCCTACAGTAGGCCTACGCCCCATGCGTGTGTTTGTTAGCTACAGCCACCTCGATCGTCGGTACTTCAAGCCCGGGGACTTGCTGGACTACTTGTCAGGACTCAGAAGGGAGGGGGTCGAATTCTGGTGGGATAAACGCATCGAAACCGGAGAAATATGGGATGATCGCATCAAAGAAGAAATTACTAACACCGACATTACATTGGTGCTTGTGAGCCAGGCGTTCTTGAATTCTCGATACTGTCAGGATGTTGAGGTTCGAAGCTTTCTCGAAGCACGCAAGTCCCGCGGCTTGTGTATTTTTCCAATAATTCTCTCACCATGCGATTGGCAGTCTTATCCGTGGCTGAGGGCGACGCAAGTACAGCCACGGCAAGGGACCATTGAGACCGATTTCACGAGCCGGGGCAAGCGGGCGGAATTGTACTTGGCAATACTGAACGAACTCCGGGCAATTGCGGCTCTCAGGGTCAACTGACAGGTGCTTTCGCAGAATCCCGGCAGATGTCAGTCTCAATGTGTTAAGGATGCTTGGGAACCGGTGATGGCGCAGCGCTCCCGGCAGTCTGCTTTCGCAGGCGATTGTCTTGCCCTTCCCCAGGCACTCACATCGGCAGAGTCGGACGCGGGCCGATGGTGCGGGCCGCGCAGCTGGCCCTGTTCAGTTGCTCTGGACGAAGTCCGGCCGAAGGCCGGCTCGCGGACCAGATCGGCGGATCGGCTGCTGGGCATGTCCGGCCCGGGCTGCGGCCGCCGGCTTTGTGCCGTAGCCTGCGTGCCGGTGAGTTCGGGCACGCCGGATGGTCCTAACCGGTGCGGGGGTAGCGGATGCTGGGCACCCTGCCCCGGTTGTGTTCGAGAGCATCGCTGTGCGGAGATCGCCATGTCGCGGGTGCGCGTCCATAACTTCTGCGTGTCGCTGGACGGATTCGGCACTGGTGAGGGGCAAAGCCTCGATGCTCCCTTCGGGCACGCGGGTGACCGGCTGCAGCAATGGTTTTTCGCCACTCGGACCTTCTGCGCCATGCACGGCCAGCCCGGCGGCAGCACGGGCGTGGACGACGCCTTTGCCAGCAACTGGGGGCCGGGCATCGGCGCGGAGATCATGGGGCGGAACAAGTTCGGGCCGCAGCGCGGCCCCTGGATGGACGAGGAGTGGAAAGGCTGGTGGGGAGACAACCCGGTGTTCCACACCCCGGTCTTCGTCCTCACCCGCCATCCCCGGCCCTCGCTCGAGATGCAGGGCGGCACCACATTCCATTTCCCCGGCGCCGGCCCGGCCGGGGCTCTGGCCGCGGCGCGCCCGGCCGCGGGAGGGCGGGACATCCGCATCGGCGGCGGCCCGTCGATCATCCGCCAGTTCCTGGCCGCCGGCCTTGTCGATCACCTGCACATCGTCGTGGTGCCCATCGTGCCGGGCCGCGGGGAACGGCTCTGGGACGGGCTCGAGGGGTTCGAACACCGCCTCGGCAGGGAGGCAGTGAGCAGCCCCAGCGGCGCTTCTCATCTCATCTTCACCCGCCGGTGAACCGCGGCAACACGACGCGGCCCGATCCGGCCTTC
>WNGE01018812.1_pt1 | contig 12613 bp, 14 predicted proteins | sample 5400651 | NCBI WGS metagenome assembly WNGE01 (sample SAMN13153370, study PRJNA577476) | soil metagenome | isolation source: 60 cm soil or saprolite under grassland replicate 2 | place: USA:California | collected 2016-06-15 | reverse complement strand
CTTACTATGGAGGGTGGCAAGTTAACGGTACGAGGCGTCTCGGCGCGTGCGATAGACCTGGGTGAGCTAGCGCGCATGGTCGAGGAGCAGCCCGATCTTATTGAGCGGGAATCTCCCAACCCCGCTAACGGTACGCCTATCGAAGGCCTGGCCGCCTGGCGCTATTTTAGCCCACCCGGCGCGACTTATTCTTCTGGCACACACCTTGCCGTAGTCGAGATAGACCCCGATACCGGCGAGGTACAGGTGCTCAAATATGTGGCGGTGGATGACTGTGGGCGCGTACTCAATCACTATCTTGTCGAAGCCCAGATCCATGGCGGACTTGCGCAGGGTATCGGCCAGGCGCTTTATGAAGAAGTGCTCTACGATCAGGGCGGTCAATTGCTCACTGGAACCTTGATGGATTACGCCTTGCCGAATGCCGGAATGGTACCAGACTTTGTCGCTATTGTCAATGCCGTGCTGGATGCCCTCTCCCCTCTCGGCATCAAAACGATCGATATGCCGCTCAAGCCAGAGAAAATCTGGGCGCTGGTGCAGGCTGCGAAGAAAGAGTGAATAGAGGGGAGTGCCCAGGGGAGGGTGCTGGGGGACGCAGTCCTCTTTGCCGGGGTCTGGGGTGTCCCCAGTTCCCATCTTTTTTGGGTGGGGTGTGGAAAAACGAGCTTTAAATCACCGTTAATACCTGAAAGGAAAGTAATTGATGAACCTTGTAAACACCTCCACGCGCTACAGCCGCTCAGACGCCAAATCCTATGCGCGTACCAACCTGCGCGGCGTCTGGGGCGCCATCCCCTATCCTTTCACACCCGCTGATGAACTCAACGAGCAGGGACTGAGGAAACAAAGATGACAGAACAATTCGACATCGTCATAGCCGGCGCAGGTCATAATAGCCTCATTACCGCCGCCTACCTGGGGAAAGCAGGCTACTCGTGCCTGGTACTCGAAGCCCGGCATATCATCGGCGGCAACACTATGACCGAGGAACTCACTCTCCCTGGCTTCCTCCATGACACCTGCTCGACCTCACATGCCATCTTCATGCAAAGTCCGATCTGGAACAACCAGGAACTGCCCCTGGCCGAGTATGGGCTGGAATACATCAACCCCGACCCCGCCTCCCACGTGGTGTTCCCGGATGGAACCTCCATCACCCAATGGCTGGACATCGACCGCACCTATGAGGAGATTGCCAGGTTCTCCCGGCGCGATGCCGGGACCTACCGCAAGATGATCTCCGAATGGCGTGCTGTGTCACCGATCTTCAACAAGATTCGCTATACACCTGCTGGCTGGGGTCCCTCGCTCGTCGAGGAACTGGCTGCTCATCCGCAGGGAGCGATCTGGCTGCGCCGCCAGGCGCTCTCGGCGTGGGATATCATTGATGCCGCCTTCGAGGATTGGCACGTCAAGTCCTGGATGATGTGGTTCGCGGAAGGAACGCTGCAGCCAGCAGAGCGACCCGGCACCGGTACGCTCGCCTACTCATTCGTGGCAGGTCGCCAGCGCAACGGCTGGGCTATCCCCAAAGGTGGCTCCTGGAGCCTGCCCCAGGCGTTGCGCCGCATCATCGAGGATCATGGGGGAACCATCCTCACGAACCAGCCGGTGAGCAGGCTGCTCCTGGAGAACGGGCGCTGTGTGGGCGTCGAGACCGGGTCGGGCGAACAGTTCCGCGCGCGCCACGCGGTCGTCTCCACTATCCACGTCAAACACCTGGTCAACATGGCTCCCCCTGACGCCTGGGGTGACGCTTTCCTCTACGGTGTAGAAACCTATAAAGCTGGCCGCACCATGTTCGTGACCCACTATGCGGCGAGCGAACCTCCAAAGTTCACGGTCGATGGGGGTACGCTGTCCGTCGTTGGAGCGGGCGTGGCGCAAACAGCCGAGCGCCAATTGCGCGTGGAAAGCAACTTCCATCATGGCACTGTCGGCACCGACCAGCCGGTGCTGCTTGTTCTGACCCCCTCGGTAGAAGATTCCAGCAGAGTCCCCGGGGGCAAGCACATGATTAAAGTGATCAGCGTACAACCCTACTCACTTCGTGAAGGACCCGAGCGCTGGGACGAGATCAAGGAGGAAGTGGCAGCAAACAACCTGGCGGAGTTGCGCAAGTACGCGCCCAACCTGACCGCTGACAAGATCCTCGCTACCGACATCCGCAGCCCCCTCGACCTGGAGCGCATCAACTGGCACAACTGGCATGGAAGCTGCCACGGCGGAGATATGAGCCCTTCCCAATCGGAAACGTTACGACCGGTTCCAGGCTATGCTCAACACCGCATGCCTATTCCTGGCCTTTATCAGACCGGGGCTACCACCCATCCAGGTGGTTCGGTCACCGGCGCCCCCGGCCGCAACGCCGCAATGGTGCTGCTCAAGGACCTCGGCCGGGACTTGAACGAGGTGATTCGTTCCAGCTAAGTCTCATTCAGGTCCTGCCCTACTCGCCCTTCCATATAGGAAAAACAGGTCAGTCTCCCCCCCAAAAGTTCCATTTCCGCGCAAAGTAGAGTACACTACGTCGGGGAAGATTCTCGATATGCTTTTTCTTGTATATTGACCTTTGTCAATGTACAAGTGATATAGAGTTACCCGCCAGAGAAGAGGCCGAAAAAGGAGAAAAGACGTGTTAAAGCGTTATGCTGCATGGGCCAGAAAAATTCTCTCCATCCTTGGAGTCATAGCCATGCTACTTGCTGGAATTAGTGCATGCTCGCAAACTACCAGTAACAATCAAAACTTACCACCCATTAAAATTGGATTCTCGATATCTGTTTCGGGAGACTTCAATGCCGATGGGCCAGCTATTCAGCAGGGATACCAGCTCTGGGCGGACACGATCAACAAAAATGGTGGGTTGCTCGGACGCCCGGTCCAACTGGTCATCCTGAAAGACGATAGCAGCCCCGAAAAAGTCGCCGCCAATTATAAAACATTGATTACCGTTGATCACGTTGATCTTGTTGTTGGGCCATTCTCCACTCTGCTGACAAAATCTGCCATGGTCGTCGCCCATCAATATGGATACGCGCTGCCTGAGGGCTCGGGTGGTGGCCCCTCCGTCTTCGATAAAGGGTTAAATAACGTCTTCGACGTCTCCCTCCCGGTCGAGAACAACCTGGTCAGCTTTGCACTATATATCCTGTCATTGCCCCAGGACGAGCGGCCCAGGACAGCAGCCTACGCGACCGAAGACGACCCATTTACGCAGCCCCAGGTGGACCTCGTTAGGAAGATGTTGACTGACGCCGGCATCAAATCTGTCTACTATCACGTCTACCCGGCAGATACAACCAAGGACTATACTCCTTTCGCTAATGCAGTGATTCAGTCCGGCGCTGAGGTGGCTGTTCTCGGCACCCTCCTTCCTGATGTCACCGCTTTCATAAACACCTTTAAGCAGCAACACTACAATCCGAAAGCCCTAATAGCTACAGCAGGACCCGACGCGGGTAACGATTTTATCAAGGCCGTTGGCTTGCGGTCTACAGAGGGGGTATTCGTTCCGAATGGATGGTATCCCCAGGCCAATAACTTTGAGAATGCTCAGATGGTTCAGAACTACGTGGCCCAATATGGTGGCACCGCCGCTAGTATTAACGCAGATGTGGCAGAGGCTTACTCCGTGGGACAGGTGGTGGCGCAAGCAGTCAATAAAATCCAAAGTCTCGATAATGCTAAACTCATCAGCGAACTTCACTCGGATATATTCAACACTGTCCAAGGAACGGTGAAGTTTGACAGCGCAGGCAAGAACAACCTGGCGCTGCCATACCTGTTCCAATGGCGGCAAGGTTCGTTGATACCCGTGTACCCTCCTTTTGTGGCGGCAGCAAACCCCCAGTTTCCTAAACAACAGTGGGCTTGACACTAGGAGAATTGGGTGAGTCTCCTACGCAAAAGTGTTATTTCTTGCCTATGTGATGTACACTAGATTGGGGTATTCTGTAGAGGTGTCCACTACATTATCGACGTCAATTAATTAAGAGCGCAGATACAGAGGGGAGTGCAGAGGGGACGGCGTCCCCTCTGCCGGGGTCTGGGGTGTCCCCAGCTTTCATCTTTTTAGGATGGGGGGGTGGGGAAAAGTGAACTAGTAAATAGCCCTGACTGTCTGAGAAGGGAATGAAGCCAACATGCTAAAAGTACTTTTCAACTTACCAATCTTCCGTCGCCTCTTCATAGCATTTACATTGGCCGCTATACTACCAGGTATTGTCATTGCATTGCTGGGTACTTACTTTGTAAGTACGTTGGACCAACGTGGTCAGGCCGAAAGAACTAGCTTTGACGCCCAAAGCGTTGCCTTCAATCAGCAAGTAAATCTACAACGCATGAATGCCCTCCTACAGGCACGACACGCTCAGGTCTTTGCAAGCATCAGCGGCAACATAAAAGATCCCTCATTGGCCGCCTCAGGCATGTTGATAAACAATGATATACTCACCCGTGAAATAGACTTCGACCAGACACTAACAAAATATCAACACGACTATCAGTTAGCTACCTCTAGCACTATGAGCCCTGTGCGTAACATTTTGTTAAGTGACCAGCCCGGTACTACGATTATTAGCGACCAGCAGGCGGTGCTCGACAAAGTAGTCAAGGAACAATGGCCTGCATATAAACAGTTGCAGGATCAAGAGTTAGCCCTGCTCCAGACTAATCCACCTTATTCCAAGGCCTATCCAATTTTATTTGCAGCTAACGCTAAGTTTCTTGATCTTAAGAATAGCTGGCAGCAAGTAGTAAACATTGCAGAAAATATGGGGAAGATTGTCACTACAGTTGGATCTGCAGAAACTCAACCTATTCTGGCCTTTACTACCATCGCCCTATTCTGCACCATCCTGCTGGTCGTCACTACCGGATATGTAGTAAACATCACCATTACTAAACCTCTGCGCCAACTTGCAACCCTCACCAAGCGTATAGCCAGGGGTAATACCGGCGCACGCGCCAACGTAGCAGGTCATGACGAAATATCCCTCGTGGCAAGTTCAATGAATAATATGCTGGATAATATTGTGCGCCTTATTCAAGAGGTACAGTTTCAGCGTGATAATCTACAAGCACAGGTAGAAAAACTGGTAAGTGAAGTCAGCGGCGTCGGTGAAGGAGACCTGCGCGTACAAGCAGAGGTTACGGCTGACGCTCTGGGTGTACTTGCCGACTCATTTAACTACATGGTAGAAGAATTAGGCAGCCTGGTAGTGCGCGTCAAGATGGTCGCCCATGAAGTCGAGAGCTCGACGGTAGCGATTTTTGATCGTTTGACTCAACTGGTGGAGACGGGAGATATTCAGCTTAACCAGATTGGTGAAGCAGTAGTAGAAGTGGAGCACATGGCAGATTCAAGTCGCCAGGTGGCCAACCGTGCCAATATCCTTTATAACGTGGCAAGTGATGCGCAGCAAAGCGCACAGAGCGGACGCGAAGCGGTTCAGGAAGCCGTTGAAGGCATGGAGCGTATTCATCAAAACGTGCAGGCCACGGCAAGTAAGGTGCAAACACTCGGGGAGCGTTCGCGAGAGATCAATAACATCGTGGAAGTTATTTCCGGTATCGCCCATCAGACGAACCGCCTGGCACTCGACGCCGCCATTCAAGCGGCTATGGCCGGTGAGAACGGAAAGGGCTTCGGCGCTGTGGCAGCAGATATTCGTCGTCTGGCTGAACGGTCTAAAGACCAGGCCAGCATGATTGCAAAAATTGTCCGCAGCGTCCGAGAAGATATTGGCGCAGCAGCAGTCTCCATGCAGGACACTGAACGAGAAACGTCTGCTGGAGCCAAACTGACCGAGGAAGCAGGCGTCGCCCTGGAATCTATCTTTACCGCGGTTGAGCATCAAGGGCAAGAAATTGAAACCATCAACCAGATGGCTATACAACAGTTGCAATCTTCAAGTGCTGTGGAGCAAATTATGCGTGGTATTTCTGAGACAACGCAGCAAAGTACTCTGAGTACACGTGCAGCCTCCCAAAACATGGAACGCATGGAACGGGCCAATGCAACCGGAACAGCCAGGCTACGGCGAGCCATTTAACGAACAGGATAACCAGATGACGGTCAGTGGCTTCTTCCGTACAGTTACCTCCACTGCTCAGCCCACGGGTATGGGAGCGCAAAATGCTTTACCTCCAGCCCGCACTGCTGACCCCTTCTCATTTTATCCAATGACGCCGGGGCAACAGGGTGGCCAATGGAACGGGCCAATGCAACCGGAACAGCCAGGCTACGGCGAGCCATTTAACGAACAGGTTCACAACGGCAACCGGACCAGGTAGGTAGAACCGTTTCAGCAGGGGGTGCAGGGGGACGGCAGTCCTCCTGCCGGGGTCTGGGGGACCCTGTCCGGGGGACAGGTAATCCCCAGATTCTCCTTCTCTTCGCTCGCCCTCCAGACGACATGAATCGGGACCTGAAAAGTTACCTGGGATAACACATAAGCTTTTTATTATGGATAGCATCCATAACGCCTATCTCAATTCATAGACATCCATCAAGAGAGCCTGTTAGACTTGTAGTAAGCACTTATTCCGCAACACTCTCTCACACATGTTGTTTTATGTGGGTGAGCGTCGCATAGTTGCATACACAAGCTAAGGAGGCTACTTAATGATTGCCCAGAGAACAAGCACCACCTCTGTAGTTCAAAACGGCCAGGCCGCTGTACAGGAGGCAATGAGGTTACTTGCAGCGAGAACAACAGCGCAACACTGGGTATGTGAGGTGTGTGGTATGGTTCACACTGGCGCTGCCCCCATAGAGTGTGATGGCTGCGGCGCCACAACAGCACTGGTGCAACAAACAGAACTACATCGCGAGATGAATAGCCGCTGGTAATATTAACCCTGATGTCGCTGGCGCTCAGCCTCGTACAATATAATCCCTGTCGCTATGGCGGCATTTAAGGACTCCACACCATTTGCCAGCGGAATGCCAATCGTGAGCGTTGCCAGGGCTTGTGCCTCTTGTGAAGGCCCCTGGGCCTCATTTCCAATAATTAATGCAAAAGTCGTCTTCAGATCCTCCTCATAATACATACGCGGACTGCCAGCTTCGGCCAATAATACACGCGGCACATTGGCCACAGTGCCACAATGTGCCGCTACTTTTTGCCTGATAGCAGGCCAGGGCAGATTGACCTCAACAGGTAAGCTAACATGCGCACCGGCCGCTGCACGCACTACTTTGGGGCTATAGCAATCAACACAATTGGCAGTCAGTAATACTTCATACACATCAGCAGCCAGGGCTGTCCGCAGAATAGTACCCATATTGCCCGGATCGGCTACGCCGTCAAGAATGAGCAATACAGGACGCTGCACGGACGGAGAACGACGTGCATGTAAGCGAGCAGGCCAAAAGGCATCTAGCGGCAAAATACTCACTACACCTTGCGATGTTTGCACATCACCCAGCGCCTCAATTACTCGCTCGCTCACCTCTATCAGTCGATCGCCCAGTCGATCCCCAGATAATCCAGGAGTATGCAGTAGCCTGGTGAGAAGCGCTCTCCCTTTAGCCGTGCGCTGAAGTAATTCCGGCTGATAGTACACCTCCTGTGGCAGCATATCAGCGTCCAATAAAGTTTCAAGCAGATGTGGACCTTCCATCAAGAAGAGGCCGCTTTTTTTGCGGCCTCTCGTTGTATGCAGATCACGTAATTTGCTAATGCGTGGATTCTGTGGACTCGTAATGGTCATTATTATCCTATTGCACAGCCTCCAGTGCAGCTTTTACCAGCGCGCTGAAGGCAACTTCATCATGAACGGCCATCTCGGCAAGAATCTTGCGATCTACCTCGATATTGGCCGTATGAATAGCGTGCATCAACTTGCTGTAGCTCACGCCATGCATACGTGCAGCAGCGTTGATGCGTGTAATCCACAACCGGCGCATATCACGCTTACGATTACGGCGGTCGCGATACATATAGGCCAGCGAGCGCATAACCGACTCGTGCGCAGGACGGAAAAGCCGGTTGCGCGTTCCACGATGGCCTTCAGCCAACTGTAAAATTTTCTTATGTTTCTTGTGCGCGGCAACACCACGTTTTACTCTCGGCATCGTTTATTCTCCATTCGATCTCAATAAATCTGGAATGGGGTTCCAATGGGCGGTAGCCCCTTGGCGGGGGCGTGGGGGTGTCCCCCACATCTTCCCCTCCCTTCCACCGCCGCAGGCGGTGCAAAAAAACTTGTGCATCAGGCTAACTAATCACCATAAGGGAGTAGGCGTTTCATACGGTGAGTATCGCTTGTAGCCAGTGGAAAGTACTTATCCATCGAACGGACTGCCCGCGGCGACTTATTGCGGCGCAAGTGGTTTATGGCAACTTTGCGCCGCAAGAATTTACCGCTGCCGGTAACCTTGACGCGCTTGGCCATTGCTTTGTGTGTTTTCAGCTTCTGCTTCATGATTCTTCTTTCCATGTTCTTGGTGCCTAAGCCCTTCAAACTCAAATTCAATCCCACAATTGCTCTAGTGAAGGCGCAGAGAAGCCTTTTTCCAGAATGCGTCGCAATTATAGCACACCCTGGCCCTCTTAGGCAATAGTTCTTTTCATCTTCTTCGGCCAGGCCACGAGGGACGCGAAGGAAAAGCGGGGCGCGACAAACCCCTTCTCTTCGGCTGGTTTACAGGAGGTCCCGGTTCACGAGCATGCGCTATCTCCCAGGTCGACGTAAAGAAGAGAATCCACCCCCATACGAGTAGTGGCAAGCCTACCGTCACAAGCGCCTGGCTTGACCACGTTGGCTGCCAAAACCAAAAGCAGCAACTTCCCATGGCCCCTAAAGTAAGTAACTGAGTTAGCAAAATGGTGCGACGACTGGCAGAACACAAGACCAGTGCCAATGGCACGATCACCGACCACGGCCAGTAGGCAGGCAATAAAACAAGTAGCGCCAGCAACACCCAGCTACTGAACAAGACCACAAACTCCACATCATCAGCCAACCATAAGCCTAGTAATAGCAGGCAGCCTACAATCACCATGGCAAATATCGTCCAATGGTGAGGTGCTATCAGCCAGGTTAACGCGGCTGGCAACTTTACTGGCAAATTGACCAATGCCGCATCTAGGGAGTTCATGGCAGTATTTTGTAAAAAAGCCTGCCGCACACTTGTAAGTAAACCTGTTATGCCCCAGCCCTGCCAGTAAGGAGCATAGGACAATACAACAACTATGCCAGAAACGACGACTACAGCTAACCACCACAGTACACGGCGTCCTGCCCGCAATGTCCGGGCTTCTTTCGTCAAGAGGCGGAAAAAGAGCGGTAGCAACAGCAGGCACAATATATTCATGAGCACTGCCAGCAGAACTAAAACCCAGCCTAAAATGGGTGAATTGCGTTGAAAAAAGAGTATCGCCAGCAGAATGAAGAGAGCGACCACCACATCCAGGTGCATTTCATTGATGCTCAGCAGAAGCACCAGCGGATTCCAGGCATAGAGTACCGTAGCGAAAATACGCGCCTCGGGCTTGAGCTTACCCACGATAACCCAGACCAACACTGCATTGACAAGGTGCGCGGCCAGACCTATGAGGCGAAATCCCAAAATGACATTGGCAACACTTTCACGCGCCAGCAAGACGACAGGAATACTCAGATCTATCCATACCGGTCCGGGAGGCCTGGTTCCATGAACTGCTTGCGTACCCTGCAAAATACCCTGCTGTAGCAGGTCATGAGGGAAAATGCCGGGCGACACGCTGTAGGGATTGACATGATAAACCGTCACCAGACGACCATATAAACCATAAAGAAACACATCTTGCGATAGGGTTAGGATGGCTGGGGCAAAGAGATAGGTTACACTGAAAACCAACGTAATGATCATAATCGTACAGAAGAGCGCACGTATCTGGGGACGAAGGAGCCGTTCTTGCCCAACACGGCTCCCTATACGGCCAGCAATGAACACGAGGATAAAAGACAAAGCAAGCAGCAATACCAGAAAATTTATAGTGCCACTTGCAGTAGCAAGGTTGAACCCGGGTACCTGTGCCAGCAACTGTACAAGCACGGGCACAGCTCTCGTCCAGGAGAGCCGGGATATCCAGGGAAACAAGCCCGGCAAGGCCTGCTTTGCTGCGTCATTGCCACTCGTAACTCCCGCAAGCAGTGGATATAACGCGAGGAAGAGGACCTCCAGAAGCGCTCCTAAACTCAGTAACTGCAATAGAGCGCGTCGCCCATAATCCGGGCGTTTCTTAGCAGGTGATTGTGGTTCATACAGTCCAGCAGGATACTGCTGTAAGGGTGCAACCATGGAAACAGTTGGCATAGTTGCACCAGGCAGGGCCGGTTGTGTTCTCCTCGCTCGTATCGAGTCTGACCCTCTATCTCTACCAGGACGTCGCTGCATATTTCCCACCAACGCATAGAACCTTTAGCATGCAAACTATCATTTACAGTATCAGCCATAGATCAATTGCTGTCAATAAAAAACCTTATCTATAAAAGAAAACGCCCCACACTTTCCGCTTTTCCGTTTTCTGTAGGTATAAAAAGAAATAGGAAATTGAAAGTTAATAACCTTAGCTCTATTGTCAGACATAGCGAAGGATGCTATAATAGCGGGGTGTATTAAGCACCCCACCCATCGTGGGACAATACACGCTAAGGCCGCAAGACTTTTGGCGGCATTTGTTTATCTGGCATCCAGCCTCGCAACTGGATGAAGATTGAAACCACCTGCTCTGGCAGTCGTTGGGTAAAGGTCAAAGGTAGGAGCAAGCCCTACCCCCACATTTCCCACGATAAATCTGACCAGATGCGTATCCACAGGAAGGAGGTGGCTTCGTGAATCGAGATTACGAACTTGGATTCATTCTCAATCCCGAAGTCAGTGAAGAACAGACACGTGCAATTTTAGGCCGTGTCGAACAAGTTGTCGCTAATTATAGCGGCCAGATTGTCAGGGTTAACCAATGGGGGCGTCGCCGCCTGGGATACCCCATTGAACACCACCGCGACGGTTTCTATGTATTCATTGATATGATTCTGACCCCTGAGTCCGTGATTGAACTCGACCGTACGCTCAAAGTTTCTGAAGAGGTTCTCAGGCACTTAATCAAGAGACGCGATCCTAAAACTGTACAGAAGGAACGCGAAGCTCGTGCCGCAACAGTAGCAGCTGCACCGGCGCCCACTGCTCCGGAGGCAGAGGCAGAGCCACAGGATGAGGTGCAAACACCTGCTGAAGATGAATCCGCCGGTGAGGAAGCAGCCATCCCCTCTGACTTATCTGCCGAGGCCATCGAAGATGAGGATATCCCGGCTGCTATCGAGGAACCCTCGGAAGCCTAGTTAGTTGAAATACGTTTGGGGAGGTTCGTCTGATCTCTGCGGCAGAGTTAAGGCCTGAGTATCACGTCGAAAGGATTTTGAACCATGCTGAACAAAATTATGTTGATCGGAAATCTCGGCAAAGACCCCGAGATGAACTACACTCCAAGTGGCATGGCAGTCACTAAATTCCCCCTTGCTGTGAGCCGATACAAAAAGTCAAATACCGGTGAGCGGCAGGAAGAGACCGATTGGTTCAATATCGTCGCTTGGGACAAACGTGCAGAGACATGCAATACATATCTGCATAAAGGCTCCAAAGTCTATATTGAAGGCCGTCTTACACAGCGCAAGTATACTGACAAAAATGGTATCGAACGCTGGATGGTCGAGGTTATTGCCAATGACATGGAGATGCTTACTCCTAAATCGGCACAAGGTGGTAGTTCAGACCAGTTCCTGGCAGGGAATGCAGACGAAACCGACCCTCTTGGAGATTTAGAAGATCACCCCTTCTAAATATTGAGGAGAACACTCTGTGCAAAGACGTACTGAAGGAGCCCCGCGTCGCGAACGACGCGATGGCCCACGAGGCGAGCGCACATCTCGCCGTAAAATATGTCAATTCTGCCACGATCATGTACGCGAGATCGATTACAAAGACGCTAATCGCTTCATGAAGCGCTACATCTCTGATCGCGGTAAAATAGAGCCTCGTCGTAAGACCGGGACATGCGCCAAACATCAACGCCTGTTGAGCGTAGCAATCAAAGAGGCAAGACAGATGGCACTGCTCCCCTACACTGCCGAGCACATGCGTGGCATGCACGCTTAGAAGCGGAGCGGGCTCCGACTTCTCCTCATAATTGCCTCCTTCGGAGGCAATTATGAGGAGAAGTCGGATTTACCTTGCTACATATGTTGACCATATTGACGCGAGCCATCACATTGAGCAGAAGAGAGTATACTCATGAATAGTCAAACAGCGCGTCGGCCTTCAAACCAGCGACCAACACGCCCTAACAAATCAAAACGCTACACAAAGCAAACAGCACGTTTCGAGGGACAACGTGATGGGAAATCTTTGATATTTGGCTGGGGAGGTCACCTTTCACACAACCAGAAAGTACAGCTCCAGCGCCGGGTTACTTGGACTGTCGCTATCGCCTTTGTAGCACTTATCATTGTAGTTTTCGTCGGCAGCTGGATTAACTTCAATGTGATCGTCCCAGGCTTACCCATTACCAGCGTCAACGGTCATCCTATTCCCCAATCACTCTATCGCAAGATGGTAGCT